>ERZ761607.1316-NODE-1316-length-31975-cov-8.204010_pt1 | contig 31975 bp, 28 predicted proteins | sample MGYA00511164_ERZ761607 | MGnify/ENA primary metagenome ERZ761607 (study PRJEB28899, sample SAMN02445080) | bioreactor sludge metagenome | biome: EBPR sludge | place: Australia: Brisbane, Thorneside Wastewater Treatment Plant | collected 2011-06-22 ... | reverse complement strand
CTGACCAAATACGCCGCCAACGCCATGCTGGCCACCAAGATCAGCTTCATGAACGAAATGGCCAACCTGGCCGAGCGGTTGGGCGCCGACATCGAAAAGGTGCGGGTGGGTATCGGCGCCGACCCGCGCATCGGCTATCACTTCATCTATCCAGGCGCGGGATACGGGGGATCCTGTTTCCCCAAGGATGTCAAGGCCCTGGAATACACCGCCCGCTCCGTCAACTACGAAGCCGCCCTATTGAAAGCGGTGGAGGCGGTCAACCAGCAGCAGAAGACCGTGCTGTTCGCCAAGATTCGTCGCCACTTCGGGGATGATTTGCGCGGGCGAACTTTCGCCCTGTGGGGGCTGGCTTTCAAGCCCGGTACCGACGACATGCGCGAGGCGCCCAGCCGCAACCTGCTGGAAGCGCTCTGGGAAGCCGGTTGCGGGGTGCGGGCCTACGATCCGGCGGCGATGAGCGAAGCCCGTCGTCTCTACGGCGAGCGGCCCGATTTCCAGTTGTGCGGTGGTTCGATGGATGCATTGGCCGGTGCCGACGCGCTGGTGATCGTGACGGAATGGAGCCTGTTCCGCAGCCCCGATTTCGACGCCATCCGCCAACGGCTCCGGCAACCGGTAATCTTCGACGGCCGCAACCTCTACGATCCCGAATACCTGCGCGAGCAGGGCTTTGCCTATTACGCCATCGGCCGTGGGGAAAGAGCATGATCATCCCCGTCATCCTGTCCGGCGGCAGCGGCGCCCGGTTGTGGCCGTTGTCGCGCGAGGCTTACCCCAAGCAATTCCTGCCGCTGGTGGACCAGCGGACCATGCTGCAAAACACCGCGTTACGGATCGTCGGTTTGAACGGCGTGACCGCGCCGCTGGTGGTCTGCAACCAGGAACACCGCTTCATGGTGGCCGAGCAGTTGCGCGCGGTCGGCGTTCAGCCAGGAGCGGTGATCCTGGAGCCGGTCGGCCGCAACACCGCGCCAGCGGTGGCGGTGGCGGCGCTCCACGCCCAGCGTGGGGGCGATGACCCGACCTTGCTGATTCTGCCCGCCGACCACGTCATCGCCGATGGCGACGGCTTTCGCGCCACTGTGCAGCGAGTCGCGCCCCACGCCGAGGCGGGCCGGCTGCTCACCTTCGGCATCGTGCCGACCGGCCCGGAAACAGGCTATGGTTACATCAAGGCCGGCGCATCGGTGGACCCGTCCGAAGTCAGCGTGGTGGAGCGTTTCGTCGAGAAGCCCGATCGCGCCACCGCCCAGGGTTATCTGGAAGCTGGAGACTACTATTGGAACAGCGGCATGTTCCTGTTCCGCGCCTCGGCGTTTCTGGCGGAACTGGAACGGTTCGTCCCGGCGATGCTGGCCGCCTGCCAACAGGCGCTCGCCGCTGGTCGCGCCGATACCGATTTCCTGTGGCTGGACCGCAAGGCGTTCGCCGCCTGCCCCAAGGATTCCATCGACTACGCGGTGATGGAAAAGACCGTGCGCGCGGTGGTCGCGCCGCTGGCGGTCGGCTGGAACGATGTCGGTTCCTGGTCGGCGCTGTGGGACGTTGGCGCGCGTGACGCCGACGACAATGTCACTCGCGGCGACGTGATCGCGGTCGAAACTCGCGATACCTACGTGGACGCCTCCACCCGGCTGGTGACCACGGTCGGGGTGAGTGACCTGGTGGTGGTCGAGACCGCCGACGCGGTGCTGGTGGCCAGCAAGGCGCGGGTACAGGAGGTCAAGGCGGTGGTGGACCGGCTCAACGCCGGCCAGCGTCCGGAAGGTCGGATGCACCGCAAGGTTTATCGACCCTGGGGCTACTACGACGCCATCGACATGGAGGCGCGGTTCCAGGTCAAACGCATCACGATCCGGCCGGGCGCGTCCATCTCCTTGCAAATGCACCATCACCGCGCCGAGCATTGGGTGGTGGTCAGCGGCGCCGCCCGCGTTCATCGCGGCGACGACGTGTTTCTGCTGACCGAAAACCAGTCCGCCTACATCCCGGTCGGTGTCCCGCACCGGCTCACCAATCCTGGCAAGATTCCGCTGGAGATCATCGAAGTGCAATCGGGCAGCTATCTGGGCGAGGACGATATCGTCCGATTCGAGGATGTCTACGGCCGGGGGAATGGCGGGGAGAGTGACGATGCGGAACGATGAACTGGCGTGCTTCAAGGCGTATGACATTCGGGGGCGGGTTCCCGACGAACTGAACGAGGATCTGGCTTACCGGATCGGCCGAGCCTATGCCGTCCTGCTGCAACCACGACAAGTGGCGGTCGGCCACGATGTGCGCTTGACCAGTCCCGCTCTGGGCGCGGCGGTGACCGGGGGCCTGTTGGACGGCGGCGTGGATGTGCTGGACCTCGGTTTGTGCGGGACCGAGGAAATCTACTTCGCCGCCTTCCATCACGGCCTGGACGGCGGAATCATGGTCACCGCCAGCCACAATCCGATGGATTACAACGGCATGAAACTGGTCCGCGAGCGGGCCAGGCCGATCGGCGGCGACAGCGGATTGTTCGAGATCCGTGATCTGGCCGCCGCCAGCGATGAATTCACGATGGCCAATCGGCGCGGCAAACTGGATGATCGGCCGGACAAAAGCGCCTACGTCGCCCACCTGTTGAGCTTTATCGATCCTTCCGTCCTACGACCGCTGAAGCTCGTGGTCAACGCCGGCAACGGCGGGGCCGGACCGATCATCGACGCCTTGGAACCGTGCCTGCCCTTCCGGTTCATCAAGATCCATCACGAGCCCGATGGAACCTTTCCCCACGGCATTCCCAATCCGTTGTTGCCGGAATGCCGCGCCGCCACGGCGCAAGCGGTGCGCGCGCACGGCGCGGATTTGGGGCTGGCTTGGGACGGTGATTTCGACCGCTGCTTTTTCTTCGACGCCAGTGGACGTTTCATCGAGGGGTATTACCTGGTCGGTCTGCTGGCGGAAATCTTGCTGGCGCGGCAACCGGGCGCCAAAATCATCCACGACCCCCGGCTGACCTGGAACACGATCGAGCAAGTGCGGGCGGCGGGCGGTGTGCCGGTGCAAAGCAAGACCGGCCATGCCTTCGTCAAGGAGCGGATGCGGCGGGAGGATGCGCTGTACGGTGGCGAGATGAGCGCCCATCACTACTTCCGCGATTTCGCCTACTGCGACAGTGGCATGATTCCGTGGCTGCTGGTTGCCGAGCAACTTTGCCGCGACGGTCAACCGCTGGCGGCGCGGGTGGAGGCGCGGATGCGGGCGTTTCCGTGCAGCGGCGAGATCAATTTTCGGGTGACCGACGCGGCGGCCAAGATTCGGGAAATCCTGGCCGCTTACGCCGACCGGCGACCCGCCCTGGACGAAACCGACGGCGTCGGTCTCGAATTTCCCGACTGGCGGTTCAATCTACGCTGCTCCAACACCGAGCCGCTGCTGCGGCTGAACGTGGAAACACGGGGCGACGTGGCATTGCTGGAACGGCGAACCGAGGAATTGCGGGTCCTGATCACCGCCTGAAACGACTTTTCGGGTGTTGGCAAGGCGTCGCGATGGGGTACAATACACGCCTCTTCCGCCTTCGTTGCACGCAATCCTCCCGGAGAGGTACCGAAGCGGTCACAACGGCGCCGACTCGAAATCGGATGGGGGCTTAGCCGCCCCACGTGGGTTCGAATCCCACCCTCTCCGCCAAATCAAATGCTTGCTTTGCCCGTTCCGATTTCCAGCCAAGAGGCGTTTTTAGCCAGTCTCTGGCCAGCCAACCGATTGAAAGGCATCCCTCACCCCCGCCTCTCCCGCCGTGCGGGCGAGAGGTTTTAGCCAGCCTCCGATAAGAAACAAGTTCGGCCGCTCGCTCGCTGGTTCGCTTTTACGTCGGGTTATTTTGGGAATGGGCTTTCCGTTCAAGCAGGGCGATGAGTTCTTGCTGTTTTTTGGCGCGCGCAAATTCCAATGGGGTTTGGCCATCGTGTGACTTCAGGGTTAGATCGGCTCCCGCCTCAATGATCACCTTGGCGGTTTCGAGGTGATTTTGCCAAATCGCGTCGTGCAAGGCTGTATAGCCGTTGTAGGGTCCTTGTTTGTCGATATCGATCCCGTGGACGATCAGCAGTCGAGCCGCCTCGGTCCGGCCGGCGTAGGCTGCGGCGTGGAGGGCGGTGGCTTTCATGCCCGGATCGACGGCGGTCACATCGGCGCCGGCTTCCAGCAGTGCCTCGACAATCTCGTTATGACCTTCGTAGGCCGCCATGATCAAGGGGACATCGCCACTGACGTCGGGAGCATTGATATCGATACCCTGCTGGATGAGTTCTTTTACGCGGGCCAGGTCATTGCGCTTGACGGCGTTCATTAGTGCGGTCATGGGGGTCTCCACTCCAAGGTTTCGGTGGTTTTTCTCGAAAGGGCAAGGTTTCCTGTCCAGGGGATTTTATCTGATGCATTCCATATTGCCCGCGCTTGGATGACTAACGGTGCAAATGGGCCGTACCGATCGACACCGGCTCAGGTGCGGGTTAGGCCGTTCGGAAGAACGAGATGAGGGACGACGGGCTACGATTTTCGCGCGACAAACTGGAGCAAGGCGACAATGACGAAGCCAACATCGTGACTGCTTGGATAGCGGTTACGAACTGATAGCCGCCAGAAACGCCGTGGTTGCGGGGCACAAGCCTGGCACAACCGGAAAAGCGAGGTCGAAACCCGCTCTGATTCGTTGAATTTGGTGGCCAGGGTCGGAATCGAACCAACGACACGCGGATTTTCAGTCCGCTGCTCTACCAACTGAGCTACCTGGCCGGACGCGCCTCGCGCAAAGGAGGGGCGCATTTAATCAGCTTGCACGATGGTCGTCAAGCCAACTCACGATTTTGGCGGCACGTAGCCTTCCGGCAATACCGCGCCTTCGCCAAAGAAGAACCGCGTCATCTGTTCCTCCAGGAATTGTCGCGCCTTCGGCTCGAACGGCGTCAGCCGGTACTCGTTGATCAGCATGGTCTGCTGTCGCAACCATTGTTGCCAGGCGGGTTTGGAAACATTCTCGAAAATTCGCCTGCCCAGTTCTCCGGGATAGGGCGGACGATCCAGGCCCTCGGCCTCGACGCCGAGTTTGACGCACTTCACCGTTCGAGCCATGCGCTGATTCCCATTTGGTTTACCGTTCACTTGCCAGTATCGCCAGGAGTTGCCGCACCGGCGCGGCCACTCCACGTTCGTCAGGGTGGCGGGGGTTATACCAGACAAACCGCTCCCCTTCCATCACTGTTCCGCCCGACCACGTCACCGTCGCCGGCACCGGCGTAATCTCGAGCCAAAAGTGACTGAAGCCATGCCGCAGCACCCTCCATGGCGTCCCGATCGTCACGTCGAATCCCCACCGCTCCCGGCACCAGTCGACAAGGTCCGCTCTCGGCGGACACTCGGGAAAGCTCCACAGCCCGCCCCAGATGCCGACTGGCGGCCGGCGCTCCAGCAGCACCTCGCCTTCCACGCCGCGCAGCAGCAGCATCCGTGTGGTTCGCACCGGCAATTTCCGTCGCGATTTTGGCGTCGGGTAATCCGATTCCCGTTTCTGGGCATGGGCCACGCAATCCGCCGCCAACGGACACTGGGTACAGCGTGGCCGGCGTGGCGTGCAAACCGTCGCGCCGAGATCCATCATCGCTTGGGTATAATCGGCCACGCGCTCGGCTGGCGTGTAGCGTTCCGCCAGTTCCCACAGCATCGCCAGTACGGATGACCGTCCCGGCCAGCCATCGACCGCCGCGAATCGCGCCAGCAATCGTTTGACGTTGCCGTCCAGAACCGGTTGCCGTTGCCCGACCGCCAGCGCCAGAATCGCCCCGGCCGTCGAGCGGCCAATCCCCGGCAGGCCTTGCAGCGCCGCGCTGTCCAGTGGCATCTCCCCACCGTGCCGGTCGCGCACGATGCGCGCCGCCTGGCGCAGATGGCGGGCGCGGGCGTAGTACCCCAATCCAGCCCACAATCTCAATACCTCGTCCAGATCGGCGTCGGCCAGGGCCGCCAGGTCGGGAAACCGCGCCATGAACCGTTCATAATAGGGGATCGCCGTCGCCACCTGGGTTTGCTGCAACATGATCTCCGACACCCAGACCCGGTACGGCGTGGGGTTCTCTTTCCAGGGCAGGTGCTTGCGGCCGTTCGCGTCGAACCAATCCAGCACGCGCCGGCCAAATTCATCCGGAGCCATCTCATCTTCGCTTTGCGAGGTTTTTGCCATGGCGCGTATTTTGATCGCTGGCTGCGGCGACGTCGGCGCAACCCTGGGCCAGAGTCTGAACGTGGCGGGGCACGAGGTTTGGGGCTTGAAGCGCCGCCCGACCGATTTGCTGCCCGGCATCCGGCCACTGGCGGCGGATTTGACCGATCCGGCGACCCTGAACGCCCTGCCTCCGGATTTGGACGCCGTCGTTTACAGCGCCGCCGCCGCCAGCTTCAGCGAGGTTGCCTATCAGGCTGCCTATGTGACCGGTGTCCATAACCTGCTCGAAGCGCTGCGCCAGGCGGGCCAGCAACCCCGACGATTGCTGTTTACCTCCAGCACCTCGGTGTATGCCCAGCACCAGGGCGAGTGGGTGGACGAGGACTCGCCCGCCGAGGCGGACGGTTTCAGCGGGCGCTGCATTCGCGCGGGTGAACGCTTGATGTGGGAGGGTTCCTGGCCGGCGGTGGTGGCTCGCTTCGGCGGCATCTATGGCCCTGGCCGCACCCGGCTGATCGACAGCGTCCGGGCCGGAACCGCCACTCGTCCCGCTGGACCGCCGCTCTACACCAATCGCATTCATCGCGACGACTGCGCCAGGGTGTTGGAACACCTCTTGTTCCTGTCGGGGCCAGCGCCGCTGTACCTTGCCGTGGACGACGACCCCGCGCCGCTGGGCGAGGTGCTGAGCTGGCTGGCGACCCGGCTCGGCGTGCCGGAACCGCCGCTGGCCGCGCGCGCGCCCTTGAAGCCGGGCGCCGGAGCTGGCGATCCGGTGCTGCGGATGCGGGCCAGCAAGCGCTGCCGCAACGCTCGATTGCGCGCCAGCGGCTTCCAATTTCGTTATCCCGGTTACCGGGATGGTTACGCCGCGCTGCTGCGGTTGGAAGACTGAAAAACGACTGACGCCGGGGGTCGTTCGCTTCGCGCCTGGCTAGAACGTCGCGCCGGAGAAGTCGTAGCTCATCTCCCGATAAGGGTGTTGCAGGAAAAATCCCTGGATCAGGTCCACGCCCAGCGACCACAGGATGGGCATGGTCTTCACGTCTTCCACCCCACCCACGATGGTAGCGGCGCCCAAGGTCTCCAAATTTTGGACCAGTTCTTTGATCTGGGTCTGCTTTTTAGGATCACGGGCGAGGCCGTTGACGAAATACATGTCCAGCTTGACGTAATCGGCGCCCAGATTCTTGAGCAGCGACAGCGAGTCCGCGCCCCGGCCAAACCGGTCCAGACAGAAACCGCAGCCCAGCATCTTGATGCCGCCCAGGAAGCCGAACATGTCGCGCAAGCCGCGCTCGGCGGTGGATTCCGCCACCTCGAACACCAGGCTTTGCGGTTCTACCCCGGCCTGTTCCATCCGCGCGCGCAGCCAGTCGCCCAGGGTCCGATCCTGCAGGGTCACCGGCAGAATCTTGATGAACACCGTGGTCTTGCGCTGGCGCTGGCACAGCATGTCAAGCACGTGCTCGATCACCCAGCGGTCCAGCGTCACTCCTAATTCATGATTGTAAACCACACCGAACACACTGCCCGGCACCAGTTCCTGACCGTCGTTGCCGCGCAACCGCAGTAGCACCTCGTAGCGTTCGTTGGTATCGCCCCGCATGCTGGCGATCGGCTGGAACACCAGCCAGAGCCGCTCATGCTCGACGATCTCGCGCACTTGCTGTAGAACCCGTGCCCGTGACGAGGCTTCCTGGTCGCGGTTGTTCTTCAGCCCATTCTCTTGTAGAACGATGCGCTCCCCCTTGGCTTCCCGCGCCAGACCGCAAGCCGAGTCCGCCTGCTGGATCAGCATCAGATGATCCTGGCTACGGTCGGTCGTCAGCGCAACGCCGATGCTGGTTCGCAACAACTGGGCTTGTTCGCCGACCCGGTAAAATCCGGTTTCCAGGACGTCGCGGATGCGTCGGGCCAGCGCCAGCAACGGTTCGCCAATCAGGTTGGGAACCATCACCGAAAGGATGGCGTCGCTGAATCGCGCCGCGACCTGGTCCTGGCTCAACATCTGCCGCAACCGGCTGGCCGCCTGGCTCACCACCTCGTCGGCGACCGCCACCCCGGCGGAATCGCGAATGGAGCGCAGGTTGTCCAGCATGATGAACATCACCGCCAGCGACTGGGTGCTCAGGCCCAAGGTCTCGATGGCACGCTCCAGCAGCGTCAGGTAACGGCGGCGGTTGAACAGGCCGCTGATCGGATCGTTGTCGGTCAGTGAACCGAGTTTGATCCGCATGGCCCGCGCCCGGCGCAGCCGTTGCTTGATTTCCCAACACAGGTAGCTGATTGGCGCCGGCTTGGTCAGCAGGCTGGTGCCCGGTACGTCCAGACTGGTCAGGTAGTTCGGCACATCGGCCGGGAAGCACAGCAGGATGATGGGCAACGTGTCGCAGTCTCGATGCTGGGTGATCACCTGCGCCAGTTCCTGTCCGTTCATTTCCTTGATGTCCAGATCGATGAGCAGCAGGTCCGGCCGGAAGCGGTGAATATCCTGCAAGACTTGCAATGGCTGGATCACCACCCGCGGCATGATACCTTGCTCCTCCAGGGCGCCCGCCATTTCCCAAGCCTCGGCCGGCTGGTCGTTGACGATCAACACCCGGAAATAGCCTTGCGAGGTTTGTGGCAACAGCAGTTCCCGCAGGACGTCGAGCACTTCGTCGTTCTCGAACGGCTTGCTGAAATAGGCTACGCCGCCCGCCCGCACCGCTTCCAGCCGCGCGCTCATGTCGTTGCGCTCGCTCAGGAACAGGATCGGCGCCCGCGAGCCGGTTTCGGCGCGCAGGTGGGCCATCAACGCCATGACCGCCTCCGGGCCGTCGGGAAAATCGACGTCGACGATAGCGGCGCCGGGCATCCGCCCCTGTAAGCGTTGCTCGGCCTCGACCAGATTGGCGATGTGCCGGATTCGATAACCGGAATCCTCAAGCTTGGCCACCAGCGGCGGATTTTCGTCCGGGGTGATCACGACGATTTCCGGCAGGGGCGACAAGAGCGGGCGAGTCCGGGGTTCGTCGCTCGCGCTGGCTCCCCCGCCCGCTGTCAGAATGGTGCGCAGGGCATCGATCAGCGCCGTCAACCGTTGTCGGTCGGGTTCGCCAGGCATTCCAGCGCTGGCGGCGCAATTCTTGACGTGTCGCTCCAGTTGCTCGACCAGATTGCGCAGGCGCTCGTCACCGTGTTCCCGCGCGTTCTGGGTCATGTCCTGGGCCAGTCGCGCCAGCATCGCGAACGATTTGGGATTCCATTTGACGTAATACAGCTTCTGCCACAGATCCTCGATCAACTTGAGGTAATTGACCAACCTGAGACGCTGGCTGTCTCCGCTTTCAGCCTGGCTCATGGTTCATCTCCTTATAAAGTTGGCGGTTTCCAGCAAGGGTGAACGGAGTATAGCGTCGCCCTCTCAAAGTGTTTACCTAAGGAGCTACCTGGCTCACGTCCCGGACCGCGCCGCGAGAGGCGCTGGTGGTCATGGCGGCATAGGCGCGCAACGCGGGCGATACCGGCCGCTGGCGCTGGACCGGCTTCCAGGCCATCGCCCCCCGCTCTTGCATCGCCGCCCGCCGCCGTTGCAGCTCGGCGTCGCCGACGACGAGATGGACACGGCGGTTGGGAATGTCGATCTCGATCCGATCGCCTTCCTCGACCAGGGCGATGGCGCCACCCTCCGCCGCTTCCGGTGAGATGTGGCCGATGGACAGCCCGGAAGTTCCACCGGAAAAGCGGCCGTCGGTGATCAGCGCGCACGCCTTGCCCAGTCCCTTGGATTTCAGATAGCTGGTTGGATAGAGCATTTCCTGCATGCCCGGCCCACCGCGCGGCCCCTCGTAGCGGATCAGCACCACGTCGCCGGGCTGAATCCGACCGCCCAAAATGGCCGCGACCGCGTCTTCCTGGCTTTCCACCACCCGCGCCGGGCCCTGAAACATCAGAATATTCTCGTCCACCCCGGCGGTCTTGACGATGCAGCCGTCCTCGGCCAGGTTGCCGTACAGCACCGCCAGCCCGCCGTCCTGGGAATAGGCGTGACTCTGGTCGCGGATGCAGCCGTTTTCCCGATCCAGGTCCAGACTGGGCCAGCGGGTGTTCTGGCTGAACGCCGTCTGGGTCGGGATGCCCGCCGGACCGGCGGAATAACGCGAGCGGGCTTCGTCCCAGGCCGTCGGGCGGGCGATGTCCCACTGCTCCAACGCCTCGGCCAGCGTTTCGCTGTGGACGGTGCGCGCGTCGCGATGCAGCAGCCCGGCCCGGTCCAACTCGCCGAGGATGGCGATGACGCCCCCGGCTCGATGCACGTCCTCCATGTGGTATTTCTGGGTGGCCGGCGCGACCTTGCACAGGTTCGGCACCCGCCGTGACAGTCGGTCGATGTCGCGCATCGTGAAGTTCACGCCGGCCTCGTGGGCGGCAGCCAGCAGATGCAGCACGGTGTTGGTGGAGCCGCCCATGGCGATGTCGAGGCTGATGGCGTTCTCGAACGCCGCGAACGTGGCGATGCCTCTAGGCAGCACGGACTCGTCGCCCCGCTCGTAGTAGCGCCGGGTCAGCTCGACGATCCGCCGGCCCGCTTCCAGGAACAGTTCGCGGCGGTCGGCGTGGGTGGCCAGCAGCGAACCGTTGCCGGGCAGGCTCAGGCCCAGGGCCTCGGTCAGGCAGTTCATCGAATTGGCGGTGAACATGCCCGAGCAGGAGCCGCAGGTCGGGCAGGCCGAGCGTTCGTACTCGATGACCGTGGCCTCGTCGATGCGGTCGTCGGCGGCGGCCACCATGGCGTCCACCAGGTCCAGCTTGTGGGCCGCCAGCCGGGTCTTGCCGGCTTCCATCGGCCCGCCGGAAACGAAGATGGCGGGAATGTTGAGCCGCAGGGCCGCCATCAACATGCCGGGGGTGATCTTGTCGCAGTTGGAGATACAGACCAGCGCGTCGGCGCAATGGGCGTTGACCATGTATTCGACCGAATCGGCGATCAGCTCGCGCGAGGGGAGCGAGTACAGCATCCCGCCGTGGCCCATGGCGATGCCGTCATCCACGGCGATGGTGTTGAATTCCTTGGCGATGCCGCCGGCCGCTTCGATCTCGCGCGCCACCAGTTGGCCCAGATCCTTCAGATGGACATGGCCGGGGACGAATTGAGTGAAGGAGTTGGCGACGGCGATGATCGGCTTGCCGAAGTCGCCATCCTTGACGCCGGTGGCCCGCCACAGCGCGCGGGCACCCGCCATGTTGCGGCCGTGGGTAGTGGTACGGGAACGGTAGTCGGGCATGAGAAACTCCGCGAGGCTGGCAAAAGATCTGAATCCTTGAGGAGGACCGCTGGATGCGTCGAAGATTCTACGTCAAGTTCCAGCGTTCGGGCACGGGAATGATCGCCGCTCGAACGCGAAGCCCAGCGGGGAGTTCCAGCGGACGGTATCGCACCGGTGGCCGGCTTTTCCTGGTGGGTTGGCTGGTGGAAGCGTCGAACCCGACGCAGGGCGGTTTGTCTGGCGTGGATGCTGTCGTGGGAGGCATGCTGGTTGGAAGCGATTGACAGCCTCAAGAGAGAACGGTAATTTTTTGATTATATACCGGTTTGATGTAAGGCAAGGCTTCGTTTGAAGAGTTTGCCGCTTGTTGGACCCTGGCTGCCTTGAGGTTTAAAAATGCCATACAGTAGCTTCAATCTGAAAAAAGTAAAAAATGAACTTGGCGTGACTATAAAGGAAACTCAGGGTATCTTTGAAAATATAGAAATTGTCGAAATCAGCGACATACTTGAAGCTCTATTGGAGGAGCATATTCCCCTGGCGGTATCCATCAATACGGAAAAGGCCAGGTCTGAATTGATCATATCGAATATTCTTGTCGAGATTCGGAGGAAGTTCAAACGCAAGATAAGCATATTTTCGGGTGTGGAGTTGAACGTGGACAAGGAAAGGGAGTTAAGCAGTTTCTGCGATTTCATCATCAGTAACTCGTCGGAGCAGTTGACGTTGAACGCGCCCGTGGTGGCTATCGTGGAAGCGAAAAACGAAAATATCATAGGAGGCTTGGGTCAGTGTGTCGCGGAAATGGTGGCGGCGAATATTTTTAATATCCAGGAAAAAAACCCAATGGAAAGAATTTACGGAGCCGTCACTTCAGGCACCGCATGGCAGTTCCTAAGGCTGAAGGGGAACGAGGTGGAAATAGACCTGAAGGAATATTTCATTGATAATCCAGGAAAAATTGTTGGGATACTGTCGTCCATGGTCGAACAGACCGCCTAAAGGGTGATCACCATGCGTTCATTGCCGTTTGCCGAAACGCCGGAACCTCCATATTATGCGGTCATCTTTTCAGCGGTTCGCACTCCTGGCGATAACGGCTACCAGCAAATGACGCGACGCATGTTGGAACTTGCCGCTCGGCAACCAGGATTCCTTGGCGTCGAGAGCGCGCGCGGCGCCGATGGTTTTGGCATCACCGTTTCCTACTGGGCATCCAAAACCGACATCGCCAATTGGAAAGCGCACGCCGAACATCTGGAGGCTCAGGAAAACGGCAAGCGCCTCTGGTACGAAAAGTACGAACTTCGCGTTGCCAAGGTCGAACGTGCTTATGGCAATCCAACGGCGTAGCATCGCAATCGGCGGGAATCCCATCCTGCCTTTTTTCGAAGGGGGTAACATGAAAAACGTCTTGCGAATCGGCATTGTCTTCTTCTTTCTCGTTGGCCTGGCGGCTCGCGCCGCCGATGGTGACTCCACTGATACAGCTAAAGCGCAAGACGCCGCCAAGGCATGGCTGGCGCTGGTGGACGCGGAAAAATACGGACAGAGTTGGGACGAAGCGGCATTGTTGTTTCGGAGCGCCGTCATGAAAGTCGAATGGGAAAGGGCCGCCAAAGCGACGCGCGCCCCACTCGGCCCGGTAAAGTCCCGCGCGCTCAAATCCGCGAATTTTACCCGCGGCCTGCCAGGGGCCCCGGACGGCGAGTATGTCGTGATCCAATTCGACGCCCAGTTCGCGAACAAAGCCTCGGCGGTCGAAACCGTCACCCCCATGCGCGACAAGGACGGGATCTGGCGGGTGTCCGGTTACTACATCCGATAGCGCGGCGGGCCCGCGTCGGAGTTACGGCAACTCCGCCAGCCAGGCCCGGGCCGCCGTCGCCGCCTCGCGCACTTGATCCGGCGCCGTGCCGCCCACTCCCTTGCGGGCCGCCACCGAGCCTTCCAGCGACAACACCTCAAACACGTCGAACTCGATCAGCGGCGAAAACTCCCGCAACTCGTCCAGGGTCATGTCCACCAGGTCCCGACTGGTCTCGATGCCCCGCCGCACCGCCTTGCCCACGATCTCGTGGGCATCGCGAAACGGCACGCCCTTACGCGCCAGATAATCGGCCAGATCGGTCGCGGTGGCAAAACCACGCCGGGCGGCCTGGAGCATGTTGCCGCGCTTGGGATGCAGGGCCGGAATCAGCTCGGCGAAAGCGCGCAAGCAGCCTCGCACCGTGTCGACGGTATCGAACAGCGGTTCCTTGTCCTCCTGGTTGTCCTTGTTGTAGGCCAGCGGCTGGCTCTTCATCAGCGTCAGCAGCGCGATCAAATGGCCGTTGACCCGTCCGACCTTGCCGCGCACCAGTTCCGGCACGTCGGGATTCTTCTTCTGCGGCATGATCGAGGAGCCGGTGCAAAACCGGTCCGGCAAATCCACGAAATCGAACTGGGCCGAGGACCACAGCACCAGTTCCTCCGCCATCCGCGACAGATGGGTCATCAAAATGGCCGATGCGGCGGCGAATTCGATGGCGAAATCGCGGTCGCTGACCGCGTCCAGCGAATTGGCGCACGGGGCGGCGAAGTCCAGCAATTGCGCGGTGTAATGGCGATCCAGCGGATAACCGGTGCCCGCCAGCGCCGCCGCGCCCAGCGGCATGACGTTGACCCGCTTGCGGCAGTCCATCAACCGTTCGTAATCGCGCTTGAGCATCTCGAACCAGGCCAGCAGGTGGTGGCCGAACGTCACCGGCTGAGCCACCTGCAAATGGGTGAAGCCGGGCATGATCGTGTCGGCCTCGCGTGTCGCCAGCTCCGCCAGTCCCCTCAACAACCGCCGAATCTCGTCGCCAATGGCGTCGATGGCGTCGCGCAGATACAGGCGAATATCGGTGGCGACCTGATCGTTGCGCGAGCGGCCGGTGTGCAGACGCTTGCCGGCGTCACCGATCCGTTCGGTGAGCCGCGCCTCGATGTTCATATGCACGTCTTCCAGCGCCGCCGACCACGCGAATTCGCCGCGGTCGATCTCGGCGCGAATTTCCTCCAGCCCCCGCACGATGGCGTCGCAATCGTCCGGGGACAAAACGCCCACCCGCGCCAGCATCTGGGCATGGGCGATGGAGCCGTTGATGTCCTGCCGGTACATCCGCCGGTCGAAATCCACCGAGGCGGTAAATGCCGCCACGAAGGCGTCGGTGCTCTCGGTGAACCGTCCGCCCCAAGTCTGATTGGTCTGTGTGTCGCTCATAAACTATTCTGTAGGCTGAAAAGACACCATAGCTTAGCAAACCATGCAATCCGATACCCTGCGCATCGCCACTCGCCAAAGCCCCCTTGCCCTCTGGCAGGCCGAACATGTCGCCGCGCGCCTGCGCCAGGCCCATCCCGGCCTACGGGTCGAATTGATCGGCATGATCACCCGCGGCGACAGGATTCTCGACAGTCCCTTGGCCAAGGTCGGCGGCAAGGGCTTGTTCGTCAAGGAATTGGAGCAGGGTTTGTTGGATGGCCGCGCCGATCTGGCCGTGCATTCGATGAAGGACGTGCCGGCGGATTTTCCCGCCGGGCTGGACCTGCCGGTGATTCTGGCGCGCGAGGACCCGCGCGACGCCTTCGTCTCCCGCCATTATCCCCACCCTGACGCCTTGCCGGTCCACGCGCGGGTCGGCACGTCCAGCCTACGCCGGCAATGCCAATTGGCCGCCCGCTATCCCGGCTGGGAGATTCGCAGCCTGCGCGGCAATGTCGGCAGCCGGCTGGCCAAATTGGACGCCGGTGCATTCGACGCCATCCTCCTGGCCGCCGCCGGCCTGAAACGGCTGGGACTGGAGGAGCGCATCACCGTGGCGCTGGAGCCGGCATTCAGCCTGCCCGCCATCGGTCAGGGCGCCATCGGGGTGGAATGCCGGCTGGACGACACACGGACGCGGGACCTGATCGCCACGCTCGACGATCCCGCCACCCAGGTTCGGGTCACGGCGGAACGGGCGTTCAACGCCCGCCTGCAAGGTGGTTGTCAGGTGCCCATCGCGGGTCACGCGCTGCTGCTGGACCACGAACAGATCTGGTTGCGTGGCCTGGTCGGCGAACCCGACGGCAGTCGGATCGTCACCGGGGAGATGCGTGGCCCGGCGGCGGCGGCCGAAACTCTCGGCGCGGCGTTGGCCGAGGACTTGCTCGAACGCGGCGCCGACGTCATCCTGCGGCAGTTGCTTGGAGCCGGCTGAAGCATGGTCTACCCATCCTTCCCCTCAACTTGTCTCCCGCCAGTGGGGGATGGGAGTGAGTCTCTTGACGGTCTGGGCGTACTCGTCACCCGGCCGGAACACCAGGCCGGCCCCCTCTGCCGGTGGATCGAACAACACGGCGGCGTCGCGATTCGCTGGTCGGCGCTAGCCATCGGCGAACCGCGCGACTGGGCGCCGGCGCTGGCCTTGTTCGACCGGCTGGCTCACTACGATCTGGCCATTTTCACCAGCGCCAACGCCGTGGATCGGGCCATGCCGCCGATTCAGGAACGTGGTGGCTTCCCGCCCGGGCTGGAAATCGCCGCCATCGGTCCGGCGACCGCGCGGGCGCTGGCCCGCCATGGCGTCGACCGCTGCCTGCAACCCGAACAGGAATTTACCAGCGAAGCGTTGCTGGCCCTGCCCCGCCTACAGCGGGTGGCCGGCCAGGCCATCGTCATCGTGCGCGGCGAGGGCGGTCGGGAACTGCTGGCCGAAACCCTGAGCGCGCGCGGCGCGCGCGTGGAACACGCGGCGGTCTACCGACGCGAACGGCCCGCGCTGGACGTCGCCGCGCTGCTGGAACGCTGGAGCCGGGGCGAAATCGGCGCGGTGGTCGTCACCAGTGTCGAAAGCCTGTCGAATCTGTTTGATATGCTGGGCATTGCCGGGCAAGATTATCTGCGTCAAACCCCGGTGATCGCGGTCAGCGCCCGCACTGCCCAGAGCGCCGCGAACTTCGGCTGCCATCCTCTTCTGCTCGCTCGGGAAGCCAGCGACGCCGCCATCGCCGCCGCCCTGCTCTGCCTGGTGGCGAATCCCTCCCTACCAGTTGGTAACACGACATGACAGAGAATCAATCCGACAACGACAGCGCCAATGCGTCATCCGCCGCCAAGGCTTCGCCCCTGGAATCGACGCCCGCCCAGCCCCTCAAATCCAAGACGACGTCCATGCCCGAAGTTTCGCCCACGCCCAACCCCACCGCGTCCAAGAGTGGTCGCGGCGTGGCCTGGCTGGCGCTTCTGGTCGGGCTCGGCGCCGGCGGCGGCAGTGGCTATCTCTGGTACTTGTGGCAAAAGGACCAGGTCGCGCAGGCCAGCCGGCTGGATCAGGCCATCAAGCAGGCCATCGCCCAGCGCGACCCCGAATTTCAGGCGCTCAAAGCCCAGGTCCAGCAACTGCAAGGGTTGAAAGTCGGGGTCGACCAGGCGCGCGCCGATCAGCAGGCGCTCAGGGAACAATTGCTGGGGCTGACGGGCGACTTGCAGCCGTTGAAGAACGCCATGGAATTGCACAAGGGCGAGAGCGAACTCATCAAGGGCGAAATGAAGTTGTTGCGGGAAAGCCACGACGCCCACAAGACCTCGGTGCAGAAACAGCACAGCGAGGTCGGCGCGCAGTTGCAGGATTACGTGAATCGCCTGGTCCAGCAAAACGAGCAGCTTCAAAACCTGAAGCTGAGCCACGGCGGCCTGAACGATCAACTGGAAACGATCAGGACTCTGGTGGCCAAGGGGGGTGACGTCAACGCCTTCCCCCTGGCCGAAGTGGACTATCTACTGCGCTTGGCGGATTCCAAGTTGAAGCTGGAGCGCAACGTCGTCGCCGCCCGCCTGGCCCTGGATGTCGCCCAACAGCGGCTCAAGGCGGTCAACGAAAACGCCATGGCCTCGGTGCAGACCATGCTTGGCGAGGCCATCGCCAGTCTGCGCGGCGTGAAGTTGCCCGATCTTTCGTCCCTGGCTCACAAAGTGGCGGAGATGCAGAAGGCCATTGGCGGTCTGCCGCTGCGCATCACCTCCGGCGTTCCGGACATCAAGAACCGGGTCAAGCCCACCGCCACCGCCACCGTCAGCGACGACGCCAACCGCTCGTGGTGGGATCGCGCCAGCGAAGCCGTCTGGAATCAGTTCAAGGACATCGTGGTGATTCGCCGCGTGCGCAGCGATGCGCCGCCGCTGATTGCCATGGAAGAAGAATTTTTCCTGCGCCAGAACTTGCGGCTGGAATTGGAAAGCCTGCGGACGGCGCTGCTGCGTGGCGACGCCGAGGCCTATCGGGATTCCTACGATCAGACCAGTCAGTGGGTCCAGACCTATTTCGATACTGAGGAGAAGCAGGTGGCCGCGTTCCTGGCGGAACTGAAGGCGCTGCAAACCGTCGAGTTCAACCCCTATGTCCCGGATTTGACCGGCCTCAACCAGGCGTTCGGCGAGGCGATGACTCAGCGGCAACCGATTCGCGCCATGGGCAAGGCGTCGGCGGTGCCCGCCGAGCCGGCGGCGGCGAAGGGGGAGGGACAGCCATGAAGTTGCTGATCGGCATCATCGTCACTTTGTTCGTCTCGGTCTGGATGGCGCTGGCGCTTCGGCAGGACCCCGGTTACGCGATGTTCAGCATCGGCGAGTGGACCATCGAGACCAGTTTCGCCTTCCTGATGCTGGTTCTGATCGTCCTGTTCGTCGGCTTCTACTTTCTGGTCCGGTTGGCCATTCGGTTGTGGCATACCCCCGGTCAGACCCTGGCGGCCAATCAGCGGCGATTGCAGCGCAAGGCGCGGCGGTTGTTCAATCTGGGCAGCCGGCAACTGGCGGCTGGCCAGTGGGCGGCAGCCGAGAAAACCCTGCTCAAGAGCGCCGCGCACAGCGAAACGCCCGCGCTGGACTATCTGAGCGCGGCTCGGGCCGCTCATCACCTCAGCGACGTGAAATGGCGGCGCGACTTGCACCTGCGCAAGGCCGAGGAATCGCCGGACGCCGACAAGCTGACGGTCCAACTGACCCGAGTGGAGTTTTTGCTGGAAGACCAGCAAGCCGAGCAAGCCCGCCCCATCCTGGAATCCCTGCATACCCTCAACCCCCGTCATCCGGGCGTGCTGCTCTGGCTGGCTCGCTGCCATCGGCAATTGAGCGCCTGGGAGCCATTGCAACGGTTGTTGCCGGAATTGCAGAAGCAGAAGGTGTTTGGCCCTGAATCGTTCGCCGAGATTCAACGCGAGACCTACCACGCCCTGTTGCAAGGCGCCGCCGCCAGCGGTTCGCTGGAGAAGTTGCGGGCGTTGTGGAAACAGACGCCGGTCTCGTTGCGCGAGGGGGACGAGGCGTTACTGGTTGATTACGCCACCGCCCTGTGTGAATTCGACGCCTTCGACGACGCCGAGACACTGCTGCGCGAGGCGATCAACCGGCGCTGGAGCGTCAGGCTGGTGGTGGGTTATGGAATGCTGGGGCGCGGCAACGCCACCGCGCAACTGGCCGCGGCCGAAGGCTGGCTGACCCGGCATGGCGACGATCCGCATTTGCTGCTGACGTTGGGTCGGCTGGCCAAACGCTGCCAGCAGAATGGCAAGGCTCGCGCCTATCTGGAGCAGAGCATCAAGCTGATGCCGACGCCGGACGCCTATCAGGAACTGGGCGAGTTGCTGGAATCCCTGCACGAGTTGACTCATGCCAGCCAATGCTTCCATGCCGGGCTGCGGTTGCTGGTCGGCAAGCCCCAGGAACGGCAGGGCGTCACCTTGCCCGCCGCCGAGGCGGCACAGCAGCTTCAAGGTCCGCGGCCGTCATCCGCCCCGGCCGTGGCGAGCTGATCCGGTCCAGGCGGCGAGGGGGTTTGGATCGATCCCAGGACCCGCCGGCGATCCGGCGGGTCCTGGTCCAGTTCGGCGGGTTCGAAATCGCACTGGCGATGCGCGGCTCTCGCCACGGGAAGAGTTCTCCTTGATTCTTTCCGTCCAGGCGGCGGCTCCGCCTTTAATAGCGTGGGTGGTCGAGCCGCCGCAGTTCATGATCCCGGGCCCGTTGCCGCGCCTGTTCATACTCTTTCCGGGTAAGCGAGCGGTCGAGCAGCGGTTCCTCGAAGGCTTTATAGCAGGGATGGTACTGATCCATCAGGTTCAGATAGGTGTTGGTCGAAATCTCCCGCGCCAGGAACGCCAGCACGCTTTCCGTGTTCGCCAGATCGCCCGGCAGCACCAGATGGCGCACCAGTAGCCCGCGCCGCGCCAGTCCGTATTCGTCCAGCTTCAGATCACCGACCTGTCGGTGCATTTCCCGCACCGCCGCCTGATTGACTTCCCAGTAATTTCGCGCGTGCGAGTAGCGATGGGCGGTTACGGAATCGCCGTACTTCATGTCCGGCATGTAGATATCCACCACGCCATCCAGCAGGGCCAGCGCTTCCAGGCTGTCGTAACCGCCGGTATTGTAAACCAGGGGTAATCGCAGGCCCTGTTGAGCGGCAAGCAGGGTGGCCGCCAGGATTTGTGGCACGACATGGCTGGGAGTGACCAGGTTGATGTTGTGACAGCCCCGATGTTGTAGGTCGAGCATCATGGTGGCCAACGTTTCCGGCTCGACTTCCTGGCCCTCGCCCTTCTGGCTGATTTCCCAGTTCTGGCAGAACACGCAACGCAGGTTGCACCAGGCAAAGAAGATCGTCCCCGAACCGGCCCAGCCGCGCAGCGGATGTTCCTCGCCGTGGTGCGGACCGTGGCCATGCACGATCGCCCGCTCGCCGGTGTGGCATACCACGCCCTTGAGCGTTTGCCGCCGGTTCACCCGGCAGTAGCGAGCGCACAAGTCGCAGTTTTCCAGCCGGGTCCAGGCCTCGGTCACCCGCCGCTCCAGTTCGCCGTTGTCCAGCAGCGCCCGATAGGCAGGCCATGTCGAGGAGGGAGGGTATTGCAGGGAGGGGCTGGCGATCATTTCGTTTCTGTTCAGCTATCGCGTCCAAATAAGAGAGACAGTCGAAAAATGCATGACTGCTTTTTAAGAAAAAATTTTCGTTGGGCAGGCATCTGGCCGGCCTAGTCGACCAAAAACCGGCCGAAAGCCAAATCCATGGCGATAAAAATCAAATAGTTAGCTTTTAGACAGTCTCTCATGCGCCGCGCCGGCTGCGCTGAGAATGGCGCCTACGGCTTGGGCAATACCACCAGTTCGGTTTTCGAAGCGCGGTCGGGCAGGCGCGGCGCCAGCAGCAACAGCAAAACGCCAAAACCGACGGCCAAACTGAAACCGATGCCGACTCCAAACAACCGGTGCAGGCCGGCCACCGGCGCCAGCCACAGGCCGCCGACCAGAAACCGCGGCAACGCCCGCCACCAACTGATTTCTCCCCCGTCGCGGCGCTGGACCCGCAATCGCCAGGCGCGCATTCCCAAAGTTTGGCCACCGTGGGTCCAGAACCCGCCGTAGAACAAGAAACAGATCAGAAACAGATAGAACTGAAAAAAGGGATTGCCCATCAGCGGGTTTTGGGCCTTGAACGCATCGACGCCGATGATGATCACCACCAACCCCAGCGCCAATGCGGTCGCGCCGACCAGTACCCCGACCAGCAACAGACCGTCGTAGACGATGGCGGCCAGCCGGCGCGGCAGCCGGGCAGGCGGCAACACGGCGGTGTCCACCCAAGGTGTCGCGCTATTTGGGGTCGACAACCGGCGGCTTGACCGCCGGCGCGGGTCGAGCGGGCTTGCCGGGCGCGGGCGTGGACGCCGGTTCCCGACCGGAGCTCGGAGGAGCGGCGTTCTTGCCGTTGGCCTTTTTCGGGCCGGCGCCGGATTGGGCGGACACCCTCGCCGGGGGGGAAGGGGCACCATCCGTGGTCCGGGGCTTGTCCAGCCAGCCGTTGATCTCGATGACATCGGTTTCCGCAAGCTGACCAGCGGCCTGCCGCAGCGTCAGAAAACTGACGATATAGGAATAGCGGGCGGCGGCGTAAGTCCGTTCGGCCAGATAGACGTTGCGCTCGGCGTCCAGCACGTCCACGATGGTGCGAGTACCCACTTCGTAGCCGGCTTGATTGGCCTCCAGCGCGCTGCGGGTGGACACGCGGGTCTGATCCAGAGCCTTGATCTGGCTGATGGCGGTTTCCTGGCCGCGATAGGCGTTACGGACGGTGCGGACGGTATCGCGCTGCAGGTTCTCCAGGCTCTGCCGGGCGGCTTCATAGCCATACGCCGCCTCGCGGGATCGCGAGGATACCGCACCGCCGGTGTACAGCGGTATGGTCAGTTCCAGGTTGACCTGACTGCTGCTGGTATCGGTGACGCTGTTGTCGAGGTTGACGCGATTGGCCCGCAGCTCCAGCGTTGGATAGTGGCCAGCTTTCTGCAACTGGATGTTCTCTCGCGCCTGATCGACTCCAAAGCTGGCGCTGCGCAACCTCAGGTTGTTCTCCAGGGCCATGTTGACCCAGACTTCGGGATCGCTCGGCTTGGGCAGCGACAGCGGCATCCGCTCACTGAGCAGGTTAAGCTGGGCGTATTCCTGACCGGTCAGCTGCCGCAGCAGCTCGCGGGCGTCGGCCAGTCTATTGGTGGCGTCGATTTCCTGCGAGACGGCGGCGTCGAACCGCGCCTGGGCATCGTAAACGTCGGTGATGGTCGCCAGCCCCACTTCGAAGCGCCGGTTGGCCTGTTCGAGCTGGCGGGCAAAGGCGTTTTTCTCAGCCGTGGCGTAGGTTAGGTAATCCAGCGCCGCCAGCACCCCGAAATAGCCTTGCGCCACCCGCAGGATCAGTTCGTTCCGGGTGTTTTGCAAGTCCACGTCGGACTGTCCGACCACGGCGTCCGCCACCCGCTGTTGCACCTGGCTGCGGCGATTATAGACGGGCTGCACCAGGCCGATCGCGTAGTTGTGGCTGTTGAACGACGACTGGCCCGTCGGCGATCCAGCGATCCCAAAGGTACGGCCCTGATCGGCCGTAACCCCAATGCTCGGCAACAACAGCGCCCGGGCCTGCGGCCTGGCCTCTTGCGAGGCCTCGCGGCTGGCGGCGGCAGCCTTGAGCACCGGATCGCTATCCAGGGCCTGGCGGTAGACCTGCAGCAGATCTTCAGCCCATGCTGGCCAGCCGCATAGCGCGGCAACCATTCCGGCCAACACCAGACGATGCGCCTTGGACATGACGGAAAGCTTCCATTAAAGGTATTTTAATGAATTTAAACATACCCGCTTGACGAACACGGAGAAAACCGTCGCCGGGAGCGTGGCGCGATGCGGGCGACGCTGCTCAGAACTCAAAGGTTCTGGACGGGGCCACGTTACGCAGGGGCGGCAGTTCGGTATCGAACAGGCTTTCCCGGGTCCATTCCCGCTCGCCGACCCGAGTGATCAACAACGCCTCCATGACCGGCGACTGGCCGGCCACGATGAACAGCCGGCCGCCCAGGCTCAGGCTTTGCCGCCAGACCTCGGCGACCTTGGCCACCGACCCCGTGACGGCGATGACGTTGTAGCGGCGCTCGCCCCAACCCCCGCTGGCGTCGCCCGAATGGAGCGCCACATTGTTCACGCCATGGGCCTTGAGCTTGTGGCGGGCGATCTCGGTGAATTCGGGCACGATATCCACGCTGACCACGCTGGCGGCCAGCCGCGCCAGACAGGCCGTCAGATAACCGCCGCCCGTGCCCACTTCCAGCGCATGATCGGTCGGTTGCGCCGCCAGCGCCTGCAGAATCCGGCCTTCGACATTGGGTTTCAGCATGACCTCGCCATGACCCAGCGGAATGGCGACATCGCTGAACGCCAGCTTGCGATAGCGATCCGGCACGAAATCCTCGCGCGGCGCGTGGGCCAGGGTATCCAGCACCCGCTGATCCAGCACTTCCCAAGGCCGGATTTGCTGCTCGATCATGTTGCGGCGGGCCAGCTCGAAATTGAATGCGGTCATGGTCGGAGTCCTGTCAACGCCTGATGGTCTTGGTGTGATGGCCAGTGATGGCGGGGTAACGCCCCTCGGTTCGAAATCGAAGCGGGCGGATTCTAGCACAAGGTCAATCGTCGTCGCGTGGCGCTACAGGAACGTCGCGCCCACCGCGAACAGCCGTTCGACCTCCGAGACCCGCTTCTTGTCGATCAGGAACAAGATGACGTGGTCGTCGGCCTCGATCACGGTATCGTGGTGGCAGATGATCACCCCGTCGCCGCGAGCGATGGCGCCGATGGTGGTGCCGGGCGGCAAACGAATCTCCTCGACCCGCCGGCCCACCACCTTCGAGGTCTTGTAGTCGCCGTGGGCGACCGCCTCGATGGCCTCGGCGGCCCCGCGGCGCAGGGAGTGCACCTTGGCCACGTCGCCGCGGCGGACATGGGTCAGCAGGCTGCCGATCGTAGCCTGCTGCGGTGAAATGGCGATGTCGATGATGCCCGACGACTCCACCAGTTCGACATAGGACACCAGATTGATCAGCGCCATGACCTTGCGGGCGCCCATTCGCTTGGCCTGCATCGCCGACAGGATATTGGCCTCGTCGTCGTTGGTGACGGCGCAGTACACATCCACCTGCTCGATGTTCTCCTGCCGCAGCAGGTTCTCGTCGGCGGCGTCGCCCTGCAGGACGATGGCCCGGCTCAACTGCTCGGACAAGCGTCGGGCGGTGGCGGGGTTGCGTTCGACGACCTTGACCTGGAATCGATCTTCCAGTCCCTGCGCCAGCCGGGCGCCGATATGACCGCCCCCGGCGATGATGATGCGTTTCACCATCTTGTCGAACTTGCGCAGCTCGCCGACGATGGCGCGGGTATTCTTGCGGGCGGCGATGAAAAAAACCTCGTCGTCGGCTTCGATGACGGTGTCGCCCTCCGGGATGATCGGACTGCCCTGGCGGAAGATGGCCGCCACCCGACTTTCGATGCCCGGCATCCGTTTCGGCAGCGCGCGCAGCGCCTGACCGACCAAGGCGCTGCCCTCGTAGACCTTGACGCCCACCAGCCGAACCTGGCCATCGGCGAAATCCAGCACCTGCAAGGCCCCGGGATGCTCGATGATGCGCTGGATATGGTCGGTCACCAGTTGTTCAGGACTGATCAACACGTCGATGGGCAGCGCCTTGCTCTTGAAGAGCTGCTCCTGATAGGCCATGTAGCTGCTCGAGCGGACCCGCGCGATCTTGGTGGGCGTGTTGAACAAGGTATCGGCGACCTGACAGGCGACCATGTTGACTTCATCGTTATCGGTCAACGCGATCAGCATGTCGGCGTCGGCGATGCCGGCCTGTTCGAGCGCGGCTGGGTAGGATGCATGACCGCGAACCGTGCGCAGGTCCAGCCGGTCCTGCAACGCCTGTAGCCGTTCAGCGTCGGCGTCCACCACGGTGACATCGTTGGCCTCGCTGGCCAGGATATGCGCCACCGATCCCCCCACCTGGCCAGCGCCGAGGATGATGATCTTCATCTCCCGCCCTCACTCGTCCAGGGCTTTCTTGGGATCGATCCCCAGAGCGCGCAGCTTGCGATAGAGGTTGGTGCGCTCCATGCCGACCCGTTCGGCCAGCCGCGCCACGTTGCCCTCGCACTCGCGAAACTGTTGCATGAGGTAGGTGCGCTCGAATTGTTCGCGGGCCTCGCGCAGCGTCAGATTCAGGGGAATATTGCCGGCATCCTGGGATTTGGCGGCGGTGGCGCCGCGCACCGCCGCATCCACTTCATCCAGCGCGATTTCTTCCTCCCCTCCCAAGATCAGAAGGCGCTGCACCAGATTCTTGAGCTCGCGAATGTTGCCAGGCCAGGCGTAGTTGCGCAGCCGATTCTGCGCGGCCAGGGTAAAGTGGCGATAGGTGAGATTTTCCTGGTCGACGAAATAGCCGACGTAGTAATTCAGCAGTTCCGGCACGTCCTCGACGTGGTCGCGCAAGGGCGGCAACCGAATCGGCACCACGTTCAACTGATAGTACAGATCCTCGCGGAACCGCCCGGCCGCCACTTCCTGCTCCAGATCGCGGTGCGTGGCGGCCACGACCCGCACGTTCACCCGCACCGCTTCCTTGCCGCCGATGCGCAGAAAGGAGCCGTTCTCCAGCGCGCTGGCCAGCTTGGCCTGGGCTTCAAGGTCCATGTCGGCCAGTTCGTCCAGAAACAAGGTGCCGCCGCTGGCCTGTTCCAGCCGGCCGTAGTGAATCCGGTCGCCCTGTTCGGAGCCGAACAGTTCCAGGCTGGCGTTCTCGCGGGCGATGGAACCGACTCCCACATCCACGAACGGGCCGGCGCGGCGCGGGCTGTGGACATGCAGGAAACGCGCGTAAACTTCCTTGCCGGTGCCCGGCTCACCGAAGATCAACACTGGGGCGTCGTGCTGGGCGATCTTGAGCACCTGGGCCCGCAGGCGCTGCACCACCTCGCTGCGACCCACCGGTTCAGCGACCACTCGTTGTTGGCGGCGCAGGTTCTGGTTTTCCCGCGCCAGCCGATCCGCGTCCAGCGCCCGCTCCACGGTCAGCAGCAATTTGGCCATGGACAGCGGTTTCTCGATGAAATCGTAAGCGCCCAATCGAGTCGCTTCCACGGCGGTTTCGACCGTGCCATGTCCGGACATCATGATCACTGGACAGGGCAAATGATCGCCTTCGCTCCATTCCTTGAGCAGACTGATGCCATCGGTGTCGGGCATCCAGATATCGAGCAGGATCAGATCGGGGCGCTGGGCGCGGCGGGCCTCGCGGGCGGCGGCGGCGTTTTCCGCGGTCGCGACCGTGTAACCCTCGTCCTGTAGAATTTCCTTTACCAAATCACGGATATCCGGTTCGTCATCGACGACCAGAATATAGGGCGCATTCATCCGGCCTCCTTCTCGGTGTGCAACGGCACGGTGGGAACAGCGGGCAAGCCGACGCCGTCGTGTAACAGCGGCAAACGGATCGTGATCCGGGCCCCTCCGTCGGGCGGCGATTCCAACTGGATCCAGCCGCCGTGCTCTTCGACGATTTTCTTGACGATCGCCAATCCTAGTCCGGTTCCCTTGGGTTTGGTAGTCACATAGGGCTCGAAGGCATTGGCCAGAATGCTGTCGGGAAAGCCCGGCCCATCGTCGCGCACGCTCAGCTCGACGCAATCGGCGCCGATAACATGCGCGCGGCCGGTGCCGATCCATAAGGTCGAACCCTGACCGTCACGGATGGCCTCGATGGCGTTCTTGACCAGATTGTGCAACAACTGACGCAGACGAACCTTGTCCGCGTTGACCGGCAGTGGTTCCTGGACCAGTTCCAGCTTGATCTCTACCCCGACAGGATAGTCCCGGTAAAGATAGAGCACCTCGGTCACGAACTCGTTCAGCTCCAATGGGGCCAGTTGCAGGCGCGGCGGGCGAGCGTACTCGTTGAAGGCGTCCACCATTTCCTTCATCGCCTGGACCTGCTGAACGATGGTGTGGGTGCCGCGCTCCAGCACCCGCCCCTGCTCGTCGTCGAACTGCTTCAGATACTTGTGGCGGATGCGCTCGGCGGCGAGCTGAATCGGCGTGAGCGGATTCTTGATCTCGTGCGCCAGCCGGCGCGCCACCTCGCCCCAGGCGGCGTCGCGTTCGGCCCGCACCAGGTGGGTGATATCGTCGAACACGATCACGTGGCCGCCGCGCAAACCGACGGTATCGGGCAATGAGCTGCCGCGACAGAGCAGAATTCGCCGCCCGGCTCCCCCGAACCAGGCGATTTCCTGGCGCCAGTCGCCCGCGGCGCTCAGTTGCGGGCCAATCGCCTCGATCAAATCCTGCAACACCGGTTGAGCGGCCACGATGCGCTGGGGATTGGCGCCGATCAGCACGCTCAAATCCACGCCCAGAATCTGGCTGGCCGCCGCGTTGCAGGTTTGCAGGCACCCGGCCTGGTCGAGAGTCAGCACCCCGGACGACAAGCGCGCCAACACCGTTTCCAGATAGGCGCGCTGGCTCTCGACCAGCTCCTGGCCACGCCGCGCCGCATCGCGCGCCTGGGCCAGATTCCGGGTCATCTGGTTGAAGGACTGCGCCAGAAAACCCAGTTCGTCGCCGCCGCCGCCCGGCAGTTGCTGGTCGAACTGGCCGGCGGCGACCGCCTGGGTTCCCTCGGCCAATTCCCGCAACGGCCGCACCAGTTGGCGCGCGGTATGGAACGCCGCCCAGAACGCCGCCAGCACCGCCAGCAACAAAACCAGCGACAGGGTCAGGGTAAACATCGTCTTGAGCGGCGCCCGCAGGAAAATCAGCTCCTTGTAGCTGTCGAAGGCTTTTTGCACCGCGTCGGCGAGCAGGCTCAACCGGTCGGTCACCGGAAACAGCGCTTGCAACAGACGCTCCTCGCCACTGGACGTCGCTGTCCGCACCACCGCCCGGATCTGAAAGCCGGCGTCGCGAACCGGTTCCAAACCGACGTAATCGCGTCCCTGGCGCACTTGCAGCAACACGGCCTCCGGCGGCGGGTCCGGCACGATCAGCGTCGGGTCGGTGGTGGCGGTGGCGATGATGCGCCCCCCCAGACCGAACAGGGTCAGTTCGGACCCATCGCCCAGATCAAGCCATTCATCCAGTCGGCGGGCCGCTTGTTCTTCATCGCTGTCGGCCACCGCCTCGGCCACCCGCCCGGTTTGCTTGAGCACCTCGCGCATCCGCAAATCCAGGGCGGTGCGACTGAGTTCCAGCGCGTCGCCAAGCCCCCGATCCACCTGGACATTGAACCAACTGTCGATTCCGCGTTGCAGGAAATGCAGCGAGAAGCCGTAGACCAGCGCCACCGGGATGATCGCCAGCGCCGCGAAGATGCCGGCCAGCCGCAAGGTCAGGCGCGCGCCGGGCGCGCGCCGGTGGTGCAAGCGGATCAGCACCGCCAGGTTGTACAGAATCAGGACCGCCAACGCTCCCAGGCCGATGGCGCTGAGCAGCAGCAATCCCGAATACATTTGCCCGAATCGCGCCAGGTCGGTGGTGGCTCGACTCATCAGCACGAGAATAACCAACAGCAATCCCAGCAGCGTCAGCGCCGACAATCGACCCTGGCCACGCGCCAGCCGGCGAATCAGAGCGGCCATGCGCGCCACTCGCTGGTCAGTCGCCAGTCGTCCGAAAGATAGGCCAACAGGCGCAACGGCGCTGGCAAGGATTCGATGTCAAGCAAAGCCCGCAGGGCGGCTTCGTAGCGTTCGTTTTTAGTCAGCAAGCTTCGATCGAGCAAGGGGAAATCGTGAATCCGCCCCATGAACTCCAATGCGGCGGTCTGAGTGGGAAAGGCGCGGCGCTCGCCACTGTTCAGATTGCTGACCAGGTATTGCCGGCTTAGCGTGTGGTATTCCAGTTGAAATCGCTGCGTCAGGGCGTAGACGGTTTCGTCCCACAACCACGATCGCCGTCGGCGAACCTCCATCTCGATGTCGACCGTCAGCGGCACGCCGTTTTGCAGGGCGTCCAGCGCCGCGCTGCTGAGCCGGTATTCGATCCGGGCGTTCAGCCGATAAACACCGCCCTCCAGGCGGGTGGCGGCGCTGAGCACCTCGAAACCGGCCGCGTGGCCGCCGATGGCCCACAGCAGACCGAGCAACAGCGTCAGCAACCGCGTGGCGCGCGCCGACCGAGCCGTCATCCGCGCATCGGCGGACATGGCGTCCCTCCCGCGACCGTCGGTTTGACCAGCATGGCGTAATAGAATCCATCCATGCCGGCCTCGCCGGGAAGAATCTGGCGACCATGCGCCAGGGCACGACCCCAATCCGTCGCGATCCGGTGTTCTCGGGCCTCTGGCCGGGTGGCGAGGAAAGCCGCCACGACCTGTTCGTTCTCTTGCCGCAACAGCGAGCAGGTGGCGTATAGCAACCGGCCGCCCGGTCGCAGCAACGGCCAGAGGCTGGCCAATAGCGCCTGTTGCCGGTCGGCCAGCGCGGCAATGTCGGTATCCCGTCGCAACAGCTTGATATCGGGATGGCGGCGGATCACGCCGGTGGCCGAACAGGGCGCGTCCAGCAGAATTCGGTCATAGGGAACACCGTCCCACCAGTCCCTCGGCTGACAGGCGTCGCCCGCGACCAGCCGGGCGGCCAACCGTAATCGGGTCAGGTTTTCACGTACTCGTTCCAGCCGCTCGACCTCCTGGTCCAGCGCGGTCAATTCCAGATCCGGCGCGCATTCCAACAGGTGAGCCGTCTTGCCGCCCGGCGCGGCGCAGGCATCCAGCACCCGCATCCCCGGATGAGTGTCGAGCAGCGGCGCCGCCAGCTGCGCAGCGGCGTCCTGCACCGACGCCCAACCGTCGGCGAACCCCGACAGCGTGGTGGGCTCGACCGGTTCGGTCAGCGTCAGCGCGAACGGCGCCGCCACGGTCGGCTCGGCGATCTTGCCCGCCGCCGCCAGCCGCGCGCGGTATTCGTCGCGGCTGCCCCGAAGCCGGTTGACCCGCAGGGTAAAGGGCGGCCGGGTGTTGTTGGCGGCGACGATGGCCGGCCAGTCGCCCGGCCAGTCCCGTTGCAACCATTCCAGCAACCAGCGCGGATGAGCGGTTCGGGCCACCGCGTCGGTCTTCGCCCGCGTCAGCAACTCGACGCGCCGGCGCGTAAAGGAACGGAGCACGGCGTTGGTCAGACCCGCCGCCCAGGGCTTGCGCAATTGGTGGGCAGCGGCGACGGTCTCGGCGACCGCGGCATGATCGGGAATGCGCGAACGATGAAGCTGATAGAGTCCCGTCAGCAGCAACGCCCGCACCGTCGACTCGCGCGGATCGAGCGGCCGGTCCAGCAACCCATCCAGCAGGAATTGCGCTTCCGGCTGCCAACGGCAAACGCCATGGCATAACTCCCACAGCAACCCGCGATCGCGCGGCGCGACGCGCTCCAGGGCCGGCGGCAACGCTTCCGCCAACGACCGGCCCTCGCCCAAGACCCGAGCCAACACCTGGGCGGCGATGGCGCGGACATTCATGCCGCGCCCAATCGCCGACCCGCCAGCCGGTGGGCATTCAAGAACGCCGCGGCCGGCAAGGGCCGCCCGCCGGGCAGTTGCACCTCGGTCAACCGCAACAGACCCGCGCCGGTGGCGACCAGGATGCCGTCTCGATCCTCGCGCGCCACCGTGCCGGGCGGGTCGGTGGTGAATTCGGCCTCGGCCCGCGCCCGCCAGACACGGAGCGGCTGGCCATCCAGGTGGGTGCGGGCCACCGGATAGGGATTGAAGGCGAGCACCCGGCGTTCCAGCTCCAGCGCCGGACGGCTCCAGTCCAGTTCAAGATCGGCCTTGTCCAGCTTGGGAGCGCGCGTGGCAAACGCCTCGTCCTGCGGCTCCGGGATCAGGCGTCCAGCCAGCAAATCCGGCAAGATCGCCCGCAGGGTTTCGGCGCCCAGCCTGGCCAGTCGCTCGTACAGCTCCCCTCCCGTGATCCCGCGCGGAATCGGGCATGCCGCCCGGGCCAACACCGGTCCGGTATCGAGACCGGCGTCCATCCGCATGAGACTGACGCCGGTCTCGGCGTCGCCCGCCAACAGCGCCCAGTGAACCGGCGCCGCGCCGCGCCAGCGCGGCAGCAGCGAGGCGTGAACATTGACGCAGCCCAAGCGCGGGATAGCCAACACCGCCGGCGGCAAGATCAAGCCGTAAGCCGCCACCACCAGCAAATCCGGTTTCAAGGCGGCCAGCTCCGCCTGAACGGCGGCGTCGCGCAGGGTGCTCGGCTGGAACACCGGGATGCCGGCGGCCATCGCGCGCGCCTTGAGCGGACTGGCGCGCAATAGGCGGCCCCGGCCCGCCGGCCGGTCCGGCTGGGTGTAGACCGCTTCGACCAAATAGCCGGCATCCAGCAGGGCTTGCAGGCTCGGCGCGGCAAAATCGGGCGTGCCGGCGAAAATCAGCCGCAGCGGGACAGTCGTCATACCGTATCGGGGAAGGTGGAGGCGCCGCCCGGTTCGGCAGGGACGGCGGCGCCCATCGGCGGGGGAACCAAAAGGGCTTCGGCCTTGGGCGCGTCCATGATCAGGTAGCGCGCGCTTCGGCGCGGGCCTGTTTTTCCAGCTTCTTGCGAATACGGTCGCGCTTGAGCACGGACAGGTAATCCACGAACAGCTTGCCGTCCAGATGATCGATCTCGTGCTGGATGCACACCGCCAGCAGGCCACTGGCATCGAGTTCGAAGGGCTCGCCGTCGCGATCGAGCGCGCCAACCCGCACCCGTTCGGCGCGACGGACAGTTTCGTAGAAACCCGGCACCGACAGGCAACCCTCCTCGGATTCGCTTTCGCCCTCCCGCTCCAGCAGGGTTGGGTTGATGAACGCCAACGGTCGGTTCTTTTCCTCGGACACGTCCATCACCACGACGCGCTTGCGGACGTTGACCTGGGTCGCGGCCAGGCCGATGCCGGGGGCGGCGTACATGGTTTCCAGCATGTCGTCCACCAGGGTCCGAATGCGGTCGTCAACGGTTTCCACCGGCCGCGCCGGTTGGCGCAGCCGGGGATCGGGATAATGCAGGATGTTCAATCGCGCCATGGCAACGGCTCCATAACCGCCCTTTCGATTCGTGCAACGATGATTCGGATGAAATCATACGAGAAACCCCCGCGCCG
>ERZ761607.1315-NODE-1315-length-31998-cov-13.992205_pt1 | contig 31998 bp, 34 predicted proteins | sample MGYA00511164_ERZ761607 | MGnify/ENA primary metagenome ERZ761607 (study PRJEB28899, sample SAMN02445080) | bioreactor sludge metagenome | biome: EBPR sludge | place: Australia: Brisbane, Thorneside Wastewater Treatment Plant | collected 2011-06-22 ... | reverse complement strand
GTGATTCGTTCTATCTTTTCAGACATTTGTATTCCTATTATATGAGCAGGCTAACGGTTTGCGTTACCTGCGCTGGGGCGGGGACGGCGAAGCCGTCCAACCAGAAAAATGATAAGGCGTAGAAAACTGCTTGAGATTGCCACAGAATCCCCAGCGTCAGGTGCACGCTTTGTTAGGTGCGTTATTGGGAAAGTACATATTTGTAAATCTTTTCGCCTATCACCATCCAAAGATTTTTCTGACCATCTTCCACAATGTTTCCCGATTCTGTTGTAAACCAACATCCCTTCCCTGATGCAGGATCATACCACGCTGAACCATCTACACCTAAACCATCCCATGTTTTATTGGTATACCACAAGTATCCATTTGAACTTTGGAAAAGTAGTTTTGGTTGTTGCCAATTATAGGTTTCGCTGGTCGCACCCAGATTTATGTAAGCAAGCCTATCTGGACTTTTTGATACCCAAGTTCCATCTTTCGACAAATATCCATGAATCCCAATCCATAAATCTCCAGAGTTTGTGTATAAAAGTGTTCCATAATCTGCCCAGCGAGGAAATGGAACACCTATCTCTTCGGTAGTTTGGGACGATGGATAATATTTCACCAATTCACCAAAAGATAATTTCCAAGACTCTTCTTTTTTCTGGCTGAACAATAAATACCCTTCTTGCGACGCAACCATTCTTTGAACAATGCCATCAAATGATGTTTCATAATGCCGAAGTTCTGAATTTGTCGGGTTGTAACTATACAGACCATCTTGTTGTTGATATATCCAAATTAAACTATCGCTTTGAGTAATAATCACTCCGTCACGTGGAATCATTCCAACGTACCCAAACCCAATTTGTTGCTCTCGATAGTTTAGCCCGATGTCATAAAACTCAAATTTATTTTCAACTTCGCTATAAACACTAAACAAAGGGATTTCTTTTTGCCATACTGTATCGTAATTTTTAGGATAGTTAACTCCAACAATGTTTCCCGATGCTGATTCAAATAAATCTTGAACTTCTACATCTTCGTAAATTTTCCCGCTTTTATCGTATGGAGAAGTGGAGACAGTCGAAAAAATCTCAGTTCCTACATTGTGTTTGATAATAAACTCACCAGACCTAATCCATAACTCTGTTTGTCCAGAGTGTATTTTCGCCAATTCTATATTTGTCCAAGTGTTGTTTGAAACTGATACTGGTATTTCTGCGTTTAGTTCCCACGGGGAAGATGGGTAAACGGTTGATAAGTTATAGCGCTCATCATTTCTGTCAATTCTTACCATCTGATATAGAAAGTCATCAAACGTACTAATACAATTCCATTTATCTTTTGTTGGTTGCGTTGATACAAGATTATTTTCCTGTGCATTGCACGAGGTTAGTAGTCCCAAGCAAATTAAAAAAGATAGCAATTGTTTTTTCATGTGAATTTTGACAAGCACCTAACTATTGTTTATACAGCCCGCTGTATAATACCCCCAAATGGGGTACATAACAGCGATTTCGCTGTATAATACCTTATAGATTACATAACATCATTATACAATCTCAAGCAGAAAGGGGCAAGAAAATGCAAAACCCACCCAAACCCACATCATCCCCACAAGGCAAAAAACTACTCGACCAATACCGCGACCACATCCGCCTCAAACAATACTCCCCACGCACCGAAAAAACCTACATCCAATGGGTGCGCGAATACATCCTCTACCACAACAAACGCCACCCCAAAGAAATGGGCGCACCCGAGATCAACCAATTCATCACCCACCTCGTCGTAGACCGCAAAGCCTCCGCCTCCACCCAAAATCAAGTCATCAGCGCCATCCTCTTCCTCTACCGCAACGTCCTCCACATCGAACTCGACCAAACCGACCTCGGCTTCATCCGCCCCAAACGCAGCAAACGCGTACCCACCGTCCTCTCCAAAGACGAAGCCAAAACCATCATCCAAAACCTCACCTCCCCATACAAACTCATGGTCCAGATCATGTACGGAGCCGGACTACGACTCATGGAATGCCTCCGCCTCCGCATCAAAGACATAGACTTCGAAAACCACCGCATCCTCGTCTACGACGGCAAAGGCGGCGACGACCGCCAGACCCCCCTGCCCGATAGCATCATCCCCACCCTCCGCGAACACCTCGCCAAAACCCGCGCCATCCACCAAAAAGACCTTGCTCACGGGCGCGGCTCCGTTCACATGCCATTTGCCCTCGCCAAAAAATTCCCCAACGCCCACACCTCATGGATCTGGCAATACGTCTTCCCCGCCTCCACCTTCATCACAGACAAAGAAGACGGCATCATGCGCCGCCACCACATCCACGAAACCGCATTACAGCGCGCCATCAAACAAGCCGCAACCCTCTCAAAGATACAAAAACGCGTCACCCCCCACACCTTCCGCCACAGCTTCGCAACCCACCTCCTCCAAAACGGCTACGACATAAGGACCGTACAAGAACTCCTCGGGCACAAAGACGTCAAAACCACCATGATCTACACCCACGTCCTCCAGCGCGGCGGGCTTGCCGTCAAATCCCCGCTCGACGGCTAAAAACACCGCACAAAAGCAAACGGCAGAGTCTTTTTGACTCTGCCGCGCCTTCATACAACCTGCCCTCAGCAGGAAATTACCAGATACAAACCCCTACCCCTTACCCCTCAAATACGCATCGATCGCCAAAGCAGCCGTACGACCACCTACCATCGCCGTCACCACCAGGTCCGGACCCGTCACACAATCACCACCAGAAAAAACACCCTCACGAGAGGTCACACCCGTCGCCTTATTCTTCACCGTGATCAACCCCCAATCATGCGTTTCCAGGTCAGGCGTCGTCTTCCCAAGGATCGGGTCGGGCCAATACCCCAACGCCAGGATCGCCGTATCCACCGCAATGCTAAAATTCGACCCCTCCACCGGCACAGGCTTCCGCCGCCCCTTCGCATCCGGCTCACCCAACTTCATCTCGATACACTCCACAGCCGCCAGCTTCCCATCGGCTCCGGCAATAAACTTCACAGGCTGGGTCAAGAAGCGGTACTTCGCCCCTTCATCCCGCGCCATCTTGCGATCCTTCTTCCCGCCCGGCATCTCCCTCTCCGTACGGCGGTAAAGACAAGTCACCTCTTCCGCACCGAGCCGCAGCGCCGTGCGCAGACAATCCGAAGCCGTATCCCCCCCGCCGATCACCGCCACACGCCGACCGATCTCCAGCGGCGCGCGCATACTCTCGGGCAACTGGTCGCGCGCCACATTCGCACGGATCAGAAAATCCGTCGCCTCGAACACCCCCGGCAGATCCGTACCCGGCGTATCCTCCATCTTCGCATCCATTTCCGAACCGACCCCAATGAACACCGCCTCGAACCCCTCGGCGAACAGGTCGTCAATGGTCTTATCCTTGCCGATATACGTATTCGGCACGAACTTCACCCCCGCGCGCTCGAACTCCTCCCACTTCTCCTGCCACACATCTTTCGGAAGCTTGAAATTCGGAATCCCGTACACCAGCAAACCACCCGGCGCAGGCTTGGATTCGAAGATCGTAACATCGTATCCTTTTTGGACGAGGAGATCAGCGCAGCCCAACCCAGCCGGACCCGCCCCGATAATGGCAACGCGCCTGCCGGTTGGCGTCCCAAGCGGAATGATATGCCCCAGCGTGCGGCGTTCATAATCCACGCAAAACGCCTCCAGCTCGCCGCACAACACCGGCTGCTGGTGCTTGTTCAGCACACAAGACCCCTGACACAACGCCTCATGCGGGCAAACCCGCCCGCACACCTCCGGCAGCGAACTCGTCTTATGATAGATCGCCGCCGCCTCTGCAAAGCGCCCCTGTTCGATCAGCCACATCGCCGATGGAATATCGTTCTTCGTCGGGCAGGCAACCATGCACGGCGCAGGGTCTGGGCAGTGGATGCAGCGCGACGCTTCCACCATGGCACGTTCAGGTCCGAATTCAATGACCACATCCTCAAAGTCGCACACGCGCATCTCCGCCGGGCGCAGATCGAGGTCTGCGAAGGGGCGGTTGGCGCGCTCTTTGCGGTCAATGGCTAAAAACTCACTTGGCACTGCCTGCATTTTGCCTCCAAGCCAAAATAATCTACATCTAAAGGTAGTCTTCTGCGATGATACCCAATCTATTTGGACAGACCTAGGCGTAAATGTCACAAAACCTGACGATAATCGTCATGAATTTGGGGTTAGACATTCATTAACATCGAAGCCCTGGCGGCAGTTGCACACCACAAATGAATTAGAATTCACCCCATGCGCATCTCCACAATATTTATACAACTTTTTTTCAAATTGGGGAGTATGATAAGTAAGATTGCCTCATGGCAGGCTGACAGTACTTTCTGGAGGAACATCCATAATGAAACAATTTTTTTCGAAGATCACCCGCCGGGTGTGGATTATCATCGGCGTGGTCATCGCAGCCGTATTGGCGTTCGTGTTTTTTAATTCCCGCGGCGAAGAGATCGTGGCGTTTCAAACCGTCCCCGTCGAACGCGGCAACCTGGTCGCCACCGTCGGCGCCACCGGCAGCGTCCGCGCCAAACAGACCGCCGTATTACTCTGGCAGACCAGCGGCATCATCGAGTCTGTGAACGCAGAAGTGGGCGACAGCGTCTCCAAAGACGCCGTGCTTGCCAGCCTTTCCAAATCCTCGCTCAACCAAAGCATCATCCTCGCAGAAGCCGACCTCGTCGCCGCCGAGAAAGCATTGGAAGACCTGCTCACATCCAATACCGCCGTCCTCGAAGCGCAGAAAGCCGTCGACCAGGCGGAAAAAGCCTACGACAAAGCATACAACTGGCGCATGGAACTCAACGGCAAGATCGAGATCACCGAAACCTGGTGGGAATTCGGCGTACTAAAGCAGAAAAAATACAAAGGCTACGCCAGCCAGGAAACCATCGAACAGGCAGATAAAGACCTCGCGCTTGCCGAATCCCGCCTCAACGACGCCCGCCGGGAATACGAACGCCTCCTTAAAGGCGAAGACTCCGCCGATGTCATTGCCGCCAAAGCCCGCGTCGACGCCGCCAAAGCCACCCTCGAATTGGCGCATCTCACCGCACCCTTCAACGGCACCGTCACACAAGCCGTCCCCACCGTCGGCGATCAAGTCTCCGCCGGCGTCTCCGGCTTCCGCATCGACGACCTCTCCAGCCTGCTGGTGGACGTGCAGGTCTCTGAAGTGGATATCAACAGCGTCTTCGTCGGTCAGAGCGCCACTCTGTCCTTCGACGCCATTCTGAACAAGATGTACAACGGCGAGGTCGTCAAAGTGGGGCAGGCAGGCGAAACCGTGCAAGGCGTGGTCAGCTTTACCGTCACCATCGAACTCACCGACGCAGATGAACTCGTCAAACCCGGCATGACCGCCGCCGTCAACATCGTGGTCGAAGAGGTCAAGGATGTCGTCCTGATCCCCAACCGCGCCGTTCGCCTTGTGGACGGAAACCGCGTCGTTTACATCCTCGAAGCGAATCAACCGCTCCCGGTCGAGATCACCCTCGGCGCCTCCTCCGATACGATGAGCGTGCTTGCCGGCGGCGACATCACCGAAGGCGACCTCATCATCCTCAATCCCCCGACGTTCGGCGGAGGTCCATTCGGAGGTTGACATGGACCTGGTGATCGAAGCGCGTGACCTGAAAAAGACCTACAAAATGGGCGAGATCGAAGTCCATGCCTTGCGAGGCGTGTCCTTCACCATCCAACGCGGCGAAGTCGTTTCCATTATGGGACCGTCCGGCTCGGGCAAGTCCACCATGATGAATACCCTCGGCTGCCTGGATCGCCCCACCTCCGGCGATTATATTTTGGATGGCGAATCCGTCGCAGAAATGACCGACGACCAGCTCGCCAGCGTTCGCAACCGCAAGGTGGGCTTTGTCTTCCAAAGTTTTAACCTGCTCTCCCGCCTCACCGCCCTGGGCAATGTGGAACTTCCGCTGCGGTATGCAGGGATTACCGAAGGGCGTCGCGACCGTGCCAAAGCCGCACTCGAGGCGGTTGGCCTGGGCGACCGCATGACCCACCGCCCCTACGAACTCTCCGGCGGGCAGCAGCAGCGCGTGGCGGTTGCCCGTTCGCTGGTCAACAACCCCGCCATCATCATGGCAGACGAACCCACCGGCAACCTCGACTCGAAGGTCGGCAAGGAAATTATGAACCTGCTGCTCAGCCTCAATAAAGACCTCGGCACCACCCTCATTATCGTAACCCACGACCCCAAGATCGCCGAACAAACCCAGCGAGTCATCCGCCTGCGCGATGGCGAACTCGATACCTCGGGGGAAGCGGAGGGGAAGAAATGACCTTTACACAAGCGATCCTTGAAGCGCTCGAAAGTTTGAACGGCAACAAAATGCGTTCCGGTCTGACCGTGCTGGGCATCGTCATCGGCGTTGCCGCCGTCATCGCCATGCTTGCCGTGGGGAATGGCGCGCAGGAATCCATCACCGGCTCCATCTCCAGCATTGGCACGAACCTGCTCTTCGTATTTAGCGGCTCTCAAGATGGTCCTCCCGGCGGACCGGGCAGCGGCAGAAGCGGCAACAACGACCGTCCGCTCACGCTCGGCGATGCCGATGCCATCTCAGACCCGTTTGCCGCGCCATCGGTGGAATTGGTCGCGCCGGTGATCCAGGGCAATGGCGTTCTCACGTTTTCGGGCGAGAATACATCCACCACGATTTCCGGCGTAACCCCAACCTACTTCCCCGTCCGCAACATGGAACTGGCGGAAGGGGAGCCGATCAATGAAGAACACCTGCTTGGGCGCATGTCTGTCGTCATCCTCGGACCGGAAACCGCCATTGCCTTATTCGGTCATGCCGACGGCGTGGTCGGCGAAACGATTCGCATTGAGGGGCAGCCCTTCCGCGTGATCGGCGTCCTCGTCGCCAAAGGCGGCGGCGCATTCGGCAGCGAAGACGATAGCGCCTACATTCCATTTACCACCGCGCAGGCGCGGCTCATCAAACGTTCCTCGCGCGATCAGGTGGATGTCATCTTTGTGCAGGCGACCACTGCCGAGTCCGTCCCGCAGGCGGCAGAGGAGATCTCCAACATCATCCGCACGCGTCACCGCACGCCCATCGGCTACGACGACTTTACCGTCTTCACCCAGCAGGATTTCCTCTCCACCTTCGAGACCATCACCGGCGTGTTGACCATCTTCCTCGGCGGCATTGCGGGTATCTCACTTCTCGTGGGCGGCATCGGCATCATGAACATCATGCTGGTCTCCGTCACCGAGCGTACGCGCGAGATCGGTCTGCGCAAAGCGCTCGGCGCTCGCAAACGCGACATCCTGTTGCAATTCCTGACCGAGTCTTCCCTGCTCAGTCTTATCGGCGGCATCATCGGCATTTTGTTCGGCTGGTTCATCGCCTTCGTGGTCGGCAGGGTTGCCATTGCCACTGGCAACAACTTTGTACCCGTGGTCGGCACCGACGCGATCATCCTCTCGACCAGTTTCTCCGCCATCATCGGCTTGTTCTTTGGCATTTACCCCGCCAGCCGCGCCGCCAATCTCGAGCCCGTCGAAGCCCTGCGTTACGAGTAACCATGAACGTCAGAATCAAGCTAATCGTCCCCCTGTTGCTGCTGGTCGTTGCGCAGGGATGTGTTCCGGCGCAACCGGCGGAAGTGGACGTGGCGCCGGCGGCGACCTCCACCGTCACTCGCCCGCCTGCCACCGCCACGTCCACGCCGCTTCCCCCGCCGACGGCGACTCCTGCTGCCACGGAAGTGTTGCCCACCCCCCAGCCGGCTGTGACCATCACGGCGACAGGCGGTACCCTGTACATCCGCCGCGGACCGGGGCTGGAGTATGACCGCATCGGCGCGCTGACCAAAGGCTCCAGCGCCAGCATTATCGGTCAGGATGTGCTTTCGAAGTGGGTGCAAATTGCCATTCCCGATTCCGAGCGGACGGGCTGGGTGTCGAACATGTCCAGCCTGACGCGCATCGACGGGGATTTAAGCAGTGTGCCCGATTTCACCTTCACCGACTGGGCAAAGCCTGCATACGTCAAGAATTGCACCGAGCATGAGATCCTCATTCAGCCCGGTGAGATCCGGTTGTTGAACTTTTACACCAATGGCGAATCGCTGAACGAGGCGCAGATCAACCCGGGCGTTTATACGGTGTACGATCTTTTTGTACCCGGTGAACCCGCGATCGAGACCATCGATGTGCGGGAAGGGGTCACGATGTATATCACGGTCAATGGGTTGGGTGTGTCGCATAAGTGTCCATAACGCGGGTTCACCCCGCGTTATTTTTTTTGCGATACAATCGAGGCGTACAGACAGGTCAAACCATCGGCGAAGAAACTGCCTTGGGGAACAGGAGCAGGGTTCGGGTCCGGTTTTGAAGCGTGTGGTTTATGTCACTGGTACACAGGAGAATTTTCATGTCCGACAAGTTCAATCGATTCAAGGAGATCGTGGGGGAGGTTTCCGATATTGGTCATGCCGCCAGTGTGTTGGGCTGGGATCAGCAGGTTAATATGCCTCCCGGCGGCGGTGAGGCGCGCGGTCAGCAGCTGGCTACGTTGAGCAAGATCGCGCAGGAGAAGTTCACGTCCGACGAGATGGGGCAGTTGTTGGAGGATTTGCAGAAGGATTACACGGATCCGGAAACGGATGAAGGGGCGATTCTGCGTGTAGCCAGCAGGGCGTATGATAAAGCCAGGCGTGTTCCGCCGGAGTTTGTGGCGGAGCAAGCCATCGCGGCGACGAAAGCCTTCGAGGCGTGGGTGGAGGCAAAGGGGAAGTCCGATTTTTCCATCTTCCAGCCGTTCCTTGAAAAGAACGTGGAACTGGTAAAGCGTTATGTTGCTTTCTTCCCGCCCGCCGACCATCCGTATGATGTGCTGCTCGACGATTATGAACCCGGCATGAAAACTGCCGAGGTGAAGGAGATCTTCAACAACCTTCGCCCCAAGCAGGTCAGCCTGCTTAAAGCCATCAGCGAAGCCAAACAGGTCAGGGACGATTTCCTGCACAAGAAATACAACGAGCAGAAGATCTGGAATTTCAGCGAGAAGATCATTGCCAAGTTCGGCTACGATTTCAACCGCGGTCGGCAGGATAAAGCCCCGCACCCGTTCGAGACGACCTTCAGTGTGAACGACGTGCGCATCACTAACCGCTTCGAGCCGGGCAACCCGCTGGCGACGTTGTTCAGCGCCATGCACGAGTGTGGTCATGCCTTGTATGAGCTGGGTGTTGCGCAGGAATACGAACGCACACCGCTCGAAAGCGGCACATCGCTTGCCGTTCACGAATCGCAGTCGCGTATGTGGGAAAACCTGGTCGGGCGTTCGTTCCCGTTCTGGGAGCATTTCTTCCCCGAGATCAAGAAGACCTTCCCCTCCCAGTTGGACGGCGTCAGCCTGAAGACTTTCTACAAGGGCATCAACAAGGTCGAGCCTTCGTTCATCCGCGTCAATGCCGACGAAGCCACCTACAACATGCACATCATGCTGCGCCTCGAACTTGAGATCGGCATGGTGGATGGCAGCATCGCCATCAAAGACCTGCCCGAGATCTGGAACGAGAAGATGCGCGACTACCTCGGCATCACTCCGCCCAGCGATGCGCTTGGCGTGTTACAGGATATTCATTGGTCGTACGGTTCCATTGGTTACTTCTCCACCTACGCGCTCGGCAACATCGTATCGGCGCAGTTGTGGGAACGCATCAACAAGGACATCAAAGACCTCGGCGAACAGATCCGCAAGGGTCAATTCTCGGTGCTGCGCGAATGGCTGCGCGAGAACGTCCACAAGTACGGTCACAAATACGACCCGCAGGACCTTGTGCAAAAGATCACCGGCTCAAAGATCGACTCGGCTGCTTACGTCCGTTATTTGACGAAGAAGTACAGCGACATCTACGGGCTTTAATTGGATGGGATGAAACCAACGAGACGCCCTTGCAAGAGGGCGTCTCTTCTTTGTCAGGCTATGAAATATAGAATTCTTCTCGCTTCTTTATGTGGACTGTTGGTGGGTTGCACACAAGCCATCGACTCTGCCCCGACACCTTTGCCGCCCGACTACCTCCCAACGGTGGTCGCGCTGACGGGTCAAGCCGCCTTTGCCACCGCTGAATCGCTCACCCAGGCGGCAGTTCCCACTGCAACGCCGGAACCCACGTTCACGCCCGAGCCGACCGTTGTGCTCCCCAGCCCCACACCGACCTTTGCGGCGGGATTCACCGAATTTGCCCAGATCCATTTTGTATCACCGGGTCCCTTATCCAGCCTGACCTCGCCCTTTGTCCTGCAAACTATTCTTGTTGCCGGTGAAAGTGAAGTGGTGCAGGTGGATTTGCTCGGCGAAGATGGGCGTGTTCTGTACCGCGAACTGAAGAAATTGATTCGCAACCCGGCGGGCACGTTCCAGCGCTTTGAGATTTCCTTCGAGATTCGCGCAGTGTCCGAGGCGGGGTACATCCGCATCAGCACCAAAGACGATTTCGGCAGGATTCAGGCGTTGAACACCATGCCTGTTTTGCTGTATTCCGTCGGCACGACGCAGGTCAACCCGCCGGGAAATACGATCTACGAACGAGTCACTGTAGAGGGATTGAAGGAAAAAGCCGAATACACCGGCGGTGAGGTCTACCTCAGTGGGCGGCTGTGGCCCTTCAACGACCAACCTGTCTTTGTGGACATCACGATGCAGGATGGACGTCCGCTTTCTTCGCGTATGCTTGCCTTCAATGGGACGGAGACGCAATCCTTTGAAACCACCCTGCCATACAAAGTGACCGAACCTACTGTGGCAAGGCTCTCGTTCCGGCAGGATAATCCGCTGCTCGGCGTGAACGACCCGGAACTTGGCAAACTGATCTACGTCTACACCGTCGAGATCGTACTGAATCCATAAGGTGCAAGCCCGGTCCGTGGGGCTCTATGATTGACGCGTGATTTTTATCACCTTGCTTTGCAGGTTCTTCAACTCCACCCGCAAGCCAGCTTCCATCCACGCCAGCCCAGAGCGAGGTTGCTCAAAGCCTTCGATGCTGTACAAGGCTTTGGGGTCGAGTCCGCGCAAATGGATCACAGGGAAACGGAACGGGTCGGGGACGAGCGTGCGGAAGACGAACAACACGCCTTCGCTTTTATCTTTGCTGACGTATTGCACTGCCGAGTAATTATTTTTTTGCGGAGCGACGAGTCGATACTGGTCGCCGAATTGGATGATGTGCCGGATCGATTTATACAACTGGATGCAATCGCTTCCCACCTGACGTTCAGCCTGATCCCATTCCAGTAAGTTTCCGCCTACGCCGAGAGAGCCGCACATGCTCACATGAAAACGAAACTCAAGCGGCACGATCTCTTTACCCCAGTCCGTGACCCACGCTTCCATCGTGATAGCGGGCATGAATTGCGAGAAGCCTTCTTGGATGGAAAGTCTCTTCGTCGCTTCAGTGTTGTCGCTAACCCAGACTTGATCGGCAAATTGCAGAATGCCGAAATCGGATCGTCCGCCACCGCTGGCGCAACTTTGCCAAATGACCTTGGGATGCCGCCGACGCAGTTCACCCCACACGCGATACAAGCCATAGACATAACGCACCCACAACTCACGCGGGTCGCCGGGCGCGTCTTGCCAACCCGGTTCACTGGCGGGACGGTTCATGTCCCATTTGATGAAGGAGATATTGTTCTCGCTGAGGATCTTATCGAGCGTGGTGATGATGTAGTCCTGCACATCGACGCGCGCCATGTTGAGCATGAGTTGATTGCGTGCTTCGGTGCGCGCACGGGTCGGGAAGTGAATGACCCAATCGGGATGAGCGCGGTACAAGTCGCTATCAGGGTTGACCATCTCCGGCTCGACCCACAAACCAAAGTCCATGCCGAGGTCGTTGACCTTCTTGATCAAGCCGCCGAGTCCGTTCGGGAATTTTTTCTTATCGGGGAACCAATCGCCCAGACCGGCATTGTCCCAGTTGCGGTTGTGGAACCAGCCATCGTCCATGACAAAGAGTTCCACACCCATGTTCGCGGCAATCTCAGCGAGATGTGATTGCGAGGATTCGTCCACGTTGAAGAGAGTCGCTTCCCATGAGTTATAGAGAATCTTGTGCAGCACCTTGCCATGCGGCAGGAGTTCATTCCGCACATAATCATGGAAGACGCGGCTGGCTGCGCCGAATCCGTTCGGGGTGTAGCCGGAAATAGCGGAAGGCGTCACCAGCGGTTCATTGGGCTTGAGTTGCCAGGTAAAGTCCCAATCGTTGAGTCCGATGCTCAGACGAGTGGATGCATACTCGGTCACTTCGGCGGTGATCTTGAAATTTCCGCTCCAGGCGAGGGTGCCGAAGAACACGTCACCGTGATCTTCACTGGCATCTTTTTCAACCGTGAACCACGGCACGGCACGGTGACTTGGAATCATACGTCGGCTTTCGATGACTTTCAAACCGGGAGTGAGCGTTTCGCGCTGCATGTTGAACTCGTCAATGTGACGCCCGTACATGTGCGTGAGCGAGTAGCCGTTCCCATGCGGGAAGGTCCACTTGGCAGAGAAGGCGCGTTCGATGGAGATGGATTCGCTGCCGAGGTTTTCGAGTGTGACCCAACGTTCGATCAGGTCGTAGTCTTCATGGACGCGGTAATGGAGAGTCAACTGCAGCGGGTAGGCTGAGTCTTTGAAGCGCAGAGCAAGCTCCGGCTGGGGTGAGGCGGTGGTTTTAAAATCCACAAAAGAGAGAACCACGTCCCGCACACCATCGGCGAAGGTCACTTTGAGAGTCGGGTCTGTGTACTTGGTGCCCGCATAGCCGGGGAATTCTTCGGGAATGAAATGATCGTACCCATCGGTGGAGGCCCAGCCCGACGGCTCGAAAGGCGCAGGATAATCTTTGATGAAAGGCAGGCGCTTGCCCCAATAGCAATGCGAGAGCAGGTTGGCTTTATTCAGCCCAAAGGTATAGGCGCTGTGGCGTGTTTCAAGGATCCAATAGTTGGGAGATGTGTGAACGGGCATAAAACCTCTTGTAAATAATTTCGTTTGATCAGGTTGAGGGAAGTTATAAACAAGCCCACTGCATTTCGCATGGACGCAGCAAAGGGATTCCAACCCTGCAACTGTTCTTTGGGGTCAACGACATTGTAAATCGTTAAGCCTTTTTTGTGTTCGCAGTATATTCTGAAAGTAAGTTAATGGGAGATATGAACGCGCCTTTTCTAACGACAGTATGAAAGGGCGCCAGCCTTTCCGTCCCTGATTCATGGTGCGCCGATACAAATGAAACCTGCCCAATGGCTGACCGGTTTCCCGCGCGCGATCAATCTGCGCTGTGCATGCACCACTGCATTTGCAGGGCGTAAACCGCTTAGATAGTGGGAGTAAAAGTCCTCGCTGAACCCTGCCGCCGCCTGATCGAGGATACCCCACTGACTGCCAACCACACTGTCTGCGCCCGCCGCAAGACACACGGATGGCAAATCCACGTGTTCATCGCCCTCGTGGATAAAACTGGAGATGCTGTTGCACGCTGAGATCGTGACCAATGTGGGCATGGGTGCGAGATCGCGAAGGGTGTCTAGCCATACATCTCCATCCCACAAAGCGAGACTGCTCAACCTACCCATATGCGGATGAGAGAAGAAGTGACTGGCGATGTGCAGCCAGGCGAAACGGGATAGTCCCTGCACCGCCCCCTTTGCAAGATGCTGGATGTTCCCCCATGTCGCATCCTCCTCCGCGAGGCACACACCATTGGGTCCCAGTCTGGAGCGCAGGAATGAGAGTTCGCTTCGCACCTGCGGAAGATCCTGGCGTTTTCCACCGAAAGTCGAAAGCCCAACCGCCAAGCCATCCTCCCGCCCCGGTGCGATTTCCACGGTGCTTCTCTCCCAGATGACCATCAGGTTTCGCAGCGAAGGGATGACCGCCGGCACACAAAGATTCGCCAGCGGCTCCGGGGTGAATCCGGGGTGCAAAGCTGCCCAGGGCATGGCGTGAAGTTCCCTATGTGGTGACAATAACAAATATGTGTCGGAAGTCAAATCGTCTGCAATTGAATTGGGCAGAAGCGCCTGCCCCAAGATAGCGAGATCTTCTGCGGTGGGGAGGGTGGTGCTGTATCCGGCGCGCTGGCAGGATTCCAAAGCCATGCGCAGGCGAAAAGGGATGGGGGTACTCCATACTTCATGCCTACTTGGGCTTAGGACTGCAATGGTGATGCTCTCTTTCGTCAAGTAATAATCCAGTGCGATCCAGTTTTTCCCCACGGCGCGACCTGCGTGCTCGCGGAAGGAGTGGATGTCGAAATGCTCTGTCGTTGCGTTTACAGGTGACTTATTGACTACGGATCTCCGTTCGAGACGGGCTTTCAACGCATCGTATTGATCTGTTTTCTCCATCAGCTGCGTACGGATTTTTCGGAACTCCGATCCAGCGCGATGGGGAAGGGGAAGTTCCGGCGGTGTCCTGAGGCGGTTCTGAAGGAAGCGGATCTCCGCTTCAATGTCGGACAGTTCCTGCGAGTCAGCATCCAGTGTGCGGAAATGATCCGATACTATCTGTCTCTGCAGGGTGGATGCCTTGAACAATTCAATGAATGTCAAAGTGTCTTCGGCGGCATCCGCATGAGATGCAACGGTTATGATGCGGTCAAAGACGCGCGCGGGTTTTTGCAGATAGGAACCCGCCAAACTGGGTTGCCAAAAGTTCTTGTGGATGTGCGCAAAGGCATTCACTGCCCGTCGATACGATGTCAACGCTTTCTCGGTTTCGGATCGCGAGCCTGCCAGATCTCCCATACCAATGCATGAACGCCATTCAATCTCCGGCAGGATCCCCTCGCTCCATTTCAGCGCTTGTTCAAAAGCAGCTTGCGCCTTATCCTGCCTGGCATGGGCAGCGTAACATGTGCCGATGGCGACAAGGCAGGATGCCAACTCCATCTGCATTTCCATCTCTGAAGCATCTGCCTGAGCTTGGTCTAAAACCATAAGGGCTTCATCGTACTTCCCGGTTTGTGCCAGAGCCTCCCCCAGCAATCGTCGGGTAAGAACGGTCTGCGGCTTGTTGCCATGCCGAATAGAGACATCCAGCGCCTCCTTCAAGCTGTCAAGCGCCTCCTGAGCCTTATCCTGCTGGAAGTATGCTCCGGCACGAATGTTGTGAATTTCGGAAAGCAAGGCTTTTTGGTTTGCCAGTTCATAGCAACGAGCAGCGTGGTCAAGATGCTCATGCGCCAGTCCAGGTTGTCCTAACTGCGACCAGATCATTGCAGCATAACTTTCGCAGGCACCCAGCCGCAAGGGACTATTAAGGGTTCTTAATCGTTCTGCGGCTCGTTCCAGGTGATATAGGGCATCCTGATACCGTCCAGATTGTCCATATGCCTTACCCAGGTTGGTGATAGCCACTGCCGCCGCTAACTTCGAGCCGAGCTCTTCACTGATATCCGCAGCTCGACTGTATCGTTCAATACTGACATGTGGCATGCCGCGCAGGATGTTCAATTCACCCTGTTCATGCAGGTTGTCCGCCAGCAAGCCAGGGATGCCGTGATGGGCAAAGATCTCCCCGGCTTGGCGGAAATGGCGATCCCCCAGGGACAATTCTCCAGTATATAGATACACGGAGCCGAGGTTGCTTAAGCACATCCCGCGCCACAGGTCAAGGTCGGTTTCCATAAAGAGGGCAATGGCGCGCTGAAACCGCTCTATAGCCTGGGGCAATTGATCGGCTTGCAGCAAATGTCCGAGCGCGATCTGATAATGCACCCGCGCCTGATCGGTGAGAGATTTTTCCTGCTCGAAGACCTGCAAGGCTTGCTTTAATTTTTGAAAGGCTTCATCAAAACGATCCTGCCGTCGCAGGGAGCTGGCAAGTGTCAGCCAGCAGCGCGCCTGATTTAAAGAATCATCGCGCGCCTGATATACCTCCTCGCTCAGGCGGATGTTCTCCTGTGCGGCAGGATGATCCCCGATGAGAATTTGTGCAAACGCCAGCGATAAACGACAATGCGGGATGAACTCTGATGGAAGAAGAGATAACGCCTCTTTCAACTCTCGAACCGCTTCAGCGAAGTCAGGCTTGGTCCACGCCAGAGCATTCGATTGCCACTCGCACGCCGCGATCCAGGCAGGGTCGTTCAATTTCTCGAAACCGCGCCGTGCGATGAGCAGAGCGTCTGCGGCGCGTTTGGGCTGAGCCCAATGGTTGCAGGCTCGCGCCAGACACCAGGCGGACATTGCACGGATGGAAAGATCACAGTTTTGGGAGAGCGCTGCGTCGAACACAACCTGGGTCAGCGCCCAGCCAAGCCGCGGTGCGACAGGCGCAACACGCTCCGCCCGTTCTGCGATGGGGTCGAGCAGGTTTTTCTCAAGAGGAGGAAGACCCGCCGTGATGGTTGGCAGGTCGGATTCAGACACCCGCCCCTCATATAGTTCTTTTGCCAGATGTAGGTATGGATCAATGGGAATGTCGCTGGACATCGCAGGACTTTAGGGAACAGTTTCGAGCGTAAAACTCAACCCGTCGGTGAGAGTCTTCGTTATCGGGTCGAAGATGAGATCGAATGAAATATTGGGGAATCTTGTTCGCCCTTCTTCGGGAACCGTCAGAACCTGTTGATACCCGCCCCATCTCAACGTGGCGCGCAGGGGAAATTTCGCAGATTCGTGCGAAGCGCCAGGAGAGACAGCAAGGGATAGGAACACAGCCATCGCGTTTTCCTGCTCTTCGGCTGGGATGCAATCCAGAACGATGGAGTAGGCGCTGCCGAAGACTTGGATCTCTTCGCGCAGTAACATGACCCAGGGGTCTTCGATCAGACTTCGTTCCGCTCGATATGCCAGTTCGGGTGGTGAGAAGATGGCTTGGATCAGTTCAAGCGGGCGCTGCCAGAGGACACTCCAATTTTCTGCGTCCTTATGGATGATGATAGGCGCGGGCGGCTGGCGGGTTAAGAAATCAAGGCGCGTTTCAGGTTCGGGCATGGAAACAAGGTTTCCGTTGCGTTCAGCCTCGACACCGTCCAGCGCATCGAGGAACGCCTCGCGGAGCTCGGCGTTCTCCAGTAGTGTGCGGTGGAAATCCGGATATCGCTGTGCAAGATTTTCGCCGTTCAAGATCCCGCTGATGATCAGAGATACCATGTCACTTTCCCTGGGTGAAATAACCCCGCCTTTATGTGTATAGGCAGTCAGGCGCTCCGCCAAGCGTTTCAATGCGGCTGACCTTCGTGGATCAAAATTCTCATTCATTTAGTTTATACCTGGTTGCGCTCAATATCTTCCGTAGGTCTCCCAGCGCGTTGAAATGTAGGCTGTAGACGGCACCCGTGCTTTTGCCCAGATCTTGGGCGATTTCCTCCAGTTCCATGCCATCGAAATAGTGCATGCGGATCACGCTGCGGCGCGCTTCGGATAGCTGCGCCAGGGCAGACTCCAATTCCACGCCGAGTTCTGTCATCAACATTTGCACTTCCAGCGGGAGGTCGCTCAGGTCTGTAAGGTCGTCTTCGAGTTCCACCTGTTTTTCCTGCGGCACAACGGACTTTTTGAGGGAGTTGCGAACGAATTTGCGGCAGGTGTTCTGAACTAGGGTGTGCGCCCATGCGTCAAATTCGGTATCGTAGGGAAAATGCGAGTCGAGCAGCTGGAGGGCTGCCTCGGTGGCGCATTCGATCGCGATCTCGCGGGTGGGATCATCGGCGGCAAAGTTTTTCCTCAGGAAGAAGGTATACGCCCAGGTTTGCATTCGTTCGTAAAGCGTATGCCAGACCTCGGGAGCCCGCTCGATTTGTATCTTATGGAGATAACCATGCAGCGTGGAAAAACCGTCTGCAACCAGCCAGACATAGGATTGGACCTGATCGGGTTTCTCATCCAGGAAGCGATGAAGCCGCCCGCGATTCAGGTTGACAAGCAGGATCGGCTTGATCTGGCGGGCAAGTTCAGCGCCCCGGGTTTCCGCCAGTTGTTCGAGCGCCAATTCAATTTGGTGATTCAAAGTTTCCGATTCCACGGGGGAATTATACCCAGCGCAGGCGCAAATTGGTCTTCTGAAAATGGAAGAAAATCGAACCGGGCGGGTATATAAGATGTAGAGGAAGCCGCCGGACTTGGGGACCGGCGGCGCAGTGGGGAACCAAAGTTTGCTAATGGACCCCGCCGGGTTAGGGGAGCGGCGGGGCTATGGGGGAATTCATCGGCCGGGCAGATGGTTGCAATGAATGACGGAAGTGGACTACGATACTCATACCCCGCCGACTTCGGTCTCATGTTCTATAACGCTCGCTGGTACGACCCTTATCTTAACCACATGACCCAACCTGACACGATTGTACCAGACCCATACAACTCACAAGACTACGACCGCTACACCTATGTGCGAAATAATCCTATTCGATATACTGACCCGAGTGGGCATTTTAGTTGCTCAAGTGACAAAAACAGCGATGAATACTGTCCAGGAAAACCAAATGGTAGCATCACAAGCCCTCCCAAGCAGCCTAAGCCAAAACCGCCAAGAGGGGAAGAGCAAAATAGTCAAAACCAAAACCGATCTCATACTTATACATATGACACAATGGAACTTGCAGAGCGTATTTTGCCATTTTCATCTAGTCAATGGGGAGCGGCTTCCCTATTTTTTGATGAAGTCGCATTAACTTTAGATGCGATTGCTGGCATAATTGTGTTAGGGCATGTAGCACTCGGTACAGCAGGCACACTTACATTTGAAGGAAATCCAACAGGTGCATCTGGTGGGTATATAATGGGTGAGTGGAATCCCGCCACACGGGGATTAGTATTTGCAGGAAATGTATTTGCAACCGTTGCTACACAAATTGGAGTAATTCAAGCAATAAAAGATGGATCTCACAGAAATGTTACTACCTTAACTGTATCTGAAAACAATATCTCAATATCTTCGCAATTTCGGATATCTGGAAATGTTATGTTGGCTGAGGGACTTACAGCTTTAGGTTGGGCGGCACAACCCGTATCTCTTTCTTTGCCTGCTCAATCTTTAGCGGTACAAAATGATAGAGGAAAAATTCCCGTGCCATCAATAACTTTTACAGGTTCAATAAAAATACCTATTCCATAGGCGGCAAAATGAAGGAAGAATACATTTTTTATTTAGCATTTGGGCTTACAGCACTTTTAGGTTTAATTTTATCCTTATCCCATATGTTCAATAGAACTAAAAGTAAAGTATACAGAGCCTTATTTTCAGCAACTGGCGGAACAATATTTGGCATTAGTCTGCTTCTTATATTTTTCTATACCCAATCGCCGAAAACATTTTGGCGGGAATGGAATCTTATTACAATATTTACTTTTACACTTTGCATGGTAATACCATTATTTTTTGTGCTACTTGCTGGAATATTAGTGCAATTCACTGTTTTGGAAAAATGGGAAGAAGCAGGAAAACAAATATTAGGTAAATTGACTAAAAAATAACTTTCGACCGACTACTTAGAAGGCGATAAAAAAATAAATACTTTTGTCATTGATGCGGATGCCCTCAACTTAATCTGCGATGCTGAGAATGCGGACAGCGCCTCAATCCACCACACATGCCTATTCTTTGCCGAAGTTTACCTTCACGGGACAATACTCTGACAGTTACATTAACTTGCTCTGGTACAACTCTCGGCACTACGACCCCGCACTGGTATAAACCAGTTCGTGCTAGCAGACACTCTCATCCCCTCCTAGATCAAAACAAAAAGACTCCCTCGGGTTGGGAGTCTTTGCTTGCAATGCAGTCGGGGTGCGGGGATTTGAACCCCGGACCTCACGGACCCGAACCGTGATGCCTACCCCTTTTTTCTGGAAATCCTGCCTGATTATGCTTGGTTGAGCACTGGTTATGAGTTTTGTGTTCGTCCGGGGTAGTGAGCAGGTTCGTGTTCTGTGATTAAGGATAGTGGATGCGAAGTACCTTGCGCGACTTTCACAATGGTGGATTTGATGCCGTCAAGATAAGAAGAATAGATTTGGTTTGAATTAAGGATAAGCAAGATAATTTTTTGAATACGGGTCATGTGATCTGCCAGGGAAAATGTGACCAAGTAAAGTGAGCGTTGAGTACTTCAAAAAGGAGCGAAACTTAGACGACCCGAAGAAAGCCCGAACAGATCGATCCGGACTGCCACTGGCAGCGCAAATACGGTGGTTTACAAGTGGATGATGCCAAACGAAAGCCCTGTAAGTCGAGGGTGCGAAACTGAAGCGGTTATTGGCAGAATTTATTCTGGCACATAATGCCATCCATGAGTTTCTGGAAAAACCGAATTCCCCTCGACATACATCAGCCTATTCAGCGACAAGGGACGATTCAAATCCCCATTCCACGTATCTCGTGATTGGAACCTGCCATCGGTGGGATTGTAGTATTTAGCTTTGAGGAACAGCGCCTGTCTGGAATCCCCATATTGTTCGCCTTAAACCGGATTTGTTTGCTATTTACTTCTTGGGTATCTCACCATGCTCCACATGGTGGAAAAATACCATTGCATAAAAGATCACTCCAGTCTTTCTTGTCGATTGGCAGGATCTCCAATGTTGCTGAATTATGTTCTCGCTTATAATTAGTGTATGCCAGCAACAACAACCCTGCCCAAGATGCTTCGTCCCTTTTTTTGGGACTATCCTTTCGCCCGCCTTTCCATTGCGAGGGATAGAGATTTGATCATCCGTCGATTGCTTTCAATTGGCTCATGGGATGCAGTTTGCTGGATGCGCAAGCAGTTTGGCGATCAGGAACTTCGCAACTGGTTGATCGCCCACAAAGGAAGAGGGCTCACCCCGCGCCAGATTCGTTTTTGGGGACTGATTTATGATCTTCCCGCAAGTCAGATCAACACATGGGTACAAGCTGCGCAAAATGGGGTATGGGGAAATCGATGAAATATTCCATTGAAGGTTTACCCAAAAAACAAATCAGCGTTTTAAAATCCCTGGGTTTACAGATGTCGCCTAGGAAATTCTATTTAGCCGGTGGCACTGCACTTGCTATTCATCTCTCGCACCGTATCTCTGTAGACCTGGATTGGTTCACTCCTAATTCCTTTCCGGATGGGATGATACTTGCCCAGTCACTCCGCAATTCCAATATTGAATTGGAAATCGAACAGGTTTCGCCTGGTACATTACATGGAAGTGTAAAAGGAGTGCGTGTTACCTTTCTGCAATATCAATATTCCCTTCTTAAGCCACTTGAGCACTGGAACGAAATGAATTGCCCACTTGCTTCACTCGAAGATCTTGCTTGCATGAAGCTCTCTGCCATCGCCCAGCGTGGTGCGCGCAAAGACTTTTGCGATATTTATGCCTTGGGGGAGAAAGCCTTTTCCCTTTCGCAAATGCTTGATTTTTACCAAAAGAAGTTCGGCATCCGTGATATCGGCTCAGTTCTCTATGGACTTGTCTATTTTGATGATGCGGAAAGTGAACGTATGCCCAAGATGCTTTGGGATGTTACATGGAGGGAAATTAGAAGCACCATTCTCAAATGGGTAAAGGAAGTTTCGTAAAGAGGAATTCCGATTTCACAGTGAACAATATGGGTGTTCCACACAGTTAATTTTCCTCAGAGCCAGATATTACAATCCTGGTATAAACCAGTTCGCGACACCGGATACGATCATTCCAGACCCGTCCGATCCACAGGCGTGGAATCGATTTTCTTACGTAGGCAACCGACCTGTAAATTTCAATGACCCAACTGGACACGCATATTGTGATTTTATTGATAATAATAACAAGGAAGATTGCGAAGGCGGATTGGTACGAAGTCAGAGTAGTAGGAGTAGTGGAGGAAAATGGAATGGCAGGGATGTTCGCCAAAATGACCCTGTTATTCAACCTGTTAATGTACAGACGCCATCAGTTTCAATACCAATAACTGATATCCCAACACCAACTGGTATAGCTATTACAATTACACAAACCAAGACAACTACAACGCCAACACCAGAGTTTTGCCCAACTCCCATGCCAGGAACTTCAATGTGTTCAGGTCAACCAGTTAAAACCGTAGTATATGGCACACTAACTATGACGCCTAATACGCTTTCAGTTAATCGGTCACCAATTTCGGAAAATGTAATAGTTTATGCTGGACATGAATGTATGATGGATGTTGATTGCTTTGTACAATTTGTTCAATTTTTGTTTGACGTAAGACATGCTCCTCCAGCTGGCATACAACCAAACCCGTTAGTTGAAAGTTATGGAGTCCAACCAATGCAGTTGGAATATTTTTCACCAAGTGGCGGTGCAAGACGTTAATTATCAAATCCCTTTTGAGTAGTCTATGAATAAGAAAAAATATTTTACTATTAGCATATTTAGTGCATTGATTATTCTGGTCGTAATTAATTCCTTTAGTATTTTCGCGAGTCGGACAGGAATATTTTCAAATGTAACATTCATCAACTCTGGCACCGCTAATGTTTTGATTTACGGGTTACTAATACTATTAACTTTTCCTTTGTTATCAATTGCCATCACGATAAATATTGATCAAACGCCATACATAGGACTTGATAAATACTATCTGTTAATTTTTATATTTGGGGGAATATCGCAATTGTATTATTTCCCGTATACTTTTTTTGCAGCCATTTCATTGGCTAGCATATTGCCTCTTTTATACAAAGATTATTTAAGTCTGAAAGCAATTAACAAAACCTATTGGGTGATCATCTCATTTTTCACCGTAGCTTTTAGTGTTGGTTTTGTTTTATATGCTAAAAACGAAATTTCTCTCGACCGCAATCTAATTAAATTTATATTTGAAATTATCCCCATATCGATATATGAAGAATCTATATTTAGATGGCTACTTACAGGAATTTTAATTACCTTTGGTGTTAGAAATCAAGTTGCTTTTGTTATTCAAGGAGTATTATTTTGGCTGGTTCATATTAACTATTTGCCAATAAGCCCAGTCGCTTTTTGGATAATACTGCCTATTGTAAGTTTAATCTTGAGTTACATAGTTTTTAGAACAAAATCAATCGCACTAAGTGCAGTCGTTCATATCATCATCAATTATCTTCTATTTGCATTTCAGACTTAAGGAAAGCTAAAATGGAATATGATAATAATAAGGGGCTGAAAGGCTTTACGATAAAAATTTTTATGGTGAGCATCGGCTTTACTATCTGTGCGCTTGTCCTTGCCTTACTCTTAAGAGTTGATTTTGGTTTGGTGCTTTTTCTTTTAGGGCTATCAACAACCGCCTTGGGCTCATATCTTAGCGGACCAGCAAGATCTTACCGAGAGAATTTTCCCGAAACAAGTAATCACCATGTAAGAGAGTATAATGATAGGCTATTTCATTACCTAAGAACAAAAGCCCCAAAATATGGATCTGAAAATATACTATTCTATTCAGGTGTCCTTACAGTCATCTTGAGCTTACCGTTCATCTGCCAAATTATGTACGGATAATAATATAGAGGACTAACTTCGCCTAATCTTAACCGCTTCATCCAGCCAGATACGCTGATTCCAGACCCGTCCAATCCGCAGGCGTGGAATCGATTTTCTTACGTAGGCAACCGCCCTTTAAATTTCAATGACCCAACAGGGCATGCTTATTGCGATTTTATTGATAACAATAACAGGGAAGATTGTGAAGGTGGATTAGAAAATAGTCAAAGTAGTTCAGTTATTTTCGGTAATAAGGGTGATGAAGAAGACGAGGAAGAAAGTGCTGATAATGAAGAAAGTTGCCAAAGTCGCAATTGCATAGAATCAGTTAATTTACTTGAGGCTTATGAGTTAGGCTGGCAGAATTTTGGTCAGGCTTGGATTACTATGACAACTCCAGGTACACCAGCAATAGCTGAAGCCTATGCTTTAATATATTTCGCAGGTTGGGGAGGGGCACATCTTGGGTTAGCTATAGGATCGGCAGCTTTAGCTTGTGCAGCACTTATTGCTGGCTGTGCTACAGCCGCCATATCAAGTCCTATTGTTATTCAAGGTTTTGCTCGTGGCGGTCCAGAATGGCACATTGGGTTAGAGACAGTTAAAAACATGAATATAGTACATGTTGGAAATCATATTCAGTATGGCATACTGTTGCTTTTGGTGCTGTTCGTCCATACGCAGCTAATCTTCATATATATCTTGAAAAAACTTTTCCGTTCTTTCGTGTATGGAAGCCATAAGGTGTAAAGATGAAGATGCACTTCGAATCCCACATGACAATTCCAGCGATCTCCGATATTTTTTGCGTACTTACAAACGGAGCAAGAGTTTGTCTTGATAAAATTAATTATGACGAGACGAAAGGTTTTGTAGAAATACTGATTCAACGCAAAGAATTGCTAGAAGTTAAGAAATCCTTCTTTTGGAAGGATCACCCAATTTATAGTCAAAAACTGACTGACACAATACTGACTATTAAGGATGTAGTTGGCATGAGAATTAAGTATGATGATCGTCTTGTATCCGAATGTAATTCGTGTTTCACTGTTTTGTTTGGCTTGAAAATTAACCAAAATGAATTGTATCTTGGATCTGTTGAAGAGTCTCGTGGAATAGTTCTTTGCCAGATTTTTATCCAAGTAAAGAAAATAAATATTGAATGTGTAGATATATAAAAATAATTACTCTTCTTTTATAAAGACAGATATTGATAACTGGGCAATGCCTAACTATTTTTGTAATATCTGAACTTTAACAACTTTTTTCTTTGCCTGTAATTCCCGGATTCGCCTTATCTTAACCACTTTATCCAACCGGATACGATTGTGCCGAACCCGACTAACCCGCAAACCCTAAACCGTTTTACGTATGTTGGGAACAACCCAATTCGATATAATGATCCAAGCGGACATGCTGGTTGCGAGACTGGTAAAAGGTGTTTGAATCCCAAAGTAACTGCATCTGGCGCAAAGAAGAATATGCCTGCCAGTACTTATAAAAACTATATTGGAGCAGAGCCAGATTATCGAGGCATTTATTTTGCCACCCAACACGTTTCAACAAACAACGCAATTGTTGCTGCTGGGTTTGCTGTGCAAAGTCAATGGTTTAATGAGACTTGGGATAATCCCAATAATTCACTATCGAGTAGTTATGGCATGGCACAGGCAACAACAGAAGAATTAGGTGGAAGAGACCCAATGGATCCTGAAGTAGCAGAGCAAATTATTACAGAAAGAATAGATGGTGCGGTTTCAAACTGCATAAGAGTAAAACGTTGCCAAGACGATACTGATAACTTTATTGCTGCTGGTATAGCACAAAACGGCGTTTATCCAGTAGGTTGGTTTCACGCCGCAAGCTTGCCAAAAACAGGTTTAAACGACCCATCTGCTGATTGGTTTATAGTTATGAATAAGCAGGGTGAAGTAACAAATAATCTTTTTAATCCTTTCCCGTATGACCGTCAAAATTTAAGCGGTATGAATTTTAGCACGAAGTTCATGTTGAATCTTTTTGCCATGGATGTAAAAACGCTTATGGAACTTGGATATTCTCTCCCGGAAAATTATGATGATGTGAACTGGGCAACAATTGACTACTTACTAAAATAATCGATAATTATTTTAAGGGATGCCAGTATGAGACAATTTCTCCAAGTAACTACTATTTCTCTATTGTCGTTAGCCATAATATCTTGTAATGCTGACAATGATAGAAAAATCATTCTTGAAAGACATTGCCAATTTAATCCAAGTACCATATTGGAATCTATTGAGTCAGGGGATAGAAATAGATTTACTCTTGTGGAAAATACTGTTGCCTCTAGTCAAACTTTCAATACTTATGCCCGATGGAACCAGCAAGACTATTTTGTTATTGCGAATGCAATACACGATTTACTTGATGGTACTTCATCCAAAAACTGGGAAATTGAAGATATGTCATTTAACCTCAAATGTAGCGATGTCGAATTCGGAGCTCAAGGAGCAAATATTACTTTTTTAAAAGAGGGAATAACATTTTCTGGGCCGTCTTCTATTGAACGACAAATTACAATTATACCTGGGGAAGGGGCGGTTGATGTTTGGGAGTTTTCATACCAAAGTTTTCGAGGTTCGGAAGCTATAAATATCAATACTATAGCTTTTTTTGCCGAGGATATTTTGAAAATTGCAGAAGATAATGGGGCACTTGAAGAACGTGATAAGGTTAATAATGAATGTGAAATTTCAATGATACTTTCGCCAAAACTAAACCATCAAGTTTGGGAAGTAAATTATTTCCCAGGAGTTTACTCTTTGTCAATAGATGCGCAAACCGGAGATATCATTAAGTAGAGTCGTTAACCTTTGGAATGAGAGTGTCTCTACATAAAGTATTTGAATATTAACTATCTTTGGTAGTTTCGTAATATCCGAACTTTAACAAATTTCTTCTTTGCCTGTAATCCCCGGATTCGCCTTATATTAACCGATTCGCCCAACCGGACAGTATCGTCCCAAACCCTGCGAATCCGCAGAGCCTGAATCGGTTTAGTTATGTGCGCAATAACCCGCTTATTTTTATAGACCCTACTGGTCGCACAGAGTGCAAGCTCGAACCGGAGGAATGTAAGTACATACAGAATCTAGAAAATAATAACTCTGGTAGCAGATCAACAACTGCTCTTTTGGGAAATAGCAGTTCCAACTCATCAGGTGGTTTTGTTGCTAAAAGAACTCCAGACCTCGATGGCAACTCGAGCAGAAGCATCGAAGCCAGAAAAACACCGCCAAGAGTTGGCCCAAATTGTTCTTTGTGCCCAAACGCAACTTTGATTTCAATTAGCTTTTCTTCGGGTGAATGGGATTATTATGCTACATACGGTTTAGATATAGTCATCACCGAAGATGAGATTGGGCTGTTTCTTTCAAACGCAAAAGGGCCAGGTTTTGGAATTGATCGTGTTCCTTCTTCGGTAAATCCAAAAAAGTCAAACAAGTCTTTGGTAACTCCGCATATTAATGTAAACGTCTCCATTGGACCTCTTTGGGGTGATTCGCTCAGTGAGAGTGTTAGGGCTTATGAGGGAGTATCTCGTGTAGGAGGAGTTATCTATTTCGAGCATATCCAGTCTGTGGATAACTGGTCAGGCGAGCAAAATGGCGCTGTTAATGGGTTTGTGGTTCCAGTAGCGAGTCTTGGTATTCCAGATGGCAGAGACGTTTACACTGATTCCAGGTGGATTTGGGGGATCAGTATCCGTTGACTTCTACGTAATGGAGAAGAATTAGCATGAAAAAACTAATTTGGATTACCCTGGCGGTATTTATCATATTGGCGATTATGGCATGGTCGACCATTTCCTATAAGCATGATGATAATAAAATTAACGAATACCCTTCGTTAGGGTCGTCTGAACTTGAAAGAGTCTGGGAATACAAAACTCCAGAAATTATTACTTCAACACCAGTATGGGATGGAAATGGAAATATTTATTTACACACAGAAAGTACGATCATGGCCATCAGAGAGACGGATGGGGAATTGCTTTGGTCAGCCAGTTCACCGAGTAAAACCCCATTAAATCCGTCTCCTGTAATTCGCGATGGCTATTTAATTGTCCCTGAAGATCAGTCACGTATAGCAGTGTTTTCAAGGAATAATGGCCAATTATTGTGGAGATCGTCGATTATTGACGCTGCAGTAGACCGTCTGCTGACTGCAAATATTGAATCGATAGCGGCTACGAGTGAAATGCTTTATGTTGCCAGATTTGATTGGACAATAACAGCATATAAACTTATAAATGGGGAAATCGCATGGGAGGATAAACTGCCTGGCAGTACATTTCCATATGTTGTGGCGGATGGAAGGCATGTATACGTTGGCGTTGGTCCCTTGTTGAAGGTTTACGATGGGATCGATGGGATATTGTTATGGGAACAGGGTATTTTCGGATATATTGGGCCGATGTCTTATTTTGATGGAATTCTATATATTTTAGACGAGAAAAACCCGGCTATTTTTGCCTTAGATGCTGCGTCAAAGAATACTCTTTGGAAAGATTATTATGAGGGAATAGATGCTTTTGAGTTTGGGTGCATAACTGTAAACAAGGATTTTATAATAATTGCTGCAGAGGAAATCATTTTGGTTTCTAAAAACAATAGAAAGCCGGAATGGGTAAGCGAAAAAATCGGGCGGCTCGAATGCCCGGTGATGCTGGACAATAAATTGTATGTTCGAAACGCTAATAATTTGATGTTTTCTTTAAATATATCAACAGGTCAGATTGTTGGAGTGCAGGATCTTGATTTTGACTATACACCAATAAAGCATGAACCTAATCGAGGCCCATTAGCAACTGACAGGTTAATAATATTGCCAATAAACGAATATGAAGTGATTGCATATAAGCCAAAAAGTAATTTGAAAAGACCAGTCTGGAATTCTCCAATACCGGGTTGGCATAAAAAGGTAGTATGATGGCCGGTCACAATTCTTGTTCTTTAACAAATTTTTTTCTTTTCGCAAAGCGGGTTCGCCTTATCTTAACCACTTCATCCAGCCGGATACGATCATTCCAGATCAATCCAACCCACAGGCAAGGAATCGTTATTCTTACGTTTATAACAGACCTGTAAATTTATCTGACCCCACCGGGCATTGCCCATTTTGTATTGCTGCAGCAGTTGGTGGTTTGATAGGTGCTGGGGTTAATCTATATACCCAATATCAAGAAGGAGGGAGATCTTTTGAAAATGTAAACTGGGGTGAAGTTGCTGTAGCTGGAGCAGTAGGTGCTGTGGCTGGACTTGTTGGTGCGGCACTAATTGTCCATGGAGCAACAGCACTTGCTACTGCAACTGGGACCGGGATTGTAGGAGAATTTGTTGCTGGGAGTTTTATGGCCGGAACTGCAAATGTTATTTTGTCTAATACCCAAAGGACGGCAACTAATGTTCTTCGTGGCAATGAAGTTAATGCCGAAAGCATTAAGAAAGATTTTTCAGACAACTATGCAAGAGATATGTTTTATGGCGCATTAGGATACAACAATGGAAAAGCATTAAGCCCTTTATTTAATAAACATTTTATGGTTCTTGATGACACTACACCGAACTTTCGAGGGCAACCATTCCTGAATCCTGTGCGCACTCAACAAGTAGTTGTGGGTAGTGTTAATGCTAGTGTTGAAGCTGTTTCAAATTCAACCTTGCTTGACTGTACAGTGGGTGGTTCTTGTAATAAGACTCCATCACGAAGTCAGAGTATATCTACTCCTAGAGGTAACAAGATATTGATGCAATGATCTTTTCAGGAGAAAAATGAATAAGCGAGAAACAACGATAAAAGAAATGATAAGCGGGATTGTTGGCTTTCTAGTTATTTCTTGTATCTATGGAGGATATCTTTACAAATATAAGGATATTTCTGTAGGAGAAATCATAAGAGAGATAGCTGTCTTTACAGTTACTGTAGTAGGCATTAGTTTTATTGGGCTATTTATCTTTTTTCTCCTGGCATTAGTTTGGGCGAAAATAAAAAAAGAACGAATGAAATAATATAGACTTTATAAAATCAAATTTGGTAGTTTCATAATATCGGAACTTCAATTTTTTTCTTTGCTTGTAATTCGCGGATTCGCCTTATCTTAACCGCTTCATCCAGCCGGATACGCTTATTCCCGACCCGTCCAATCCGCAGGCGTTGAATCGTTTTTCCTACGTCAGCAATCGCCCTGTCAATTTCAATGATCCAACCGGACATGTACCATGTGATGAGGATGGTGTCTGTGGAGATAATCTAATAAATTCGGCGTATTCGAAATTAATTAAAGATAAATTTAAATGGAATTTTAAGGGCTCTTGGACCACAGATGAGCTTAAGATAATTTATACGACGGGCAATGATATTATTCGCTATGTGGATGGATTAACTGGCGGGAAGGGGCAAGGTTGGCTTCATCAATATCTTGGTGGTATTACGATAGCACATGATTATTCATTACCTAACAACCAGGCCTACCCCTCTGGTACACCATTACCTTCCGTTCCGCCCGGAGGCATAATTTATCTTAATGGTAATTGGACAGATGGCACAAAAAAGGGTGGCTGGGAGCCGCATCAGCTACTTGCTCATGAGATTGGACATCACATTGATTGCGCATCGGGTGGTCGTGTTGGTCTTGGGTGCGTTGGAGGCGGCGGGGACAGGTTGGCGGATTATATTGGTGCGGAACCGGGGATTGTGCGATTTGACTTGGCTGGCAGTTTAAGTTTTCTAAGTGACCCAAATATTCCATTAAGCTATCGATGGAGTCAAAATGTAAATCAAGGATATGGTAACCATTCATCAGGGGAATATTTTGCAGAAGCATTTTCGTGGAATATCTACGACAAAAGGAAATTGCCGCAAAGCCAAGTTGGATCATGGCTAGATGTTGTTATTTCCCTGCAATCTGCGGGTTTGCCTTAAAATGGCGCGAGGGTTTACAAGATGAAAAAACTATTTCTTATAATTCTTTTGTTCATAGTAAGTTGTACTAATTTTTCGACGAAAAATTTATTGCTCGAATCAAATTGTGCTCCACCTTGTTGGAATGGAATTATTCCTGGGGAGACTTCAAAGGAGCAGGTACTCACAATATTGTCCGATCTCTCAATTGTTGATCAAATTGAATCTACAGGTGCCTGGAATTCGTTTGATGATGGGGTGATTTTTAAATTGAACGGACATACATTTATACAAAACAATCGTTCGATATATGTGGAGACAAGGTTAATTTCTGACAGAGTGGTAGTGATGAATTTCACTGGTAGATTGGACGTTACTTTAGGCGAAATGATTAATATGTTAGAAGAGCCAAACACTATCTTAATTCAAGATAATCCTTTTGGGGGGCAATGGATAAGCGGTATATTACCCGCAAGAGGGGTTGCATTTGGATATGCAACGATGGAAATTGATGACCCTTCTCACGCGGACATCAAACCCGACATAGATTTGAACTGGGTTACTTACTTTTCGCCGAGTCACTATGCGGATCTTCAAGAAGCAAGTTGGTTCTTGATGGGAAATGATAATATTCAGATAGAGGAGATTTTATACAAATGGGTTGGATATGGAAATCTTCAAGAAAAATACTTTTCACAAAAATGATTTTATATACGCTTTGTGACCACCTCATGGAATTCCGGTATTTCGAATATCTACCCAACTAACTCAAGTTGCTACCTAGAGCGGGTAGTAAAGGGAAGTCTGCAAGGTCTCGAGTACAGTTGAAGTATTCTGACTTCAACGCACAGGAGAAATTCATGGATACGCACATTGTAGTCGTTCTCGTAATGTCTGAACTTTAACAATTTTTTTTGCTTGTAATTCCCGGATTCCAATTATCATCCACTTTTTCCAGAGTTGCGGTTAATTCCCCTGTAAATCCGTCCGAGCAATTGATTATGGCTGCCACGTTTGCAACATTTCCTTGAGGTAAATTAGGATCAGTGTTAGCAGCAGCCGTTAAGTTTAGGTTTTGGATAGTTAGACCCTCGTAATTTTCAAAAAGAAGAAAGTTATTACCTTCATACATTTCTTCTAAATCTGTAATGGGGTCTGTTTTTGCGCACGGGGGGAGAATAATGAATAGGCATTTTCTCCATTCTTTGCTTCCATTTCCCTCATGAACGTATCAAGCACAGACATAATCGGCTTTTGTTCTTTTACGACACTACCAGTGCCACTTGCCAATACTGCTATACAAAGAATCAAGCATATGCAAATTCCAACAAAAATGACCCCCGCGATTATCCATACAGTTTTTTTTAGATTTCTTGGGCGCAGGATTGATGCTTTCTGGTTGAGTAGTAGAAGGCTCAATAATTGGTTCTGTGACATGTTCTTTAATTTCATCAGTCATTATCAATTTCCGTCCTTATTTGAAAGATAAATTTATTTTTGTTCAGCCAGCCAACGGTTTGCGCCATCGTCCCCTTTAGGGGATACCTGCGCTGGGGCGGGGACGG
>ERZ761607.1313-NODE-1313-length-32016-cov-7.497669_pt1 | contig 32016 bp, 29 predicted proteins | sample MGYA00511164_ERZ761607 | MGnify/ENA primary metagenome ERZ761607 (study PRJEB28899, sample SAMN02445080) | bioreactor sludge metagenome | biome: EBPR sludge | place: Australia: Brisbane, Thorneside Wastewater Treatment Plant | collected 2011-06-22 ... | reverse complement strand
TACAGACGAACGGCCATCGCCATTCGCCTGTGTATTATTGAGACACATCACTAGGGGGTGCCACGGTCTGTGGGGGGTCGGGGTCTATCGTCGGTCGCTGCCTCTTGTCCCGCCAGACCATGGCACCCCCGGTTCGGTGGCGTTCACAAGTTCAGGGGCAGGCCGAAGTAAACTCGCCACATGGTCCTCGCCTGCGCTCTCGTCGCCGTCTCCCTGTCTCAACGGGCCAACTTCGTCGTCCCTCCCTTCGACACGTTCGATGGGACGCGATGGGGCGACATCGTGTTCGCCCAAACCACCGACGGCGACATGAAGAAGCGCTACAACACCGCGAAAGCCGAGGTGCGCCCCGAAGCCATCGCCCTCCGCACCAACGAGGCCGATGTCGAAGTCGAGGTGCTGCTCGATGGACGCGGCGACAAGGCGCGCGCCTCCGGCATCCTCGTCAAGTGCAGGCGGCCCATCCTGCTCGCCGACCTGGAACGGCACCTGGGCGCCTCCGAGGCGCGCTACCAACGCGACCGGTGGGAGGATTGGCGGATCGCCGCATTCGCCGCCAAAGGCATCGCCGCCGCCGTCGCCAACGAGGACTCCGTCCTCGCGCTGCTCCTCTGCACGCCGGACCGGTTGCCCAGCGCCTTGCGCGGGTTCGACCCCGAGCGGACCGACGTGGTTCGCCGACCCGATCCTGGCGAACGGTGGGACCGCGTCATTCGGTTTGGCCGGGTCGTGATGGACATGGACATTCGCAGCAAGAACCGTCCGCCCGCCCTCGGCGTCCGCGACTTGGATCGCATCCAAGACGACGCCACCTACGACGCTCGCCGGGCGCGAGGCAAGGGCACCATCGCCTACGAACGCGGCGAGTCCGGCGTCTACACCGTGACCATCCGCTCCGGCGAATGGGACGACAAGGGCAAGGCGACCATCACCGTCAACATCAACTTCCGCGGCGAAACACCGTACGGCGAAGTGACGGCCACCGGGTACGCCTCGGAATCCGTGGACAGGGACTATCGGAACCGCGTCTACCGGGTCATCGAGAAGGCGATGGACAACCTGGACCAAGACGTGGCGACCAAAACCGGCCGGCTGGGCCCGCCGCCGATGGACAGCAAACGGCACGAGGCGTGGCGCATGGTGCTGTCCGTGGGCGCGCCGTACCGCTCGTAACGCTGGGCCTCATCCCACATAGACGTGCTGGTCGTCCCAACACGTCTGCAGGTAGTCGATTTGGCCGGTGTGGAGCGTGGCGTGCCACCCCGGCAGGACCATCAGTTGCGCCATCGGCATCGTCCACCCTTGGCCCGAATCCAGCGTGAGTTCCACGTCCGCCGCCGTGAGCCCGTCGAGAGCGGACAGGACTTCGGCGGTGCCCGCGCGAAACACGCGTTCCATCTCTGCTCGGTCGGTCAGGGCCATCTCCTCGGCGTCCCGCTCGGCCAGCCACGCTCCAAGGTCGGCCGGTGTGGGCAGTCGCCGCTCGCGGATCATGGCCGCGAACCGCCCGGCATACAGGGCAGCGTGCGCCGCGATCCGGATGGCGGACTTCGCCGTCGGCGTCGGAGTCCAGACGAGTTTGTCGTCGGGGACGTGGGAGAAGTTGCGCAAGAACATCTCCATGCCGCTCACGGCGCGTTGCTTGGCGGATTCGATCGGGTCCATCGGTGGGCTATTCTGACGCACTGGGCGATCAGCGGGGGCTCTTCCACCCTTGGCGCGTGACGATGGGCACGTAGCCGACGCCTAGCCCGCGCGGCGGCTCGACGATCAGCGCCGGATCGATGCTGGCCAGTTGGCCGACCGTGTTGGGCGGCAGGTAGTCGCGGCCCTTGGTCCACGTGCGGTGGATCTTCTCGGCCCGCTTCTGGATGGCCTCTCGCTCGGCAGGGGTCAGGTCGGCGTTCATCAGCGCGGGCTGGTCGGCGAAGCGGTACCAGTAGAAGGTGACTTCGCTGCCGTCGCCGAGAGTTCGGGTGAAGGGTCCCGCCGCCGGCCCCGGCTTCTTCCACGTGGAGGCTGGGTCGTCGGGCGTGACGTAGGGCTCGGTGGGCCGTTTCGGTGCGGGGAACTCGGCCTGGCGCAGACCCGTCTCGGCTGGAACCGCGTCGGGCGCGACGACGACCCACCGCTCTTTGCCATCGGGCGACTGCATCAGTTTGTAGTATTCGGGCAGCGTCAGCACCGGCCCCGCCTGCCGAGATAGGAACTCGCGCTTCCAGCGAATGCCGTAGGTCCACTGGTCGAGCGCGACGGGGTTCGCGTAGGACGCCCAGTCGACCTCGGGCGCCTTGTCCCGGTCGCCGCCGGGCACGTAGATCTTCCAAGTCGAGTAACCCCCGCCCTTGAACGTATGAACCGCCGATGCCGATTCGACGACCAACCCTGGTGTGGCGCGGCCCCCGCCGAACCAGCCCTCGACTTGATTCCACAGGGCATCTTTGTTGTAAGCCGTGATGCGGTGGATCAGCGGCGATTCGCGTTGGGCTTGCCCCGGAAAGTGGGTGGGCGCGACGCGGGCGAACGTGTTGCCGTCGCGATCCTTGCCGATCATGGCCGGGATGTGCTGCGTTTCCATCTGGACCGCTTTGTTGGGTTCCGAGGGGCGCGAATCGAGGAACTGGCCGGCCTTGCTCGGGTCTTCGGCCGAAGCCTTCGACCAGAAGTAGGGGGTGAAGAACGCGACCGGACCCTTGAAGTTCGCCGTGTTGAGGAACAGCGTCCAGCAATGGTTGCCCGTGGGGACGTCCTTGCCCGCCGTCTTCGTCTTGGGTTCGGTCAGCGGCAGCGGCAGGTAGCCGTAGCCGAACAGTTCGCCCCTCGTGCCTTGCTTGAGGTTGAGCCCATCGGGCGGCCAAAGCACCCACGGGCTGAGTTGAGCCACCCCGTACAGCCCGGTCGGGTTCTGCCAGTTCCGGCCCTTGCCCGCGCCCGGGCCGTTGGCCCACTCGCTGAAGTTCAGGGTGACGCCACCCATGATGAACTTGGGCGTCTCGGTGGCGAACCGTGTGTCGCGCCACCATCCCAGCCCGCCTTCGATGTCGGTGTAGTGGTCTTTGGGGGCTTGGCCCTCGAACTGGGGGAACATCCACGTGCCGAACAGCCCGCTCTGGAAATCCGAGCCGGGGTACGACTGGAGCAGGGGCCAAGCGGCGACGTACATCGAGAAGCCCGCGTTGTAGGTGGCCGGGACCCGCTCGTGGGGCACGATGAGGTAGCCCGCCATCTCGGTGGCTTGCGGCTGGTTGGTCGTCAGGGCGAGAAGCGCCGCGATCAAGGAAGAGGTCATCGCGTGCCTCGGCGCATCAGGTCGGTCATAGCGCGGCCCATAGCGTCGCCGATCAGGTAGTAGGTCTCCCCGCTGCTGTTCCAATGGTAGCCTTGGTCGCTGGGCGAGACCTCGGCGGGACGCCAAAACGCGCGTGTGCCGACGAACGCGACATTGCCTTTGAATTCGGGGTGCTGGGCGACGGCCGCTTGGGCGCGCATCAGGTCGAGCGCCCGCTCGTTCTTCTCCTCGTGCCCGCCCATGCCCGTTTCCGCGATGACGAAGGGGAGGTTGGGCGCGCCAAGGTCCTTCCGGATGTCGCGGATGAAGTTCGCCATGTTGCGCTCGTATTCTTGGACGAACGCGCCGTTGATGCGGTCGTTCCAGCCTTGGTGCCACCCAAAGCCCGCCAACTGAACGGCTCGACCCTTCAACTCGGGAAACTCCTCGCCCACGTTGGCCAAGACCGCTTTGGCGAGGCGCACGACCTCGATGTAGTAGGGGCCAACGGTGCCGCCCGAACTAGGTGGACGGAAGTCCTCGGCCAGGCTCTTGCCGCCCCAAGCGAGCTTGACGAGCAGCACGGGTTCGCGCGTGGCCTCCCCCACCACGTTGCCGAATCCCAACTCCGGCCCGATGCAATCCGGGCCTGCGCCGAAGCCGACGGTGAGCGGGCCCTTCCGGTCGAGGTAGTGGATCCACACGTCGTCCCGTACCTTCCAGGAACCGTCGCGCGCCAGCAGACCCTTGAACTTCGCATCGCTGGCCGGGTTCTTGGCGACGTGTTCCAAGCTGCCCAGGCCGTTGTTGCGCTTCGGGTCGGCGGCGATGAAGCCGTGCCCCACCATGTTCGACTGGCCCGCCAGGACGAACGCTTTGACCGGCGGACGCTGGGCCGCAAGCGGCCATCCGGAGAGCGCGACCAAAACGAGCGACACCATGACGTGGACTTTACCAGCGCATGCGTCGGGGTCTATACTCGCCCCCATGCGAGTCTTGGTCGCCATCCACCACGCCGACGACTACCAGCCGGAGATCGCCGAGGACGACTCGGCCCGCGCCGACATCGATGCCCTGAACGAGGCCATGGTGGCGGCGGGGGTGCGGGTGTTCGTCGGCGGGCTGCATCCCGCCCGCGAGGCGCGTTCGTTGCGGTTGGCTGGGGGCGAGGTCTCTATTGACGACGGGCCGTATCTCGCCACGAGCGAGCACGTCGGCGGGTTCTGGGTGCTGGACGTGGCGGATTGGGACGAGGCGCTCGCGTGGGGCCGCCGAGCCGCGCTCGCTTGCCGTGCCCCGGTGGAAGTGCGGCAGTTCCACTGAGGATTCACGGTCCGTTCGGGGCGGCCCGACCAATGCGAATCAGGAATCGGAGGGCTTCGTTCACTGCCTCCGACGTGGGGAAGACCTCGGCAACGTCCGGAGCCAGCTCGATGTTTTCGCTCTTGGTGCGCCGCTCTGGGCCAGAAGCCACCCGCTTGAGTTGCGTCAAGTCGTACTCGGGTCTCAGGTTGTCTTCAAGGGTCTTCTTCATAGCTCTTACGCTCTGTTCGCGTCATTTCTCTTGCGCTGATGATCCGTACCGAGTCGCCACGTTCAGTATACGATACGACCAGGCAACGACCTTGGCTCGATGACCCGAAGATCAGGAACCGGTGCTCGCCCTCCGAGTGATCGGGGTCTTGAAACACGAGGAAGAACGGGTCCATGAAGACTGAAGAAGCCTCATCAAACGAGACTCCGTGCTTGTCGAAGTTGCGCGCCTCCTTGCTGTCGTCCCACGCGAAGGTCATACCGCCCATTATATTGAGCCGCCAGCGAACCAGCACCATCGCGGCTAAAATGGGGGGACATGACCGCAGTCCCCCTGCTCCTCGCCTTGGTCGCCGCACCCCAGCACGCCTCTGGAGGCGCGCTCAAGCTCGAGCAGGCCGCCTACGACGTCCTCTCCTACGATGTCGCCATCAGCGTCGCGCCCGCCAGCAAGACCCTGAGCGGGACGACGATCATGGAGGCCAAGACGGTCATCCCCACGGCCACCATCCTCCTCGACCTCGACGACCCGTACACGGTCACCAAGCTCACCGATGGGAAGACCGAACTGCGATACGACCGGCTGAAGGGCGCGATCCGCGTCTACTTCCCCCTTTCCAAGCAGCCGGGCGAGGCGATCCGCATCGAAACCACGTATTCGGGAACGCCCCACGTCGCCCGGAACGCGCCCTGGGATGGCGGCATCGTGTGGGCCAAGACGGCCAGCGGGGCCGATTGGATCTCGGTCGCCCTGCAAGGGGCGGGCGCCGACCTCATCTTCCCGTGCAAGGACCACCCCTCCGACCGGCCGGACAAAGCCACCATGCGGCTGACCGTTCCGGACCCGCTCATCGGTGTAGGGCCGGGCGTCCTCAAAGAAGCGCTCAAGAACCGAGACGCCACCACCACCTACGTGTGGCACATGCCGCTGCCCATCAACAACTACTCGCTGGTGTTCAACGCCGCCCCGTACACGTTGGTGAAAGACTCGGCGCGATCGGTAGGGGGCCATAACGTCCCCATCCACTACTACGTGTTGCCCGAGAACGCCGACAAGGCGCCGCGACTGATCGAAGAGCAAAAGAAGTATCTGGCGTTCATGGAGAGGTTCTGCGGGCCGTTCCCGTTCCGCACGGTAAAGCTGGGCATCGTCGAAACGCCCCACCTGGGCATGGAGCACTCGACGGCCATCGCCTACGGCAACCGCTACCGGTTCGCCCAAGACGGGCTGGATTGGCTGCTGCTCCACGAGTTCGGCCACGAGTGGTGGGCGAACCTGGTGGCCAACGCCGACTGGCGCGACATGTGGATTCACGAAGGGTTCCAGAGCTTCCTCGACACGTTCTACATCGAGCAGATCCGGGGCAAAGACGCCTACTTCGCCGGGATGCACGACCGAAAGCGCCGCGTCCGCAACCAAGCGCCGGTCGCTCCGCGCGCGGAGACTTCCAGCGAAGCCTATGGCGGCGACATCTACGACAAGGGCGCGTTGGTGCTGCACTCGCTGCGCTACTTGATCGGCGACGACGCGTTCCTGCGTTCGATCCGGCGCATGGCGTACCCGACCCCGGAATCCGAGAAGTGGACCGATGGGCGGGCGTTGCGCTTGGTGACCACGGACGACTTCGTGACCATCGCCTCGCGCGAGTCGGGGCAGGACCTGCGCTGGTTCTTCGAAGTCTATGTGCGACAGGCCAAGCTGCCCACGCTGAAGTCGGAGACGGTAGATGGTGCGTTGCGCCTGGAGTGGGCGACGCCCGAGAACCTCCCGTTCGACATGCCGATCGACGTGGTGGTGGAGGGGCGGACGGTGCGCGTTCCCATGCGCGGCAGGCGCGGCTCGGTGCCCTTCTCCGGGACGCCCCCCGCCATTGATCCGAACGGGTGGGTGTTGAGGCAGTAGCCGATGATCCGCCGCGTCCACGACTTGGTCTGCCTGGGTGATGCCGAGAGGTTGGAGCGCTACTTGGAGTCTTGCACCAATGCGTGGGGTTTGGTGAACGAGCCGGACGACTACGACCGGACGCCCCTCATGCTGGCCCTCGACCGTCCCGACCTGAATCCGGCTGTCGTGCGCGTGTTGCTGGAGCATGGCGCGGACGCGGGTCATGTGCAGGTGCACAAGCCGCTCGAACTACCGTCCGGGGGAGGGCTCCTTTTCAAGGTGGCGAGTTGGTTCTTGAAGCGCGCCTTCTCCTCGATCGAGCGCGTTGAGACTTCAACACTGAAGAAAGCGCTGGCGACCGGGAACTTGGAGATCGTGCGCATGTTTGCCGAGCGAGGCGCGGATCTCGTGTCGGAAGACGAACTTGGCTACGGCGCGATCCAGCATGCGCTCGGTTCGCCCAGCGAGCCCGTTGAAGTCGTGGACTTCCTGATCGAGCTTGGGGCACCTGTGAATAGCGTGTCGAAGTACGGCGAGACGGCCGTCGGCTCAGCCTTCGGTAGCGGAAGTTTCGCTGTGCTCGCCCGGCTCATCGAGGCCGGGGCCGACGAAACGCCGCTCGCATGGACTCCTCTCACCCGCGCCTGTGCGATCGGCACTCTCGCCGACGTCCTGACCGCCGTTGCGGATGGATGGCCCTTGGAGGCGCGAGCGCGGGATGACCTGACCGCTCTGCACGTCGCCATCATACGAGGCGACCTGGCGATCGTCGAGGCCTTGTTGGCGCTTGGCGCATCGCCTTTCGCACTGCTCCGGGGGCGCGAAGCCGCGGTCGCATTGGCTGCGACGAGCGGCAACCTGGCTCTGGTCAAGCGCATGCTCGGGCTGGGATGCGACCCCAAAGGTCAAGACTACTGGGGTCGGTCGGCCCTCAACGTCGCACTGGATCGAAGCGACCGAGACCTCGCCGAGCTTCTGCGGGCCCATGGGGCGGCCGCAACGGAGGAGGACCTGAGCGAAGCCTTGGCTGGGGCCAAGACCCCGGCGATGGTCGACATGCTCTTGGACTGGGGACTTCCGCCCGAGTCGCTGGACACGGAAGCCCGAACCATCTTCTTGGGCGGCGACGACTATGGCGACGGCCTGGCAAGCGTCTCGCTCGATCAGTATCGCATCGATCCCTACGCCCGCGTGGGGCGGACGAACCCCGAAGACATCACAAACGACTACCGCGTGGCGATGGTCCGTTCGGTGGCTATTGCATATCGAGCGAGGAAGCGGTTCGACGACGAGTATCGATACGAAGGTTGCCCCATACCGGGCATCCGACGCCCCGACATCCCGTGGTGCTTTCACCGTTTCGGCCAGTCGATCACGAGGATGCCGGACGGACGGCGCATCCTGATCGCGGGTGAGCACGAGGACGGTTACGACTTCGACTTCTGGATCTACAACGACGTCACCGTGCTGCACCCCGATGGGCGGGTGCAGGTTTTCGGCTACCCGGACGATGTGTTCGAACCCACCGACTTCCACACGGCGACCCTTTGGGGCGGCTGCATCTGGATCGTCGGCGGGTTGGGCTACACCTGGCAGCGGGATGGTTCGATTCCCGTGTATCGCCTCGACCCCGAGAGCTACGCGATCGAGCGCGTCCAAACCGGGGGGCAACCTCTCCCCAGAATCTGCGAGCACAAAGCGCGCCTCGACGGAGACACCATCGAGATCAGCGGCGGCAAACTCACCAAGCCTTACAAGGACAACCGGTCCAAGCACGGGCTGTACCTGCCCACACTAACTTGGTCGTAGTGGCTGAGGGGACCGGGCCAACGAGTCACAATCGTCGCGTGACCCCGATCCGCCTGACCCGAGCCGACGCCCGGAGGGCCATGGTGCGTCACCACTTCGCCACCAGCCCCGATCTGCGCGGCGCGTTCGAGCGGCTGCGGAGCGTCCAGTTCGACCCTATCGCGCCCATCGGCTGCAACCACGACCTGGTGCTGCAGGCCCGCGTTCCCGGTTACCGCATCGGCGATTGGCAGCCGCTCGCCTACCAAGACCGCCACATCTACGACGGCTGGGACAAGCAGGCGTCGCTCGTCCCTTTCGAGGGCTGGCCACTCCGAAGGTTCTTCCACCACAAACACCGTCAGGCGTTCGAGCAGAAGGTCTTTGTCGAGCACAAGGAAGCCGTCGCACTAGTGTTGAGGGAACTTGCGGAGCGGGGTGCCTTGCAGCCCAAGGACTTCGCGTTCCAACAACGGCGCGACGATTGGGAGGGATCGTGGTACGGCCCCAGCGTGACCAAGCGGATTCTGAAGGCTCTGTGGTTCTCAGGCGACGTGATGACGGCCCACCGGGTCAAGGGTCAGCACGTGTACGACCTGACCGAACGCATCGCGCCGCAAGCCGTGCTCACTCAGGCCCCGATGGAAGAACAAGACGCTGCCCGAGAACTGATCTTGGAACGGCATCGGGCGATGGGCTTGGTCCGGCCCAACGCGCCGCCCGAGGTCTGGTCCTATGGCGAACTCATGCCGCACCGCAAGACGGCCCTCCCCGAATTGGTCGCCTCCGGCGCGTTGGTCTCCGTCGAGGTCGAAGGCGTGAAGGCGCACGCGACGCCCGAGTTCCTTGCGTTTCTCGACTTGGCCTCTTTGGAGCCGCGCGCCGTGTTCGTCGCACCACTCGACCCCTTCCTTTGGGATCGGAAGATGACGGCGCATCTGTTCGACTTCGACTACGTGTGGGAGATCTACACACCCGAGGCGAAGCGGCGTTGGGGTTACTACGTGCTGCCCGTCTTGTTCGGCGACCGATTGGTGGCTCGCGTGGAGTTCTGGTCGCGGGATGGATTGCTCGAAGTCCGCGAGTGGCACGAAGAACCCGGGACCATCGAAGCTGCGTTCTGGCCGGCGCTGGGGGTCGCCGTGGACGAGCAGATGGCTTATGCCTCGGCCCAGCGCGTGCATCTTGCCGCGGGTGCAACGGCGTCCGGGTTCTGGACGGAATTCGCCCGCTCCCGAAACCATGCCTGAGGTTTGACGGACCAATCCCGACGCTTATGGTATGATTCAAGACTCATGAACCAGTGGTGGTTCGTCCGGCTGACGCGAGCGGTGCCCTTTCTGGGCGCGTTGCTGTTGGCGTGCGTCAACCTCCACCTCTGCGCACCTCGGTACGAACTGCCCGGTGGAGCGACATGCGTCGTGTGTCCGACCCTGGACGACGGGCCGACGGACTTGGTCGCCGAGATCGGCGAGCGACACGGCGACTGCCACGATTGTTGCGTCATCGCCGCCTGTCACGATTCGGAGCCAGAGACTGCGGTCACGGCCACCACTTCTTGGGAGCCGGTCTTTGCCCTGCACGGCGCCAACGCTCGTTTGGAGCTTGATGAGGTCGTTCGTGCGGGGCGTCCTTCGGTTCATCTCGGAGGCTGCCCGCCCACGGGACCCCCGCGTTCCGGCCGCCCAAGGTCTCCCCCCCTCTCCTTCTCCGCATAGTCGCATCTGCCGGCGCCTTGCCGCCCGGCCCCGACCCTGTTGAGAAGGACCCGTTGAAGCCCCATTTCGTCTTTGTATCGCTCGCCGCCTGTGCCCATGCCTTTGGCCAGTCGCTTGACCTGAATCAGGCTCTGACTCTTGCCCGTGAGAGCCGGCCCGCTGTGACTGCCGCCTCATCGGCCGTCTCCTCCGCTTTGGAAGCAACCCGTGCCGCCGGTTCGAGGCCACCCCTCGTGATGGGGATCGGCGCAACGTCGAAGGAAGGGTTGGGCGCCACCGATCAGGACCTGTTCTTGGGTCATTCACCCGATTTCTATGGTCGGGCTTCCGCCGCTCGCCGGGTCGCCGAGTCCGCGCACCGTCGGGCGTTGGCTGGGCAGAGGGAAGTCTGGCTGGACGTCCAAGCCGAAGTCCTGTCCGCCTACATCGAAGCCTATTCCGCTGGTAGGCAGAGCGTGGCGGCTGGGGCCCTGCTGGATGTGGGCGAAGCGCTCTTCCAAGCCACTCAGCGCCGCTTCGAAGAGGGCAAGATCCCCGAGGTTCAACTCTCGTTGGCGAGCATCCAGCGCGATAGGGCCCGTCAAGCCGCGGATCACGCGAAGTCCAAGGAACTGGCTGCTCTCCAGCGATTGGCCGGAGCGATGGGAGTCTGGGAAGCGCCTCGGTCACTGGCTCCTCCGGCGCTGACCGAGCCGCCCGCGCTCGTCGACCAACGGCCTGACATCATGGCCTTGCTCGCCGAAGTCGATGCGGCGGAGGCCGAGGCGCTGGTCGCAGCCAGGGACGCGACGCCCGAACTCGAACTGTCCGCGTTGCGGTCGCCGTGGGGCGAATCTGCTCCACAAGTCGCGATGCGGGTTCAACTGACGTGGCGGCTCGGGGACTTTGGTAAGACGCGGTCGCTCGTGCGTGCGGCCCGGGAGCGTTCGGCGTCGCTCAACAGCCGGGTCGAGGATCTTCGGCGCAGAGCCGCATCGGAGCTCGTCGCCAACAAGCTCGAAGTCGAATCCGCCAGGACGCGGTTGGACTCCGCCGAAGCGATTCGGCGCGCCGCCGTGGAACTCGCTTCGAAATCTCAACGCGGCTTTGCCGAGGGAATCGGATCGCTGTTGGACGTCTTGGAGGCCACCCGCGCCCTGCGAGACATCGAGGTGGAGGTGGTCGATGCGGAGCGTGAGTACCTTCTGGCCATGGCGGCCCGGTTCGCTGTCGCGGGAACGTTGCTGGAGGCAGGGTCGTGAGGCGGCTGGCTGGTTGGATCCTTCTGGGTACCTTGCTGACCGGCTGTGGACCGCAAGCCGACGAAGTTGCGAGCCATGGACGAGAGGAGGACGTTCACGTCGAAGGCGTGGTCGAACTCACACCCGAGCAACGGCGCTTGGCCGGGATCGAGGTCGAAGAAGCCGAGGTTCAGTCGATCCAACCCACGTTGGAAGTTCCTGCCGTGGTCAACTCGACCACCCAAGGGCGGGCGATGGTCACGCCTCCCGTCTCGGGCCGCGTGGTGGAACTGCGCATCGACCTCGGGTCCTCGGTTCGGCAGGGCCAGACGCTCGCGGTGATCGAGTCCGTGGAGCTAGCCGAGGCATGGTCTGAGATCGCGGAGGCTGAACGTCAGCGGGACACGGCTCGGGGCGTCGTGGCCGAAGCCAAGGCCGAGGTCGAGTTGGCGAGCGCCAAACTCGCCGCGACCCAATCCAATTTGGCGAGGCAGAAAGAACTGGTTGAGGCGGGTGCGTTCAGCCAAGCGCCGCTCCAGCAAGCGCAGAGCGAACTCAACGACGCGCAGAGCGAACTGCTGAGCGTGCAGAAGGAGCAGGTCAGTCACGCCGAACTCGTGCGCCGGCTGGAGAACCTGTACAAGGACGGCATTGTGTCGCGAGTCGACCTTGAGGCCGCCCGGCTCGAACTTCAGCAAGACGAGATTCGTATGGACCGCGCGGAAGCCCGAGTCGCGGCGGCGAAGTCGACCTACGAGCGGGAGCGCAACATCGCGAACCGGGGTTTGCTCAACGCTCGCGAGGTGCAATCAGCGGAGGCCGAAACGCGAGCCGCCAGCCTGGAACTCGACCGGGCCAGATTGCGGGTGCGGGCCAGCGAGACGAGCTTGGCGAGCGCCGACCGGGGCGTCGCGAACGCCCGAGCCGTGTATCGATCCCTCAGCGGAGGCAGTCACGGTTCGGGAGGCAGCGTGTCCCTTTTGGCCCCCATCGACGGGGTGGTATCCGAACTGCACGTCACGCGTGGTCAGGCTGTGGATCGCACCCAGGCGCTCATGACCGTCGAGAACCTCACCTCGGTCTGGGTGACGGCCAGCGTGCCAGAGCGGGACCTCGGCAAGATTCGGCTCGGGGCTATGGTCGATATCCTGACCAAGGGTGCGGGAGACCAGTCGTTTCGGGGGGTTGTTCAGGTGATCGGCGATCGGGTCGATCCCAAGACGCGTTCCATCCCGGTTCAGTGTCTGGTCGCCGACGCCCGTGGCGTGCTGCGGCCCGAGATGTTTGCATCCGCCCGGTTGGCGTATGGCGAAGGTCGAAGCGGTCTCGTCGTGCCCATCCAAGCCGTCCGCCGAGAAGGCGACGCCTCCTACGTCTTCGTCGAGACCGACCATGGGTTTGTCCGTACTCCCGTGAAGTTGGGTGCCGAGAGCCTTGGCCGGGTCGAGGTGACCGAGGGCTTGACCGTCGGAGCGAGAGTCGCCGTCAAGGGGACGTTCGTCATCGACAGCGAACTCAAGAAGGACGAGCTCAAGGGGCACGACCACTGATGCTGGACAAACTCCTGCACTTCTGCCTCACCCAACGATTCCTGGTCGTCTTGGGTGCCCTGGTCTTGGTGGGAGCAGGTGCCGTCTCATGGCGCGAACTCAACCTCGACGCTGTGCCCGACATCACCGCCAACCAAGTGGTGGTCAACACGGAAACCGGGGGTCTCGGGCCAGAAGAGGTGGAGAAGCTCGTGACGTTTCCCATCGAATCGGCGATGGGCGGCGTCCCGGGCGTCGAGCACGTGCGAAGCCTGAGCCAGTTCGGTCTGTCGCAGGTTACTGTGACGTTTCACGACGACGTCGACACATACTTCGCCCGTCAGTTGGTGGCAGAGCGGCTCGGAATCGCGGCGAGCCAACTGCCCGATGGAGTCGAAGCTCCCCAGATGGGACCGGTTTCGACCGGATTGGGAGACATCTACATGTACGCGCTCGAATCGGACGAGCGAACCCCCATGGACCTGCGCAGCATCCAGGACTGGGTCATTGCTCCCCAACTGAGGACCGTAGCCGGCGTCGCCGAAGTCAACTCCGCGGATGGGAGCGTCAAGGAGTATCAGGTCGTCGTCGATCCGCAGGCCCTCGTCGCACGCAGGATCGGCGTGGACGAAGTCGTCGCGGCGCTTCAACGCAACAATCAAAACGCGGGGGGAGGTGTCGTCGAACGGAACGGCGAGCGCATACTCGTTCGGTCCCTGGGCCGCGCCGCCACAGTTGGGGACTTGGAACGTATCGTCGTCAAGACCGAGTCGGGCGTCCCCGTTCTCGTTCGCGACGTGGCCGACGTTGCCCTTGGAATCCCAACCCTGACGGGTATCTCGTCCAAGGACGGGAAAGAGACGCTGATCGCCATCGTCATGATGCTCAAGGGTGCCAACGGCCGAGACGTCGCCCGAGCCGTGGACACAAAGATCGACGCCCTGCGCGAGCAACTTCCCCAGGATGTAACGCTCACCACCACCTACGATCGGTCGCACTTGGTGGACGAGGTGCTCGGCACCGTCCGAACCAGCCTCTTGGAAGGCGCGGCCTTGGTCGTGGTCGTTCTGGTGCTCTTGTTGGGCAACGTGCGCGGCGCGGTCGTGGTCGCTGTGGCGATTCCGCTCGCGATGCTCTGCGCCGTGACGGGAATGAACCAGTTCGGCATCTCGGGCAACCTGATGAGCCTTGGAGCCATCGATTTCGGCCTGATCGTGGACGGTGCGGTCGTCATGATCGAGAACGCCGTTCGACGGGTCTCGCAAGCGCGCGAACACGCAGGGAGAAAACTGAGCCGCGCGGAGGTTCGCCATACCGTCTGGGAGTCCGCCCAGGAGGTCGCCAAACCGACGGCCTTCGCCGTCACGATCATCACGGTCGTGTATCTGCCGATTCTGGCTCTCGAGGGGATCGAAGGCAAGATGTTCAAGCCGATGGCGTTCACCGTCGTCTTCGCGCTTCTGGGTGCCCTTGTGCTGACGCTCACCCTGATTCCAGCCTTGGCCAGCCTTGTGCTCTCGGGAAACACCAGGGAGGTCAGGAATCCATTGATGGAGTTCTTTGGCCGTCTCTACGCTCCGGCTTTGGGTTTCGCCTTGCGGCAACGTGGTTGGGTCGTGGGAGCCGCCGCGATGCTCCTTGTTTTGGCCGGAGCGGTCTACCCGCGCTTGGGCGCGGAGTTCGTGCCTCACCTCGACGAGGGGTCGATCGTCATCCAGCCCGTTCGCGTCCGCACCGTCGACGCCGAGCAAACGGTTCGCTTGGTCACGGCCTTCGAGACGAAGGTCTTGGAGGTGCCCGAGGTGGTGACGGTCTTCTCGCGAAGCGGGACACCCGAGTTGGCGACCGATCCCATGCCGCTCAGCTTGACCGACAGCTACCTCATGCTGAAGCCGCGCAGGGAGTGGAGGCCGGGATTGACCAAGGAGAGGCTGATCGAAGAGTTGGCGGCCAAGGCCAGCGAGGTGCCCGGACAGGGCTACAACTTCACCCAGCCCATCCAGATGCGCTTCTCAGAATTGGCGTCGGGCGTCAAGGCCGACGTCGGCATCAAGGTGTTCGGCGAGGACCTGGCCGCGCTCAAGTCCAAGGCCGACGAGATCGCATCGCTCTTGCGAGAGCTGCCAGGGGCGCAGGATGTCGAAGTCGAGCAGGTGGATCAAGTGCCGATGCTCCAGATCGCCATCGATCGGGAGGCGATCTCGAGGCACGGTTTGGCCGTGGACGATGTGCAGCACGTTATCGGCACGACCCTCGGGGGCGAACCGGTGGGACAGATCCTCGAGGGCGACCGCCGGTTCAACCTGACCGTACGCATGCCGCAGACCATTCGGGACGACGTCCAAGCGATCAAACGCATCCCCATCGAGACGCCCGACGGCGGCAGCGTCCCGCTGAGTTCGTTGGCCCACATCACCGAGGAGTCGGCCCCGGCCCAGATATCACGCGAGATGGGAAGGCGCCGCGTGGTCGTTCAGTTCAACGTTCGGGGAACCGATATGGGGAGCTTCGTCGCTTTGGCTCAGCGAGAGATCAGGTCGAGAATCAAGTTGGATGAAGGCATGTCGCTTTCTTGGGGCGGCCAGTTCGAAAACCTGCAACAGGCGTCGAACCGACTCGCTCTTGTCGTCCCCATTGCGCTGTCGCTGATCTTCGTGCTGCTGTTCTGGACCTTCGGCAGCGTGAAGCAGGCCCTGATCATCTTCACCGGTGTCCCGCTTGCGGCGACCGGGGGTGTCTTGGCCTTGGGGCTGCGTGGCATGCCGTTCAGCATTTCGGCGGGAGTCGGGTTCATCGCCCTGTCGGGGGTCGCCGTGATGAACGGTGTCGTCATGGTGTCTGCGATCAACCGCCGACGGGAGCATGGGGCTTCGATGGGCGAAGCGATCCGGCAAGGCGCGTTGGAACGCCTCCGCCCGGTCCTGATGACGGCGCTGGTCGCGGCTCTGGGCTTCGTGCCGATGGCGCTCAACACCGGTCTCGGCGCAGAGGTGCAACGGCCCTTGGCCACCGTGGTGATCGGCGGGATCGCCTCGGCCACATTGCTGACGTTGCTCGTGTTGCCGGCCTTGTTGTCGCTGTTCGCGAGGGACGAACCCGACGAAGATCGGCTCTAGCCTTCGCGCGACATGAGCTCGACCAGTTGGTCGAAGGCGGACCCCCAACCGTTTTCGAAGCCCATGGCCTCGTGCTTGGTCTTGCCGTCGGCTTCGGCGTGAAGCAACGTGACCTTGTAGCGCGTGCCCGTGCCCTCGGGTTCCATCTCGATGAAGGCCGTGAAGAGCATGGATTCGGTGCCGCTCGGGTTGGGGCGGAAGTCGCCGCCAAGCGCGCTGGTCCATACCAGGCGTCGCTCGGGCACGACCTCCAAGATGCAGCCTTCGCCGGAGAACTGATCGCCCTCGGGGGATTCCATCAGGGTCCAGAACCGCCCGCCGGGGCGCAGGTCCATGGCGCAATCGGCGGTGCGCCACGGCTTGGGCGTGAACCACTGCTTGAGCAGTTCGGGTGTGGTCCAAGCTCTCCAAACGCGGTCGGTGGACACGTGGGTGGTGCGGTTCAGGACGAGGTCGAAGTCGGGTTTGAGTTCAGGCATGAGGGTTGTCGTCGAGGGTTTCGAGCACGGCGTCGAGTTGGTCGAGGCGCGTGTTCCAGCGGCGGCGCTGCGCATCGAGCCAGTGTTCGGCCCGGGCGATCGGCTCGGGCACGAGGGTGTAGGTTCGGACGCGCCCCCTCTTGCGGGAACGCACCAGCCCCGCGTCTTCGAGCATGCGGAGGTGCTGGAGGAACGAGGGCAGAGCCATCTGGAGCGGTTCGGCAAGTTCGGTCATGGATGCCTCGCTCGCGGCCAGCCGCTCCAACACATGCCGACGCGTCGGATTGGAGAGGCACTTGAAGACCTGGTCCAAGTCGGCCGTTTCGTTAGGCATATACCTAAGTATTGCCCAATCCGGTGACCGGTGTCAAGGGCCCGAACCAGCCACCGCTACTCCGAACGGTGCTTCCGGTTGATCGCCGCGTTGCGGAGCCACTGGTCCGCCTTCGCACGTCGCAGCGCCCGACCGCGCGTGGCCCCGTCCCAATCGGCCTCGGTCCAAGAGGCAACCGCCTCCAGGGGCAGTCGGGGCGCGTCGAGCAAGAAGTCGGGCTCGGTCGCGTGCGTCCCGCGCAGGGGTTGCGAGTTGCGCGGCGCGTTGAAGGGGCAGACCTCCTGACACACGTCGCACCCGAACGTCCACTCCCCGACGCCTTGCGCCAAGTCGTGAGGGATCGGACCCCGATGCTCGATGGTGAGGTAGCTCACGCAGCTCCTCGCGTCCACTTGCCAGCGACCATCTTCGTGAACGATCGCGCCCGTCGGGCAAGCGTCCACACAGGCTCGGCAGGTCCCGCACCCGCCCAACGCTGGGACGCTCGGTTCGAGCTCCAACGTGGTGAGGAGCAGCCCGATGAAGAACCAACTGCCACGCCGCGAATCGATCAGCATGGTGTTCTTGCCAAACCATCCGAGTCCGGCCAACTGGGCGAAGTCGCGCTCCAGAATGGGGGCGGAGTCCACGCAAGGGCGGTGGGTGTGGCCCGGCGCTCTGGCATCCAGCCACCGCGCCATCGCCTTGAGCTTGCCGCGCAACACCTTGTGGTAGTCCCGACCCAAGGCGTAACGGGCGATCCGCGCCTCGCCCGGCCGGTGCGGGTTGGGGCGGTTGTAGTCGGCGGCGATCGCCACCACCGAGCGTGCCCCGGGCAGCAGCCGCTCGGGGTGCGCCCGGAGTTCGAGGGAGTCCGCCAGGTACGCCATCCCGCCGTGCTTGCCCTCCGCGAGCCATTGGCGATAGGCTTCCAGATGGGGCGGCGGGACTGCGGGAGCGACGCCCATGCGCACGCCGAGTTCGTCCTCGGCGTAGCGGCGCAGGTCGTCGGTCGTCGCGGCGTCCATCAGACCCACGCTACCCGAGCCGAGCGAGCCCAAGATCAAGGCACCGTGAACGCCGTCCGCATCGTGGTCGGGTGTGTGTTGTGGGCATGTGCCCTGGGCATCGCCGTGGACCTCGTCACCGCCCATGTGGCTGTCGAGTACTTCACCGTCCACCATCCCAAGGTCGTCGAGAGTCAAGAACCGCTCGTCATGGCGTTGGTCTGGGGAGTAGGTGCGTCGTGGTGGTTCGGGTTGGGCGCCGGGTTGGTGCTGGCGTGGGTCCATCACCGGCTCCCGCACCACGTGCCTGTGCGCGACGTGTTGCGCCGCGTGGCACATGCGTGTGCGGCGATTTGGGTCGCCATGATGGTGGTGCTGGTCGCGACCTACCTGCTGATCTTGTTGGTCCCGCCGGAACAGCGGCGCGAGACGTTCGAATCCGACCGCCGGATCATGGCCGTGGCGATCGCCCACATGACCGAGTACGTCTTCGGCGCCGTGGCCCTGCTTGCCGTGGCCGTCCGCTTGCGACGAATGGGGCGCGTAGGTAGCATCGCCGCATGATTCCCGGCATTGGCAACACCCCGCTCGTGCGATTGCACCGACTCGTCGGCCCCAAGCACGCCGAGATCTGGGTCAAGTGCGAAGGCGCGAACCCCACGGGCAGCATGAAGGACCGGATGGCCGTTTCGATGGTCCGGGGCTTCGTCGAACGCGGCCAACTTCGGCCGGGTGGGACGGTGGTCGAATACACGGGCGGCAGCACGGGCAGTTCGCTGGCTATGGTGTGTGCTCGGCTGGGCTACCGCGCCCACTTGGTGTCGTCGAACGCCTTCGATCAAGCCAAGCTCGACACGATGCGCGCCTATGGCGCGACCCTGGAACTGGTGCATGCGGAAGGCCGCATGATCACCAAGGAACTGTTCGAGCGCATGCGCGAGCGGACTCTGGAGATCTGCCAGCAGCCCGACCACGTCTGGACCGACCAGTTCCGCAACCCCGACAACGCTGCGGCTTACGAGGTGATGGCCTGCGAAACGATGGCGTCCCTTGGGGGAGCACCCGATGCGTTCGTGTCGGCGGTCGGGACCGGTGGGTGCTTCTCGGGCAACGCCAAGGCGTTCAAAGCGGCGTCGCCGGGCGTCTGGTGTGTGGGTGTCGAACCCGCCAACAGCCAGCCGCTCGCCGGGCTCGCGCCAACGGGCGGGCACCGTCTGGAAGGCATGGGCGTGGGCTACGTTACACCGCTCACACGCACCGATCTGATGGACGAGGTGATCCCCGTCACCGATGCCGAAGCTGCGGACACCGCACGTCGCTTGACGCGGGAGGAAGGTCTCTGGGGCGGCTTCTCGTGCGGGGCGAATGTGTTTGTGGCGTTGCGGGTGGCCGAGCGGCTCGGCCCTGGCAAGAGGGTCGTGACCGTCATGTGCGATTCGGGACTGCGGTATCTCTCGGGTGGGCTTTACACGTCGGACTGATGGTGGGTGCTACGGACGCGGCGTGATCGCAAGCACCGTGATCTCGTCTCGATTGGGACCGTAGTGCCAGAAGACGCGCCATGCTGCGGACGTCTTGTTCTCGACATAGGCCTCCCACACCTTCTGGCCGTGTTCGCCTCGCATCGAGTGGAACTCGTGGGTCGCCAAACTCGGGTGTCTTGGGTCGGTCTGCAGGTAGGCGAGGCACTTTCGCACCTTCTTCAGCTGGGCCAGATCCTTCTTGTCGGGGTCGTGCTCCAACGCCTTGAGTTGTGCCCTGGCGGTATCCGTGAGCACGATCTTGAAGTGCACGGGATCAGTCCTCGTCGAGCTCGTTCAAAGTATTGCGCGAAGTCGCCCCGGTCGCTGGTGCGTCCTGCCGCCGAATCGGCGCTGGTTCGGTGTGGCCCCAGCCAGCGTAGGCGCGACAAGAAATGGTCTCGGGTCGGGTTACTCCAAGAACGCGCGCACTTCCACGATGCGCGCCATGCTCGGCGGGAACTGGCGCGAGGAGACCACCTCGATTCGGATGTACCTCGCTTCGACGCGTGAGAATCGGTGGGTGTCGCCTTGCGGGGTGGGTGCGGTTTCGGTTTCGGTGGTGTCGGCCACGCGCCACCACGCCAGCCCCTCTTGGCTCGTCTCGACGCGGTAGCGCAGCCCCGCGCCCGCCGACCAGAACGGCACCACGTCCACCCGGTTCAAGGCGGTCGGCTTGCCGAGGTCGATGGTCACCGAACACGGTGCGGGGTAGCCGAGCCAGTAGGCCGTCTCGTCGTCGGCGAACCCATCCGTGAGGAACGAGGCGGGGAACTGCGGGTCCTCGGGCACCGACGCGACCGCTTTGGCCCGGTGCGCAAGATTCGGCACGAGCGTGACCCCGTTCAGGCGCAGGAACCTGACCTCGCCGTTGGGTTTGCCATCTTTGAACGCGCGCATCGTGACGATGGCACTACCGTTGAACGCCTTGAACGAGACACCGCCATCGTTGCGTTGGTCGTGAGTGTCGTGGGCGGTGGGCGGTTGCCCGTCGGTCCGAAACGCGAGCGGCTGTTGGCTCGCTGACACGCCGGCGATGCTGGCCGTTTTGGTGAAATGCCGACTCCTGCTGTCCTGCGTACCGCTTCGCAAGGCGATGGAACGGTGAAGGCTCCACTGCACGCTGCTCAGTCGATACTCGGCCCTTCGAAGGAATCGCGCGTAGTCGGTCTCGCCGGTCGGGTTCCAGAGGCGTGCCCCGAACGCCAGGATGCGAAGCGGCAGCGTTTCGTGGGCGCTCCACTCAGGCCCTTCCCACCAACACAACAACCCGCCCATCACGGAGCCGTGAGGCGCGAGGTCGGTGCGGAGCGGCCCTTCGGGACCGGCGACGTGCCCGAACACGTTTGGGTCGAACGCATAGAGCCGGGGCAACGGGGCGAGCGTCATCGCGGGGAACGGGTAGTGATGCACGACATACAACGGGTCCCAGCCACCGTTCACCACCCGGTACCCATCGGCGACCAGTTGCTCCGGCGGATAGTAGTGGCCCTCCCAGGCGATGACGACCGTCTCGCGTGGGATGCGCTTGCGGGCGAAGTCGGTGCGACCGAAGCCTTCCCACACGACCGGCGTCTTGCCCCGCGCCAGAACTCGCTCGGCGGCGTAGCCCACGAAGTCGGCGAACACCTCGGCGGGACCGGCGCCCGAGCCCAACCGGGTCATCGCCTCGGCCATGTGCGGGTCCTTCTGGGCGTCGGGGTACCACGCCTCGTCGCCGCCGATGTGCAGGTAGCGGCTGCGGTCGAACGTGGCCGCCATCTCGTCGAGCAGCCGTCCCACGACTTCGCGCACCTTGGGCGACCCGAAGTTGATGCAGTTGCTCGAAGCCGAACCCTGAATCTGGAAGAGCGCTGGATCGTGGCGCACGAGCAGCGAACTGTGGCCGGGGACGTCGAGTTCGGGCACGATCGCGACGCCTCGGGCGGCGGCGAACGCCTGCAGGTCGCGCATCTCCTGGCGGGTGTAGGCGGGTTTGCCGTGGGTGTTGAACCGGTCCACGCCCTTCACGACTTCGCTGGGGAGCATCCAATTCTGGTCGTCGGTGAGGTGCAGGAACAGCGTTCGCACCTTGGCGGCCTTGCACCAGCGGACCATGCTGCGCAAGGTCGAAACGGAGTGGTATCGGCGGGCGACATCCAGGCTGACGGCGCGGAACGCGTGGGCGGGCTTGTCGCGCACCTCGCCCTTCTCGACGCCTTGCCCCGGCAACTGGATCAGCGTCTCCAGAGCCCAAGCCGCGCCGATTTCGGTGGCCGCGCGAATCTCGATCGTCCGCCCCAACGTCAGGTGGTACTCCTCTTCGGCGAGCCGCGCATCCTTCACCATGCGCAGGCGCTTTCCTTGGGCATGGTCCCGGTCAGGATAGTCTTCGCGAAACGCGGCCACCTGCTCCGCGAACGGGCCGCCATCGGGAAGGGAGAAGCGTAGGCTCGACATGCCGACGCTGTTGCCTCTCGCCGAAACGGGGCGTGGCAACACTTGGTCCACCTGGCCCGCTGCCGATGCGGCGATGCAGAGTGCGGACGACAATAGGCCGAGCAGTTTCATGATTCCCTCAGCTCGCATTGTGCCCGAACAGGGGACCCGAGTCGTTCGGCGGAGGTACTTTCGCCACGATGTTGATGCTCGCCCTCGTGCCGTTCGTCCTGTCTGCCACTGCCCCCGAAGTGGACGTCCGCGTCGTCGGCGCATTGCGGTCGGTGGTTCGCGAAGGCAAAACGGACGGACTCGCGCGGCTCTCCGCCCTCAACGTGAACAAGACGACCGTCGGACTCGGCGCGCTCGCCGCGTTGGACGGCGAGGCGACGATCTTGCATGGCGACATTCATCTCGCTCGTCCCCGGAATGGGAAGGCGGTCGCCTCTTCGGGGGATGCCGAGGTCTGCCTGTTCGTCATGGCAGATGTGCCCGAGTGGGGCTCGGTTCGCCTCTCGGAAGGGGTGACATGGGCCAAGCTGGACCGCGCGATCGAAGACACCCTCCGGCGGCAGGGACTGGACACTGCCAAGCGCATCCCGTTCTTGCTGGAAGGCGAGTTCCGGAACCTCAACGCACACGTCGTGGATGGCTCGAAGCTGCCGAAGGGGCCATCGAGCCACGAACAGCACATCGAAACGGCCGTCCAATTCGCTTCTCCCAAGACCAAGGGCACGATCGTGGGGTTCTTCTCGAAGGCGGATCAGGGCGTCTTCACGCACCACACCACGACGACGCATCTGCACTGCGTGCTGCCCGCCGAGGGCTTCTCGGGACATGTGGACGAGGTGGCCCTTTCCGCCGGAACCACCCTGAGATTCCCCAAGCCGTAAGTCAGCGGCCCCGGATGGCGGCGATGGCCCGCTGGGTTCGCAGGCCGTCCGCAAACGTCGGGTAGGGCTCGACCACCATGCCGAGCATCGCCCGCACGAGGCACGCGTACCGGTCGCCGAGCGGATGCCCCGTATCGGGCAGAGTCAAGTCCACGGGCAAAGACCTTTGAAAGCCGCCCTCCGGAACGGCGACTAGCTCGAACGAGAGTTCGCCCAAGGCCCGCACCTCGCCTCGTTCGAAACGAAACACCCATCGAGACTCCTCGCCCAACCCCGAGCGAACCGCCACCGGCACCTCGCCCCAGGGCGTGGCGACCACGACGTCGGCCGTGTAGCGCGTGTCGGCGTCGCAGGGCCTTTGCTCCAGCGCAGCGATCTCCGCCGCCGACATCGCTTCGATCCTGGCGACATGCTCGCGGTAGTCGTGAATCTCCGGCACCACGGGTGCGCTCGCGATGTCGAATCGCGCCGTCCCCGAAGTCTGCGCCACCGTGCCTCCCAGAACGGTCTCCAGAATGGCCAACACATGGGGAAAGTGGTTGTTGAGCAGCCCGCCCCCCTGCGTCAGGTCCAGCACCCACGACCACGGCAACGGGGCGACCAAGGCCGACTGCAGGTTCACGTCAACCGACAAAGGCCGTCCGAAGGGTGCTTCGCGCACCCAGCGGGCCAGGGCCTGAACGCTCGGGTCGTACCTTCGGGTGGCGGCATAGGCATGGCGAACCTCGGCCTGCTCGACCATCGCCAACATCCGCTCCGCTTCGGCCACTGTCGCGGCCAAGGGCTTGTCGCAAAACCCGTCGCACCCGAGTTCGCAGGCCACCTGCACCACGGGCTCGCGAAGGGCGGCGGGGGTGGCCAAACACACGACGTCGGGACACACGCGGCGCAGGGTGGCCTCCCAATCGGTCGAGGCCTCGGCGATGCCCAATCGTTCCGCGAAGGCTTCGACCACGTCGGCTTGGCGACCGCAGACCGCGGCCACCTCGACGCCCAGATGGCGAAACGCGGCGATCTGGCCTTCCGCCGCGTAGCCCGCGCCGACGACGACGGCCCGCACCTCAGCGCCTCGACGCGACGAGACGCGGCCCTTCGCCGGGCATGAAGGTCGCCAGCCGGTTCACGGCCACGTTCACCCGGTCCGCCTCGAACTTGAGCGTGACCGTGAAGCTGCCCGGCGTTTCGACGTCGCAGGCTTTGATCGCGAGTTCGGTCGCCGTCTTCCACGTGGCCTTGGCCGCAAGCGGTCGGGGCTGGCCGAAGCCGATGGCGCTGGTTTGGCGGATCCACTCGGCCCGTCCCGCCCGCAGCGGGGCGTCGTCGAGCCACAGGGTCACCTGGTTCGGGGCAAACTCGAGCCGCACCGCTTTGGCGGCATCACCTTGCGTCACTCGGTAGGTCGTGTTGTGGATCGCGCGCTCCAGATCGGAAGGGGGCTGGACGCCCCGGGGACGGAGTTCGAGCGAACCCAGCCGCTTCAGCAATTCGGCTTCGGCAGCCTTGTCAGAAGACTTGCCCATCGCGGGCAGCAGGTGCTTCCACGCGAGTTCCATCACCAAGCCCATGTCGTGGTGGCCGGATGTGATCGCGAGCACGGCGTCTTGGTCGGGCAGCACGATGCAGAACTGGCCGAACGCGCCGTCGCCCCGGTACCCGTTGTGCCGGCACCGCCAGAACTGGAACCCGTAGCCTTGGTTCCAGTCGTTGTTGGGGTCGGTGCCGTTCGAGACCTGCTTGCTCGTCGCCATGTTCACCCAAGACTCTGGGATCAGGCGCTTGCCGTTCCAAACGCCCTTCTGCAGATACAGTTGTCCGAACTTGGCGATGCTTTCCAGCGTGACGTTGAGCCCCCAGCCGCCGACGTTCAGGCCGCGCGGGTCGGAATCCCAGCCGCCGTCCACGATGCCCAGCGGCTCAAGGATGCGGGGACGCAGGTATTCGAGCAGCGTCTTGCCCGTCAGCTTCTGCACGATCGCGCCCGCCATGTACGTCGAGAGGCTGTTGTACACGAAGTGGGTGCCTGGCTTGCGCGGCACGGGGTGGGCCAGGAAGCCCTTGGCCCAGTTGCCGTCGGCCACCGCGCGCACCTGCGGTTCGGATTCGTGCCCGCACGACATGGTGAGCAGGTCGCGGACCCGCATGGCCCTGAGGTTCGGCGAGATCTCAGCGGGCAGGTCGTCCGGGAAGAACTTGATCACGGGGTCGTCGAGCGCAAACAGCCCTTCGTGGATCGCGAGGCCGACTGCGGTGGACGTGAACGACTTGCTGAGCGAGTACAGCATGTGGGGCGTCTCGGGCTGATACGGGTCCCACGTTGCTTCGGCGACGACCTTACCCTTGCGCATCAGCATGAACCCGTGCGGCTCAAGATCGGCGGCGTTGAGCGCTTCGATGAACGCCGTCACGCCTCGGGCATCCACCCCGACTTCACTGGGTCGGCTTCGTGGCAGAGGTTTGGGCGGGTTCATCGGGGTCATCGCAAAGGCGGCGAGCATCATGCCGGCAAGCATGGGTCGAGCCTACCCGTTGGCTGGGCCCTCCAACGCCCCACTGAGTGTTCAGCCCCGGACGCTCGAGTCGCAACCGCCTCGCCAAGTCCACTTGCCCACGACGTGAAGCGTCTGGGCACTCGTCAACGTCCTAATACACTGAGCATGGCTCGTCTCATTGTGGTTTTGTCTGCGTACTTTCATCGGCCGCCCGCGTGGGCGGATTCGATCATACGTGCGTGTCTCGACCACCCTGACGGAGGCCCGCATGCACTTCGCCTGCGGGCCTCTTGCGTTGAGTCCGGCTCGGTTCGCTGTCCTGCCTTGCGCCTCATTCGGCGCCGCGCCAAGTCCCCATTCGGAGTTCCGCCATGGCCAGCCACGAAGTCCTTGTTCTCAATGCCAACTATGAGCCTCTAAACGTCACGACGATCCGGCGGGCGATGTCCCTGGTCTTGCTCGGCAAGGCCGATGTGCTGCATCGCCGCGACCGTCCGGTCGCCACCACCCGCGGCTTGTACGAGGCCCCCTCGATCCTGCGGATGAAGTATCAGGTCCGCCGACCGCTGCCCCAACTGCGGCTCTCTCGCCACTCGGTGCTGGCACGCGACCATTACACCTGCCAGTACTGCGGCGTGAAAGGGCGCGACCTGACCATCGACCACGTTCTTCCGCGTTGGGCGGGCGGGCCCGACACGTGGGACAACCTCGTGGCCTGCTGTCGCAAATGCAACCTGAAGAAGGGCGACAAGACGCCCCAGCAGGCGGGCATGCGGCTGGCAAGGACGCCGCGCCGACCGCAGTTCGTGCCCTACCTCTCGTTACCCCTGTACCTGAAGGCGCAGAACAACGACGAGTGGCGGTTCTATCTGCCCCAGTTCCGCGAGTTCTCGACCCTCACCCAGAACTGAGCGTGGGCGGCCGTAAGCGGTCGGCGGATGCGAGTCCCCCCCCCGAAACCACGAACAAGAAACCCCGCCTCGGCGGGGTTTCTTGTTCAAGCTGCTGAACGTCGTCAGAACTGGACCTTGACCGCTTCGCGCTCGGCGGCGACTTCGATCTCGAACAGTTCCTTCGGCTTGAAGCTGAACATGCTCGCGAAGATGTTCGAAGGGAACGCCTCGATCTTCGTGTTGTAGGCCGTCACGATATCGTTGTAGTACTGCCGCGCGTAAGAGATCTTGTTCTCCGTGCTGCGCAGTTCTTCCTGAAGCTCGATCATGTTCGTGTTCGCCTTCAGGTCGGGGTACGACTCGGCGAGGGCGAAGAAACCGGTGAGCGCGGCGGCCACCTGGGTCTCGGCGGCGGCCTTGTCGTGGACCGAAGACGCCGACACCGCGCGGTTGCGCGCCTGGATGACCTTCTCCAGCGTGTCTTGCTCGTGCTTCATGTAGCCCTTGACCGTCTCGACCAGATTCGGGATCAGGTCGTAGCGGCGCTTGAGCTGCACGTCGATCTGCGCCCAGGCGTTGTTCGTCTGCTGGCGCAGCGAAACCAGCCCGTTGTAGGCGGCGATGGCGACGACCACGAGGACGACGACGAGTCCGAGTGCGACGAGTAGACCTGGCATTTTGGTTCCTGACGACAAGCTTACCTTGCCATCCTCTCATACGGAATCCGGCGTCCGGGGTTGCGGTCAGGTTCCCGGGGTGGTCAAATCGAGCGGCTGGAGTTGCCCCTCGCGGAACAGAAACACCTGCATCCCCGCCATCCGAAACAGCTCTTTGGAGAACTCGTCCGGATAGTCGCCCTCGTAAATCACGCGCCGGATGCCCGCATTGATCAGCATCTTGGCGCACGCGTTGCAAGGCTGGCACGTCACGTACACGTCGGCCCCTTCGCACGGCACGCCGATCATCGCCGCCTGCAAAAGCGCGTTCTGCTCGGCGTGGAGCGAGCGGATGCAGTGGCCCGCGCGCATGCAGCCGTCCGGCCAATCGTGGTCGGGTCCTCCGGGCGGGCAGTGCGGCAGGCCCCTCGGCGCTCCGTTGTAGCCGGTCGCGAGGATGCGCTTGTCGCGCACGATGAGCGCCCCCACCTGCCGCCTCGGGCACGTCGCGCGGGTCTTCACCAAGTGCGCGATCTGCATGAAGTACGCGTCCCAACTCGGCCGATCGAGCGTCACGAGTTCGAGGCCCCCATCGAAGCGTTGGCGATCATCATGCGCGCCGCCCGGTGCGCCTCGTGGTACGAAGAGGCGATGAACTCGACTGTGAACGCGTCGAACCTCGTGCAACCGACGCACTTTTCGGCGATGTCGGCCTCCTCCGAGCGGTTGAACTCGATCTTCACCTGAACGGGCGGCGAAGGCATCCAGGGCGAGATTCCCGCCCGCTTGGCCAGCCCATCGGCCGCCGCCGCCTCGATGCGCCCCTTGGTCACGCTGGGGTGGAGCAGCTTGCCCATGTAGCGCCCATAACCCTCCTTGACCACGGCGGTGGCAACGCCTGGCACCAACGCGGCCGCTTCGGCACAGCCCGCCGCGTCGGAACTCACCATCACCAGCGGCACGCCGTAATGGCCCGCAAGCCCCGTGCTCATGGCGATCTCGCCGGCGGGCATCCCGTTCAGCCACATGCGGTGGACCTGCCCCGAAATCGTGTGCTCCATGATCCCGTGCAACGTCCCGGCCATACCGTGGTAGCCGACCAGCATGCACGCGTCGAACGAGTCGTCGATGCCGGTCATCATGCCGTCCACGTGGCTGCCCGTCCCGCTGACCAGCGAAACCCCGTCCTCGAGGTCGGAGACAAGCAAGTTCTTGCTGTTGCCGTGGGAGTCCTTGACCACGATCTCGGTGGCGCCGGCGGCGCGGCAGCCACGTATGGCGGCGTTGACGTCGTGCGTCATCATCTCGCGCGCCCATCGGAAGTCGAAATGCTCGCTGTTCGGACGCCCGCATTGCGACCACGCGACCATCCCGGTGACGCCCTCGATGTCGGCTGAGATGAAGACCTTCATGGGATCATTCTACTGCGGGCGTGCCGATCGGCATCGCCTTAGGTCGCCCGTTTTCGGACGAGGTGAATTCTGAACACAGGCTGAAAATCTGGTATCCGTACTGCCGCAGGTGTCGTTATACTGGCTTCCTTGATCTGGCCCAGCCAGATGGGAAGGACGTCTACAGAATGCTCACACCCGTCTATCTTGCCCTCGGCATGATCGGCTCTCCCCCGTTGCCGCCGGCCGCAAAGCCCGGCTTGGACTATGTGGAGGGCGAAATCCTCGTCAAGTTCGCCAGCGAGGCGACGCTCGCATCCAAGCGTTGGGCGCTGATTGCCTCGTCGGCTGTCGCGGGCGAACCGATCGCCACGGCCGCGATGCGGACCTCCCGGTACTCCGGCCTGATTCTGGCCAAAGTGAACCTGCCGGTGCCCGTTGCGATCGAACGTCTTCGCCAGATGGGCGGCGTCGAGTTCGCCGAGCCCAACTGGATCTACCGCCACACCGCGAGTTCGAACGACCCGTACTATACGAACGGCTCCCTCTGGGGCATGTACGGTGACGCCACGAGCCCCGCCAACCAATACGGCAGCCAGGCGGGAGAGGCTTGGGCGGCGAACCACACGGGGTCCTCGTCCATCGTCGTCGGCATCATCGACGAAGGCGTGATGCACACCCACGAGGACCTGGCCGCGAACATCTGGACCAACCCGTACGATCCCGTCGACGGCATTGACAACGATGGAAACGGCTACAAGGACGATGTGCGCGGTTGGGACTTCGACGGGAACAACAACTCGACCTACGATGGCTCGATCGACGACCACGGCACCCACGTTGCCGGCACGATCGGCGCCGTCGGCGGCAATGGCAAGGGAGTCGCCGGAGTGTGCTGGAACGTACGGATGATCACCGCGAAGTTCCTCGGCAGACGAGGCGGCACCACCGCAAACGCGATCAAGGCCTTCGATTACCTCACGGACCTCAAGAACCGCCATGGAATCGACATCGTCGCCTCCAACAACTCTTGGGGTGGTGGAGGGTTTTCCCAAGCTCTCATGGATGCAATCACCCGTCACCACAATGCTGGAATCCTCGCCATCGTGGCTGCTGGCAATGGCGGCTCGGACGGCGTGGGAGACAACAACGACACCACCCCGAGCTACCCGGCGAGCTACTCGAACGCCAATATCATCGCGGTCGCTTCGATCACCAGCACCGGCGCCAAATCGGGCTTCTCCAACTACGGCGCGACAAGCGTAGACCTGGGCGCACCCGGTTCGGGCATCGTCTCGACATTGCCCACCAACAAGAACGCTTCGACCTATGGCTCCTACAGCGGAACTTCCATGGCAACCCCCCATGTCACCGGAGCGGTCGCCCTTTACGCAGCGACCCATGCCGACCGGTCTCTCTCCTTGCGGTCCGCGATCCTCTCGAGCACCATTCCCACTGCTTCGCTGAGTGGGAGATGCGTGACGGGTGGCCGGCTCAACGCGGGCGGATTCTGAACCACCCGGCAACCCGACACAAGAAGACGGGCCGATCCATCTGGATCGGCCCGTCTCTTCTTGCGGTGTGCGCTACGAGCCGGAGGCGAAGCCGCCGCCCACGATCGCTTGGTCCACCTCGAGGGTGTAGGGCGCGGGGAGCACACGGCCCTGCTGGCGATACGGGCGCACCGCCCGAACCAGCACCTTGACGTCGCCCGTACCGCTGACGAAGCGGGCGAAGTCGGCCTTGTTCTGGTAGATGACCTCGTTGTCGTCCGTCGGGCGGAGCGGCGAGGACTTGATGTGCACGTACCGGTTTGAGTTGTAGTCCCACAGGTACATCATCATCGTCGTGCCGGTCGGGCCGTTGGCTTCGACCCGCACCTGCAGCGCCTGCAGTCCGGCAAGGTCGTGCCCGTCGAACTTGTAGTCGAACTCGACACCGGCCACCTGACCCACTCGGCCGCCGGAGCGGGACGCGACGCGGACGAAGATGTCTTCGGAGGCAGCGGCATCGCCGACCGAGCCGTTGATGCCTCGACCGAAGTACATGCCCATGTTGTAGGGGGCGAAGTCAACGAAGTCGAAGCCCGCCGCATCGGAGATCTTCCACGTGAAGATCTCTGTCGTCCAGTCGCCACTGGTCTTGCCGACCTGACCCACGCCCCAGAACACTTGGTCGTCCTCGGGGTCGGTGGTGATCATAAAGTAGTCGCCCCATCGGTTGAACCCGGGCCAGCCGTACGTGGTGCCCGATGAACTCTTCAGGACGATTGGGTCGGACATCGTGCCGAGCGGGTCGTTGGCGCGGCGTCCCGCGAGCATCATGTCGGCCACGATGCCTGCGTTGGACTTCGTGTAGAGCAGCGAGACGTCGCCGTTGCCCGACACGCCGATGGCCGGCATGAAGTTGTAGGAGCCAGGTGTCCGGACTTCGCCCGACTGCCACAGAGAAGGCGTACCCGTGATGGGCCAATCGCTGGTGTCAATCGCGTACCAGCGAATGTACGTCTCGGACTCGGTGGCGTTCGTCGTCGTATGAGCGGCGTAGAACTTGCCGTCGCGCCAGACCGCATTCTGCAGCTGGCCAAAGAGCGTATCAAGCAGGCGACCACCCGCCGATTCTGCCAAGAAGCGCGTGGCGTTGAAGTAGGGCGGAACCGGCACGTCGCGCGCCACCATCGATATGGTGCTTGGTGTCGTCGAGAAAGCATACATGCGAACGACCGAGTTGGGACTCGCAAAGTCGATCAACGTGGTTCCGCCGTAGATCACATTGGACGTCGGCGATTGCATCTCGGCGATTTGAGCGGCCCAAGACTGTTGGTCGTTGAACTTGAAGATGCTCGGCGAACCGCCCGTCAGCATCTGCGACTTGCTCATCGCAATAAATTGCTGCCCAGCGATCGCGGATCCGTCGTAGGCGATCATGTCGCCCGCGCAAATCACGAAGTCCTTGTTGTATCCCCAACCGGGATAGTCGAACCACATCTCGGTCCCGCCAACGTTCATCTCGTTGTCGATCTTCCACTTGTACCAAGTGCCCATCGGGTCTTGGTCGTCGGAAACAGCGATGAGGAGGTTGGAAGTCTTGGCGCCTTCGTCAAGGTCGAGGAACACCATGAAGAACCGCTGGCTGACCTGATCGTAGAAGACCTTCGGGTCGAACACGAACGTGCCCGCGCCGACCGAGCCAAAGAAACCGCTCGAGCCTTCCGCGCCCTGTTGGAACAACCGCTGGCCCGTATTCTTGTTGTAGAACGCGAGCGAGGAGTTGACCGTGGCGACGACGTGGTTCGGACCGACGGCGATCGTGGGGTCGGGCGGATCGTAGCCCGTCATGTCGATGCCGGGGAACATCGACTTCATGTCGTCGATGCGCTTGACCGGCAGGACCTGCCCGGCTCTCAGGCCGTTGTCGAGGAAGTTCGGGTTGGGCCTCTTGAAGCCAGGGTTCTTGGGCACGCGCCGAATCGGCGTGTACGTCTCGACGATCGGGGGCCAGAACTTGCTGGTCGACTCGGCAACCGCGCGCGGACCGACGGTCTCGGACAGCACGGGGAACTTGATCGTCTGGGTGTCCCGGCGGATGTCGGGCCGGCCCTGAGCCGCTGCGCTCGCGACAAGAGCCGTCGCAAGGACGCTCCATGCGGCGACGCGCGAAGAAACATGGATTGCTTTGAACATCATGGGTTCCTCAAACAGACAGGGCCAAGGGGTCCCTCATGGCCATTATAGCCATTGGACGCCACCCAGCGGAGTCAGGATACTTGAATCATCGGTCACGAACCGCTGATTCGCGGCGGGTAGAATCGGGTTTCAAGCGGCGGCGCCGTACCCAAGTGGCTAAGGGAAGGGTCTGCAAAACCCTCATTCAGCGGTTCGAATCCGCTCGGCGCCTCCA
>ERZ761607.1312-NODE-1312-length-32019-cov-6.720467_pt1 | contig 32019 bp, 24 predicted proteins | sample MGYA00511164_ERZ761607 | MGnify/ENA primary metagenome ERZ761607 (study PRJEB28899, sample SAMN02445080) | bioreactor sludge metagenome | biome: EBPR sludge | place: Australia: Brisbane, Thorneside Wastewater Treatment Plant | collected 2011-06-22 ... | reverse complement strand
GTATATATAAGTTCATATATTTACCCCACAAACCTTCGATCATGGAAAATACCATTCCTGTACGGATTTACGACTTTTTGAAAGGACATCCTCCGTTCCATCTTTTCGACAAAAACACATTGCTTGACCTGGCGGCTCAGGCAATTGTTCAATACCGCCCCAAAGGAGAGCTTGTTTTTCAACAGGGAGCTATGCCCGGCGGATTGATCTTTGTTTTAAAAGAAGGCGCTATTCACCTGTTTCACGAAGAGAAGGGCGAGCGAGAATTGGTGGACCAATGTGACGAGGGCGAACTGTTCGGCCTCCGACCCTTATTGGCCGACGATGCGTATGCCCTCACCGCCGTTGCCGCCGAAGAAACGCTGCTGTACGCCATTCCCGTGGAGTCTTTTCGGGAAGCGGCAGAACAGGCGCCGGGGGTGCTGATGTACATCGCCTCCAATTTCGCATCGGGCTGGCAACGCCGAACGACGCCGGAATCGAAGGGGAAAATTTTTGCGGGCCAAAACAACTCCGGGCAAGAAGCATTTCAACTTGTTGAAATACAATCTATTGAACGAAGTAAATCGCCCGTTGTCTGCCGCCCGGAACAGCCGATTCAGGAGGCAGCCGGCATTATGACCGAAAAAGAAGTGGGTTCCATCATCGTGGTCAACGAGCATCGGCATCCCATCGGCATCGTCACCGATAAGGACTTGCGAAAAAAGGCCGCCACCGGCAGGGTACCCATCAGCGCCCCGGTCTCCGAAATCATGTCGCAGCCTGTTATTACCGCCCATCCCTCCATCACGGTAGCCGATGTGCAAATGCGCATGGTGAAGCACAAAATCCACCACCTCTGCCTCACAGAAAACGGAAATAACGACGCTCCTGTGGTGGGCGTACTCACCGAGCATGATCTGTTGGTAGTACAGGGCAACAACCCGGCGGTATTTCTGAGGGAAATCAAGCGGGCACAAACGACTTCGGAGTTGCTCCACATTCGCGAACGCGCCGAGCAATTGCTGGAAAAATACATCCGCCAGGAGGTGGCCATTGCCTACATCGCCTCCATCATCACCGAGATCAACGATGCGCTCATTCAACGCGTCATCCGGCTGGCCGAACAACGCATGGACGCAGAGGGGCGGCAGCGGCCGACGGCCCGTTATTGCTGGCTGGCATTGGGCAGCGAAGGCCGGGAGGAGCAATTATTGCGCACAGATCAGGACAACGCATTGGTGTTTGAAGACGTGCCGGAACAAGCGCACGAAGCCACAAAAAGCTACTACCTGCAACTAAGCGGCTATGTAACCACCATGCTGAACGAGTGCGGTTTTGAATACTGCCCGGCAGAAATGATGGCCTCCAATCCGAATTGGTGCCTGTCGTTGAGCGAGTGGAAAGAACAGTTTTCCAAATGGATGCTGGAGCCGGACCCTCAGTCGGTGATGATGTGTACCATCTTTTTTGATTATCGCCCGGTTTACGGCCTCAGCGAATTGCCGGAAGCCTTGACCGCGCATATTTTCTCTATCATAGATCAGGAAAAGATATTCCTTTCATTTTTGGCCAAAAACGCATTGGAAAACCCGCCGCCACTCACTTTCTTCCGGGATTTTATGGTGGAACGCAGCGGAGAACACCAACACGAATTTGACATAAAAGCCAGGGCCATGATGCCCCTCACCGATGCGGCGCGGGTTTTGGTTTTGTTCAATAAAGTGGCGATGGTGAACAACACGTTCAAGCGCTTTGAAGAACTGGCCCAACGCGAACCGGGCAACCGAGAACTCTACGAACAGGCCGCCGATGCTTACGAAATTCTGATGAGGTACCGCACTTTGCAGGGCCTGAAACAGCGCGATTCCGGCAGATTTTTCAATCCCTCCGAATTGAGCAAAATGGAGCGCATCCTGCTGAGAAACAGCTTCCGGCCCATTCAAGACCTGCAATCCTTGCTGAAAACCAGATTCCAGCTTGGATTTTTTTAGAACTCATCAACACATTTTCATGAACTTCCTGCAACGCCTCTTTTCCAAACCGGACTACCCGGAATTCTGGCAGCGGTATTTGGATGCCATGCAGCCGCCCTTGTCGGGAAATACGCCCTTGCGCGAAGTGACTTTTGCCGTTTTCGACACAGAAACCACCGGCCTGAATCCTGCCAAAGACAAAATTCTCTCCATCGGCGGGGTGAAGGTGTGCCAAAATGAAATTCACATCTCCCACAGCATCGAAATATACTTGGAGCAGGAAGCAGCGCCGCAGCAACAAGACATTGCTATTCATGGAATTATACCGGCAGCACAAGCCTGGCAGCAATCCTCGGTACAGGCCGTGCCATCTTTCGTCGAATGGTGCGGCCCCGCCATCCTCACCGGGCATCATGTGGCTTTCGATGTGGCCATCATCAATCAGGCGCTGCAACGGCAGGTCGGCGCCCAATTGCGCAACCGAAGCGTGGACACCCTGCAATTGGCCATGCGCGCCCAGGGTAAAAGCGAGCATGCCGCTCCCGGAGAATGGACGCTGGACCGATTAGCCTCGCTGTATAATATCCCCGTTCACGACAGGCATACGGCCGCCGGAGACGCCTTCATCACCGCCATATTGCTGATGAAACTGCTGCACCTGCTCGAAAAAAGAGGTGTCAAGACATTGGGCCAATTACTGAATTACAGGTCTTTATGAATATAAAACCATCCTCACCTCGATGGCTGCACCACCAATTTCACCTTATGCCCTTGCCCTGATGCCGATTCTGCACTCACCACATAAACGCCAGCCGGCAAAGCTTGCAACGGTATGCGCAGCACGTCCCCTTCTTCGGGTTTGAACCCGCCGGACCATACCGGCCGGCCGGTTGCATCCAATAAGCGGACGATGACTTCGCCGGCATTTTGAAGCTCGGAACCCAAGCGAACAAAAGCCTCATTTTCGGCAGGATTGGGAAACACTTCCACATCATTCCGCTCCGGCGCAATAGCTTGCACTTGATGATCGGCGGCCCAAAGCGGCGAAGTAGAACCTACGGTGGATACATTGTCGAACACAGCCGAGGTTAGGGTCGTACCGTTGACGCTTTCGGCATAAACACCTATATAAATACACTGCGCCATAGAAATCGTGGTAGTGTAAGTAACACTCCAGTTGGTACCGTCAGTAGAGTGATACGCGGTGAAAGTAGAGCCGTTGCGCACCAGGCGAATCCATCTGGGCAGGGTGGGCGCCGGAAATTGCTGCGAAGTGACATTGCCGTTTGTAGTGAGCCTCACCTCCCTGAAAAGGAAAGAAGTAAGTCTTGTTTTCAAGGCCGCTTTTTTAGCGCCGGGCGCCAGAGTTTCTCGCATCATTACACCCGCGGCGCCTCCGTTGTCCACGTTTTGTACGCGGGCAATGATTTCTCCGTTGCCGCAAAGTGTGCGGTGCAAAAACTGCACTGCATCTGCCGTACCAAAATTGAACCCCGAAGTGTAGAGGATGAAGCTGTTATCGCAGCTTCGGGCCACGGCGCTGCCTGCATTGTTTCCTACCATTGAGCTTGTCCAACCAGAAGGCGAACTGGTAGCATCCGTTACCGTCACCTGCGCGGTACAGGATGCGGTGTTGCCGTCGGCGTCCCTCACCGTTACCACCACAGGTACCGTCAGGCCGCTATGCTGGCAAGTCAAAATAGAAGGCACAATGCTCTGTACAGACACCGTGCCGCAGTTGTCGCTCATAGATGCAATGACATCCGAGGCCAACAATGCGTAAGTGCCTCCGACACCAAGCATCGCCATAGCGGGCTTGCAGGCAACTGTCGGTGGAGTGTTGTCTCTGAAAATCGCAGGGACCGCGCAAAAATTGAAATTCCCGGATGCGTCGGAGGTGAGAAACGACACGAAGGGCAGCGATGTAACGACCTGCCCGGCTGCCGGTATCTGCACGAGCGCAGGGGCAGGGTCGCAGGCGTCGTTGAGTGTAATCTGGTTGCGAAGATCGGGCATAACCGCCTGACAGGAAGCATCTTTGGGAATGGTAAAGAAAGCGGGGCACTGAATGGCCGGAGGAGTTATATCTTGCAAATAGACCTGAAAAGAGCAGAAACTCTGATTACCTGCCGCATCGGAAATGGTGAAGTTGATCTGCGTGTCTTGATAAACAATGGAACCGGGAGCCGGCGACTGTACCACAACGGGGTTGCCGTCGCAATTGTCGGAGTACTTGATGAGGTTGCGGTAGTCGGGTACCACAAACGAGCAAGATGCTGTATAAAAAGCAAACCGATCTAAGGCGCAGGCCACCGTAGGAGGCGTAGCATCCTGTACATGCAGCCGGAAAACGCATTTCGACGTATTACCCGAAGCGTCCATCAGCGTGATGGTAATGTCGGAAGACTGGCTGATGAACGTACCGGGGTCTGGATTTTGAGAAATCATCGGCGCCGGGTCACAGTTGTCCACGGCCGTTATCAAACCGGTATAATCGGGCACTGTCAATTGGCAGCCGTTGCCGGCGCTCAAGGTCTGGTCATTGAGGCAGTCGGCAAACTTGGGCGGAATGGTATCTGTAATAAACAAAGGAAACGAGCAGGAGCCGACATTGCCGAAAGCATCCTGAGTACTCATGGTAATGAGGGTATTGCCGGAGAGTATGGCTCCCGGCGCCGGGCTTTGTACCAAAGGCTGATACGAGCCGCAGTTGTCACTTACAAAAACAGCGTTGCGAAAGTCTTTCAGAGTATAATCGCAAGTTTCATCTACAAATCCTTCCATCGAAAAAGGGCAGAATACCAATGGCGGACGATTGTCGGTACCCAGGCCGCAAAGGAAATTGCAGGGAGGCGGCAGGACGAAGCGGATATTGTCATTGGTGAGCCAGTTGGACTGCTGATACAAGGCAGCCCTCAATACAGCTACGGTGGGGCCGGTCACAGAGCAGTTGTAACGAGCGTTGTCCACTTGTGGGCTGATGGCCAGCGCATGAACGCCATCGGTGAGACCGGGCGGCAATGCCGAAGTTTGATCGTTGACGGCATCGGTTTGCCAAAGACCGTTCATGTGCAGGGCCGCAATGAATTTGGCCTGCTCGGCGGGCGAGTTGTTGAATGGCTCTGAGCCTTGATATGCAAAAATCTGATCTCCTGATGCAGAGAGCAGGATATTAGCGCCGGAGCTGCTTCCTGCGCTGAGGCCGTCAAAATCGAGGAAGACGCCCATGATGGCCGGCACCCGAAATTGCTCTCCCACCACCCGGGCAGAAGAAAAAGTAATGGTCATGGTGCTTTCGCCCGGCCTGAAGCCGCCCGCTGCCGTCCAGCCCTTGTCGGTAAAGGTAAGGGTGGTTCCCGCCGAGACGTCTTTGAGTAGTACAAAGGAAAAATCATCAGGATTGTCGCTGTTGTAACCGGTAAAAGCGATGTCGCCGGCACTCAGCGTGGTTTGGGTTGCCCCGATCTGCCAAAAAAGCAGCAGGCAAAGGGCAGCCGGGATTATGCGGGCTGCCGCAGTGTGTTGATATGTTCTCATAGTAGTAAAAAATTGGTATGCAGAATGTGTTGTTCCTAAAACCCTTCATCAGGCTGCACACATTTTCAGTGATACAAGCTGACGCATTGAAACCCAGATAGCTACTCTTTGAAACGAAGCGCGCCGGGAGGATGCACGCTTTTTTTATTGATCGGTTAAGGGGAAAAGAATGTTATTCCTTTCAGCAAGCAAAAATACAGTACTTTCATCTATATTTGCAACCTAAAGAGCAAGATTATGAAAGACAATTTTTGTGTTTACTTAGACGCCGGTCATGGCGCTATTGATCCTAAAGGCAATTACACCACTGCGCCTTCTAAAATGTTTGACCACAAAACCGGTACATTCCACAAAGGATCAGTGTTTTATGAAGGCGTTTGGAACCGTGCGCTCGTCAATCGGGTATCGGCCAAGCTACAAACGCTCGGCATCCGCCACCTGATGGTACACCACGAATATTTAGACACGCCGCTCCAGCAACGCGTGGATACCGCCAACTGGTACCACAAAAATTTTGCCGAGGGCATTTATATTTCCACGCACTCCAACGCAGCGAACTCACAGGCAAGAGGTTTTGAGGTATATACTTCCAAAGGCCAAACGGCTTCCGACCCCATTGCCACCATGATGTACAACCACGTTGCCAACCTGCTCGGCAACCGCATCACCATGCGCCCCGACAACAGCGACGGCGATCCCGACCGCGAAGCGGCCTTCTTTGTACTGACCAAAACAGCCATGCCCGCCATTCTCATCGAACACTTGTTTTTCGACAATCTGGAAGATGCCCGGCTGTTGATGAACGACGATATCGTGGACTTGTTCGCAGAGGCTCAGGTGCGTACCATCGTTGAACACTTTTCCAAGTAATTCCCGTTGTTGAAAGATACTTTTCTGACGCTTGCCGCCCCTGCTCTTGGCGAATTCAAAGACAGGGGCAGCAAGTTCATTGCCTACGCATTCCCCATCGAATCTGAATCCGACTGGCACCAACGCCTCGAAGAAGTGCGCAAAGAGCACCCCAAAGCGAGGCACTACTGCTTTGCTTTCCGGCTGGGCCAGGACGGGCTGCTCTACCGCGCCAATGACGATGGCGAGCCGGCGGGTTCGGCAGGCCGACCTATACTCGGACAAATTGACTCCTTCGGGTTAACCAATGTTTTTGTAGTTGTTGTGCGCTATTTCGGCGGCACCTTGCTGGGAGTTCCGGGCTTGATTGCTGCTTACAAAGAGAGCACTCAGGACGCGCTGCAACAAGCTGAAATCGTTGAAAAAATCATCGTGCAAACTTTTCGGGTGCAGTATGATTATGGCCTGACGAGCCAGATAATGAATGCTGTCAAAAAACTGTCTTTTGAATTGGCAGAGCAGGAATTTGGCGATACCGGCGCTACCCTTGAAATGCGCATCCGAAAAAGCGAGGCCGATCAAAAAATACTGGAATTCAAAGCCTTAGCAGGCAATTTACACTTGGAAGAGGCTGCTGTTGTGGAGGAAATTCCGGGCTTGATGATAGAATGGGTGTAGTTTCTTTAGTTTAGTTGGTGAAGGGGCGACTCAGTCAAGAAAACAGTCCCCCCTTCACTATGTATAGAAATGAACCCCTTACTTTCCTACCGTCTTAATCAACATGCCGGCCGTCACGCGGTCTTTCAGTTCCATGCCGTTGAGGATGGACAACTCTTGCAGCCGAGCTTCCGGCATGTTGTAGGCGCGCAGCGTTTGCTCCAGCGTGCCGTCCACCAACACAGATTTGATTTTGACGCGCTCCGGCGTAACGTTGATTTTCGAGGCATCGGTCAGGGCGCGGAAATTGCGCATCGTGTGCTCAAAGTACGGCATGTAGGCGGCCATGTCCTGCGGAGTAGAGAGACCTAAAATCTGGTAAATCAGGTTGTTGTATTGGATGAAATACCCCATCACGCGAATCGTTGCTTTGGTTTCCGGGTTCACCTGATCGCCTGCCAAAGTGTAAGCCGACAGCCCGTTCACCGTTGTCGGATTCATAATGACGCCGGTCAATTGGGCCTCCTGAGCCAGTCCCTGAGCCGCCTCCTGCAATGTCTTGGCCTGCGACAAACTCATCACCATCAGGGCTTTGCCGTCTTTGGGCGCCATCTGGAACTGCTGTGGCGAGTTTTCGTGCTGCCAGTCGGCAGGCACCGGAAACTGAAACTTCAGCACGGGATGGTAAAAAACGCCGCCTTCCACATAACCCTGACGCGGGTCTTCTCCATATATGATGTTGTCAATCATGCGCAGGTAGCTGTCGCGGCCCACCGCATATTGGCCGGGCCGGGCCTGCTGCCATTTGGCGGCATCGGCGGCTACTTTTACATTGCGGTCGCCCGGATCGGGGTGCGTAGAGAGGAAGGTGGGCACCCGGCCGCCGCCCTGATCGCTGAGGCGCTGGAGGGTTTTGAAAAACCCGGCCATTTCGTTGGCATCGTAGCCGATTTTCGAGGAGTATTCTACGCCCAGTCCATCGGATTGTGTTTCATGGTCGCGGCCAAACTTGAGGAACAGCAACCCCATGCCGGTTTGCGCGGCGCCTGCTATTTTTCTGAAGTCTTCCGAAATGATGACGCCCGCCATCAGGCCCACCTGGCCCAGCATTTGGTTGGAATATTGCTGCGCCGAGTGCCGCGCCGTGACGTGCCCGATTTCGTGACCCAATACACCTGCAAACTCCGCCTCGTTGTTGAAGTGCGCCATGATGCCCCGCGTGAAATACACAAAACCACCCGGCACGGCAAAGGCATTGACTACCGGAGAGTCCACGATTTTAAATTCGTAGCCCAGGTTCGGCCGATGCGAAACCGCCGCCATCTGCTTGCCTTTTTCGTTGATAAATTGCTGAAGACCAGCGTCTTCATACAAGCCCATGCCCGCTATGATTTCCGGGTCGGATTGTATGCCGAGGGCTTTTTCCTGTTCTTCCGACATCAGGATGAGTTGTTTTTTCCCCGTCACCGGATTGACCGCGCAGGAAACGGCGCTGTGCAACACCACAGCCAAGAGCAAAAATTTGAGAGTCGTTTTCATATTTTGATGATTGAATGATCTTTTAATGTTCAAGGTTTCGGGTTGCATCCGCCGTAGCCTTGGCGAAGGTGGGTTCAATGTTCTGGGTTGGAACGGCTGCAACCGCGCCATGGCGCGGTGCAAGCCTCAAGCCGCGCTTAGCACCGCCTACCTAATACCGCACACCGCCTACCGAACCTTCGCGCTGAGCACCGCCCACCGAGAACTGCCTACCGCCTACCGGCCAAACCGCGCACAATGTTACGGCATTAGACGCAAATTTAAGCCGAATGGTTACATTTGTACCTCAGTTGTGTTTTTGATTCATCCGACCATTGCCATGCCGAATTTAGCAGAAATCATTCAACAACAGGCCACATCATGACCTATCTATTCGAGGGCGTCAAAGTGGGCCTCCTCATCAGTTTGCTGGCAGGCCCCATCCTCTTCACCTTGCTCCAAACCGGCATCGAAAAAGGTCTGCGTGCCGGCCTGGCCGTAGGTTCCGGCATCTGGATCAGCGACGTGCTGTTCATTGTGGCCGTATATTACGGGCTGTCTTACGTCAAAAATTTCGTCTCAGGTCCGGCATTTGTGCTCACCCTGGGCATTGTCGGCGGCGCCCTGCTCATCATTTTCGGCCTGGCATCGCTGCTCAGCAAGCCTTTGCAAGCCATCCCGCAACAATCGTCAGCCGGCGGCGCCAAACACTGGACGGGCCTGTGGCTCAAGGGCTTCCTCATCAACACCATCAACCCCTTCACCTTCTTTTTCTGGATCGGCATCGCCGGCCGCGTCGTCGTTGACGGAGGACTTTCGCCGCAGCAGTCGTTTCAATACTTCGCCGGTATCGTCGGCGCCATCGTCCTCACCGATTCGCTCAAAGTAGCTCTGGCCAAACGCATCCGCCGTATCCTGCGCCCGGCACACCTGCTCTGGATGCGCCGCATAGCCGGCATCGGCCTCATCGCGTTCGGCATTGCACTCATGGTCAGGGTATTGTGGTGATTGTCAAAAATTTGGGCGTGCCGGCGCACCAATAGAAACCAATGCGCCGTCGGGTGCCTCGGTCGTCCTCCTAACGTCGTTCCTCCCTTCGGCCCCCTCACGCAAACGCCCCGAAATACTCCCTTCTCCAAAAAATATTTGGCCAATTGAATCGGACGTTCTAACTTCGGTCTTCATTCAAAACAACCATCAGCAGCAAGCAAAACATGCAAACTTTAGCGCAAGACTGGGCCGCCAAATGGGCCATGTACAGCCCCGACAAACCGGCGGTCAAAGAATACGAAACAGGGCGTACCCTGACTTATGGACAACTCAATCGCTTGGCCAACCGCTTAGCCCGGCACCTGTCTTCCGCCTACGGCATTCACAAAGGCGACCGCATCGCTCTGCTCTCCGAAAACTGCAACGAGTACATCGTCCTTTTCGCAGCCGCCCAAAAAACAGGCTGCATCCTGGTGCCGATGAACTACCGCCTCGCCGGCGCCGAAATTGATTACCTCATCCACAATTCCGAACCCGGCCTGCTCATCGTCGAATCCAAATTCCAGCACCTGCTCGATGCCGCGCCCAACAGCGCCGCCGTTCCGCATCACTGGTCATTCGAGGCGCTGGCCGACTTCTGCCATCCGGCAACTCACACCGACGAAGACAGCCCCTTCCCCATCGTGCCTGTGGACGAAGACGCCCCCCTGTTCATCCTCTACACTTCGGGCACAACGGGCTTTCCCAAAGGCGCGCTTTATACCCACAAAATGCTCTTTTGGAACAGCATCAACACGGCCATGAGCCTGATTGTCAACTCAGAAAGCCGCACCGTCAACGTCATGCCGCCCTTCCATACCGGCGGCTGGAATGTGCTCACCACGCCCTTTTTGCATCACGGCGGCTACACCATTTCGATGCGCAAATTCGATCCCTCGGCGGTATTGCAAGTGCTTCAGGACGAGCAGCTTTCGCTGTTCATGGCCGTGCCCACCATGCTCAAAATGATGGCCGATGCCCCGGAATTTGAAGCCGCTCAATTCCCTCACTTGCGCTACTTCATCGTCGGCGGCGAACCCATGCCCATTCCGCTCATTGAGCGCTGGGACAGCAAAAACGTCCCCGTGCGCCAGGGCTACGGCATGACCGAGGTTGGCCCCAATCTCACCTCCCTGCATCAGGACGACGCCATTCGCAAAAAAGGCTCCATCGGCAGACCCAATTTTTATGTCCAAATCCGCATCGTGGATGAAACCGGCCAGGACCTCCCGCCCGATGCCCCCGGCGAACTCCTCCTCAAAGGCCCGATGGTGACACCCGGCTACTGGCGCAACGAGGAAGCCACCCGCAAGACCATCACCGAGGGCTGGTTCCATACCGGCGATATGGTGCGCATGGATGCCGACCACTACATCTATGTGGTGGACCGCATCAAAAACATGTTCATCTCCGGCGGTGAAAACGTATATCCCGCTGAAATAGAGCGCATTTTGCTCACGCACCCGGCAGTTTCCGAATCGGCGGTCATCGGTGTAGCCGACGAAAAATGGGGCGAGGTGGGCCATGCTTTTGTGGTACTCAAAGCCGGTGAAATGTGTACGGAGGCGGCCCTGTTGGAGTTTTGTAAAGAAAAATTGGCCCGTTTCAAAGTGCCGAAATACTTCACATTGTTGGACGCCCTGCCCAAAAACGACACCGGCAAAATCAACCGGATGGCGCTGAAAGGAAAATAAATCATGCTCGAAAAATTCACCCATCACCTGCGTACCGCCTGCCGGCTCAACGGCACAGAGCGCGTATTGGCAGCCGTGAGCGGTGGTTTAGATAGTATGGTCATGGCCCATTTGCTCCGACTTGCCGGATGGCCGCATGGCATTGCGCACTGCAATTTCAGGCTGCGCGGCGCTGAGTCGGATGCCGATGAAGCCTTGGTGCGCGCTTACGCAGAGGCGCACGAAATTCCTTTTTTCAGTACTGCTTTCGATACTGCCGAAATTGCCGCCGAGGCCAAAGAATCTATACAAATAACTGCCCGTCGCCTGCGCTATGAATGGTTTGAACAGATACGCGCCGCCCACGGCTACGACTTCATCGCCACCGCCCACCACCAGGACGACGCCGCCGAAACCCTGCTGTACAACCTGAGCAAAGGCTGCGGCATCCGCGGTTTGCACGGCATTGCCCAACGCAGCGGGTACCTCCTTCGGCCGCTTCTCTTCGCCGGACGGAGCGAATGGAAAGCCTTTGCCCGGCTCGAAAACGTCGTTTGGAGAGAAGACGCCTCCAATCAGGAGAGCTACTATGCCCGCAACAAAATTCGCCGCGAGGCCGTGCCGGTTTTCCACAGCATCAACCCGCAATGGACGCAAACCATGGCCGCCAACATACAACGGTTTCGGGATGCCGAGGCGCTGATGCAGTGGGCGGTGGAGCAAATGGCGGCGCAGATCACAAGTACCCTGCCGTCGGGGGGGCTGCGCATCCGGCTCGACCGTTTGTCGGAATTTCCGGCGCCGGCCACCGTGCTGTACGAAATACTGCGGCCTTACGGATTTGGCGCAAGCCAGGCCCGGGCCATCCTCGAAGCGCGCGGCAGGCAGTCGGGCGCATTGTTTATGGCAGCCCGGCACCGACTGACTTTGCATCAGGGCGACGCCATTGTGGAAGCCTTGCCCGCCCATGAAGTCACAACATGGGAATGGTCGGAAGCGCAGCCGGTGATTTCTTTGCCGGAAGGCACGCTGTTTTTAGAAAAAAAAGAAGGCCGCCCCGAACAACTGACCTCCTCGCCCTACACGGCCCTGCTCGACGCCGACCGAACCGCCATGCCCCTGCGCATTCGGCCCTGGCAGCCGGGCGACCGCTTCTGCCCGCTCGGCATGGAGGGCCGCAGCAAGAAGTTGCAGGATTTGTTTACCGACCTAAAACTATCGCGTTTTGAGAAGGAACGGGTACGGGTGATAGAAACCGCCGGGGGCGAAATTTGCTGGGTGGCCGGCTATCGCGCCGACGACAGATTCAAAATAACTGCCGACACAAAAAGCTACTTTGTACTCAGGTTTGAAAAAAACGAGCCAAATTTGTAAAAAAATCCAATGACCATGAATCGCAACGTCTTTACACTCCTCATTTTCAGCCTGTTCAGCATCGTTTTGCAAGCACAGGAAATCACCGTGCCGCAAACGCAGCGCCCGCTCATCACCAAGCGCACTGCCAGTTGGTGCCCGTTTTGCGGCGGTTGGGGCTGGACTTTTTTTCGAGATGTTCTGGACGACAACAGCGGCAAGGCGGTCTTTTTTGCCAATCACTATGACGGCATCCACACTACGCCGACGACCCTCACTTTGTCTGCCAATTTCGGCGGCGTGAGCCAGCCTGTCTTTTTTCTGAACAATACCAATCAGAACGTCTCCAGCGGCGCCACCGCCACGGCCCGCACCAATATCCAAAATCAGGTGAACACCGCCTGGGCTACCACTCCGGTAGTGCAAAGCGGCATTCGTGCCATTCACAACAGCGCCGCCCAAACGCTGAACGTGACGGCCAAATCGCGTTTCTTCCAGTCGGCTTCCGGCGAGTACTACCTCGGCATCTATTTGGTTTTCAAGGAGTTTGTTGGATTTCAGTCACCTATAGGCAACAACGCCGAACACAAGGAAATGCTGCGCAGCCACCTGACAGCCAATGCCTTCGGAGAGCAAATAGCCAACGGAGCAGTAGCCGCCGGCGTCGAAACCGAGGTCAGTGGCCAGATTTCCATCGCCGGTCTTGACCCGACAAAACTGCGCGTTGTGACCATCATCTGGAAAAAAGAGGGCACTACCTACCGCGTGACGAACGCCAACGAAACCGACGATTTTCTGGCGCCCAGTTCGGCCAATGACCTCTGGGCCGCCCAACAGCAATTGAAAATTTTTCCCAATATCATCACCGAATCGGCCCGCATAGAGTTGCAGATCACGGAAAGCAGCCTACCCTGGCGCATGGAATTGGTCAATACTTCCGGCCAGGTGATGGAAACGATTTTCCAGGGTACACTGGCCGGTGGAACACACACTTTTAGCGTAGAGCGCGGCACTCGCCCGGCGGGTTTGTATTTTGTCAGACTGAGCAACGGCCTGCGCTCCACGTCGCAACGGGTGGTGTTGCGCTGATTACAACACCCATGCTGGAACTACATTTAGACCGGTTCAAAGACGAGTTGCGCCTGAAACGCGAAGGCGACACCCGCTTGATCTGGGACCCGATACGCCGCAAGTGGTTGGTGCTGCAACCCGAAGAAATGGTGCGCCAACTGCTGCTGCAATACCTGCTGACGGAACGGGGCTACAACCGCAATCGCATTCGCATGGAAAAGGGACTGCAGGTCAACGCATTGGACCGGCGCTGCGACCTCTTGGTGTTCGATGCGCAGGTGCAGCCTTTTCTACTGGCCGAGTGCAAGGCTCCGCATGTGAAAATCGGGCAGGAGGTATTTGAGCAAATTGCCTGGTACAATACCACCCTGCAAGTTCCTTACCTATTGGTTACCAATGGAATAGAATCCCACTGTTGCAAGGTGGATTATGCGGCGAGGTCTTATGAGTTTTTGAACGAGGTGCCGGCGCATGATGCCTGATAACTTTTTGAACCACAAACATGAGTCATTCCGGATTTTGCAAATGATCTCGGAGAGATCAAATATTTGTAGATCAGCAAATTAAAAATGCGTGATGACCTCGGAGTGGTCGAACATTATGCCTGCCGCGTGAGGTCAAATGATTAAAAAAGAGTGTTCTGCAAGCGGGTAGAACCCGCATAATATTCACGCGAGATGGAATCTCGGCGCGAGCGGTTTTGAAATATTTTTTTCTCGATTCATTCAAGATACGATTTTTCAACTACAAAGGATTGACGCTCCTCTTCACGTTGTCCTTACTGATGAAGAAGTGGTGGAAGACAGGCATATCGTAGTGAAATACGTTTCTTTCGACCGGGAAGACTGGGATTCGGAGATTTCCTATTCTTCCACTAGAATATCAAATGATACCATGAATGTAATTCTTCAAGGCATTGATACGGGGCTTTATATCGAACACTATTTTGCAAAAAGAAGTGGGAAATGGCATTTGTTTCAGATTAGAAACTCTTCTACATAAGCAGCAAAAACAGATTTACATTTTCTTAAAGCCAAGCTGAATGGCGGCCCCGGCTAATCAACCATTTCACCCCATGCCCCGCATCGGGAACTTTTCCACCCCTCCAAATGGTTGAAGGGTTTTTCCATCTCAAAATTTTTTATCGTATGAAATCTTCGGTAGCAGACGCCCTGAAGCAGGCGCGTATGGGGCAACCCGTGCAATTCAAAAACCTTACTGTATTCCCTCTTTTTGAGGAAGCGAACACGCCGTTTACCTACCTGACCATGCGAAGTGCCTTAGAAAAAGGATGGGTTGAAATAACCGAACTGAATGAAGGAGGCTCCGTACCCGTTTTGAAAGTCATCAACCGAAGCGACGCATTGGTGCTGCTTTTGGATGGCGAAGAACTGCGGGGCGCCAAGCAAAACCGAATCGTCAATACGTCCATACTCCTGCCCGCCCAAAGCGAAACGGCCATACCCGTCAGTTGTACCGAACGGGGCCGCTGGCACTACAACAGCCGGCAGTTCAGCGAATCGGGCTATATGATGTCGAGCATGTCCAGAAACAGCAAGAACGCGCGCATGTATTGCCGCATGATGGCCATGAAGGATGAGCCTGCCGAGGCATCTGAAAGCCACCGCGCGTATGACGCCGGGCAGGGCGAAGTGTGGAGCGAAATCAGCGCCTTGCACGGCAAACTGCGCACCTCCTCCCACTCCGACGCCATGAGTGATGCCTACGAACAGCGCTCCGGCGACATCAACGCGTATGTAGCTGCTTTTCCGCTGCAACCCGGTCAGAACGGCATGGTGGCCCTGCTCAATGGCAAGCCCATCAGCGCCGATATGCTTTCGCAACCCGATGCCTACGCCGATATCCACGAAAAACTCATCAGGAGCTTAGCCGTTGAGTTGATAGGCAGTACTCAGGCCGATTCTACTGTGCTGTCGCCCGAAGACATGAGCGTGGAAGCGTACAAGTTCCTGCACACTTTGCACGAGGGCCATGAAGCAGCCTTCCAGCCTGTGGGCCTCGGCGAAGACCTCCGCTACGACATCGCGCAGGCCGGCGGCGCCGCGCTCACCTACCAGGATGCCTTAGTGCATCTCAATATCTACTCCAAAGAGAAAATGGCTTTGTGAGTAAACGTTGCAGGCGGCGACTACGCCACGGATGTGGTCGCCGCCCTTCTCCTAAGAATACTTTTTTACGAACGCCCCACCAAGCTTGCAGCTTGCAGCTCGCAGCCAGCAGCCGCTCCAACCGCCCCCTCACTCCTCCAGCCTCACCACTTCACCGGCTGCCGTCCGACCAGTATTTTCGCGGCTTTGCGGATTTTCCTTGAAGCGCACCACCAATTTATAGCGCGAGCCGAGCGATTTCACCAATGGCCCCATCATGGTATCCAAGAGTTCGCGGGCCTGCTTTTTCGACTTTTCCATGATGTCGCTTTCTAAGGCTTCGCGGCGAAACTCCGAGCGCAGCAGGTCTATGTTTTTATTAAAATCCTCGGTTTTCACCTCGCGCAGCCAACCGATGTCCAATTTTTCAACTTTGGGGTGTACCTCGTGCGAGAGGATGACCGGCTGCGGCAGCGTGACGACAACCGCCCCGGCAGAAGAATTGACGGAAATATCGAGAAATTCCTTGAGGTTGAAGCCCACTTTGAGAACGCTGATGGCGGTGATGTCCACGTCGGTAGAAGACACATTGACGCCCCAGATTTTGGTTTGCATTTGCTTGCTGATGCCTTTTTTGTCGCGCACCTCCATCGTGGCCAATTCGCCGATGGTCTTTTCCACTTTTTCCTGCAACAAACCCCTGGCCCGCCCGAAATCGGCAACGGCGGCGCGTTCGTCCATGCGTTTTATCAGCGGTCGCAGGGCCTCCGTCATGGCAATGCCGCAGGGCGTTTCCACCTTGTTGCCCTTGCCGAAGATGCTGCCGCCTTCCGTTTTCACCACCGTAGTGATGATGTGGTTGATCATGAAGCAGGTGTATTTGGAGGCGATTTCGTTGAGCGCATCCACCGAAGTTTTGGCCTCGTTGTCGTACCAGGTTTGATACAAAATGGAGGTCGTGTCTTTGATGGCGACGAAATCTTCAAAATACATGTCCCGCAGGTAGGGATGGTGCTTTTCGTACTCTTTAGAAATGACCGTTTTGACGCTGTCGCTCAGGCCCATGCGATTGGCCACATGGCTGAGAATGGAGGTATTGATCTTGAAAACCAGATCGTTGAACTCGCGGCGATAGCGGTGCGGATTGGAAAGAATGGCCAGCGCGTCTTCCTCGTCCACGTTGAGTTTGTAATCGGCAGGCAGGTAGTTGATCTGCATTTCTTTGGGAACCAGCGTGTAATCAGCCACTTTTTTGAACACTTTTTTGTACAAAACAATGCTGAACAGCACGATGACGAGCAGCACCACCAGCGCTTTGCCGGCCTGCAAGCCGCCCGATGAAGGTTGAAAATTAGTTGCCATTATTTGAATAGTTGGTTTTTGAATATGTTTCGTGTTTCGCGTTCAAGGTTTTGGGGAGCAGTGAAGGGGTGACTCAGCGAGTTTCAGTTGGGTAGTCACCCCTTCACTAAGCTGGACCAAAAACCGCCCTTTGCCGAAAATCTGCTTACCTTTGGCCTGCAAATGTAACCACAAAACCGGTACCGAATGTTCGCCGTTCGTCGCACGCTCAATTGCAAAGGCCGTTTGTTGTCGTTGGAACGCCCCATCGTGATGGGCATTCTCAACACAAGCCCCGATTCCTTTTACGACGGCGGGAGGTACCAGAGCTTAGACGCAGCCCTGCGCCAAACAGAACAAATGCTCTCCGAAGGCGCCGCCATCATTGACGTAGGAGGCATGTCTTCGAGGCCCGGAGCAGCGCAAATTTCCATACAGGAAGAGCTGCGCCGCGTGCTGCCCGTCATCGAAGCCATAGCCGGCCGGTTTCCCGAAGCCTTCATTTCCATAGATACCGTTCACGCCCAAACCGCGCGCGAGGCCGTAGCTGCCGGGGCCTGCATCGTGAACGACATTTCTGCCGGACGCCTCACCGAAGGCATGTACGAAACGGTGGCGGAACTCGGCGTGCCTTACGTCCTGATGCACATGCAGGGCCGCCCCGAAACCATGCAACAACAGGCGCAGTACGACGATGTGGTGCAGGAGGTACTCGATTTTTTGATTGCCGAGGTAGGCCGCTTGCAGGCTGCCGGCGTCAAAGACATCCTCCTCGATCCAGGCTTCGGTTTTGGCAAAACCATGGAACACAATTTCCAACTGCTTCAAAACCTGCACGTTCTGGGCATTCTCCCCTACCCTGTTTTGGCCGGCATTTCTCGCAAATCCATGATATACCGCAGCCTCGGCATCTCACCGAAAGAGGCTCTCAACGGTACCACGGCACTGCACATCGTTGCCTTGCAGCAGGGCGCGCTGCTGCTGCGCGTACACGACGTAGCCGAGGCGGTGCAGGTCGTTCGGCTCTGGGAACAACTCCAATCTGCACAATACAGCCCCGCATGAACGAAGTCACCGCCATCCAGCCATTGAGCGAGCAGGAGATCAAGGACATCATGCTGCGCTTCCTGAAACGGCACTACCGCAACCGGCAGCGCAACGGCGAAACGGAAATCGCCTCCGACGCGCGCGGCAAAGGCGGTATTCTGGCCGACGGCTACCTCAGCTTTCCCAAGCCCGGCGGCGGCTGGTTTGTAGCCACTTTTGAAGCCACTTCTTACGATACCCGGCAGGAAGTGCGCTTTACGCAAAGGCGCGGATTGCTGTTTTGGGACAACATGGTAGCGGCGCTTTGGGGCACAGCCATCGGCGGCGGATTCAACATTACACAGCAGTGGTTGCCCATCAAAAAATATGGCCCGGCCCTGCCTTTGGTCATGCTGATTTCGGTGTTTACGGGCTTGTTTTTTCTGGTGCGGATGCTGAGTTCCCATTGGCGGCGTTACCGCCAGATTTACGCGGTGGAGCAGTTCAAACGATACCACACCGACGAGCAATGGATAGCCGTGGCCGAAGAGGTGTTCAACGGTCCGCACGACCCGCACTTCATCGAACTGAGGCGGCAGTGCATTCGCTATGGCTTTGGTTTGGTGGTCATTGCGGCCAACGAAGCTCCCCGCGCTCACCTCACGCCCGCCCGCGAAGACGTGTTTGAAGGTCGGCGCGACATCGTCAAACTCATCACAGACAATGAGTTGGTCAAAAACATGCAAAATCTGGGCCGCCAAGCCTGGATCACCGAACTCTGGGGCAAAATGTCGGCCTACATTCCCCAAAGCGATCAATGGCTGCACCGTTTCGGCGGACGGCTGCCCAAACACTGGCTCGCCTCGGCGGTGGCCTTTGTCTTCATCATCGCAATATGGTATCACGATTACGACACCTGGGCGCACCGCAAAGTGACCCCCAAAGTGTATGCCGAGGAGGCCATTCAGGCGCTGCGGGCACTGCCCCCGGAGCCGTCAACCATCAATCTCGATACACCTTATTTTTGGCCCGCACCCTTTCTGGACGACCGCATTTCCTACCTCGATGAATGGCTGGAAGACCGGCTGATCGCTCAGCGTTTGTTTCGCAATTCGGCCCGCAACGCTGCCGCCCGGGAAGACGGGTACGGCGTCATTTTTTACGATTGCGCGCGTTTTCTCAATTTCGAGGGTGTCAAATTTTTACTTTTGGACGGCGTGTATTCCGATTTTGAATCCTCGCTCTTGCGGGTAGAAATGCTCCAGGCCGACGGCATTCAGGCGGGCAGTTTGTGGCTGGGCTGTTTTGACGAACGCAGCAAAGAATACGCCGTGTATCTGGGGCCGCTGTTCAATACGCCCGGTGAAGCCGGCCGCTTGGCCCGCGAGTTGGAATACCTGCGCAGCGACCGCAGCAGCAGGGATTTTCTCACCGTCAAAGCCATCAAAGCAGATGCCTCCAACAGAAGATAAACTGCGAACCACGCCACAGGAGCATTGGCGTCAACCTGAGAATGTCCGAACGCGCGAGGAGGAAGCCTAAAAGGCTTCCAATGTGATTAGCCCCGGATGAAAATCCGGGGTATAGTTAACAACAGTAAAACAACCCCAAAGGGGTTGAATGTCCGTTATTTACATAAAATTCAACCCCTTTGGGGTTGCCGTACGAGACGCTGTTTCCCCCGGATTGCCCTGACTTTCGTCAGGTCTGTATCCGGGGCTATTCATATTCAACTCCTTTGGAGTTGCCAGGCATACGAGCTCACTATCAGCAAGCTATGTTTGATTAAAAATAAGGTTGACGCCAATACGACACAGACGTGCGAAGCAGATTACCATAAAAGAAGATAAACTGCGCAGCAGATTACCAAAAGAAGATAAACTGCGCAGCAGATTACTCCAACGGAAGATAAACTGCAAAGCAGATTCAACACAAGATTACCATGAAAGATTCAGCCATCATCCTCACCAACGGCCTCCTGGACACCGACATGGCCAAAACCTGCCACGGACTCCTGCGCGGCACCGAACGCTTCGACATCCTCGGCGTCATTGACCCGCCCCATGCCGGCCGCGACGCCGGCGAAGTCATGGACGGAAAGCCCCGCCAGATCAGGGTTTTCGCCTCTGTGGAAGATTTTCTGCAACAGCACTCCGCCAAGCCCCGGTACTGCATCGTCGGCGTGGCCCTGCCCGGCGGAAAACTGCCCGACAGCTTCCGGGCTGAATTGTTCAACGCCATGCGCCACGGCATTTCCATCGTCAACGGACTGCACACCCTGCTCAACGACGACGCCGAATTTGCCGCCGCCGCCCGCCAATACAACGTTGACATCCTCGACATCCGCCGCCCCCGACCGGCCTCGGAACTCCGCTTCTGGAGCGGCGATATTTTCAGCGTCCGCGCCCCGCGCATCGCCGTTTTGGGCACCGACTGCGCCCTCGGAAAGCGCACCACCTGCCGCTTTCTCATGGAAATGTGCAACCGCAACGGCATCAGCGCCCAAATGATCTACACCGGCCAAACCGGCTGGATGCAGGGCTACCCGCACGGCTTCATTTTCGACAGCACGCTCAACGATTTCATCAGCGGCGAGGTAGAGCGCGCCATCGTGGCCTGCGACCGCGAATCGCAGCCCGATCTCATCCTCATCGAAGGGCAGTCGGCGCTGCGCAATCCCAGCGGCCCCTGCGGCGCAGAGTTCATCCTGTCGGGACAGGCCAAAGGCGTGGTACTTCAGCACGCGCCCGGCCGCCTGTATTACGAAGGCACCGAGCAGTTTCAGTACCGCATTCCGCCCATCGAGTCGGAAATTGCGCTCATCCGGGCTTATGGCGCCGAGGTGTTGGCCGTCACCCTCAACGAGGAGGGCAGTACCGATGTGGAATTGGAGTCCTACCGCACCCAAAAAGAGGCCGAATTGGGCATCCCCTTCGTGCGCCCGCTGCGCGAAGGCGTGGAGCGCCTGCTGCCGGTGATTCGGGAGTGGGTAGCGGGTTAAGGTTTCGGGTTCAAGGTTTCGGGTTTCCCTCTCGTTCGCGGGATTTCGCGTGTTTCGCGTTAAAGATTTTGACGTTCCGGCAGGAACGGGTTTCGGGTTCGAGGTTTCATCCGCCGAACCACGCCACAGGCGTGGGAAGGCGGGTTCAAGGTTTCGGGTTCCCTCTCGTTCGCAGGGTTTCGCGTGTTTCGCGTTGATTCGCGTTCAGAGTTTCGGGTTCAAGGTTTCGGGTTGGAACGGCTACTGGCCGCTGGCTACTGGCTGCAAGCTGCGTTTCGCTCGCGTTTAGCACTGCCTTCCCGATTTCGTTCCTTTCCGATTTCATCGGAACAGGCTATCCGGGACTTCACTTCGCTCGACTGCATACCGCCCACCAAACCCTCGCGCTTACCGCGCCACGGCGCGGCTACCGAATACCGCCTACTGCCTACTGAACCCTCACGCTCAGCACCGCCTACCGCCTACTGAACCCTCACGCTTAGCGCCGCATACCGCACACTGCATACCGCCTACCGATTAACCGCCCGCTCACGCCAAGCCCGCCAGCACCTCCTGCACCTTGCCCAGAAAACGCCGGTATTCTACAAACTGCGGGGCATCCCGCACCAATTCCCGCCACAACGCTTCAGCTTGTTGAAAATACATTTTGGCTTGTTGCTTATCTCCTTTTGCGATGCTTACCTCTGCCAATTTATAGTACGAAATGGCCAATCCGTTTTTGAAGCCCACATGTTGCGGAAAGGCTTCGTGGAGTTCTTCAAACAGTTTCGTTTCTTTTTCAAAATACCCCAAAGCCTGCTGCAGATCGCCCAGCGCGCTGTGGGTGCCGCCGAGTTTTTCGTACGAAATGGCCAATCCGTTTTTGAAGCCCACATGTTGCGGAAAGGCTTCGTGGAGTTCTTTTGACAGTTCGATGTCTTTTTCAAAATACCCCAAAGCCTGCGGCAGATCGCCCAGCGCGCTGTGGGTGGCGCCGAGTTTGGAGTACGAAACGGCCAATCCGTTTTTGAAATCGGGATTATCGGGTTCGGCTTCTAAAAGGTTCGTTAGAATCTCCAGCATCTTTTGGTAAGCCTGCATCATTCGGCTCAAATTGCCGGTGTCGCTGTGGTAATTGCCGATGTTTTGGCATAAAACGGACAAATTAACATCAGGCGTCGGTATGCTGAAAATCACCGCCTCCCCCAGCCGGACAAAAACGGCGGCCTGCCGGTAATTGTCCTGGTGGCGGTTGTCATTATCAAGCCCGGTCAGCAAGGTATAGATCAAAATGCGGCAGTCGTCCAACAGGCGGTGGGCGTTTTTGGCTTTGGTTACTTCCTGTACCACGGGGCTGATCTTGAAGCTGTTGTCTTCGTCGCTGTAGTCAAGCCAGCCTTTTTGGGCCAGGGAAAGCAAATGCCGGTCCATGTCGGCAAATCGGGCGTCCTCATCCTGCGGCAGCAGTCGTTCCAACAGCTCATAAGCCATGCGCTCAGCGGGCAGCACGGCCAACACCGAGAGCAGCGCCTGTTCTTCATCGGGCAGGGCGGAGAGGTCGTACATGGCGGCAATGACCTCTTCGGGTTTGGCTTTTCGCTGCCCGTCTTTGGCCTGGTAGCGGATGCTCACCGCCTCGCTGGCGCTGAGGCGGAGCAGGTTTTTTTCTACATCCTGCCTCAAATCGGCCAGCAGGTAGCGTTTTTTCATCCTGGTGTTGAAGTGGTTCAGGTTTTTGGCAAACAATTCCAACACGAGGGTATTGCCGCCCACCGCCTCGTACAGTTCCCGGAAAACGGGTTCTTCGGCCGTTTCAAAGGCCTTGTAATGCTCGCGGAAGGCCATCAGGGCCGTCTCTTCGGGCAAGGGAGGGATTTTGTAAAACGCGGCGGCCGCATATTCATTCACACGGGTGGTAAAGAGGATATGGAAATTGGTGCAGCGCTGCAATTGCGGGTAATAGGTTTCCAAATCCTCCAATTCGTTGGCATTGTCCACCACCAAGAGGCAGGGTTTGGGCAGGTTGGCCAATACCGTCAGCAAAAGCTGGAATCGCGCTTCGGTGGGCATTTCGGGTTCAAACGTCACCCCCAGCGGCGGCGCCAGAGACAACACGGCCAGAGCGATGCTCTGCTCGCTCAAGACCCATGCAACATGCTGGTATTCATCGCAATAATCGTGGTAATAACGGGCGGCCAGGGAGGTTTTTCCGATACCGCCCTCGCCGTTGACCAACAGCAGGAGGTGGCCGCCCTGGGAAAACAGGCGCTCGTGGATGTGCTGAATGTTTTCCGTTCTGCCCACGAATACTTCGGAGAGAAAGGGCCGGGCAGTGAGGTGGCGGGGGAGATTTCTGACATCAACTATGGGCTGTGGGACAACTGTCTTTGCCCCCTCCTCCGGCAATTTTTTCACCACATCCAGCAGCGCCGCGCGTATTTTGTTGCGTTCGATGTCGAGATCGTCGGCGGAGGTCGTGCCGGCAATGGTTTTGCGTTCGAGTTCGGCTTGCCGGCCGGCTACGAGGAGGACTTGCTCGTGCAGGTGGGGGTCGGAGGCAGTCAGGCGGAGCAATTCTGAGAGGAGTTGTTCGGTTTTGCCTTCGGCGAGCAGTTGTTGTAGGGAGGATTTCATCGGTGCGGATGTTGGTATTTTGGGGGTGAAGGTAGGGAATTATCGGCATTTCAGGCTTAGTGAAGGGGTGACTACAATCTTGTTCCCGGCGGAGTCACCCCTTCACTACGCTGTGCTGCCTGCCAAGTCAGAAAGTAACCGTCGGCACGGGCCTGATACTCCGTGAATCTCTCCGTGCCCGCTGTGTCCTCCGTGGTGATTTTACATTCCAAGATACCCCAACCGCTCCAAATCCCCTACCCCGCTCACCCGATGCGTTTTGCCCTGGCTGATGAGATAGAGCACGTCGCTCAATTCGGTCACATGCCGGTATTGGTGGTCGGTGAGGAGGATGCCTTTATTGGCTTTTTCCTGAATCAGGAGTTCCTTAAAAGTGTCAACATGCAGGGGCATGATATGCAAAAACGGCTCGTCCAACAGGCAAAAGCGCGTGCGCGACATCAAAACGGCGTACAATTCCAACACCCGGCGCTCGCCGCCGGAAAGCAACTGCATGGAGGAGTTGTAATGCTTGTCAAAACCGGGAAATGCGCGAAAAAAATCAGCCGGCTCCAATTCAAAATCATCCAGCACTGCTTTCAGGCTCAGGCTTTTAGGAATAAAATGATGCTGCGGCAGATACCTCATTTCCTCCGGGCGACGGAACCGGTCCAAGAGTGCCTCGCCGTCTATTCTCACCGACTGATCGGTGGCGCGCAGATCGCCGTAAATGATGCGCAGGAGGGAGGATTTTCCCGAACCATTGCGCCCCAGTATGCCGCAGATATGGCCGGTTTCGCAGCAAATGTACACATCCTGTAGCACCCGCCGACCGCCCAGATCGAGCATCACGCTGTCCGCTTCGAGCTTATACATTGCGAAAAATAATTGATAATGAAAGACTTGCAATCAAAAACAGCCCAAAATCGAAGCCGAGCGCCATCCACCACAGGCGGCTCTTCGACCAGCCCAGATTGTGGTAGTAGAAGTATTCTTTTTTCCTGAATGTGTGGACGTAGTAAAACGAGATGCCAAGCATAAAGACTTTCAGCCAGAAAAATCCTGGAAACAGCGCAATGGCCTCCTTGCCCCTCAACATCATTGAGAACAGGCAGACTGCCGTGAGCAACACATTCGGCATTGCAAACGAACGGTAAAACGTCAACAATCTACCATACGACTTCATAGCATTTATTTTCCTGCATCGCTACCGCAAACCGCCCACCGCATACCGCATACCGGGATTCACAACCTGATAAACACCTTCCTGCTGTACAAAATCCACGTTACCCCCAGCACCAGCAAGACATTCGCAATGGCGTAAGCCAACGAGGCATTGTAATCGGAGAAGATACTTTGAAACCAGTTTTGATATACCCAGCCCTGCAAAGTCTGCGTCTCTTCCGGGCCGATGCTCCATTTGATCGAAAACATCGTTTTGGCTATCAGCCCCGACAGCACATACGCAAACAACGCGTTGGTGCCATACACCACAAAGGGTTTGATCCAGCGCCGGTAGCCCAGCACGTCCACAGTCCAGTACACCACGCCCAAAAACAGCAGCGCCGCCCCGGAGGTGTAGAGCACATACGAGCTGGTCCAGATTTTTTTGTTGATGGGAAAAGCCAAATCCCAGGTGAGACTGACGACCAACAACAACACGCCGACGCCGAAGATGCCGGTCAGTTTTTCGTAGTGATTTCGGCTCGTTTTGATCCACTCGCCGGTGAGCATGCCGCTGATGCCGGTGACGACGGCGGGCAGGGTACTGAGCAGGCCCTCCGGGTCCCAAGTTTTGGCCTGACTCCACAAGTGATTGGTAGTGAAGATGGTGCGGTCCAACCAGGCGCCCAGATTGGTCTCGGCATCCAAGTTGGGCGGATAGCCGCCGGGCACGGGCACCAGGGCCATCAGCGCCCAATAGAGCACGAGCAGGCCGGCCCCGATCCAGAGTTGCCGCTTCCAGTCGCTGAACATAAAAATAGTAGCGCAGGCGCCATACACCAGGGCAATGCGTTGCAACACGCCCGGTATGCGCATGTACTCGAAGTTGAATTTCGGGATGAGGTGCAACAGCAGCCCGATCACAAAAATGGCCACTGTGCGAAAGAGTATTTTTTTAAAAATAGCCGCCCGGTCCTGCCCGGCTTCCTTGCGGCGGCCCAGCGCCAGCGGAATGGCTACGCCTACGATGAACAGGAAAAACGGAAACACCCAGTCGGTGGGCGTGCAGCCGTGCCAGTCGGCGTGCAGCAGCGGGGCATACACCGTTCCCCAGTCGCCGGGATTGTTTACCAATATCATTCCGGCGATGGTCATGCCGCGAAAAACGTCGAGTGCCAACAGGCGTTTGGAGGTATCCATACAGGCAAGTGTTTTAATTTGGCCTTAAATGTATGGAGTTTTTGAAAATAGGGAGAGAATTTCCAACCCGGAACCAGTGGGCGGTAGGCGGTATTCGGTGTGCGGTGCTAAGCGCGGCTTGCAGCTTGTAGCCAGCAGCCGTCCCTACCCGAAATCTTGAGCCCGAAACCAGTAGGCGGTGACCGCGCCGTGGCGCGGAGTGCAAAGCGTAGAGTGTGCAACTTACGGCTTGCGGCCATCGGCCGTCCCAACCCGAAACCCGAAACCTTGAACCCGAAACGCGAACCCCGTTCCTGCCGGAACGTCAAAATCTTTAACGCGAATCAACGCGAAACACGCGAAATCCCGCGAACGAGAGGGAAACGCGGCTTGAGGCTTGTGGCCAGCAGCTAACAGCCAGCAGCCGTTCCTACCTGCCCCCACCCTCCGTCGGCATCGTTGCGGGCGCTTCGGGGCGGATGGCCGGCAGATAAACGACGCCCTGCACCGGCCTGACGGCGAAGGTATCGGCGCGGCGGCTTTTGAGGTGTATGTCCATTTGCAGGCGATAGGGTTGAAGATCGTTGTCGTTGATGCGTTCTAAAGGCCAGGTTTCCTCAGATTCGAGGACGACGTGAAACCTGCGGCGCGAGGCATCGGGTAGCACATCGGCCACGCGGATGGGCAGCATACCGTCGGCATTGCGGAGTTCAATTTTGTCCAACATCGGCGCTACCGTGAAGTCCACCGGATTGTCGGCATCTTCCACTTCTATCACCATTTTCCATTGTACGGCAAAGCGGCGGTTTTCTTTTTTGCCCAAATCGAACTCGCCCCTGCCTACCTGCGCCAGCGGATGAATGCTGACGGGCGTTTCGGAGTCTATCTGAATGCGGATGTACTCGCCGCCCACCGGCTGCCGGCTCCTGATGACGTAAGACAGCCGCGCGATGCCCGAACCTTGCCCGTCGTAAGGATTGAAATGGCTGCGGGCGGGTCTGCCGGAGAGCGAAAAACGGCAGCCGTATTGCTCGCCTTTGGTGTATTGGCCGGCATCGAGTACCGGTGTGTTGTCGAAACTGCCCGGCGCCACGCTTTCCAACTCCCAAAACTGAGCGGTCATCTCAGTGGGTACTCCGGGCAATTCCGCCACATGCAGAAAAGGCACGCCCTCGGCCAGCGCTTTGCTGTTGCCGTCCAAATAGGCCATGGGGCGAATGCTTTCAAAGTAGCGGCGGATGTCGGCAGGAGAAGGCAGAGGCGCGAAGAGGCTTTCGCGGCGGTAGGCAGCGTCGAAATCGGCATAAAGGATCGTTTGCCAATCGGTGCCCGAAAACGAGCTTTGCCGGGACACGCCCGCGCTGAACGCCGCCTTGAGCTTGGCCGGAATGGGGCCGCTGAGGTTGAAAGCGCCCTCCGATTCGATGCGGGCATTTTCCTCGGCAGTAGAAATATGTTTGATCATCACGCCCTGAAACTCGCGCAGGTAGTAAGCCCGGCCTACATACTCGGGGTTGTCTCTGTAAAATTGCCACAGCTTCATCATGGCCTCGGCGGTGCGGCGGTCGTTGCCGTCGAGGGCTACGCGCAGGGGCGAGAGAAAGGAGCCGGAAAGCGCCATCACCGACGATTCGCGGCGGCTGTCGGTATCCAATGCTGCTTTGAAGGAAGAATAAGGCGGTTCAATGCCCGCATCCAAAGAGGATTTGAGGTAGCCTCCGCAGGTTTTGGTGAGGATAAATGCGTCGAAGTTTTCGTCCGGACTGATGGCGAAGGGCTGTGGCATCCCCGGCATGCGCATTACCCTGGAGGGTGAAAAACGGAGACTCGAAAAGGGTATGCTCCGTTCCTGTTCGTGAAAAATGTAGAACAGCAGCCCGCCGCCGGCAATATCGGCTGTTTCAACCGGCGTGCGCAGGGTACGGCGGCCCAGGAAACGGGCGGCATCGGGCGGCACAAAATCCCGTCCCTCTTCTTTGATTTTGAACCCGCAAAATTCCGCATGTCTTTTGAACACCAATTGCAGGGCGTACCCCAGCGAACTGCGGCTGTGTATGCGCTGCGGGGGCCAGTTGTCCATGCGCGATTTTTCCAACTTGTCCAATGCTTTTTCGGCGGTCTGGGCCTGCAATGCCGGAGTGGCTGCCATGCACAAAAAGAGCGTGATACCGATGATAAGGCTATGTATTTTCATAAGGCGTATGGTTGCGTGTGATGCGCCCCGTAAACGCCTGAGCAGGGGAAAAGTATTATTGAAGGCTGTGATTTTTTTATACCCGATAAAAAATGGTTTGCGAAAAAATATAAACCATTTTTCATCGGGATAACTGATAACCAGTGGTTTGCAAAAACTAAAATTCGCAAACCACTGGCTATCGAGTATAAATGAGTAGGCGAGGCTATAACTCGAAGCCACCGCCTCACCTGCCTGTTTATCAATGCTTCACCACCCGGAGGCTGTCTTTGCCGGAGGGGCGAGCCACCGTCACTACATAGATGCCCGGCGCGTAACGATCTAATGGGATCAACAACTGGTACTCGCCCGCTGCCTGCTCCGATGCAGTATGCAGTTCGGCCAACCTCCGTCCGGTGTAGTCGCTCAGTACGATGCTCACCGACCCGGCTTCCAGGAGATTGTATTTCAGCAGCGTGGCATCGCCGGTGGGATTGGGGGCTACGGAAAGGTTCAGTTTATGCGCTACCACCGGCTCTTCTTCTTCAGACGGGGTTCTGAGCGCCAGAATGGGGTTGTAGCGGTTTGGGGTGGCGCAGAAACTACTCAGCCAATCGGCATCTACCGGCGGGTTGGAGCCGCAGTTGGGAGCGAGGTCAAACTTGACGGGCGCTTTGATGACTTGGCCCCGGACAAACTGCTGTATCAAAACATCTTGATGATCTCTCACCGCGTTGATGCTGTTGAGGTAGTTTTCCACTGCCCCTCCCGTGACCACAATGTCGTTTGTTACCACCACCGGATTCCATGATTGAAAATTGCCGTTGATGATGTCCTGAATAGAGGGTACTTCTACGGTTTCCTGCACATTGAGGTAGGGATTGGGCGGCGTGTTTTCATAAGTGTAGGGCGCGGGTGCGGTGTTGACCCGGTAGCGGGCGGCCCAGGCGGTTTCTTTCCCTACGGGGGAAGTGAGCTTGGCTACGAGGTGGAGCTGGATGTCGGTGCAACCTGTACCCAAATTAGGTATGTATCCCTCATAAGTTGGCCAATTGATCGTGAAAAAGGTGGAATAGTTTTCCAAGCAAGATAAAGGCATGTAAGGTGTTCTCCATACCCCTGGCTCTTCCTGAATGAGACCTTCATGTATTCGTTGATTGGATGCGGTGTTACAGGAAAAATAAAGGGCGCCCCGGATATCTTGAAGATTCAAACCTGATGCAGGATTCAGGGCATATCGCAATGGCGCTGCCAATTTGAGCGAACTTTTTGACTGAAAACGTATCTGAGGAGCATCGGGATATGGGTTTTCGACATCGGGCTGCACGGCCAGCATCATCACCGGCTGCTCTACCACGTTGAGGATGCCCAGTGTACGGTTATAAATGGGGCGTCGGGCTTGTGAAGTCTGCCCCGTGTAATTGCTGCCGGGTGTGTAAAATTCGACCGACGTTTGATTTTGAGACTGGCTTATTATTCCTTCTCCCTTAAAACTAAAATCCGCATTGAAGTGCATGGGCTGGGGTGGCGTGCTTTTGCCGCCGCCGATGATAAAATCGAGCAGCACGAAGGCCGAGCTGGCAAATGGTATGGCTGTTTTCAACCAGTCGGGCACCAATTCAGTCGGCACTTTTTTAGGAAAAAGCTGATGGATGGCATCCGCCTGACCGGGTAGCAAATTGGTTGCCTGACTCAAAAAGTTGGCCTGTGCGGAGGAGATGCCCGTGACGGAATTGACGCTGATACCGGAAATGGTATTGAGCGTACTGAGTAAATTTGAATTCAGTTTTCTATTGGCAGAGGCCAGCATGAGCTTTTCCGCCACTGCTGCCAATTCTCCAGCGGTTTTGTAAGCCGAAACGCCTTTGGAAATGCCCGTATTGATACTCCCCGTCACATTGGCGAAACGTCTGCCTGCATTGAGCACAGAGCTTCCCGAACCTCCACCGGAAGGTGCGCTTATGACCTGGGTGATATCGCCGCCGCCGTCAAGCGTGAAATTCAAATTGGAATAAGAATTGGTCTTTGTACCTATTCGCAATGCAGATGGAAACCGACAGGTGCAAGGGTCATAAGCGATCGGGATGTCGGCCATGGCCCATACTCCATGTATCTCGAAACCGGAATTGGGTACGGTGATGAGAATTCGCTTGTCGCTATAATTCTCCACTACGTCCATAGGGGTAAAAGCGTGTTCCAATGCGGCGCTTATATGCGTTTCAGTACCATCTCTGTCGAAGGACACTACCACTTCAACATCGTTTGCCTGCGCCACGCCTGCCAAATAGACAAAATAACGCAGTTTGGACTCGAAGCGGTTGTAAAGTACAAATTGCGGGAAGGTGATGTTATCGCTTTGAGAAAGCCCCATCGCCTGTGTTAATAACACCCATCCGTCCCCGGGTATGTAATCACCCATACCGGCAGATGCCTCTAAGTGCCGAACGTTGGGCTGACCGAGAGGGGTAGAAGGATGAAAGGGAGAGCGAAGTTGCGTAAGCACAGGCGAGAGGGTGGCATTGGGCCGAATCCATACATCCCAACTTTCCGCAGTCCAGTTGAAAGAGGAAGTTCCGTCGGGATTGCCGGGGCAATACTGCGCAGATGCAGTAGCCAGATGCAGCAGCAGGCAGGCTGCCGCAATCAGAGTAGTTTTTCCAAACATAGTAATGATGGTTTATGAAGTGAATAAATAGGCAATAAGAGGGCGCTTTCGTCGCGAGAGCAATTGCGACGAATGAAGCGACACCCGCAATTAGTGTGGCTGCGGTTCGAATGCCGAATCAGTAATGCAGACTTAAAATAGCGGAGATTAGTACAGCTTCGTTCCTTTCCATTTTCGCTTTACCAATTGCCCGCCGGACGTAAACTCGTAGTTGATTTCTATGGTCTTATTGTCGGGCATTAGTTCGGCGAATACCCTGTTGGGAGAGGCGCACAACAAATCATCCGGATGCGGGGGCAGCAAGGCATAAGCCACGAAAAAGTGAGTATTGAAATAAGCAGCGTTGCAAAGACGGCTACATCCCCTGGGCAAATTGACGATACATGTGTGTCTGTACAAGGATTGGGTCCAATGATCAATCGTCACCTGAAAAGTATCCTGCGGACTTTCTACATCAGCCCCCAGATAGGTGCCGAATATGGGGTACTCGGCCACGAAATCTTCGTCCGTTTCATAGGTGTATCTCTTGAAATAATAGGCTTTGTTTACCGTTATTTTTCCGCTATCGCCGGGGTGGCAGGTAGCATCCGCTTTGTCATTGTAAGTGGTTAAAGAAAAATTGATCCAGCCGGAGACATTATCGAATATCAGATAAAATGAAGTATCTGTAAACACCCTGGGATCGCTGCCGATTCTCCATTCATACCGGCTCATATTGCGGTCGGCAGCCCGAAATTCTACCCTCACGGAGCTGGCTACCGGAATGGTATCTCTATATGGTAGGGGTATTTCGTTAGGTGTGGTCCAGTCTGTCACTATAAACTCTGCATTCGTTTTCGGCACGGTCAGGCACCTGTCATAATTCGGGCATTCGGGATTGAGTGGGTCGTCGCAGGGCGGGTCTTTTTTGCAGCCGGTCCACAGCAGGGGCAGGGCGGCGGCGAGGCATAGCAGCGGCAAGAGTGTGCTTTTTTTCATGTGTTTAACTGGTTGTTGCGGGCTTTTAGTCCCTGTGAGTTTAGTGAAGGGGTGACTACGGGGCTATATCCTGACTAAGTCACCCCTTCACTATGCACATGGCCTGTAGCCTCGCGGGTTAAAGAATAATTCTGAACAACACTGCAAAAC
>ERZ761607.1309-NODE-1309-length-32053-cov-6.818332_pt1 | contig 32053 bp, 25 predicted proteins | sample MGYA00511164_ERZ761607 | MGnify/ENA primary metagenome ERZ761607 (study PRJEB28899, sample SAMN02445080) | bioreactor sludge metagenome | biome: EBPR sludge | place: Australia: Brisbane, Thorneside Wastewater Treatment Plant | collected 2011-06-22 ... | reverse complement strand
CTCGCCGAGGTCGGGGCGGCGCTGGCGGTGCCGGTCGCGAGCGGGCTGCCGGTGTTCCAAGGCGACTTCGCCCGCCTTGGCGCGGTCGTCGATCCCGAGGCGTTCCTCGCCGCCAAGGCCGCCATCGCCATCGGCGCTCCGGCGGCCCGTGGTGCGGGTCCGTGGTCCGCGGCGGCGGCCGAGGCCTATGCGCGCGGGCTGACGTCGTTGACGGTGGCCCCGCTCGACAGCGGCGGCGGCCGACTGCGCCTGCTCGAAGAACTCACCGGCTTGTGGGTCGCCGAGGACGACGAGCGCGTGCTGCCGGCGGCCGAGGCGGCGGTGCGGACGGCGATGCAGTACGTCTTCGAAGGGGCCCTGCTGCGCATCGTGCAGGGGCGCGCGCCGGAGAACGTCGACCTGCGGCTGTGCGCGATGGAGCACGTGCGCGCGTTCGGCGGGCCAGCGAGCGTGCCGTTGCTGCTGGCGGTCATGGCGAGCACCGCCGACGAGTTCGCGCGCGGGGAGAGCCGCTTCGACCCGGATCCGCTGGTGCAGCTGCGGCTGATCCACTTCTGCGGGCAACTGCGCGGCGATCTCGCGACGTCGACGGTGCGGTTGCCGGGCCGCGATGGGCTGCCGTTGTCGCCGGTCGACTTCCTGGCGAACACGATCTTGACCGGGCGCGAGCACTATTCGAAGCTGCGGTTGCCGGCGCTGGTGGCGCTGACCTGGTCGCTGCAGCGACCGCGACTGGATCCGGATCCGGCATGGGTTCGGGAGTGGCGGGCGCAGCGCCGATAGCCGGCGTCCCGCATGCACACCCTCTGGTGCGACGAACCCATCGCCTACGACGGCAGCCAACTGCGGGCGCACTGGTTGTTCGCCCGGTTCGGGCTCGTCGGCGACGCGTGCGTCGGCTTCCGCGGGCCGTGCGCGGTGCAGCGCGACGAGATCGCGGACCTGGCCGACGTCGACGGCCCAGGCATCGCCGCCAACGACATGGTGCACTTCGTCTGGGAGTCGTTTCGCGAGACGGATCTGCTGCTCGCCGTGCACCGGCAGCGGTTGTTCGCGGCCCAGGCCGCGGAGGTGCTGGCACGGCTCGGCGCCACCGCCGCCGTGCGCCGTGACGGCGACGATCTGTGGGTCGGTGGTGGCAAGCTGTCGATCTCGATCGCGACGGTGAGCCCGGTGAGTTCGCTGCTGCACTTCGCGGTGAACGCCGCGCCGGGTGGTGCTCCGGTCGCGATCGCGACGCTCGCCGATCTCGGGATCTCGCCGCGGCGCTTCGGGGAAGCGCTGCTGGCCACCGCCGCCGCCGAACAGGCATCGATCGCCGACGCGCGCGCGAAGGTGCGACCGAAAGGAGAGTGGCGGTGAACGGGCGCCTCGTCACGGGACTCAAGCTCGCGCTGGTCGCGGGCCTGATGTGGTACGTGTTCGGCAAGATCGACTTCGAGGATCGCCTGCGCTGGCGCGTCGGCGAGGACGTCGTCGCCGAGGAGATCATCGAGATCCAGGGGCCGTGGAAGCAGGACCCCGTCGCCTACGTGCGTCCGGGCGAGACCGAACGGCGGACCGCGTCGCGCGGCGACGCCGGCGAGGGGCGCACGCTGTCGGTCGACCCGGGCTTCCTGACCTACTGGCGGAGCCTCGATCCGCTGCTGTTCGCGCTCGGCGCACTCTGCTACTTCCTGACCGCGGGGATCGCGGGCGCGCGTTGGTGGTGGCTGCTGCGCGTGAACGGCACCGACGTGTCGTTGTTCGAGACGCTGCGATTCACCTGGATCGGCATCTTCTTCAACAACGTCGTTCCTGGTGCGACGGGCGGCGACATCGTGAAGGCGCTCTACATCATGAAGCGCTGCCCGGGCCATCGCGTCAACGTGCTGGTCTCGGTGATCGTCGACCGTGTGCTGGGGCTCGGCTCGTTGGCGCTGCTGGGGGCGGTGGTCGTGCTGTTCGCGCTCGACCGCTTCGGCGATCTGGCGCTCGCGATCTGGGGCGTCATCACCGGGGTCTTCCTGATCGGCGCGGTCGCGTTCAGCAAGCGCTTGCGCAGCCTGGTGCGGCTGAAGTGGGTGCTCGACCGGCTGCCGCACCGCATCGGGCACCTGCTGAAGCTCGTCGATCAGGCGGTGTTCTTCTATCGCGACCACAAGTGGGTGATCACCGCCAGCCTTCTCGCGGGCGTCGGCAACCACGTGATCGCGGTAGGCAGCGTGCTGTTGATCGGCGAGTCGCTCGGCGTTGGTCTGCCGCCGTTCGAGTACTTCGTGCTGATCCCGGTGATCAACATCGTCACCGCGTTGCCGATCGCACCGAACGGTTGGGGGCTTGGTGAGATGCTCTACCGGAGCCTGTTCGCCACCTATGGCAGCGTGCACCTGGCCGGGGTTCCCGAAGCCGTGGCCCGCTCGACGATGGGCACGCGCGGCGTGGCGCTGTCGGTGCTCTACCGCCTGCACGTGACCCTCTGGTCGCTGCTCGGCGGACTCCTGGTGCTCTTCGCCAAGGACCGCGTGACCAAGGCCGACATCGAGCGCGAGACCGCGATCGAGGAGGCCGACGGCGACATGGACCCGCCGGAACGGGCCGGCTAACGTCCGCCGCCCCATGTCGCTGCTCGTCGTCGGTTCCACTGCGTTCGACACCATCGAGACCCCGCACGGCAAGTCGGCGGACTGCCTGGGCGGCTCGTCGACCTACTTCGCACTGGCGGCGCGGCTGTTCACGTCGGTGCGCCTGGTCAGCGTCGTCGGCGACGACTTCCCGGCCGGCCACCGCACGCTGCTCGCCGACCGCGGCGTCGATCTGGCCGGCGTCGAGCAGCGGCCCGGCAAGACGTTCCGCTGGCACGGTCGCTACGCGGCGGACATGAACTCGCGGCAGACGCTCGACGTGCAGCTCAACACGTTCGCCGACTTCGCGCCAAAGGTGCCCACCGCGTGGCGCAACACGCCGTTCGTGTTCCTCGCCAACGGCGCGCCGGCGACGCAAGCGAGCGTGCTCAACCAGATGCAGGGCGTGCGGTTCTGCGTCGCCGACACGATGGATCTCTGGATCGAGAAGCAGCGCGAAGGCCTGCTGGCGCTGTTGCCGCGGCTCGACGGCCTCGTCGTCAACGACAGCGAGGTCAAGCAGCTGACCGGCAAGACCAACCTGATCCAGGCCGGACGTGCGGCGCTGGCGCTCGGTCCCAAGCTCGTGATCGTCAAGAAGGGCGAGCACGGCTGCTTCCTGTTCTCGAACTTCTTCCAGTACGCGCTGCCCGCGTATCCGACCGAGCACGTCGTCGACCCGACCGGTGCCGGCGACAGCTTCGCCGGCGGATTCATGGGGTGGCTCGCCAACTGCGACGCGGTCACGCTGTGGAACATGAAGCGCGCCGTCGCCTACGGCACGGTGACCGCCAGCCTCACGGTCGAGGGTTTCGGCGTCGAGCGCATCGCCGCCGCCGACCGCGCGATGGTGGAGCGGCGGTTCCAGGAACTGCAGCAGTTCGTCGCGAACTGACGGTCGCCGTCAGTTGAGCTGCACCATCAGCGGCGACGACAACTGCAGGTCGGGAGCCGGCCCGGTCACCCCGACCGCCTGCAGCACGACGCTGGCGCCGACCAGCGAACCGTTGTTGGGGTTGTTGTAGCTGAGCAGCGCGTAGCCGGAGGCATCGGTCAGGGCGACGCCGAACTGGACCAGTCCGTTCAGCGGAAAGGCGTCGTCCCAACTGTTGTTGGTGAAGTTCAGCGGCAGCAGGTAGCGCAGCACGGACGACACGTAGGTTCCCGGCGCGGTCGGGCCGAGACCACCGAACAGGAACACGGGCAAGCCTGGGTCGCCCCACATGTCGATGTCCCACGTCGGCTGGCTGCCGGCTACGGGCAGGCGGCCGAAGCCGTTCTGGTCGATCACCAACGGTGCGAACGGCAGCGGGCCGACGAGCTGGAACCCCATCAACGTCGGCTGGAACTGGTTGTAGTCGAATTCGACTCCGAGCCAGGCGCCCTTCGCCTGGACACCCGGCGTCAGGCTGCCGCACAAGACACCGTTGATCGTGGCGATGCTGCCGTTGTTGGCGGTCGAGAAGATGGTGCCGCCGTAGCTGCCCGCGTCACTGCAGAACAGCAGGTTGGGCTCGAGCGGGAACGCGCCGGTGCTGTCCGGCCAGCGCGCGGCGAAGGTGCCGCCCTGTGGATCGAACGCCAGCCCGCTCACCTTGCCGAACGTCGCGGCGACGACGAGCGGCAGGCCGTCGCGGTTGTAGCCGCCGGAGTTGAGCACGCACTGGCGCGTGGTCAGCGGGCTGGTCGACGGGCCGTTGTTGTTCTCCTCGAGCACCAGTCGCGCCGAGTTCGGAGCGATGCTGGCGACGTTGCCGAACACGTCGTAGGTGATCGCCGCCGCGTCGATCTTGCAGATCGCGCCGTCGTTCGCGAAGGCAGCGCCCGAGCTGTTGCCGTTGACCCACTGCCCGCCCTGCACGGGCACGTAGTAGAGGTCGCCCGCCGGCGTCTGCAGCAGCGCGTGCGCGCCGTGCACGCTGGCCAGGCCGGCCGGTGGCGAGCCGGCAGCGACCGCGAGTTGCGCCGCGGTCAGGAAGAACTGCACGTTGCCGTTGGGCTGCATGCGCACCCAGTCGCCGGGCACCATCGTGTGCACCGAGACGCCGTTGTCCTTGATGACCTCGATGTCCTTGCCGGCGACGTTGTCGCGCACCGTGAAGTAGACCTTGTCCCAGGTGACGTTCGCGGTGTCGGCGGCGCGCACGAACAGGCCGCCGATCTGGATGTTCTCGAAGTAGGTCTTGAAGCCCGCGAACTTGGTGTAGCTGCCGTCGTTGTTGCCGTCGCCGAGGTAGCAGTGGAACGCCGTCGATGGCAGCAGCGTGCGCGCGACGCAGCCGACGGCCGGCGCCACGTACGAGAAGTCGAACTCCTCGAGCGTCGTGATCGCGCCGCCTGGTCGTTCGTTGACGAAGTCGCGGCTGACGAACGGGAAGCGGCCGGTGAACACCAGGGTCTGCTGGGCAGTGCCGGCGACGGCGAGGGTGATGGCGGCGAGCGGAACGAGGGTGTGCTTCATGGCGATTCTCGGCGAGCGCGCACGATACGGACCGTTGCGGCGGTGGCCAGGGATCCCCCGCCCGGTCGACCGCATCGTGGCGGGCGTGACAGCGGCCGCCGCCGTCGGCATGCTGGGCCGCGCCATGCTGCGCCCGCTCGTCGCTTGTTCGTTCCTCGCCGCCGCCGTCGCGCAGTCGCCGTCGACCGACGTCGCCGTCGGCGTGTTCCCGTTCCTGGTCGGGAACATGGACGCGCGCATCAACGAGATCGTGACGAACTGCCAGACGTATGGCATCGACACGCTCTACGTCAGCGTGTTCCGCGCCACCGGCCCGTCGACCGGCGATCTCTGGGTGACCGACAGCGCCGGCGACTGGAACCTGGCGTGGGGCCCGGTGCGCCCGGGCGGTGCGGGGATCCACCTGCAGAACCTGATCACCGCCTGCCACACCGCGAACGTGCGCGTCGTCGGCATCCTGAAGTGTTTCGCCGACACCGTGCAGCCGGACAACCTGGCGCATCGCCAGTACCTGCTGTCGGTCATCGACTACTTCGTCGACGCCTGGCAGGGCAACGGCGCGCCGGTCTACGACCTCGACGGCCTCGCGCTCGACTACGTGCGCTACGTCGGCGGCACGAACGTCAACGCGGCGAACGTCACCAACTTCGTGGCCGACGTGCGCCAGCGCATCGGCAACCTGTCGCTGCACGCCTACCTGCTCGCCAACCGCTACTCGTTCGACGGTCCGACCTACAACAGCATCTTCAACTCGTACGCGTCGACGATGAGCCAGCTGCAGTCGCAGTTCGGCCAGCACTGGGAGAACCTCGCGCCGTACGTCGACGTGTTCATGCCGATGGCCTACACCGCCGACGGCTCGATCTACAACACCTACGCCGGGCACCAGGCGTACGTGCGCAAGACCGCCGAGTACGCCCGTCAGGCGGTGACCAACGCGGGGTTCCCGAGTCGGCGCGTGCAACCGACGATCAAGACCTACACCGGCGAAGGCGAGACGACGACGACTTCGACGATCGAGGCGTCGATCACCGGCGCCCTGCTCGGCGGCGGTGACGGCTACCAGGCGTTCCGCTACCAGTTCCTGGTCAACAACCCGTCGTGGTGGACCAAGATGGCGCAGTTCGCGGTGCCCGGCTGCAACTGGCCGCGTCCGCAGTACGCGGTGTCGTCGCCGCGGCTCACCGGCACGTTCGATCCGGCGGGCACGCAGGACGTCGACCAGGCGGCCAACACGCTGCAGGTGCGCTTCGACTTCGACGGCGATGCGGTGTTCGACACCGGCTGGCTGCCGAACGGCGCCACGCTCGACCTCGCGCGGCATCCGGGCACCTGGTTCACGACCATGCAGGTGAAGGACGCCGACAACCACGTCAGCACGACGCGCCGCCGGATGAACGCCGGTCCCGTGATCGCACTCGTGCCGCCGTTCGTGTCGGCGACGTTCGGTGGGCAGGTGCAGGTGATCCTCGACGTCGGGCCGGCCGGTGCCGGCAACACCTACCTCGCGATCGCCGGCCTCAGCGGCACGTCGCCGGGCTTCACGTGGCGGCCGGGTTTCCCGGTGGCGCTGAACCCCGACGGCGTGACCCAACTGCTCGCCGAGGATCCCAACGGCGTGTTCCTGCAGAACGGACTGGGCACGTTCGATGCACTCGGCCGCGCCACCGCGACGTTCACGCTGCCGGCAGGGCTCGTGCCGATGCTGGCCGGCTGGCAGATGCACTGGAGCGTGCTCAGCCAGACGCCGCTCGCGGTGCCAGCCTGCGTCGGCGAGACGAAGACGATGACGTTCCTCTGAACGGCGGCGCCGGCGCCGTGCATCGGCCCGCGGGGCTCGGTATCGTCTTTGCCCCGATGATCGCGCTGCAGAGCCATGTCCAAGGTCGTTGGGTCGCCGGCAGCGGCGATCCGAAGACTCTCCACGATCCCGCCACCGAGGCCGTGCTCGGCGAAGTGCGCCCTGGCGGCGTCGACTTCGGGGCCGTGCTCGCGCACGCGCGCGAGGTCGGCGGTCCCGCTCTGCGCGCGATGACGTTCCCGCAGCGCGGCGAAGCGCTGAAGGCGCTGTCCGCGAAGCTGCACGAACACCGCGACGAGTTGATCGAGATCGCCGGCAAGAACGGGGGCAACACCCGCGGCGACGCCAAGTTCGACCTCGACGGCGCGTCGGGCACGCTCGCCTACTACGCACAACTCGGTGCGAGCCTGCCGGCGACCAGGCACCTGGTCGACGGCGATGGCATGCAGCTCGGGCGCACGTCGCGGTTCTGGGGCCAGCACGTGTTCGTGCCGCGGCCCGGCGTGGCGCTGCACATCAACGCGTTCAACTTCCCGGCCTGGGGCATGGGCGAGAAGATGGCCTGTGCGCTGCTCGCCGGCGTGCCGGTGATCGAGAAGGCCGGTACCGCGAGTGCTCTGCTCGCGTTCCGCATCGCGCAGATCGTCGTGCAGAGCGGGCTGCTGCCGGAAGGCGCCTTCCAGTTCGTCGCGGGATCGGCCTCCGGCCTGCTCGACCTGCTGGGGCCGATGGATGCCGTGGCGTTCACCGGCAGTGCCGCAACCGGCGTGCTGATCCGCGGCAACAAGAACCTGGTCGCCCGCAACGTGCGGGTGAACATCGAGGCCGACTCGATCAACCCGGCCGTGCTCGGACCCGACGTGGAGCCGGGCGGCGACACGTTCGAGCAGTTCCTCGCCAACGTCGCGACCGACATGACGCAGAAGGCGGGGCAGAAGTGCACTGCCGTGCGCCGCATCTTCGTGCCAAGCCCTCGCGTTGCCGAAGTCGAGGAGGCACTCGTCGAGCGGTTGCGGGCCGTGAAGATCGGCAACCCGGCCGACAACGACGTGCGGATGGGGCCGGTCGCGAGCAGCGAGCAACTGCGCGACGTGCGGCAGGGCATCCAGCGCCTGCAGGCGGTCAGCGACACGGTGCTCGGCGGCCCGCAGGCGATCGCCGAGCGCGGCTACTTCGTGGCGCCGACCCTGCTGCGCGCCAAGCAGGCCGATGCCGCGGTGATCCACGAACTCGAGGTGTTCGGGCCGTGCGCGACGATCGTTCCGTACGCGGGCGGCGTCGAGCAGGCGATCGAACTGTGCAACCGCGGCGGCGGCGGATTGGTGGCGAGCGCCTACAGCGACGATCGCTCCTTCGTCGAGAGCCTCGTGCTCGGCATCGCGCCGTGGCATGGCCGCGTGTGGCTCGGCAGCGAGAAGACGCTCGGTCAGGCGATCGGACCGGGGGCCGTGCTGCCGGCGACCATCCACGGTGGCCCAGGTCGGGCAGGGGGTGGCGAGGAACTGGGCGGCCTGCGCGGGTTGCAGCCCTACCTGCAGCGCACCGCGGTCCAGGGGGACCGGGCGGTCGTCGACCGCGGGTTCGGGAAGCCTTCTTCCTGACCGGGCCATCCCACCGGCTGGAGGACGGCCTCGTGTCCTCCTCGCGAACGGCACCCACGGTGTCCGGTGGCACCGTGGTTGTCGGTGGAGATGTGGAAAACCCACGAGTCCCTGGGAATCCCTGGGCCAATGGGGGGCGGGTGCCGCGTAGAGCGGTGCAACCAGAAACCCCAGAGGCTCCATGGTCTCGGTCGTCCTGATCACGTGGTGTGTCAGTTCGGTAGTCGCCGCGCCGTTCATCGGGCGCGCCATTCGCACCGGCCGGCGGGCCGCGATCGAACGCCCCGGGGTTCGAAAGTTCGCCTGACAGGCGAGCGCACGACGCGGAGTGCCATTCGCATCGCGCTGTGCCAGTAGAGGATGCGTTCGATCGGCTTGGTCCGGGACGTGCGGAACGGTCAGAGCCGGTGATGCTCGCCGCGGTACTCGAAGCGGCCCACCTTCTTGAGCACTTCGTGGCAACGGACTGGCGGACTTTGGCGCGCGACTCGCGCTGCTCGCGACCTGAGGGGAGTGCGGACGGAAGCCGTTCCCGAGTGCCGGCACGTGGCGTTCGAGCGGGATGTCGATCGGGGCGGCATCGCCGTGGCACGCCTGGGTGACGACTGCACGATCGCGGACGCTGGAAGCGGGGTGGAGTGCGACCGGGAACGGAGTGCGGCAGCGCGCAACGGTGCGCGGCGCCAACGCTCAGGGCCGACGCGCCCGCATGCGTCGCGCCAGCTGCGCGAGCGCGCGGTGCAGCAGCATGCCAACAGCGTCGATGCTGCGGCCCATCGCCGCCGCGATCTCGGCGTGCGACTGCCCGATCAGCTTTGCGGCGGTGATCACCTCACGATGCTCCGGCGACAGGTCGTCGAAGCACTGCTCCATCAGTGCGAGATCCTCATCGCGGATCGCGAGGCCACTGACGCTCGCGGCCGGCGCGGGGACGACGTCGACGGCTACGTCGCCGACCCGGCCCGGGTCGCGTTTGTCGGCGAGCCAATAGCGGCGCCGGTCGACGACCTTCGACAGCGCCTTCTGGAACAACCAGGCACGAAAGGCGGCCTCGTGCCGGAACACGACGCGATCCGCCTCGGCGAGGCACTCGCGGCACACCGACTGCACCATGTCGGAACACGACTCGCGGGCGCGCAGCACCGGGTCGAGGTGGAACCGCAGGTAGGCACGCAACGGCCCCTGGTGCTGCACCAGCAGTTCGTGCATCGGCAGGGCAGGAGGACCGTCGTCGGCTGCGGCGCGGCCATCGTGGGCATCCCGGGACACGGCGGGGGAGGATATCGCCGGGCAGGAGCTCGCGTCGATGCGCGCCATGGCGCTCGTCGGTGCGATCCCAGAAATGCGCCGGAATCTGCGTTGGCTCGACAGCGGCGCGGCGGTTCTCCAGGCGCTGGCATCGCCAGCAGAACCCGACGCTCCTACGCCCATGCATCACCATTCCGCTGTCCCCTGTGTTCTCTTTCTGTTCATCGCTGCCGCCCCCGGTCAGTCGACGGCGCCATCCTGGTCGAGCCGCTTCGGGGGCAACGGCCTCGACGAGATCGTCTCGGTCGTGCCCGGCCCCGGGGCACGGCTGACGCTCGTCGGTTACACGACGTCGACCAACCTGCCACTCGGTGCCGGCCCGGTGCTGCAGCCGACCAACCAGGGCAACGGCGACGTGTTCGTCGCCTGCCTCGACACCGCGACGCAGAGTCTGGTCTGGTGCACCTACCTCGGCGGCTCCGATCTGGATCTCGCCTTCGATGCAACCGTGGATCCGGCCACCGGCGTCACCACCGTGGTCGGCCTGAGCCGCTCGACGAACTTCCCGGCACCCGCCGGGCAGCCGACCCCGACGCGCAACGGCCCCAGCGACGGTTTCCTGGCCCGCCTCGACGCCAGCGGGGCGGCGCTGCTGACGGCCACCTTCTTCGGTGGCCCGGGCCACGACCGCCTGTGCGAAGTCGAGCCGGCGCCGGGCGGCGGCGTCTTCGTCGCTGGCGTCACCGAGGCGAACCTGCCGTCCTCGATGGCTCCCACCAACAGCTACCGGGGTGGCCTCAGCGACGCGTTCGTCGCGCAGGTCGGCATCGACGCCGGCAGCGGGGTCGCGACGACGAACTGGTCGACCCACGTCGGCGGCGGCAGCACCGACGGCATGCCGTTCGCCAGCTGGGGCGGCCTCGGCGTGATGTGGGCCGGCAACCTGGATCGCATGGCGATGGCGGTGGATGCCGCCGGAGGACCGGCGCTGGCCACGGCGTCGTTCGCCATCGGCGGCCTCAGTGCGCCCACGACGCCCACCGCACCGCAGTTGTTCCACGGTGGCCAGGGCGACTGCTACCTCGCCGTGTTCTCGCCGGGCGGTGCCCTCACCTACGCCACGTTCCACGGCGGCTCCCTCGACGAACGCCCCCGCGCGATCGCTGCGCATCCCGCCGGCGGCTTCGTGATCAGTGGCACTACGTGGTCGACCAACCTGCCGGTGACCGGCGGTGGTCTGCAGCAGACGCCGCGCGGCGGCACACTCGGTAGCGCCAGCGACGGCTTCCTCTGTCGCATCGACCCGTCCCAGGGAGCCGCCGGCCGCCTCAACTCCACCTACCTTGGCGGCACCAACGGTGAGGACAACGTGATGGCGCTCGCTGTCGCCAGCTCCGGCGTCGTCACGCTCGCCGGCACGACCGCCGGCGGCACCTTCTGGACGACGCCACGCTGCTTGCAGGCGAACTGTGCGCCCACGCAATGGACCGGTTTCGTCGCCCGCCTGGAACTCGCGGGCCCCACCGGCCTGCCTGGCGACGAGCTGCACTACGGCACCTTCCTCGAATACACCGCGGCGCCAGCCTTCACCGAGACGCTGGTTACGGACATCGTGCTCGATGCGTTCGGCGACGCCTGCTTCGTCGGCGCCACGTCGTCGCCGAACTACCCGCTCGTGAACCCACTGGCGATCGCCGGTGGGGGCGTCGATGGCGTGTTCACCTGCATGCCGTTGCTCGCCGGCGGGGTCACGCGCGACGGCTCGAACTTCGCGATGTCGCCGTGCACGGAACCAATGCACAGCAGCGCCCATCAGGCCCCGTTGCCCGGCACGTCGTTCACGCTGACCGTCGCGGGCGCGCCCGCGAACGGGATCACCGTGCTGGGGATCGGCACGGCCGAACCGCTCCCCGGCGTGGTGGTGCCGCCGCCATGGGGCGGCACGCTACTCGTCGCGCCGCTCGCGGTGCTGACGACCTCGTCGAACCAGTTCGGCGCGGCGCGGTACACCCTCGCGATCCCCGCCGGCCTGTCGATGCCCACCACTTGGGGGCTCGCGGCCCAGTGGTTCTGCTTCACCAGCGCGACCTGTCCTGGCCCTGGACCGGACTTGCTGAACAACAGCGACCGGTTGAACTTCTGAGCCAGCGCTCGCCACCGGTCCCATGAACGACCAGCACGACCTCGTCGACGACCTCGTCTGCCAGTGCCTGCAGGCGCGTGCCACCGGTGACCTGGCGACTGTCGCGCAGCTGCTGGCCGCACAGGATCCTGCCGTGCGCGCCGAAGTCGAAGGGCTGCTGACGACGCTCGATCGCGTCGGCCTCGGTGGCGACGCGGCGGCGGGGGCCGCGGGAGCATCGGCGCTGCCGTTCGGCCCGTACTTGCTGCTCGAGCGGCTCGGCGCCGGCGCCATGGGCGTCGTCTACCGAGCGCGCGGCCCCGATGGCAGCGAGTGCGCGCTGAAGCTGCTGCAGCCAGGCCTGCTGCCGGTGCGACGCGCGCGCCTGCGTTTCGATCGAGAAGTTCAGGCCCTGCGCGAGCTCGCGCACCCTCTCATTTGCCCGATCCGCGATGCGGGCGAGGTTGAAGGTGTGCCGTTCCTCGTCATGCCACTGCTGCCCGGCGAAAACCTGCAGGCGCACTTCGCGCGTGGGCCGGCGCGCACGCCCGCGGACCGTGATCGGTTGCTCGCGCTCGTCGAGGCGCTGGCGCTGGCACTGCATCACGCGCACGAACGAGGCTTCGTGCACCGCGACGTCAAGCCCGCGAACGTGCTGGTCGGTCACGACGGCCAGCCCATCGTTCTCGACTTCGGGCTCGCGCGCCTCGATCGCGACGACGCCGCGACGCTGTCGCAGTCGCGCGAGGTGATCGGTGCGCCGGCCTACATGGCGCCGGAACAGATCGCCGACGGACGCGCCGTCGACCGTCGCGCCGACGTCTACGCACTCGGCGTGCTGCTCTACGAAGGGCTCACCGGCCGCTGTCCCTACGAGGCGGCAACGCGCGAGTCGCTATACCGCGCGATCCTGACCGGTGACGCCGCCGCGCCGTCGCAGCACGCCGCCGACCTGCCGCATGCCTTCGACGTCGTCTGCCTGACTGCGCTCGCGCGCGAGCCGGATCGCCGCTATCGGACCGCTGCCGATCTTGCCGCGGATCTGCAGCGCGTGCGTGCGGGCAGTCGCCCGCTGGCGCAGCTGCCGGGCCGACTCGAACGCACCCGCCGCTGGCTGCGTCGCAACCCGCTGCCGACCACGCTCGGTGCGCTGCTCGTGACGGCGTCGCTGGTAGCGTCGTGGCAGACAGCGCGGGTGCTGCAGCGCGCCGCCGGAGATCACGCGCGTGTGCTCGCCGCCACCTCGATGACCACGCTGGCCGCCGATCCGCCCAGGGCCGAGGCTCTGGCCCGCGAGGCGTTGCGCCACGATCCCGGGTGTCACGAAGCCGCAACCGCCCTTCTCGCCGCACAGGCGGCCGATCGCGAACAGGTGCTGCGGGGCCACACCGCATCGGTGACTGCCCTGTGCTACGACGAACGCGGCGAACACCTCGTCTCGGCGTCGCTCGATGGCACCACGAGGCTATGGAACCTGCGCAGCGGCGGCGCGACCACGCTGCTGCACCCCGGCGGTGTCGGGGCGGTGGCGCTGCAGCCCCGCGGCGACCTGGTCATCAGCGGCGGCGCACGCGACGGCATGCTGCGCGCATTCACTCGTGACGGTGCCCTGCAATGGGAACGGCGCGCCGCAGCGGACGGTGAGCGTGTGCAGGTACTGCAGTGGTCGCCCGACGGTCACTGGTTGCTCGCCGGTGGTGCTGGCGCGGCCGTGCTCGTCGACGCCGCCGGCGACACGCGCGAGGTCGCTGCGCCGGCCGCAGCGGTGACCGCAGCAGCGTGGCTCACGGACGACGTGTTCCTGCTCGGCAGCGGGCCGCAAGTCGGAGCGAACGCGGCGCCGACATCGCACTGGCTGCGCGCCGTGCAGATCACCGCCGACGGTGTACGCACGACGTCTGAGACAGCCGTTGCTGCCGGTGTCCGTTCGCTCCACCGGCGCCCGGGACCCCGCGGAACACTGCCGGCGGCGGTACTCATCGTCGATGCGGCCGATACGGCTTCGTGGTGGTCGCCCACGGAGAACGCGCTCGTCCCGTTGCCGTTCGCTTCGAGCAAGCGCGTGCAGACCGCCGCGTGGACCCCCGACGGGGGCACGGCCTTCACGCTGTCGCCGACGGGTTGGCTGGCCCACTGGAGACCGAACGGGACGTTCCTCGGCGGCAGCAACACGGTCAGCTGGGCCGCGCACCTCGGGACCGTCGCGTGGCGCCCTGAACATCCAACGCCGCCAGTCGAGCAACCGGCGTGCGACCTCGTCGCCGTCGCCGGCGGCTTCGGCGTCGTGCAGATCCGTCCCGCGGATGGGGCCCGCGGCCTTCTCCTCGGGCGTCGCCAACTTGCCGCGCTGCCGCCGGCTTTCTCGCCCGATGGCACGCACCTCGCAACGGCCGATCGCGACCACGGCATCCGCGTGTGGCCGTTGTTTCGTACGGACCATGCACGGTTCCTGTGCGGCGATGCGGTGCGCAGCGCCGTCTGGTGTGGCGACGACCGCATCCTGACGGGCACCGCACGCACGGACCTCCGCGGTCGCGTGCGCAGCTGGAACGCCGTGAACGGCGCCCTGCTCGGCGAGCAGTTCTTCACCGACGATGTCGCTCGGCTGGTCGCCAGCGCAGACGGGACGCACTGGCTCGCCGCCTCGGGGCGCGCCCGACGCGGCCAGATCACCGCCATCGCGGACCGCGATGGCACGTTGCGTGTCGCAGGAGCGGCCACCGCGCTGGGTCTGCGCTTTCCGGTCGATGTCGCGACCCTGCCGGACGGCCGCCTCGCGATCGCGGAGGAGGATGGCGCCATCGTGGTGCTGGACGGTCCCTCCGGCGCCGTGGGGCAGCGCCTGCCCATCACCGGCGAAGCCGCAGATGCCGGGAGCCCGCTGCTCGCGATCGCCGCGACCGCGGATGGGCGGACGTTGTGGACGGCTGGACCTGCCGGCGTGCTGCATCGCTTCGACCGCGGCGCGGATGCGCGCTTCATGCCCACGGGAACCCGCCGGCTCGGCGAGGCCATCCGCCAGCTCGAATGCGTCGACGACGGCAGCCTGCTCGTCGCGCAGGCCAATGGCGGACTGCACCTGCTAGCACCCGGCGGCAACAGCGGCAGCGTGGTGTCGTTCGCAGGGCATCGCGACGACGTCTGCGACGTGCACTGGACGCGAGAGCGTGGCGAACTGCTCGTGGCCAGCGGCGACTACGGCGGCGTGGTGCGCATCTGGCGCGGCGACGGCATGCTGGTGCGCGAAATCCGCGCCCACGGTGGCCCGGTTTGGTCGGTGCGCTTCTCGCCGCGCGGGGACCGGCTGCTGACCGGCTCCGAAGACGGCACCGCTCGCATCTGGGAAGTCGATGGCTGACCCGCTGGCCGACTGCGGCTCCAGCGGATCTGCTGCGGCGGCGACGCGCCTCAGGGGAGTCGGTGGCGTGCTCTTCGATGTCGACGCGGAGGGATGGTGGCCACAATGCCCGACGTGGCCCAGCTCGTGGTGGGGGAGCGGGGTGTCCGCTGCCGTGCCGTCACTTCGGCGCGCGGACCGGGCGATAGACGAAGCGCCGATCGCTGCGGCGCTGGTCGAACTGGCCGGTGAACTCGGCCACCAACTCGAGCGACGCCACCGGCGGTTCCATCGGCAGCGGCTCACGCACGAAGACCACGTGGTCGAACCGACCACTGTTCTGCGCCCAGAACGTCGTGAAGTCGGCGCGCGCGACGCCGACCGCTCGATCGGCGGGCGGTCGCAGGTGGAAGTAGCCACCCAGCGAGGTCGGGTCGCCACCAACCACCAGCACCGCACCGGTGAAGTCCGGTTGGCGAGACAACCACAACGCGGCGCGCACCGCCCCGGCATTGCCGAAGGCGAACGACGTCCAGGCCCACAGCCCGCAGTGCATCACCAGCAGCAGGCGCAGATGCCATCGTGCGGCCTGCCCCGCGGCCGCGGCGAGGCCGATGGCCACCACCACGAGCAGCATCGCCAGCGCCGGGTACTCGAACCGCAGCGCCTTGCGGGCGATGAAGCTGTGGAGACCGAGGTGCAGCACGGCACCCGCCAACACAGTCGGCACCAGCACTCCGCCAGCGCACAACCGCGCCCACGCCACGCGCAGCAGTCCCGGCACCAGCATCACCGTCGGCACCACGCCGGCGATGGCATAGAACCACCACGGCTGCGTTTGCCACTTCTCGGCCGCACCGAGGCCGACGTTGGTCTGCACATAGCGCCACGGCACCAGCAGGAAGCCGCCGACGGTGTGCAAGTCGACCAGGCCCTGGGTGACGATGCCCGGCACGCAACCCGCGACGAACCACGCCGCCGCGGCACGGCGCCGTTGCCACAGCAGCACGCCGAGAAAGGCCGGACCGAACAAGGCATCCTGGAAGCGGCAACAGAACGCGAAGCCGAGGCAGAGCCCAGCCAGCAACGGCGGCCACCGACCGGGCCCGACCAGCAACACCGCCGCGGTCAGCGCGAGCGTCGACGCCAGCGCAGGCCCCGATGGCTGCACGCCGTGCACCGTGAGCCCCGACAGGGCGATCAGCAGCAACGGCAGCCGCGGCTTCGCCAGCGGCCGCCAGCGCATGACCAGCCACCAGCAGGCCGCTAGCGGCAGCAGCGACACGATGGCGTTGACCGCGCGCACCAGCGTCAACGCAGCGAGTGGACCTTCGACTCCGAGCGCGGTCACCGCGCGCAACAGCGCCGCCAAGGCGAGTGGGTAGACCTGGCTGCGCACGCCGTCGATCCACTCCCAGGTGCGATGGATGGGTGCCCCGGTCGCGAGGTGCCAGGCCGGATCGACGTACTGGTACTGCTGGTCGACGAACTCGAAGCCGTGGGCCAGCAACACCGCGGGTGCCCGCAGCGCCAACGCCACCAGCAGGAATGCGCCGAGCGACCAAGCGGGCCCCCGAACCGGTGCAGGCCCAGCAGCCGATGCGGACAGCGACACGCCGGGATCTTGTCGATTCCCGAGCGGATTGGAACCGTTGCCAGCCAAGGAGGCTGGCGTTCGGCAGCGGGCCGTTCGCCACCATCGTGATCGACGTGCTCCGCCTCGTCGTCTACCTCGCGACGGTGCAGTCGATCCTGCCGATGGCAGCGGCGTTGCGCGGCGCTGGCGGTGGAAGAGGCAACGGCGGCGCGCTCTCCGACTCGTGCACCCTGTGCTCGCTTGACCGATCCTGGCCTGGTGAAGCGGCGGTCCTCCTGCGCCGCTCGGCGCTCCCGGTGGAGCGCAGTGCCCAAGTCGTTGGGATCGGCCAGATTGAGAAAATGGTGGGCGTTGCAGGAGTCGAACCTGCGACCCTCAGCTTGTCGACCGCTTCTAGCTCATTGCAGCATAGTTACTTACGGTGATTCCTGCGCCGGTAGCGATGCTAGCGGTCGCGCACCGACGCGTCAAGTTCGGGTACCCGCTGGCGTGTGCAAGGGCGCGCCACGCGCTCGCGGATCGCTCCAATCGCGAGTAGCCTCGGCCAGCTCGCCGAGCCCTCTCGTTTACCTGACGCCGTCCGATGGGTCGCTACTTTCGCCGCTACAGCGAAGGCCGCGTGAGGCGGCCCAAGAAGAAGTCCGCTCGGGTTGCCTTGTCGCATTCAGTTGGAGGCATCGATCGCGACATCGAACACTACTTCTTGCACCTGACGCCCCAGCAGCTTGACGCGGTGCTTCGTCGCTACGGCCAAGAGAATGGACCGGGCGCGTTGACCTACGCGATCGAAACGTACGGCAGCTGGCGGCGCGGTGGCGTCAAGATGAGTGGCCTTGTCGCTCAGCGGCTTCTGAATCTCGTGCCCCTGGTCTTGGACTCTTCCACCAGGTTCGAGCTCGTGAAGAAGCTCCGCTATAGGTACATGCGCAAGCAGACTCGCTGGGTCTCTTGCGCTCCAGCGGACTGGCGCGCCAAGGTGGCCCCAGTCATCGCCGAGCTCCTAGCTGCAAGCAGCGCTTTCCAACTGCCAGGCGAGCCCCTTGAGCGCCTACACTGGCTTGCGCACGGTGACACCGCCGCGGCCCAAGCGCTACTCGCGGCGGCCGAACAGGAGGAGGCCGTCGTCCGTCTTGCACACCTCGAAGGCGAGTTCCAGCGGATCGATCTGCTACTTCAGACCATCGCGTCAACCCGCTCCGTCTCGCACGACATTCACATCCCTCAAGGCAGCATTCACGTCACGATTGCCATCCCCGAGCCGAAGAAGAAGGGGTTTTGGCAAACCCTCGGAGAACTTTTTTCCTGAGCCATGAGCGAATCTCTCCCAGCGAACTCTCCGGACCCCGCGCGATTGCCCACCAAGCCGCCGAGTAACCTGCTCGACGCAGCCCTCGCTCACTTGCCTCAAGAGCAGCAACGAGCGCTGGCCCAAAAGGCCCTGGAGCGGCAGCTCGAAATCGATGCTCGCGCCGTCGAAGCCGAGCACCGATATCGGACGAGCAGCGTGGAAATGGCCAACACCATCGACCAGGTGCGCAAGCTCGAAAGCGCCACGCAGAGCGATTACTCAATTCGCGCGGAGTACCAGACCGCAAGCGGCCGCACACAAATCGAGATCAAGAAGTCCCAGAGCAATGTTGTGATCGTTATTGCGATCGTCGTCGCGATCCTCGCGTTCCTCGTTCTTTCGCGCCTCTAGGGATGCCAACCACCGTCCGGGTTCATCCCACGTGGCGAGTCGCGATAATCGCCATCGCGGTCGCCATTGTTACCTTCAGCATTCTGGCAGGCCTCAAGAACCTCTTGCCCGGTGGCCGCCGCGACGACACCCCAAGCACAACTTCTCGCACTCGTGACCCGAGCGTCGAACCCACGCTCGCCGGGTCGTCACTCATTCCATCTCTTGCACTCCGGGTTCCGGATCCTCAGCTCGAATCTGCCTGGTCGGCCGAGTTGGCCCAAGCCCTCGAGGGGCGAACTGAGGTTCCCGTCGAGAACGGCCGAGTCGACGTCCTAACTGAACACTACGCCATCGAAGTTGATCGCCTCGACAAGTGGCATGAGGCGATTGGGCAAGCAGCGCACTACGCCCTGAAGACCGGCAAGCGACCTGTCGCCGCCATCATCATCTCCACGGATGCGTGGCCAGTCTCTCCCGCAACACAGTCGAAACTCATGGTCGTCGACGAGACGTGTGCGAAGCAGGGAATCAAGCTCATCCTACTTCGCCGCTCGCATGAATGAGAGGGCTTTGGCCTCGACTCTTGACCGCTGCGGATTGAGCTATTCACGACGAGGCCCCATCTCCTCGATCGACTTCTCCATCCGTGCGATTCGATCAGCGAGTTTGAGTTGGTCGTCTCGCTGCAACCGCCCTGACGCGTCGAACCCCTGGGCACTCGCAAGGAGCGCCTTCATTCCCACCAGATCGCCGGCTGCCGAAGCCCGGTTGAACCTTGATAGGATCACTTGCAGTTCACAAGTCGTCAACCACCTGTCTGCGCCTAGCTCCACAAGGCGGTTCATCGCGTGTTGCAGTATGCCGATTCCTCTGTCCATTTCCTGAACGTCTTCGTGCCCACGCGGCATCCCTGCCGTCGCCGCTCCCAGCATTACAAGACTCTCAGCAAGGCGAATCTCATCGTCTAGAGTGCTTCGAATCCAGATCGCACCATTCAGCCGGTTGATGGCCGCATGCCATGCGCGAAGCGAATCCCCCTCGTTGAGCTCGCTGACTCTCAGCCAGAGTACTCCAGAGTTGTTGAAGAGCTTCGCCAGCAATCGGGGTTCCGCCTTCAGCCTTTCGTCGTCACATCCTGCATCTAGGGATAGCGCGCACCTCCGAAGCTCGTCTCCGTCAGCGTCGGCCATGTTCATGACGATCATACTCTCGTTGAGGATCGCCGAGAACTCACAATACCAGTCGCCCGCCTTGCGACTCTGCTCTACACACTCTTCGACCGCGCCGCGATACACGTCTCTCGAAAGCCTGGATATTGCCCCATACTCGGCCATCGCGGCGGCGAAGTCAGACAGAACGAAGCGACGCTCCGCCGCCAGCTCCGGATATCGCCTACTTGATTCCTCGACATCGCGCATCAGATCAAGGCATCGCGTACGGATGTCCACTCTTCCCGTGCGCCGGCCCAACCCAAGCAACCAGCATGCTTCGGCCCACTTCAGGCGCAGCTCACCCGCCGGCGAGCGTGTAAGCCCCTTCGTCCCATCACGAAGCCTAGCAAGTTCGGCCTCGATCAGACGTGCATCCCAGCTGTCACCTCGGCTGCGCCACCTCAGAATGGATGCACTCGCAGCGGCCTCTACAGGGTCGCCCAACCTCGCGGCGACCTTGCCAGCGGCTACCGCACTCATGTGGCGACGCACATGGTCCTTGACGGCGCCAACCGCAAGAGCGGCCTCATTCGCCGGCAGCGGCTCGGGGCTGACGATCGCGCGCAGGACACCTACGAACTTCGCGTACGACGCGATCTGCGCATTCGAGTCAACATCCCAACCCGTGACGGTACCTGCGAGGTGGGCGGCCTCCGCCAGAGGGTTCCACATCCAAGCTGGAGCTGGCGCACTCAGCTCAGCCATTAGGTAGTGGAAGAAGCTGTCAGCATCCTCGCCGAGAATCAACCTTCCGCTTCCCACGGCGAGCATGAACTCTCGGACGCCAGCACTCACCATTCCCAACGAGTTCTCGTGCACCAGCCAGTAGACCGGCTTTTCGTACGTCGCAGCGACGCTCCGCAGGGCCCTCATCAATGCGGGGTCGCTCCCAGAGTGGCCGACGACGACCAGACACGCTGCATCACGCAGCACCGTCGTCAAGCACGCGTGAAAGCACCGCTCCGAATCGCGACTCTCTACATCCTCTTGAGTCACGGCACACTTGTAGTTCGTGATCGACCCATGCAGGTGGCCGATCTGCGGCTTGCCTGGTCGCGAAACAAGCTGCCGCAAGGCCTCGCGCCCATCCGCGACGATTGGTGTTACACCATGTGGGACGATCCCCTGCTGCAACAGGAGATCGAAGTTGGTCGTGAGGACGGTAGTTACGACTCCTCGCGCCATCAGATGGCCTAGGCACGCGTGTGCCCAATTCAGCCGTGCCTTTCCCAACAACTTGCGAAGCAACGCAGACTGGTAAGTCTCGTACGGAAGAGCCGCCGAGAAGAGCCGTGGGAATGCCTCACCCCAGGACGCCGGCACCGGGTGCTTCAGATGGTTGAATATGGTTGCCAGCAAATCAGGGCCGTCCACACTCGGCAGTTGCGCGGCACTCGCATACAGTGCACCCAGCTGCCGAGCCATGTCGCTTGCTAGCGGGATGCCGGCTGTCCGAGAACAGCCCGCGCCGACTAACAACACAGGTGGTGTTAGCGATAGCGGACTCAGGGTTCCAACCCGAAGCGAATCCACCAGCGCCTTGCGCGTGGTCACGCGTCCCTCAAGAGCGTCCGACATGCCGTGTGGGTGCACAGCTACTCCGGGCGGCACAGTACGGCAAACGCAAACGACGAGGCCGCGTCGCTTCTCGCGTGCCTCGCCCGAGTCGGAAGGGGGAACCCACCTTCGGTTCCCCCTTCCGAACCATCCCCCTCTCTTCCCTTTTCCCGATCGACTCGGCTCGTCCCTGAACCATCAGCCGGCTCTTGGGTCGGGCCGCCGGCCACGAAGAGCTGAGCCCGGGAGCCGGCGCAGTTGGCGTCGCGGAAGGCGTTGGCGCGCACGTGGCGGACCAGCACCAGGCGCGCGCGGTGGAGTCGGCGGCGCCAGGGGTGCCGAACACGGAACGACCCCGAACGCGAACCCGGGTTCGTTGCAGATCGGGCAATGCACGATGCCATCCCAGGGGTCCTTCTTCGGCACCTTCGCACGGAACAGGCAGCCGAACGTCCGCAGCGTTCGGAAGCGCCACCAGGCCTGAACAAACTCGCGCACCATCCCGTCGGGAAGATCGAGCACCTTCACGCCCTTGGACGCGTACTTGCTCAGGTAGTTGACGGCAGCAGCCTTCGGCCACCGGCTCCCTCGAAGGTCGACCCGCTGGCCTTCGCCGCCCGTTATCCGCTTCCACTCTTCGAGCACTTCCCGCCAGGGCATGAACTTGCCGTCCCAGGCGACGTGCACGTGCGCGTGCCAGCCTCGATCCTCCGATGCCGTGCATTCGAACACGGCGACGGCTCCAACCACGCTGCGCCGCCACACCCATGAGTTTCGCAACCTGGCGAACGCGCGAACCAGCTTGTCGAGCATCACCTGGAGTTCGTCTTGGTTGCGCATGGTCAGCGTGAGCAGGCGCACGGGATTCCGGAACTGACCAAGGAGGAAGCTCAGCCGTTCCCGCACGTGCATCGACGCCCGTCGCTCGCAGTGCGGGCACAACCGCAAGCCGCATCCCATCGGGACGACTTCCCAACGGTGACCGTTCGCGCACTGGTACGGGATCGACTTCAGCCTGCCGCAGTCCTGCACGCGGCTCGCCCTGAGCCTCCAGACGTTCCCGGTTTCGCGCAGCGACATGTAGTCGCCGGAGTCGACGTTCACTCGCGAGTCGGCCAGCGCATCGTCTGCCGCGTCAGCGAACCGATTCGCGATCGAGAACATCGCTGCCACGACCAGCTCCCCGGCAGCCTGACGGAGCTGCTCCCAGCGAGCCTTGGCCGACAGCGACTTATCCCCAGAGGTCAAGAAAAGTGGGGGCGTTGGCTTGCCCCCATGCTCCGGCAGATCCGGAGACCCGTTGCCGCCTGGCGGCGGCAACGGGTCATCTCCGTAGCGCTTCCAGGAGCTCATGGGCTCACCTCCGGAGCCAGCCCGAATCTTGAGAGCGTGGCCGAGGTTGTCGGCTGCAGAGCCCCAGGAGGCCCGTTGGGCCGCCCACCGGAGAGCGCATCGAAGAACCGCGCGAGCGCGAGCTGGCTCGTCATCCATCGCTTACCCACGCGGATCGCTTCGAGTGTCACCCGAAGGCCGCCAGGTCCAACGACGCCGGCACGGACCCAACGCCATGCGACTGCGCGGTGCATCGCACGGCCGCTCGCGCCCGCCGGCACGAGCTTCGGAACGTCATGAAGAGGAACGAGGCCCTCGCGCAGGAGGGTCTCAGCCGTTGTCTCGCGCAATTGCATGCGCGCCCGTTTCGCACTTCGGACGCCCTGAGTCTGTGCGAAGCACAACAGTCGCACATGCTGACACACTGCCCCAGGTTGAAGCCCCGCTCACGTACTAGCCGTTCGGCTTCCGACTCGCTGCCTCTAGGGCATCCGTTCCTGCCTTCGTTCGCGTCCAGCCGCGCTTGCGGTCGTTCTCGACGAAGCCGCGCTGTCGCAGGCTGGCCGAGAAGTGCCGCACCGTGTCAGGTGCTAGGCCTGCCTTCCCCGCTGCAGCCACAAGCGTCCGTTGAGGCAGCGCTTGCAGGAAGTCCAGCTCGGCCGTGGTCAACGGCTCGCGCACATCCGAGCCGACTCCCGCGTCCTTGATCGCTTCGAGCCTACGCCACGTCGAATGAACGATCTGATTTCGCGGGACCTCCAACGCCGTATCGACAAACGCCCGAAACTCATCCTCGGCACCAACCAGCAGGTGGGCTTCGGCAAGCGTGCAAGCGACATCAGCGTAGGACCAACCTGCGAAATGGTAGGTCTGCAGGCCTCCGCGCAGCCAGTGTAGTAGCCAATGCAGCGTGTGGTTCCCCCAGGCCCCACGAAGCACAGGCAGGAACTCGGTCCACAAGCAGGCAACCTGAGCTGCCGCACCTCGCTCGCAGCGGCGACGCGTTGGCACCAAGCTCGCAAGCCGGTTCACGAACATGGTGAGCTCCGACGGCCAGTCAATGGCAGGCCGCGCAGGTTCATGACTCGGCTCGTTCAAGGGAGTCCCCGAGCTGACTCGCAGCGGGATTGCGAGTCAACCTGCCCCCAGGTGCAGCTACCCCAGGCGAGCCGCTGCCTCGATTGCCTTCCCGATGTCGAGGCTCGAATACAGTTCCGTCGTTCGGACGTCCGCGTGCCCGAGCACGCACCGGGCAACTTCGACTCCGAACGCCTTGCGTACCCGTTCCGCAGCGTTGTGCCGAAGCCGCGCAGGAGCGAAGGACTCCACCCCACCAGCCTTGCAAGCGCGGTCGATCGCGCGGCGGTAGCCAGCAACCGTGTAGACCTCGCCTGGCGCACGCTCTCGTCGGCCGACGCGGCGCTTTGCCAGCTCGGCGCGCGCGACCTGGCTCGGCTGCACTCGCGTCTTCCGCAACGCGCGACGTTCGCCGGCGCGCAGCTCCTCGCTTCGCTCCGCGGAGAAGATGACCACCTTCGGATCCAGGACCAGCCACGGCGACAACACCGCCTGCCCCTCCGGCCCGATCGCGATCGCGCGATCCCGCCCGACGTGCAGCGTCTTGTGCTGGCTCGGCCGGTAGATCCACACGGCGCCACTCCGAGCGACCTCGCCGCCGCGCATGCGCAGCAGCTCCCCGACGCGCATCCCGGTCAGGATCTGCAGCCGGACCATCGCCGAGATCATGCGCGGCAAGTGGGGCAGCGCTGCATCGAGCACGCCCTGCGGCACGGCGAGCACCGGCGGAGTCTCCGGCGCTGGCGTTCGGAACCGCTTCAGACCTTCGACCGCGAGCGAGCCGTGGTACACGCTCGGCGGAACCAGCTCCTGCCGTACGCCCCACTTGAACAGCCGCTTGCACCGCCGGACCTGGTCGTTGATGTGCGACCGCGACCAGCCCTTGGCGACCATCGCGTTCTGCAGCCCGGAGAACCAGCGCGGCGAGAAGTCGCTCGCCGGCTGCGTTGCCGCGCACCCCAGCAGAACCCCGAACGCCTCGACGTAGTTCGACAGCTCCCCGGTCTGCCGACCGTCCGGGCCGACGTAGTAGGTCGCGTGCGCTTCCAGGAAGGACGCGACCAGATCGCCTACCAGGAGCTTCGCCGGCGCTGCTTCCCTCGCCGTTGGCGGGGGAGCCCCATCCCGCAGGTAGGTCGCCAGCAGCGCTCGGTAGCGCGCCGTCGCCTCAGGACCAGGCTTCCCCAGGTAGTAGGTCCGCCCTTCGATCACAACGCGGCTCTGCCCCGTGGCCTTGTGCACGCCGAGCTTCGGCACGCGAACCGCGACACTCTTCGGAACCTCCGGCACCATGGTGAGCTCCCGCTTGGTAGTCGACTACCAAGCTTTTCAGGCGCTGCACCGAGCCAGGGGCGCGGGTTGCCGCAACGTGCGGCCAGCAAGTCGATAATGGTGGGCGTTGCAGGAGTCGAACCTGCGACCCTCAGCTTGTCGAGCCGGCCCAGGGGGATGCTGCAAGCCCCCGCGGGTTCAAGGATTCGAGCGTAACCCCCCGCGGCGCCGGTAGCAACGGGTGCCGTCTGGTTCTGTTTGGTTGCGCCCGATTTTGCCCGATCGCGCCCAAAACCGGGCAAAAGCTCGGAACTTTCCGAGGTTGGTTGCAGCCCCTTTCAGGCCGCCTTCGGAACCGCTGAGGGTCGCAGGTGGCGCCGGTCTCGCCCCGCCAGGGAGCCTCGGAAACCGCCTCCTGTCCGCCCGTGCGCCACCGTCGTTTCGATGCCGTAGCCGGAACCGCCTCGGCTCGTTTTGCTGCCGAGGGTCGGCTGCCGCGCGCAATCCTCGGGCGGCAGGCCGGCGCCCGGCACCCCGTTGTTCATCCCGCGCTCGTCGCGCGGGTCAATCCATCCGGCGGGGTGCCGGCACTTTCACCCCAGGGCAACCGTGAGCACCACCCCGAACCGACGCGCGATCATCGCGGCCCGTTCGATCATCTCCGCCAAGCGCAACGACCAGCCACCCCCGGTGGCGTTCGTCGAAGCCATCAAGATCGAGCACCACCCCCAGAAGCGCCGGCTGCTGATCGACCACGCCATCGAAGTTCTCGCGGCGCACGACGACGCGCCTGGTGCTGCGTTGGAGATCGCACGGGCCTTCTTCGCCGAGCCGCCGCGGCCCGCGCCCGGTGCCGAGCAGGAGATGGACCCGCGCGAGTCGATGGCGCGCAAGCCCGCCGAACGCTGGGCACCGGCCGCGGCGCCCGGGCAGCGCGATCCCGAAGGCAAGGTCGGCCCGGTGCCCGACGACGGCAAGCGGACCCTGGACGAACTGAAAGCCGCGGTCGACGTGATCGCCGGCGCGACGCTGCTCAACGGCGGCCTGTGCGAGACGACCCAGGGCATCGGGCTCGACCTTCGCTTGCTGGCCGCGCGGTGCCGCGACGGTCAGGGCGGCTTCGTGAACAGCTTGGCCGATCAGCTGCGCGACGCGGCAGCCGCGGCGGGCACGGCGCGGCAGAAGCGCACCGCAGGCGATCTCATGCGCGAGCGCGCCATTGCCGACGGCGCCGGCATCGAAGACCTGGAGGCGATGAAGGCGGCCGAGCGCGAGTTCGAGCAGCTGATCAACAGCGGCCACGCGCCGACCGTCGGACTTCATCGCTTCGTCGAACTGGCGCTGCAGCGCCGCAGGAGCCACCCATGAGCAACCCGAAGAAGATCGCCGTCCCCGTCCCCCCTGGCCTCACCCCGGCTGCGGCACCGGCGGTGCCGAAGGCCGCGCCGCAGGCCGCGCCCAAGTCCAAGCGCACGATCCCGATCGCGCTGCCGAACCTCGTCCCGGAGAAGGTCGACCTCGGCCACTGGTATTGGGTCGGCGCGCTGCCGGAGTGCCCGCGGGTCGTCGTGCACGTCGCGGGCATCGAGTTCCCGAAGGTCACCGAGACGGTTCGTTGGAAGAACAGCCTTGGCGTCGTCGAGCGCACGAAGAATGCCGGCGTCGTGCTGCGGCTCACGGAGACGAAGCTGCACCTGCTCGCAGATCGCCTCGCACGCGGGGTCGTCCGCCCGAGCCGCGGCTTCGTCACCGACCAGGAGAACACGCACGGCCAAGTCGTGCTCGACGCCAAGCGCCCGCTGCCAGCCGCGATCCTGACGATTCCGACGGAACAGGAACTCGCGGCAGCCGCGAAGCGCGATCGTGCGACGCGGCCGTTCTGCCCGCAGCCCGGCGATCGACCGCTCGCAGACTTCATCTACCTGCAGCCGCTCGCACCGGGCGAGAAGGTCAAGCCGCGGCCTGCGGACGCCGACCTGCCGCCGCCACTGTCGGTGACAGGGATCGTGCTCGGCACCGGCCCGAGCGTTCCCGAAAGCGCGAAGCCCGATGTCGATGACGGCCACGCTGCCATCAACGCACGACTGCAGCCGAAGGCGAAGTCGATGCTCGCCTCGTTGGACGAACGCGCCGCAGCGGCCGAGAACGGGCTGCTCCAGTGACGAAGCCTGGAGGCTTCGCGCGGCGCGTGCTCGACGACGCCCTGAGCCCTGAGGGCGTCGTCGCGATCACCGCATGGGTCAGCTACGGCCTGTCGGGCCTCAAGCCGCCGCCGCCGATCCTTCTGCAAGGCGGCGTCGCCGAGGAGATCGGCCGCGGACTCATCGCGGGGCTGATCCACGCGGGCTTCGACGCGCTTGTGGCACCGGCCTCGTGGTGGCGTCCGGGCGGCTCCTTGCCGCAGAACCTGCCCCGGATCGTCGCGTTCATCCCCGGCCTGGAACCGTGGGACGATCGGCTCGTCGATGAACTGGCGGATCGCTGCGCCCTGATCTGCTGCGGCGACGTCCTGCCGTCGTTCCCCGACCCCGGATGCCGGTGGCTGCTGCCCGAGGTCCCGCGCAGCGTCGCCGCCGATCTGCAGCTGCTCGATGATGCCGGGTGGCCGCGCGGCGCGCTCACCGAGTAGCAAATGCAACTCTCTGCTGCGGGGCCTTGCGCCGGCAAGGAACCCGCCGCATCGTGCCCCTCGCCTCGGCGCGAGCCGGGCGCGCTCGGCGCGAGCCGGGCGCTTTCTCAATCGAGTCGAGCTTTAGAACGCAGCCGGTCTGAGAAGACCACGCGGCCCTGGATACCTCGCGTGCCCCGCGGGGACCAACGCGGCCCGCCTTCTCGCCAAGCCCCCGGCTGTTAGTGGGCTGTGGGCGACGCACCCCGCGATCGGTGGCCAGGAGGCAGGCCACCGGCGGGGGAGGCCCGATTCCAGGCACGCCGCGTCGCGGGCCTTGGCGAGTCCCCGCGATCGCGTCGCGGGGCTTGAGAATCCCGGCGACGCCTGACCCGGGAAGCAAACGAACCGCGCAAGGCGCGGCGGTAGCCCCGCCGCGGCCGAGCGCAAGGTGTTCTCCTTGCTTCCCGAATCTGCAACCGACCTTCGCGTCGGGCTGTCCCCTGCCGATTGCTGCGGCATCTACGCTGTCAGCCGTTCGCTGATCTACGACCGGATGAAGGCGCGCAGCTTGGCCTTCGTGCCGCTGGACCGCGGCGACAAGACGCGCTGCCGCGTCTTGCTGCTCGATGGCGACCACGACCTGCTGAGCATCGGGCACGCGCCTGATGGGCGCGACGGCCGTGACACGATCCGCCGCGCGTTCTTCGGGCGCAGCAAGCTGCGCGTCTCCGAAGTCGCGCGCGCGCTGACCTGCAGCGAGAAGACGATCGCGCGCCTGATCGCAGTCGGCTCGCTACCCGCGTCGCACGAACTCGGAATGCTCACGGTCGACGCGGACCAGCTTCGCGCGTGGTTGTTGCGGCACCGGGTTCCTGCCCGCTGGGAGGGTTCCAAGTGAACTCCCTCACCGAAGCCCTGCTCGCCCGCGTCGCGGAACCTGACCAGCCGGTGCCGCTCCTCGATGCGGCCCTGATCGTCGAGAAGCTGACCGGCCAGCGCGTGCACCGCTCGGCCCTGCACCGTTGGGAGTCGAAGGGCACGGGCGGTGTTCGCTTGGAAGTGCTCCGCGTCGGCAAGACGCGCATGGTGACCGCGCGGCTCCTCGCGCAGTTCTTCGTGGCGGCCGGCGCGGCGCGCAACGCGCAGCCGACGCCAGGGCCGAAGAAGAAGAAAGCGCCGCGCCGGCTTCGAGTCCGGCGCGGCAAGGTCGAGTCCCAGGCTGCGAACGTGGGAGGTTCGACGTGAAGCATGCTACCGAGTTCGACGCCGACGGCTACCCGCTCGACCCGGCGTTGCGGCTGTGCCTGTTCTGCGACCGCCAGGGACACCCGGCCCAGTGGGAGCCGCGGCCCGGCGACGCGGCGCTCGTCGAGGCACCGGCGCCCGACGCAGTGCTCCTGCTGTTCCTGTGCCCGCGGTGCCAGATCGCACCGTGGTGCTACGCGCGCATTCGTGCACTGCTGCTGAAAGCGCCCCCCGAACTGCGCGCCCGCGTGTGGGAGGATCTGACGTGAGCACCATCACACTCCCCAAGCTGCTCGCGCGGGTGCGCAACTGGCTCACCTGGAGCCTGAAAAAGAACGCGCACGGCAAGCTGACGAAGGCGCCGGATTGCAGCACGACCGATCGTTCGCGTTGGCGCGGCCTCGACGACGTGCTGCACACAACGCCGTCGCACGACTGCGGCCCGGGATTCATCTTCACCGGCGGTGTTGACGTGGAAGGCGCGCGCCTCTTCGCGATCGACATCGACGGGTGCCGCGACCCGCGCAGCGGTGGGGTCGAGCCGTGGGCGCAGAAAGTGCTCGGCTTCTTCCCTGCTGCATGGGTCGAGGTGTCGCCGTCGGGCTGCGGGCTGCACGTTTGGGTGCTCGTCCAAGGTGGCGACGAGCTGCCGAAGCCGCAGCGCATGAAGGCGCAACCCGAGGGCGCCGGCCTTGCGCCGAACGTGCCAGAGTCGAAGCACGCCGAGTTGCAGTTGTTCGGCTACGGCGTTGCGCAGTACATGACCGTCACCGGCGAGCGCTACGCGACCGACCAGCAAGGGCGTGCTGTCGGCAGGCCCGAGATCGGCCGCATGTCGATCGAGGATTGGCGGCGCTTCTCGGACCACTACGGGTTCGGCATGCCCGGCCCATCCGACGGGGCCGCCGCTGCGTTGCCGCGCGGCACCGGCTCGGCGCCTACGCCCGAGGCGATCGCGGCGAGCCTGCGCCGGCAGCCCAGCGGCGACGACGCGATCAACGCGAACTGGAAACCGCTGCTCGCGAAGTCGGAAGGCGCGGGCAAGAGCGCGAGCGAAGCGTTCTGGACGGTCGTGCAGATGGTGCTGCGCGCAGCGAACGGCCACGGCAAAGCGGCGGTGGACTTCCTGCTGCACCGCACGGCGTGGGGCCGCGGCGAGGTCGACGACAGCGCCGACCCGTCCAAGTATGAGCGGCGCTCGTGGGTCGAGAAGGAAGTCGCGCGCTGCGCCGCGAAGAACCCGACGCTCACGCTCGGCGCCGAGGACATGTTCGAAGTCGTCGCGGCCGACGCACCAGCGCAGCCCGACCGCGCGCCGGAATCACCGCTGCACAAGCTATGGCCGCAGGCCGCGCCGACGTGGTTCGCGCAGCAACCGCCCCCGCGGCGCTACCTGCTGCGCCACCCCGACGGCGACGGGCTGCTGCCGCAAGGCAAGGCCGCAACGCTGTCCGCAGCGGGCGGCACCGGCAAGACGAACGCCGTCTGCCAGCTTGCCGTCAGCGTCGCCACCGGGCGTCCGTGGCTGGGCCACTTCGCGGTCGACGCCGTCGCACCCCGCCGTGTCCTGCTGCTGCTGGGCGAGGAGGACGCCGGGGAGGTCCACCGCCGGCTGTCCGCCGCGGGCGCTGCGCTCGGGTTGACCCCTGCCGAACGCGAGGCGGTCTGCGCCAACGTCGTCGCGCTGCCCCTCGCGGCTTGCGTGACGCCCTTGCTTCGCCTGGGGCCGGATGGGCAGCCGCGGCCGACGGAACACATGCAGGCGCTGCATGCGCGCCTGCAGGAAGCCGCGGGCGACGGCTGGGGGCTGATTGTCCTCGACCCACAGAGCCGGTTCGCCGGCTGCGACGTCGAGAAGGACAACGCGCTGGCGACGGCCTTCGTCCAGCACGTCGAACAACTGACCACGGCCCCCAGCAACCCGACGGTCCTGGTCGTCGCCCACTCGTCGAAGCTGGCGCGGCGCATGGGCACCGCCGACAGCCGCGGCGTCACGGGCTTGACCGACGGGTTCCGGTGGCATGCGACGCTGACGGCGGTGGGCTTGGACCGGGCGCGCTTCGCGGTCGAGAAGAACAACTACGGCCGTCCGTCCGATCCCATGCACCTGACCCGGGGCACCGGGGGCCTGCTGTTCGCCGAGACGGAGGCGCAGCGCGCGTTGCGCGAGGGCGCAGGCGACCGCGAGCGCGAGGCGCAGGAGGCCGCAGACGGGAAGCGCCAGGACGAGCGCGTCGAGAAGGCGGTCGACCTGGCGCGGCGCCAGCCGGGCCTGTCGAAGGGCGAACTCGCGGCGGCCATCGGCGGAAAGACGACGGAGGCGCTTCGCGCGGTCGACGCCGCGGTGGCCAAGGGTCTGCTCGTCAAGCGGATCGACGGCAAGGCCCACCGCTACGAAGTGGCCGGCCCGTCGACCTGACGGGCCTTCACCGTTTCCCGTTTCCCACCGTTTCCCATCGTTGCCCGGGAATCGCTGGGAAACGGCGGCGCCAGCCGGACCGTTTCCCGGTCCCGGGGGGGTGTGGGGGGAAACGATCGTTGATGAAGCGGGAAACGGACGCCGCGTGCTTCTGCGCACCCCCGGTGCCGATCGCTCCATTGGCCGGCGTCGCGGCCCGACCCCGGATGCCTCCCCGCCCCGACGATCGCCGCGTGCGCCGCGTGCGTTGGGTGCGGTTCGGGCGCGCGACGCGGCGGCGCTCGGACACCATCGCAGACAGCCGCCCCCGCGGTGCCGTCGGGCGCGGTAGGGTTCGCCGCGTGACCGAAACCGAGTTGCAGGCCGACCACGAGGATCACGGCGACCAGCGGCCGAAAGTCGAAGCGCGCGACGCCCGCGGCAAGTGGCTGCCCGGCAAGTCCGGCAACCCGATCGGTCGGCCGCGGAACGAAGGGCGACCGCGCCTCTACCGGATCGCGCGGGACGTCTGCGAGAAGAACGGCCTGACGCTGGAACAGGCGCTCGGCGCGGTCATCGCCAAGCTGCTGCAGGCCGCCGCCGCCGGTGACTTCCGCGCCGCGGAACTGGTGCTCGATCGGCTGTCCGCCCACGAGCCCAAGGTCGACGCGGTGCTGGTGCGCGGCATCGACGGCGAGCCGCTGCCGGTGGGGCCGCCGATGCCCCAGGGCGCCGCGCTGGCGACCTACCTGCGGGAGTTCGCGGAGCAGCTTGAGGCGTTCCCCCGAGCGCGCCGCCGGGGGGCCGACGACGGCCCGGGCGCGGCGATCGCCGAGGGCGACGGGCCGCCGGCCCTGCCGCCGCCGGTGCCGCCTGGGGCCGACGCGGGCGATCGGCTG
>ERZ761607.1308-NODE-1308-length-32193-cov-36.178262_pt1 | contig 32193 bp, 30 predicted proteins | sample MGYA00511164_ERZ761607 | MGnify/ENA primary metagenome ERZ761607 (study PRJEB28899, sample SAMN02445080) | bioreactor sludge metagenome | biome: EBPR sludge | place: Australia: Brisbane, Thorneside Wastewater Treatment Plant | collected 2011-06-22 ... | reverse complement strand
TACAGAAGATACCAATTTGGTACAGAAGATACCAATTTGGTACAGAAGATACCAATTTGGTACAGAAGATACCAAAGTGAGGGCTTAGCCTTTTTATACGACGAACCGCGACCAGGACGACCTCTTGTGTTTGATGGTACACAACGTGCCGAAATTACAGCCTTAGCTTGCGAACAAACACCTGATGGATATAGCCATTGGGCTTTAGGAGTCTTAGCCAACAAAGCCGTAGAACTGGGCATTTGTGAAAGTATTTCACACAAACAAGTGTCAAACATCCTAAAAAAACGAATTAGAATCTCATATTTCTCTGTAATGGTGTATCCCCAAAGTAGATGGGCAATACTTAGCCCAATTGGAAGATGTTTTGAAAGTCTATGCGCGTGCTTATAATGCTGAATACCCCGTTATTTGCTTTGACGAACGCCCTTGCTTCTTGATTGGCGACTTAAAAAGCCTAATTCCAATGGAGGTAGGCAAACATAAATGCAAAAAAGGCGAATGAACTTCGGCAATAGATTACCAATACGAGAAATTAGGCTCTTGTGCGTTATTGGCAGCGATAGAACCTTTGACAGGGCAACGGGATGCCAAAGTGTATGATCAACGCACCATGCTGGAATATACCGATTTTATGGAATCCTTAGTCGAAGAATATCCATTGGCGAAGAAAATTATTTTGGTTCAGGATAATCTCAGTACCCATAAACCGGGTTCTTTTTATACGCATCGTTGTGCCTCTCGTAAAGCTTAGTGCTTAAAGCGCCCGTCTTCGCGAAGTGGTCAAGCAGGTAACAATCTTTCACATATTTAATAATAATTTTGATGGAAATGAGTAAACCAACTTTAGGTTTTATCGGAACCGGGGTTATGGGTAAAAGCATGGCCGGACATTGGCTTAAGGCCGGATACGAAGTCTGGGTCTATAACCGAACACGAGAAAAATTGGGGCATTTGTTAGAATTGGGGGCTAGAGAAGCCCGTTCTATCGCTGAGGTGGTACAACATGCACAGGTGGTGGCCACGATGTTGGGCTTCCCCACCGATGTGGAAGATGTCTATTTGGGCGAAAATGGTTTGATAGCGAATGGCAGCCCTGCACAACTTTTCTTGGATTTTACTACTTCCTCCCCCGACTTGGCTCGTAAAATTGCCGAAAAAGCCCGCGAAAAAGGTATTTCGGCCTTGGATGCGCCTGTTTCTGGCGGCGATATTGGCGCAAGAGAAGCGCGGCTATCCATTATGTGTGGTGGCTCGGAGGAGGTCTTCAATATTGCACGGCCCCTCCTTAATGTATTGGGCCAGAATATCATGCATCATGGTCCTGACGGAGCCGGACAACACGCCAAAATGTGTAACCAAATCACCATTGCGGGTATGATGATGAGTGTGATGGAAGCCTTGGCTTATGCGAAATCCGTTGGCCTGGATCCCGAAAAAATGTTGGCTTCGGTTGGTTCCGGCGCGGCCACCTCGTGGACCCTCCAAAACCTGATGCCCCGCGTCCTAAAGGGCGATCTGAACCCGGGCTTCTTTGTACTCCACTTCATCAAAGACATGGATATTGCCTTGAACGAGGCCGAAAAACGTGGACTCGATTTGCCCGCTTTGCGTCTGGCCCGTCAACAATACCAGCGCCTTGCTGATATGGGGTACCCCCACCTCGGAACCCATGCCCTGTGGTTGGTTTATGAAGATTTGCTGGGGTAATTTAGGCCAGTAAGAGTTCTGTTTGGGTGTTTGGCGTCGGGCAAAGCCGGAAGGAACGCCGATGTTCGGGCGTAGGGCCATGAAGCACAAGTGCGGCGTAATGGGCTTGGGTGGGATAACCTTTGTGTTGTGCGAAGCCGAAATCGGGATAGGACGTGTGTAAATCGTGCATCATGCGGTCACGGGTCACTTTGGCGACAATCGAAGCCGCACCTGTGCATTGGCTGCGGGCGTCACCTTTCACCAGTGCCTCGGCTGGAAAGGGGCAATTTGGATAAATCCGGTTCCCATCAATCAGAAGAAAGTCCGGCGCAGGATCAAGTTTTTGTACGGCTCGTTTCATGGCCTCCATTGCGGCCCATAGGATGTTTAATTGGTCTATCTCGGCAGGAGAACAAATCCCAACGCCAATAGAAATAGCATGTTGCAGAATGGTATCATATGTCGTTTCCCGCTGAGTGGCCGTGAGCCTTTTGCTATCCGTGACATCGGCAAGCACCAGATCGGGTGGGAGGATTACCGCCGCCGCCACAACCGGACCAGCCAAACATCCGCGCCCTGCCTCGTCTACACCCGCTAAAAGAAGTACCGATTTCTCTCGAAAATAGGCTTGGTCGAATGCAGCGCCAGAAGAAGGTTGTCCCATTACTTTCTTCGTGTGGTCATCCGGATTTGTAGCTCCGGTTCAATTTTGCGTTGGATAGAGGGCAATTTGGGGTCATTGATCCGTCGTATGACTTGTGTGGCTGCTTCTAACCCCACTTGGAACATCTTTTGGTTGATGCTCGAAAGCCCCAGAAAACGACTGATCTTGAGGTCGTCGTATCCCATTACGGCCATGTCTTCAGGAACCTGCTTTCCCATTTCGCGCAGAGCGGCCAATGCTCCGATGGCCAATACGTCGCTGGCAGCAAAAATTGCCGTCACATCCGGGGCATTTTTGATCAAAGCCTGAATAGCTTCGTACCCCGCTTCTTCGCTGTGTCCGGCATGTTTGATGGTAATACCTTCCTGAATGAGCAATGGGTCGAAGGGTAATCCTGCATTTAATAATGCCCTCCGGTAGCCGTCAGCACGCGGAGCTGCGTCTTCACTCCATTCGTGGGGGGCCAGCATACCAATCCGGGTATGCCCTTGTTCTACCAAATGCTGAACCGCCATTTCGGCGCCGGCGGCGTCGTCCCAGTAAAAGCTGTCAAATTCATCACTGCGTGTACCAATTAAAACCACAGGGGCGTTCAGCAAACGTACTTCGTACAACAACTTTTCATCCAAACCCGGTAATGCCAAAAGCAAGGCATCTACCGAACCGCGCTGAAAAAATCGGGTAAGTGTTTCGTGTGGGTTTTGCGAGCTGAGATCGGTGAGCAAAAGGTCAAATCCATTTTCCCGAATGGTATCTTTGACGCCTTTCAGCATCTCGTTATAAAACAAAGCTGTAAAGGAAGGCGTAGCAACCGAAATGGTTTGGGAATTCTGCTGGGCAAGCATTTTGGCCATTCGGTGTGGGCGGAATCCTAAAACTTCGATACTGGCCACTACCTTCTGACGGGTTGCATGAGAAACTTCAGGTGAATTGTTTAAAACACGTGAAACCGTGGAGATTGCAACCCCCGCATGTTGTGCAACCTCATAGATGGTGACTTTCCCGATAGACATGACTTCCCCGTAGTTTAATGCTGGAACCGCTTCCGAATAGAATATAATATAAACTTGTCGAAATACCTTATTTGAAATCGCTTTCGTTAAGCGTAATTTGAAGCAACATAAACATCCACAAACTTTAAATCAAGTCTTATGGCGCGCGTTGAACTTCAAGATATAAAGAAGCAATACGAAAACGGGTATGTGGCCGTTCACGGAGCAAATTTCACCATCGAAGACGGTGAGTTCATGGTTCTGGTTGGCCCGTCCGGTTGTGGGAAAAGTACCACGCTTAGAATGATTGCAGGTCTCGAAACCATTTCTTCCGGAACTTTGCGCATCGGGAATACGGTCGTAAACGACATTGCGCCTAAAGATCGTGATATTGCGATGGTGTTCCAGAACTATGCGCTGTATCCTCATATGACCGTCTATGATAACATGGCCTTTGGGCTAAAACTGCGAAAGTTCGATAAAGCAGAAATCAATGAGCGGGTGCAGAATGCGGCCAAGATTTTGGGCATTGAAAGTATGTTAGACCGAAAGCCGAAAGAACTTTCTGGTGGACAGCGCCAGCGGGTAGCCGTAGGCCGAGCCATTGTGCGTAAACCTAAAGTCTTTTTGTTTGATGAACCTCTTTCAAACTTAGATGCCAAACTACGGGTGCAAATGCGGGCCGAGATTTCTAAATTGCACCGCCAATTAGGGACAACGATGGTCTATGTGACGCATGATCAGGTAGAAGCCATGACAATGGGGAACCGTATTGTGGTGATGAAGGACGGGCATATCATGCAATTAGACACACCACTCAACCTCTATAACCAACCAGCCAATAAATTTGTGGCTGGCTTTATTGGCTCACCTGCCATGAATTTTATTTCGGGAACCATCGAACGCCAAAATGGCCTTATTTTTCGGTCTGAAAAAGATGCGTTATGCCTTCCCGTTGGTCGCGCCCATGAAACCGCCTTATCGGGCTATATCGGCAAAGGCGTTACATTGGGTATTCGTCCGGAAGATATTTATGTACAAAACCGCATTCTGACGGAAAATGAAACCGCATTAGCGGGCGAAATGACTCTGGAGGTGGAGGAACCAATGGGTAACGAAACCTTTATTTATGCAGGTTGTGTAGATGGGACCGTTGTGGCCCGTATAGATCCACAAGAACTACCCGAGGTAGGTGCTGCAATTCATCTCGTATTCGACCTAACCAAGCAACACTTTTTTGACAATGCCACCGAGTTGGCTATCCGATAAAGTGGCTGTGTTTTTGGCTTTCCTGCTTTTTCCCTTTCGGCGTATAGGTCGGAGGGGATTTTTTTTGTACATGTTTTTTCTCTACGGAACTTTCGTTGGCTTCAGAGAAACAAAGATTGTAAAGACAAAAAACCCTCTTCACGAAACCGTGGCGAGGGTTTTTTATTGGGTGATCTGCAAAATACAGGAATCTATTTGGTTGTTTTATTTAGAAAAACACGCTGTTACCGGAAAGTGGTCGGTTACCTCAAGTGGATTATACGAATGGATAAATCCAATACTCCGTAAACGGCCATAAAGTGACTTAGAGACGAGCATATGGTCAATAGCGCTCAGTTCGTTTACTGTTGCAATATTGTCTTGGTTCTTGTCCCAAAGAGAAGTGAAGCGCAAGATTTGGGGTACATCTGCCATAATGTTGTGTAAATCGTCATCTGTAGTGGTTCTACCAACGGCTTTGATGGTCTGCATGACACTACTAATAGGGCGGTTACCGTTACGGTCTAAGATAGCGTCGTCAAAATCGTTAAAATCCCCTGTTACGATAACAGCACGGCCCATTTTTGTCTCACGCTCTGCTATTCTACGGATAACCTCCGCCTGGGCTTCTCGTTGTGGTTTGCGCTCGATATTATCCGGTTGAGCGAGAAAATGCAGCCCAATAAGGGTTACAGGCTGGTCGCCAATATTAAAACGGGCATATAGGTTTTTGGAAACGCCATATACGCGATCGGTATCCCCCACCTTTACCCGATCGTTGGATCTGCCTGTTTCGGTTATGGGAATCCGGCTGATAACGGCTACGTCTTGTCCAAGAAAAGAGTCTTCTCCCTGCACAAAATAGACCTTGTATCCTTTTCCGGGCATGGATTCCGCAATAAGGGCCTCTAATACCTCGGTATTTTCCACCTCGGCCAAGTGAATCACATCGGCATTAAGGCTTTTGATGACTTCTCCCACCTTCTTCCGGTGTCCTGCTGCCTTCGTAGGGTCGCCTTTCCAGTCAAAATCGGCACCGCCTTCATCACCCATCCCGTCAAATAAAAATTCAGTATTTAAGTGTGCGACCCGAATTCCATCGCAAGTCAGTTCTACTACCGGTGTAGGCTTAAACAAGGGGGATGAGGCCTCTGGCGTTTTGGTGCCAGTACAAGCCGATAAGCCCAAGGCGTACAACAATAGGATTTTAGAAAGGTATTTCATGTGTTTGTATTTGAGAATGTTTTTGGAAAGATACAAAAGGAAAGGGCTTAGTGGTAAATTAAGCCATAGAGAATCTTTGAACCACGTTATGTTGGCCACAGGGATTGAAGTGTTTTTTACAAGAATGCCGCCATATTTGTCGTAACTTAAAAATTCCGTTTTTATTAGAACTTTGAAAGCTCATTCGATATGGCAGGACATAATAAGTGGTCTAAAGTAAAGCGCATTAAAGCAGTAGTAGATGGAAAACGTTCCAAGGTATGGCAACGGATTACCCGCGAAATCATGGTGGCAGCAAGAGACGGAGGGGGAGACCCCGGTATGAATGCCAAATTGGCGGCAGCATTAGAGCGTGCACGTGCCGAAAATATGCCCAAAGACAATATGCAAAGGGCCATAAAACGCGGGACGGGCGAAATTGCCGGAGCCGACTATGAAGAACTGAACTACGAAGGGTATGCGCCATTTGGGATCGCAGTTTTTGTAGAAACACTTACCGATAACCCCGTAAGAACGGTGGCCGATGTCCGCCATGCCTTTAGTAAAAATGGTGGCAATATGGGTACTACTGGCTCGGTTGGTTATTTGTTTGATCACAAAGGGGTGATCGAGGTGCCAGTGGCGGCAATAGACTACGATGCGTTGTTTGAACTGGTGGTAGATGCCGGTGCCGATGAGTTGGAAGAGGATGCCGAAAGCTATACCATTTCTACACCCGTAGAAGCATTCGGTGCAGTACAACAAGCCCTTTCTCAAGCCGGAATTAAACCAACGGAAGCAAACTTAGAACGGATTCCGACAACGACCAATAAGCTGAAGCCGGAAGAAGTAACGAAGGTGTTGAAACTCATAGACATGCTCGAAGAAAATGACGACGTGCAGGCGGTCTATCACACCCTCGAATTGGATGACGAAACCTTAGAAGCCCTAAGTTGAGTCATGAACAATGAATCCGATTTCAGCATTCGGTTTGCAAATATACATGATGTACCTGCAATCCTCCGGTTTATTCAGGAACTGGCCGAGTACGAAAAACTCGCCCACGAAGTGGTGGCAACAGAGACACGTTTGAAAGAAACTTTGTTTGGAGATCATCCTGCCGCCGAAGTGATTCTGGCGCTGGAACAACAAGAACCAGTAGGTTTTGCACTGTTTTTTTTAAATTATTCGACGTTTTTAGCGCAGCCCGGTATCTTTTTAGAGGACTTGTTTATTCAGCCTACCCATCGTGGAAAAGGCTATGGCGAGGCCCTCTTGCGCTATCTGGCGGCTTTGGCTGTGGAACGTAAGTGTGGACGAGTGGAATGGTCGGTCTTGAATTGGAACCAGCCAGCAATCTCTTTTTACCGGAAAATGGGGGCTTTTCCTATGGATGAATGGACCACGTTCCGGGTATCAGGCGAGGCGCTTGCCAAGCTTGCAGGTTCGATAACGACAGACCAACCGTAGTCATATTTTGTCATCACTAAACCCATCGTACCGTTGATCATTCTTGGTATTGACCCGGGCAGTAACTTTACCGGATATGGCGTTATCCGGATGGAAGGGCGCACCGAAACGGTTCTGGAATATGGTTTCTTGCAATTAGAAAAGCAGGAGGAACACTTCGATCGTCTGAAAACCATTTATGATCGGATTGAGGCCGTAATTCGACGAACCGAACCAACCGTATGTGCCATCGAGATGCCAGTTTATGGTCGGAATGCGCAATCTATGCTTAAACTGGGAAGGGCACAGGCTGCGGCAGTATTGGCGGCTTTAAATGCAGGCCTTCCAGTGGTACAATATACCCCCAAGGAAGTGAAAAAGTCGGTGACAGGCAATGGAAATGCCGCCAAAGAACAGGTGTGGTTTATGATAAAATCTCTTCTGAAAGTAGAAGATAACAAAGGTTTTGATGCTTCGGATGCACTTGGAGTGGCTGTCTGCCATGCGGGCAGGACACGTTCTGGGGCGGGCGGTCAGATAAAGAGCTGGGAACGGTTTGTGGCGGCCAATCCGAACAGGGTGAAGCCATGAAAAGGGCGACACCACATGGCGTCGCCCCAAAACAGTTGGGTAAAGGGGGAAGTCAATCGTAGAAAATACCGCGCTCTTCGTCCCGAACACGTACCACTTGTGCGATCTCGTCGGAATCTAAAGCGCCCTGACTCATCACATGGATGATGTGCGCAACCTGATAGTCTTTGTGCGGTGCTTGGTTCCATTCCGGATGCGCCTGCTCCATAATACTGATCAGAATACGCAAATACGGGTATCTTCGCTCTTTGGTGTCTAATTTGGCGATGGATTGGGCGAACAACTCAGCGTTGCGGCCAACCTGCCTGTCCACGATTTTACTCTGTACTTGCATAACCATATACGGTTTGAATGATCAGGGAAATGGTGGAATCCCAGATCAAAACGATGAATACTGAAAGGGTTTACAACCTTGGGGGAGAGATGTGTAAGGTGTAACCATCAATATAAGGATTCTTATCAGTAAGTTTGAAACGACAGATGTAAATTTATTTGGAAAAGGGGTTTATTTTTAACAACTTTATACCTTTTGTGCGTTGTAAACTGAAATTTCTCCATCATCGAAAGATAAAGCCTTGGAAACGAGACCAAAAGCACCTATATACCGCTTAGAACTTTTAAAACCCGTTCCGCCCTTTTATTTGCGAGCACGGAGTGCTACCTTATCGCCTGGTCAACTGGTCTATTACGGGCCGATGCCCTCCTTTTATGGCATCGGCGAGGTGATTAAACAAGAAGACAAGTTTGTGGTCGTAGATTTTAGGGGTACGGGTATGTATAGTGTACACTTGGAGGCCCTTTCACCTGAATACCTAATTCCGATACCAGCAGAAACCTTGTATTTGCTCTGAACCTTTTGAATACGTGTTTTATGATTGCCCTTTCTGAGTCCATCTATATACCCTCTTTAACCGATATTGAACGGGCGTATTTACGCCTGAGGCACGTGGTAATCCATACTCCTCTAACCAGTAGCGTGAACCTTTCCCAACAAATGACCGCCAATATCTGGCTGAAAAGGGAAGACCTTCAGGTGGTTCGCTCCTATAAACTACGTGGTGCATACAATAAAATCTGCACATTGGATAAGGAATCGCTTGCCAAAGGAGTGGTTTGTGCCAGTGCAGGAAATCATGCACAAGGGGTGGCTTATTCGTGCCAGAAAATGGGAATTTCGGGGAAAATCTTTATGCCAACCCCAACACCCAAACAAAAAGTGCGACAGGTGAAATTGTTCGGAAAGGAATTTGTGGAAGTCATTCTAACGGGTGATACTTTTGATGATGCCTATAATGCGGCAATGGCCTATAGCGAAGTGGAGCAAGTGCCTTTTATTCACCCCTTTGATGATGAAAAAGTGATCGAAGGGCAGGGAACGGTAGGTTTGGAAATTTTGAAAGATAGTGCTGACCGTATAGATTATCTGTTTGTACCCGTGGGAGGTGGTGGCTTACTCGCCGGAATCTTGGCTGTCTTTAAAAATCTAAGTGAGGGTACTAAAATTATTGGTGTAGAGGCCGCAGGCGCCCCTGCAATGAAGGTTTCGCTGGAAAAAGGCGAAAACGTGACACTGACCCATATTGATAAATTTGTAGATGGAGCGGCGGTAAAACACGTAGGAGACAAGGCATTCGACCTGTGCAGGCATTTACTTGATGATATGATTGTGGTGGATGAAGGGGCGGTTTGTACCACCATTCTTAAGCTATACGACGAAGAAGGAATGGTAGTGGAGCCTGCTGGTGCACTCTCGGTGACCGCATTGGGACATCCGGCATATCGCGACCAGATTAAAGGAAAAAATGTGGTGTGTGTGATCTCTGGATCCAACAACGACATCACCCGGACCGAAGAAATACGGGAACGGTCTTTGTTGTACGAAAAATTAAAGCACTACTTCATCATCCGTTTTCCACAAAGATCGGGCGCATTGCGTAAATTTGTGAATAATGTATTGGGGCCGAATGACGATATCACCCACTTCCAATACCAGAAAAAAACAGACCGCGAACAAGGCCCAGCTATTGTAGGGTTGGAGCTACAACGGGCCGAAGATTTTGCCCCATTGGTTGCCCGAATAGAAGCCCAAGGTTTTGTGTATGAGTATCTAAATGAAAAACCGGATTTGTTCCAGTTTCTAATCTAAGAGGTGTATTAGGTGCGTGTAGGACTTGTGTACGACTTGTTCGAGCATTTTGATTGGCAACCGGATGATCCGGAGGACGCCGATGCCGAGTTGGAGCCGGAGGAAACGGTTGCTGCCCTCGAAGCGGCATTTGGGATACTAGGGCATGAAGTGGTACGAATCGGCCCTGTCCGGCATTTTATCAGACAAATGTCTTCTTTACATTTGGATGTTGCGATGAGTATTGCCGAAATTGGACGTACCCGAAATCGCGAAGCCTATGCACCCGTGTTGTTTGAACTGGTGGGAATTCCTCATCTTGGCTCGGATGCCCTCACTCTTTCGCTCTCGGTAGATAAAGTTTGGACGAAAGAACTGGTGGCATTGACCGGTGTCCCCTGTCCGCCACATTGGATAGCCCCTTATGGAAATGCTAAATTGCCGGAAATTTTAAAGGAACTTTTTCCGCTTTTTGTTAAACCTCGATACGAAGGTACGGCAAAGGGAATTTTACCCTCTTCAAAGGTTTTTAATGAAGGACAACTGCGTATTGAAATTGATCGGATTCACACGCTTTATCGTCAGGATGCTTTAATAGAACCTTTTATTTCGGGTTCGGAGTTTACTGTTGCCGTTGTGGGCAATTACCCTGCCAAGGCGCTGCCGGTTCTCCAACGGGCGGTAGAGAAAAAAACTGGCATTGGGCTACATGTTCTGGAACGAAAAGGCGTTCCCCAAGCAAATTGGGCGTATGAACTACCGGGCCTCCTCACTCCGGAATTAGAACAGAGGTTACAAGATTTGGCCATCCGGGCATACGAAAAAATAGATGTTAAAGACTTTGCACGGGTGGATTTTCGGGTGGACGATACCGGAAAGCCATGGTTTCTGGAAGTGAATACGTTGCCTACGTTTGCGCCGGATGGTTCTTTTGCCATTCTTGCGGAACTAATGGGACAGTCATACGAAACGTGGTTGGCCGATGTGCTATCAGCGGGACTTCAACGACTTGGGCTGTCTTAAACCAATGACTGTTTATCAATCCTTTAAAATTCATATCTTCATACCCTGATGTCACATTATGCCCTGATTACAGGCGCTGCTGGCGCCCTTGGAACAGTAGTTAGCCAAGTTTTTGCTGCACATGGCTGGGAACTATTCTTATTTGATATTTCGGACGAGCTGCTTAAAACCAATTTTCCAATGGCATACACCCAGTCAGTTGACCTCACCAATTTTGCGGCGGTACAAGCTGCTGTTTCGGTTTTGCCACACCCACCGGATGCCGTTCTCAATATTGCAGGCGGCTTCTCGATGCAAGTTGCCGAAGAAGCTACAACAGAAGATGTACAGCATTTAATGGCGATAAATTTCCATACGCTTTTTAATACGGTTACGGCGGTGCTTCCGTATATGGTGGAGCGCAAATCTGGATTTATTGCTGGTGTATCGGCGGGTGCGGGCCTGCATGGTGGGGCCGGAATGGCCCTCTATAGCGCCTCGAAAGCTGCTGTATGGCTTTATTTGCGTTCGCTTGCCCAAGAGTTGAAACCGTCTGGGATTCGGGTAAGTACGATTTTTCCGATGGGGGCCATAGATACACCCGGTAACCGTGTGGCCATGCCCCGAACAGACCCCAAAACATGGATAGACCCGCACCGAATCGCCGAGACCCTACATTTTTTGGCAACCAGTGATTCCCGTGGACACATTCAGGAGGTTCAAATTGAGGTGGCGGGCTAACCCTCCGTGGGTGTCCTATAAAGAATTTAGGAATTTAAGGATCAGATCCCGTTCTTTTTTATGGAGTTGCTTATATCTCATAACCGTTGCTTCGGCCTCACCTCCATGCCAAAGAATCGCTTCCTGAAGGTTTCGCGCACGTCCATCATGCAAAAAATGGGTATGACCACTCACCACTTGCGTAAGCCCGATTCCCCACAGTGGCGGTGTTCGCCATTCGTGTCCGGTGGCCAAGAAATCCGGACGGTGATCGGCCAAGCCTTCCCCCATGTCGTGCAACAATAGGTCTGTATAGGGCCTTATTTTTTGATTGGCAAGAAACGTAAACGGCGCTTGGTGGGCAGTGGTAAAACTTGATTTATGACAGTGCTCGCATCCGACCTTGAAAAACAAACGGCGCCCATTTTGAATGTCGGAATCTTCCTGGTTTCTTGCGGTAGGAACCGCGAGAGACTGGGTGTAATAGGTGGCCAAATAAAGGGTCCGTTCATTTATTTCCGGATCATCAGCACGACCATCATGCTGGGGTTGATCCGAGAACGACTCAGTTCGGTACAATGGAGAGGTAATACCCATATCGTCTCGGTATGCTGCTGCATTTTGCTGTCGAAGGGTAGGCTGATTGGCCTTCCAACCAAACCGTCCCAACATCTGTTGTCCATTTTCTATGCTCCAGACATAATTGGGACGTCCTGAGATGCCGTCTTTATTAACATCTTGTTCGTCCGCATTTCGTAGAATATCGGCCTCCGAAATGGCTTCCAATAACCCTAAGCCAATTATTGGTGGTGCAATTCTTGGCGAGATCCGAACATGCGATGGCATCAGTGCATAGGGATGGGTAAGGGTGTAGGAAGGTTTCCGCAAGCGGTAGGTCTCTCCATCCGGAAACTGACCCACAATTTCGGTAAATCCAATTTGCACTTTACCTTCTGGAACGTTTCCGAAAATAGCTTTTGTCTGTAATTGGCCACCAAACCTTGGTACTTCTCTTGGCTCACCCATGGGGCCGGTTCCGTCTAAACTTAATCGAAACAGAAGTCCTCCAAGGTCATCATTAGTTGGGAATGCCGCTCGTCCGTTTTTACTGTGACACGATGAGCAGGCATTTTGGTTGTAAATAGGCCCCAAACCACTGTTTACCGTCGCTGGAGCCGTCACAAAAATGGATTCAAATGCCACATCTGACAAACGATGCTCCTCTATTTCTGCCGGACTTAGGTTGCCTGCTGGCAATTGGAAGGCATTGGAGAATACTGCATCGGCGGATGTAAGCCCCCCCAAACTGGCCCAATCCCTTCCCTTCCCTTCCGAGGATAGGAGGTCGCAACCCATCCATCCGGCCAATATCAAAAGGGCTAAAAAACGTTTACCCAATCCCCTCATCATTTCGGATCTCCTTTTTGATTCTTAATTAACATGGTCTATTATGCATCTGAGTGACTGTAAAACCAAGTATTGCCATTATGCCGTAAGCGTGTTGTCCTGATTTGATGCTTTTCGTGGTTCTTCGATCCCAAAAGAGGCACTCAGGTCTCGCATGATCCGTATGGTCCACTCAAATGCGACCTTGGCCTCTTCGCCTAAATCTGGTGTGAGTAATGCACGTATTTGGCTGCGAAGGGCTTCTGGTTGTGCAAATTGATAAAATTTTCCGGAACCGGGGATGCGTTTGGCGATAATTTGGCCGCCAAATAAATCGCCCATATGACGGCAATATACATGCGCACGAATCAGGTGTCTCCTACGATCATCGCTCAGTAACTGCATCAAGTAGTGGTGATACGCAAGTGTTGCGGGCAAGAATATAAAGGCTTCTTGCTGCTCCCCAGCTAACTCAATAAAATCGTGGTAAATATGGCTACTTCGCTCTAATCCGGGTAATTGTTCCATAAATCCAATTTCTTTTACACCGGTTTCGATGGTGCTATAAACCAAGGCCATCTGATACAAATATTGTGCATATTGCTGTTGCGTAATTTTTCCGCTCACCAATAAGCGTGAAAAAGCAGTCCGTTCAGCAGTTCGGTGCAGGTCATGGGTTATTTCTTTGAGTGTCATCTCAGGATTTGCTTGGGGGTTAGAATTTGTCAAGCAAGGGTTTTAAGCCCCCCTCTAAGGTTAGTTGGAGATCCCGAACATTTGTTTGCGCCAGTTGTACCGCACTCTTTTGTTGAAAGATAGCGACGGTGAATGATCCAGGGATGGCCTCGATCGCAGCAATGGCGTCGGCGATTTGTTGTTTGATTTTGGCATCCAGTATTGCATCACGGGCTTTTACCAAATCGGATATACTGATACCAGAAGCTACATTATTTAATCCACCATTGTAGATATGGGATACGCTCCGGATATTGTCTGCAAAGTCTGCTTTAGAATTGGCGCTGAAACGACTTTCCTCTAGGGTGATGTCTGCATTTGTAAGAGGGTCATTGATTTTTCCATTCCCCACCTCATCAGTAATGGTGATGAGACCATCAACAAATTCTTGTAAGGCCGATTTTTGCGAGAGATAAACCGTATTTCCATTTTTACCAGCTTCTCGGACGGTTTGACCGAAGTTTTCTCCGGTTGGTTGCCACGCATGGTATAATTGGGCAGTTGCCCCTTTTAAACTTTCGGCGCAAGCACGTAGGTATTCAAATTGGCGGTTATTAAATTCGCTAATGGCCTTGTTTCCAGAGGTGCCAAAAAGTAAAAACTCGATGGTATGGAATCCTTTAAGTGTGCCTTCTAAGCCGTCAATATAGGATTTGGTTAATGTGTTCGGGCTTGTTAGAACGGCATTTAGGTCCACTTCGTTCACCGGCCACGAATCAATGGAAGGATCTATCCCTTGTTGATCTACCGGTCCGAATAAAAAGCCTTCTGATTGCTCCCAGGGACGTCTGGCTTCCCGCCACGCGCCCCGTGCGGCTTCGAGGGTTGAGGCTGTACGATTGTTTTCGAGGGTGGTGAGTGCCGTGACCAAATTTGCTGTTTTGTCATCCAGATCCTTATACGTCCTGATAATGACATTATTGACCGTGTTTTCCAAGACCGCCGTATAGTCCTTGTTATCGTTTAAGGTGGTATCGTCACAAGCAGTAAATAAACCCAAAACGAAGAGAAGAAATAAAGGTTTTTTCATCAGGTGTTTTTTTTTATTTAAGATGGAAGCCGAAGCCAATCGAAAAAGTGTTTTGATACTTTTGTGTGGGAATGCCGAGTTTTTGACGCGCAAATTGAGCCTTGAAAACAAGCCAAGGGTGGGGTATTAGGTTCAGGCCCGCCGTCCAAGTACTACGCTCCCATCTTGGGTTATTGAAGACACTTCCTTGTGTAGTAAAATGCGTGTCTATGTAGTCGTACCGTCCAAATACAGATAATTTGTTTTTTGGTAGGGTAGAGATAAGGTAGTCTGGACGAAGGGCGAGTTCTACACTTGCTCCAAGGGCTTGTTTTCCAACGGGGGTGCGTTTTACATTTAGGTTGTTAGAGAGGTTGCGATTGGCATTGCTGACTTGTTCTGAGTTCTGTAACTGACCCAACAAACCGATGGTCTGGAACATCAGTGGCTTGGTATCCATAACCAGATGGGCTTCTAATAGGGCGAGGTAGGCATCCATTTGAAGATCCGGTTTGGGGCGGTTATTCCGGGTATTACCTATGTATCCGGCGATACCAGCAAATTGTTGTTTATCCCACCGATAATCTACCCTAGCGACAGCAGCCCAGTCGTTGGCATTTACCGATTCGAATCGCTTTTGGTTGCCACGTTTGATAAAGTTTGCAGCGTTAAAAGCGGAACCGTCAAGCCCGTTAACCAATCCCGCCTGAACTTCCCATTTTTTCATTAAACGTGCTTTAGCAATCACGCCATATTCACTCCAATGCGTTGGCAAGAGGGTGTTTTCCATTTCGGAAAGATGCGTGGTGCGGTATTCGGTGGGTTCGTCGAAGAAAGTCATGATACCAAAAGGTACTTTCACCCTTCCAAATTGCAGGTCGAACGTAGGATTAGGTGAAAAGCGCAAATGGAATTGTTCGAACCAAATTTCACCCCCTTTTTCTACTTCATATTCAAATTCTCCAAACTCTTCCAAAGGATCAAATTCCAGCGTAACGCCTGTGCCTCCATGTTCTATCTCAAGCTCGGCGTGTAAAGCCCAGTTATGGTCTATCCGAAAAGAGGTTTCCAAAACCGCCCGCTCAAATTGGATGTCATTGCGTTTGTTGGGTAGAAGTTGCCAGTTATACACATTGTAGTGCATTACCCCATATGCAGATGCGGCAAATTGGTCTTTCATCTGGCTTGGCCTTTCTTGAGCGAAGGCAAGTTGGGTGAGCACAGTCAATGCTAAAAATAAATTAGCAAATTTCATATATTTATTTAGACTAATTCTAATTAACGATTTTAATATAATCCTCCTCGTTTGCCATACGCAAGTTTCTGATTTGAAGGTTAGGTCAAAAGAAACGGCCACAGAAAATGCGGTCGGTCACTCTAAGGTAATGATCGTCGGTCCAAACGCGATGGGTAAGGCGTTTTGGGCTGAGTAGAGTCGTGGAGAGGCATCTAACAAAATGGTCTATGTCTCACTTTCATCACGCCATTGCCGGAGTCGCCACGGCAGGGCAGTGCTTCTACGGGAGAGTAGGAAATTTATCCGCCCGCTCCCTCGAAAAACCTCTCCTGCTCCTAACGAAATTGTCAGGTTGAAGGAACGGATAATTTGTGCCGTTTTATTGTCTGGAGCCACCTCTTGTACCACAATTTGGTTCCAGTCTAACCGGATTAGATCTGCCCGCTGAAACATTTGGCGGGTGGACTCAATTTCTTGTGCATATCCCCACTGGCGATCTATTCCTGCTTCAAAATCTCGATAAATAAATGTAAAAGAAGAATCTATAAGAGGTTGATAAATGGACATATCCCGTAATTCGTATCCATTTTTGAAATTGGTAAAAAAGCCGTCTATGGTTGTCGGATCGCCTAATAGATGCTGATATGGGTTTCCTTCTTCGAGGGCTGGCGCAAACGGATTACATCCCCCAAAAATAAAAGCGGTTGTGAATAATCCTAAGATCAAAACGGAACTATGGATGTGGTTCATAAACTATGGATGTGGTTCATAAACTATGGATGTGGTTCATAAACTATGGATGTGGTTCATATAGGAACTATTTTACAAAAGCGGCTTTCAGATCGCTCCACGAAGGCGTACTTCCTATTCCTTGATCGGTCCAACGCGCTATCTGCCAAAGTCCGTCTGCCTGTTGTACCATGTTCCAGATCAATTTTCCGTTTGCCTCCACGGGAATGCCTTCGTTTGATCGGCTGTGTTGCATACGCAGGATATAAGTGGCCTGAAAAGAGACATGCCGATTATCTACAATCACTTGCGAGGCCTCCAGTAATTGGAGGCTATGACCCGTAAATGGGGCCGCAGCTATTGCTAGGCGGGCGAAATAGGTTTCTTCTTCGTTCGGACCCCATTTGGTCCATAGTACGGGATCTCGGTTTTCGGAAGTAATGGTCGGCTGGAAAACAAGGCCAACAGCCAAGGATTTGGAATAATGCTGTACATTTCGTTCTGCAATTGCGTTTTTCAGGTTTTCCACTACACGATCTGGCGTATCCGGCTGGAGCCATGTACCACCAATCCCATTAGGATTTTCCGGTATCCGAGGAGCGAAAACGTCGCATCTTGCCCATGTTAGTAACATGAACAAGACCCCAATGCTCCTAACATGGTTTAAAAGTCTAATTCTCATGCGCAAATGTTCCTATCAAATACGTTTTGGCATATCCAGACATAAGCACCCGATCGCCATCTAAAGTACACCAAAGGGTTCCGCTCCGTTTAGAAAGTTGTTGTGCCACAAAATTGCTTTTCCCCAACTGTTTAGCCCAAAAAGGAACCAATACACAATGCGCCGAACCCGTAACCGGATCTTCATTGATTCCAGCCTTTGGCGCAAAAAAACGCGAAACAAAATCAACATCATTTCCCTGTGCTGTTACAATAATGCCCAATGCCTCCAATGAGGCCAAAGCGGCAAAATCTGGCACGAGCATACGGATACAGGCTTCATCGGGTAATACTGCCAAAAGGTAATGCTTGGCCATACCAGTAAAAATGGGTTGTATGCCCAAGCCATCCGTTAGTGCTTTTGGCGGGTTAATGCTGCCTATCGTTTCTGCGGGCAAGTTCAGTTCCAGACGGTCCGCTTTTTGGGTAACGGTTAAAGGGCCGCTGGCTGAATGAAAAATAAGCTCTTGGGTTGTTACCCCCAAATGATCAAATAGGACGTGTGCTGTCGCAAGGGTGGCATGGCCACAAAGAGGAACCTCTAATTTTGGGGTGAACCAACGCAAATGATAGGTTCCATCCGGATTTTGTACAAAAAAAGCAGTCTCGGCCAAATTGTTCTCTGCGGCAATCGCCAGCATTACGGTATCGGGAAGCCACTTGGATAAGGGCACAACGGCAGCGGGGTTACCTCCAAAAAGTTTGTTGCTAAATGCATCTACTTGATATATCGGAAGCATAATGAGGCGTTTTGGGTTAATGAAAGAAGAATATACAACGCAGAGGCCGAGCGTGTGTTCATGATGCGTAAGAAGAAATTTTTTGAAGCTGGTCTGAATAGGTGTATTTTGCAACACCGCCCTAAGTAACTGTTTCATTTAGACATTATATACATGAAGTTGCTTTCTTGGACTTGCCGGATTTCCGGTGGATTGTTGGTGCTGGCCTCTATCCCACACGCTACAGCAGGACTTTCTGCGCAATTTGATGCCATTTCGAAAGGCTATGTTACAGGGGAGGCCCGTGATGACTTGATCCTTATTTGGGTCTTTAGCAGCATGACCATGTTTCTTATGGGTGCATGGTTACTATTCTTGAGTACACAAATCAAAAAAGAAAACAATGCATCCAACTGGATCCAAGCCCTGTTGGTAAGTTTAGGCCTTCTCGGATTTGGTCTTTGGGGTGGGTTTTATAGTGCAAATGGACAAGGAATGTTCGGATTTGCTGTTATGGGGCTATTGGTGTTGATCCCACTTTTGATTTATCGTCCCGAGAAAGCCTAAACAAAAAGGTTCAATCCGGATCTCTGTGTTCATATAGACAGAAATCCGGATTCAAGATAGCTTTCTCGGTTTAATTGAAAGGGCCTTAACCTGATGAGTGCTTATGTATCATGAGGCTTTTTCAGAAGTACCTCACGCAGGGCTTCAAGGGTTTTCGAGAGTGTATAGTGGGTAAACGTTCGAGATTTAAGCAATTCGAGCGCTTCTGCTTTTGGTGGCTCCACCTGTAAGGCCGAGCCCACTACCTCCGGAAATTTGGCCGGATGTGCCGTAGAGAGCACCACAATCGGGGTATGGTCGCCTGTTTCTCGACGATATCGGTGTACGGCCTCCAGTCCAACAGCGGTATGTGGACATGCCACGTATCCTGTTTCCTGATATACCCGCTGCATGGTGGCAGTGGTTTCTTCATCGCTTACACTGGTTGCCCACAATCGGTCGTTTAGTCCTTGTGGGGTAAAAAGTGATTGTAGCCGCTCGAAATTACTGGGTACACCCACATCCATCGCATTGGATACTGTCCGGACAGAAGGCTTGTAGTTGGCCTGGTGGGTTTCCAAATAGGTTGGAAAGAAATTATTGGCATTGTGTGCTACCACAAACTGATTCACCGGAAGGCCGCCTTCGCAAGCAAAAAGACCGCCAGTCAGGTTGCCCAAATTGCCACTGGGCACACAAAAATTGATGACGGGACAATCCATTTGTAGATAGGCCCAAATGTAGTATAGCGATTGTGGCAACAAGCGTCCAATGTTGATGGAATTGGCCGAGGAAAGAGGCAAATGCGCCAAGACTGGATCCATAAAAGCCTCCTTAACCATTCGTTGGCAATCGTCAAACGTTCCTTCTACGGCAAATGAACGCACACCGGGGCGGGAAACCACCAATTGCATTTCCTGTACAGGGCTTACCTGCCCTTTTGGGTACAACAAAACCACCTCAATGCCATCTAAGCCCGAGAATCCATCTGCAACGGCACTTCCTGTATCGCCCGAAGTAGCCACCAAAATGGTGAGTTTACGGCCTTGTTTAGAAAGAAAATAGGCCATCAAGCGTGCCATCGTTCTGGCTCCAAAGTCTTTAAAAGACAGCGTAGGGCCGTGGGTTAATTCAAGAACCGCTGTTTGCTCGCCGAGGTAGGCCGAGTCTTGCAGTCTGACGACGGGAACAGGGAAATTAAGGGCATCTGTCACCAAAGATGCCAAATCGGCTTCGGGAAGTTCGTTGCCAAGCCAATTGCGGAGAACCAACAGTCCTAACTCGTTGAAGGCCGTCTGATCACGCCAACCCACAGGTAGATCAGGGATTGCTTCGGGGATAAAGAGACCGCCATCTTCGGATAGGCCCTGAAGAAGTGCTTCTGAAAATCGAAATGAACGGGTATCGGTCCGGGTGCTTTTGAAAGTTGTGGGGTTCATAAAACGTCAGATCTGAATATAAAAATTGAAAAATAGCAATTATCGTTTATATTATACCTCTTCCAATTGGGTATTTCACGACCTTTTGACCCATGCACCCTGTTCGACAAGGTGTGTCTGGTATAAATAGAAGGAAAATCTTGATCATGTCTTTAAAATACAGAACGGAAACCCCTTCTCTGTATCGTCGCATGTTGGATGATGCGTTGTGGTTGGGACGCCCTGAAGAAAGGATTCATGCGTGGGGAAAAGCCAATATGGATGCCTATCAAGCGGCATTTGAGGAAGCAAGAAGGGCACACCGAAGGCCACCGAGTGTGGTGGCGTATGTGATGCGTTGTTTGGGGAAGGTATTGGAAGGACAAAAACACCTCTTGGCGGCTTCTTATGGAAACAAATGGCTGATTCCAGAAAAGGTAGATATTGCACTGGTAATGGAAGCAAAGATGCCGGACAATATCTGGTTGCCTTGGTATTGGGTCTTTGAACGAGTGGAGGAAAAAGGAGCGAAGGTGATAGAAGATGAGTTAATCAGCGCTGCTAAAAAACTGCGTAGAAATCCTGTAAAAATGCCGCCCGGAACCCAAATTTTTTTAACCCTTCCACAGTCTTTTAGACGAATATTATATAATTTATGTAAGCCATTTTTTCGTAGATATTTTGCAGAAATGCAAACTAAGGTAGGCATTACTTCGCTTACACATGTGAGTAAACGAGATGGGTACGGACAGTCCCCAAGTTTATTTACGCTACAAGTGGTGATTGGGGTATTGCATAAACAAGAGGAGAAATGGCAAATAAATATCAGCTTTTCCGCCAATCACCGTATGATGGATGGTATTGCTTTTACGAAACTTATGGAGTCTTTAGGAGACGAATTGGAAAGCGGACGTTGTTTGAAAGAGTTCTTGCCAGAGAATCAAAATGAATAAGGCAGTGGGGGGCATCTCAAGACTTTCCAAAGTGCCGCGTGAACACCTCCTGCACATTTTACGCTTGGCCCAATGGCTTCTCGTTATGATTCTGCCCCCACGAGGCCATTGGGTGTTTCTTCTTCTGCGAACTTGAAATGTACACTGATGGATACGCTTTAAATCAGGTATAGGCCGATACCTTTACGTGGACATTTGGGTGCGCGGCTAATGTAATCATGGCTTTGGGTTTTGAGGCTTTATGGTTTCCATCCTCCACCCGGTATTTTTGGATTACCCGCGCCACAATCATTTTCATTTCTAACAAGGCAAGGCGCTTCCCGATACACGTATGCGGACCTGCGCTAAATGGAAGATAAGCGCCTGTTACATCTGGAGTGTCGCGGTTTAGAAATCGCGTAGGGTCAAATTTTTCGGGATCAGGCCAATACGATGGAAGGCGATGTAGGGTGTACGGCGTGATCACGAGGCTCGCCTTTTCGGGAAGATCATAACCTGCAATTTGGACCTTCTCGATAGGGGAGCGCAAAGAAAGCCATGCAACCGGATAGAGCCGCAAAACTTCGTGAATGGTGGCTTCAAGATAGGGTAGCGACGATTTTGCCAACGTGGCTGCGTCTGCATCGTGTGGGAGTGTGCGCAATTCGGAACGAATATTTTCCTGAATGTCGGGGTGTCTGGATAGAAGATACCAAAGCCAACTAAGCGTGTGCCCTGTGGTATCAAATCCGGCAACAAATAAGGTGATTGCCTCATCCTCCAACTGTTGCTCAGACATTTTGCCTTCTTGTTGGGCACGGATAAGTTGGGAAAATAGATCCATTCGGTTGTTATCGTGGCGTTCCAATAAATCTATTTTTCGGGCAGCGATGAGGCTTCTGATATATTTTTGAATGGTCGTTTTGGCTTCCTCATAGGTCTTCTTTTGTTTCGACGCAAGGAGGTCATACAGGGCATTCCCTGTTTTTTTGCCGAAAATAGTGCCAAATCCAGTCCCAACGGCTTCCCACAAAGAGATGGAAATGATGGTGTGTTGGATGGTTTCTAATGCGTTATGTAAGACTTGGGCTTCAGGGTGATGATGAATGTCGAATAAGGCCGCAAGAATGTTGTTCTGGGCTAAGATGAGCATGTCTTGGGTCATGTTCAGTTCCTTTAGGCTGCCAGTCGTCAAGAACTGTTCCCATTGGCTCATATAACGGGTAATTTGAACATCCATAGCACGAGCGTATTGCGAAATTGCATGAGATCGGAAAGCAGGTTGTACTAATTGACGCTGGCGTTGCCACTGTTCTCCATTACTGGTCAATAGTCCATTTCCCAAAAAATCCCTTAAGCTATTGATCGCGCTCCCTCGATAAAATTTTTTGGCCTCTGTTACCAAAACTTGATTGGCTGCATCTGGATGGTTGACGAGATAAACCGGAATGATTCCTGAGCCAAGGTTGATGATTGCCTCTTCTTTCTGTGCCATTTCTATGATATAGGCCAAAGGGGATCGTAGGATTGTAGGCAAACGTCGGATGGTGAACCAGAAAGAAAACGACTTGGGACGCATATTTATGGTATTTATTGTGGTATTTAGCCTTCGTGGTACACTTCGTATCGTGAGCCATCGGGTTCTTTTCTGACTTCAATCCGAACCGGAAAGGCATTTTTTAGTTCGTCTAAGTGGGTAATAATGATGATCTTCTCAAAGTCTTGTCGGATGGCTTCGATGGCTTCGATCATCTGTTGGATCCCTTGTTGGTCTTGTGTACCAAATCCTTCGTCTATAACCAATGTGCGTATCCGCACACCAGCTCGCTCTGCCAAAAGTTGGGAGAGGGCAATCCGGAGGGCAAAGTCAATGCGGAATGCTTCGCCACCCGAAAACGTTTCGTAGGGTCGGGGTTGGGCCAGTTCATCATTGATGATAATGTCTAAGGTGGATTTGCTCCCACCGGACTTCATGTTTTTGATCGTTTCCAAACGAATGCTCATTCGTCCGTCTGTCAGACGTGAGAGAAGATCATTGGCCCGATCTTGTAATTCCGGCAGGGTTTCTTCGATGATGATGGCGGGAATCCCTTCCGGACCAAATGCCTTGGAGAGGTGTGTAAAGAGTTCTCGTTGGCGAATGGTCTCGCGGTTTTGGGTTTTGATACGCTGTATTTCATCCCGATCCTTTTCTCCTATATCTATTCTGGACTCCAAACGTCCCAGTTGTTCGCGGCTTGTATCCAAATTTTGTTGGGTTTGGGTGATATAACCCGCCAACTCGACCCGCTTGGCCTCGAATGATGGTCGTACCGAAGTGGCTTCTCGCAATTGGTGAAGGCGTTGGCGTGTGGCCACTTGTTGTTCCGATAGGGTTGCTTCCTGAGCAAAAAGGTCTTTCTGCTCTGTGGTATACCGATTGGCGTTGATGATCGCATTTAAGAGGTTGTTGAACTGTTGCGGTACGTTTTTTAGGCGACCAAGTGCCAGTCTAACCTCCTGGTGTCGCGCACGGTCGTACCCTACCTCGGCCATTTTTTGTCGGATAACCGCCTTTTTGGCTTCCAATTCCTGTGTAATGATGCCCGTTGCGAGGTCGCTCCTTAGCTGTTGTGCCTGGTGTTCTGTATGCTGAGTTTTGACACGAAGTGACTCTGCTTTGCCACGTGCTGCTTCTATTGTCCGCCTTTCACGTTCTAAGAGGTCTTTTCGTGCAGCCAACTGGGCGAGTTGTGAGAAAGCCGTTTCATTGAAAGCCAATTGCTGAAGGGCTGAGAGATATTGTTGTTTTTCTTCATCCAATAATTTAATTCCTGTCCGATTTTGAATTTTTTGTTCGGTATCCGAAAGTGATTTTTGTAATACCAGAGCGCGTTCTTCGGCTTGTTCTACACGCATAAAAGCGGTTTGTGCGGTTGTTAAACGCGAGCTGGAATCGGCCATTTGGCTGCAAATTGCTTCTAATGTCTTGTATTTTTGACTTGTTTCCTGAACGATTCGTCTTTTCTCGGCGTAAAGCGTATCTTGCCGGATCTTTCGTTGTGCTGCTTCGGCTTCTTGTTCGGTGTATAGCTCCAGCATATGACTACGGTGGTCTTCGGTGAGCCTTGTGCCACAGGTGGGACATGTTTCCGATTTTGCATGTTGAACCAGTAGCTTGTTTTGGTGAAGTTGTTCGATCTCGGTTTCCAGTTGTTGTGATTTGGCTTTTTCAGCCTGCATTTCGGCTTTCTGTACTTGGCCTATGGTACGGAGTTCATGGAGCGTCTCGGTGTGCTGGAGAAATAACTGGTGCGACTCCTGGGCTTGTACTAAGGCTACAGACAAGGATTCTTTTTGGACAACCACATGTGCTAAGTCTTTAATTTCATTCATTATACGAGTCTTCTCGATTTGGAGGCTCCGTTCTTTTATCGTGATTTCCTGCGAGACCCTTGCGAGGGCCTCGGTTAGGGATTGTACTTTTTCCTTCACCAACTTCATCGCCTCCCATTTGGCAGTGGCTTCCAGAGATTCTCTGAGCGCTCGTAGCACTTCCGGTTCGCGAAGAATGCGGGCGTCTTCTTCGTTAAGCTGCGTGGTATAATGAAGAAAGCCTTGTTTAAGGCTGGCCAATTCTTGCTCGGTTGTGACAATGCGTTTTTGGATTTCCTGTTCTATACGACTCAGTTGATCCTCGAAACTTCGGGCCAGTTCGCTTTTGTGTTGTAAGGCTTCCTGCTCGGCAGACAAACGCAGGAAAAGTTCGTTTTCGGTTCGGATACGGGCTTCTTCTTGCATCAGTCCTGCCGCTTCGGTGATTAAGCGGTCAAGGGTGGTACGTCGGTCTTGTGTAAATGCAGTTTGTTCTAAGAGTTGTGCAAGGTGCCTTTCTTCGGCACGAATTTCTGATACCTTTAGATCTAATGATATTAATTCATTTAATACCAGAAGTTCTTGTGATTTAAAGGCTTGTAGGCTTTTTTCCTGTATATGTAGGGACTGTTTTGCCTCGTCACGCACTTCAATCCAGTGGGGTAAATCGCGGGTTTGTTCTTCCAACTGCTGTAGTCGCATCTCGGCCACTTCCAGAGAATTTCGGGCTTCTTTCGCTTTTTCTAACGCTTTCTCCCGAAGCTGTTCGTAGCGGTGTAGGTTCAGAATATCAGCCAGAATGCGTTTGCGCTCTGTGGGGGCTTGTTTGGTGAATTGATCTGATCGGCCCTGTAATAGAAAAGATGCATTAATAAAAGTTTCGTAGGTAAGGCCCAAATGCTGATTCAGCACGCCCTGGGTGTCCTTTATCCGAGCACCAGTCTGAGTAACAAATTCTCCTCGTTCTGCATCAAAAACCTGAAACTCTAGATTCGATTTTTGGGTTTTTCTTGATCCTGATTTGCCAAAATAGCGCTTTACCCGAAACCGTGTACCCTCTAGATCAAATACAAAGGTGACACTCATCTCCGAAGCGCCACTTCGCATAAGATGTTCATCCGGCTTTACCGTTCCTTGACTTTTTCGGCCTTCTCCCCACAATGCCCACGTAATCGCATCTAATAGGGCAGATTTACCTTGGCCGTTCCCGCCAGAAAGGCAGGCAACATTAAATCCCTCGAAGTTGAGCGGCTCTTCAGGTCTTCGATAGCTCAAGAAGTTTTCTAAAGACAAAGAAACGGGTATCACAAAGCGCCTCCGAACATTTGGCCGCCACCAACTTCCCAATTCAGACAACCCAAACCGGATTTATTGATTGATATTGGCCTCAAATTTATTGGTAATGCCTTCTGCCTGTGGCCAGACCATCCCAACATATTTAAGCATCTTTTTTGAAAAGTTTGTGGTGTCGGCATAAAGTGAAGACCTGTCGCGGGTGTTTTTACTCGGAATATTTATGCTCGACGAGATGATTAGTATCATACTGGCCAGAAAAAATCCCTTAAGTGTACCAACCACCATTCCCACCAATTGGTTGGCCAATGAAATAGAACCACTCACCATACCTTCCAAAAAATCCAATACTTTCCGATATCCCCATACGGCAACAACAATAATTATTGCAAATGATAGCAGGGAAGCGAGCATGACGCTAAATCCAAGTAGTTTCACAAATACCACTTCTCCTAGTTGACGCATCAAAAAAATGGCACCAAAAAAAGTGGCTACCCAATATACCAAAGGAATGATGGTCTTTACCGCCCCTTTTGTATAACCTTTATAACCCTGATAGATGCAAAAGAGCAGGATGGCAATGTCGAGAATGTTGAGATGAATCATTTTCGTGGGTTTTTGAGTCATGATTCTGATAGTGCAAGATAGGGAAATGACGCATCAAATGCCATTAGGTTGCGGTTGGAATTTGGCTAAAAAGAAAAAGCCTATTGTCCATTACCGAACAATAGACCCAATTTTCCCATAACAGGAACCCTAATTGCTTTTATACAAGGTCTTGTCTGCGCCTCCTTATCCTGTCTGCCCACTCTCTGCACGAATGGGGACATATGACCCTTTGCTCAGTTCAAAAATTCCACTCTTGACGCCGGAGACGGGTTTACGGTCCTCGGCCAGTGGCAGAGAGTCGCCAATGGCAGGGGCGACAACGCCGCGAGATTGGTTGAGACGGGCTAAAAACTCTTTGCTAAAGGCCCAGTAGGCACGGGCGCCAGCACTTGAACCGTCGTATTCCAGTACACTGCGGCCCGATTCTGGCGCCTCAGCCAAGCGCACATTCATCTTGATCTCGGTCTCGAATACTTCTTCGCCATAACTATCTTCAAGTCGTTGTAAAATCTTGCGGGCATGATTCGAGCGGGTATCTACCATAGTACGCAAAATGCCCAAACGTTTGGTTTGAATGTGATATTTGGCACGCCAAGTTTCTAACTCCTTAAAGAAGGTCTTCATCGCCTCGAACGCCAAGGCATTTGGAGAAAGAGGGACCACATAGGTATCGGCTGCCACAAAAGCATTTAGCATCACAAGTGAAAGCGCTGGTGGACAATCTAATAAGATGAAATCATAATTCCCCCGAACATGATCTAGTACTTTCTGTAATAAAAATATATGATTACGCGCATTGGCAATATAGGCGTCAAATTTTGCAAGATCCACATGGGCGGGCAATACCGTGAGGCCGGGTACAGAGGTACTGCGGATTGAACGACCAAAGGGCGCATAATTCATCATTACATCCAGAACCGAAGGCGTCTGTTGGCGTCTTCCGATCCCCAGAGAAAGCGAAGCAGAAGCCTGACTGTCTAAATCTACCAATAGAACGCGGTAGCGGATGGCCAGCGCAGCAGCCAGATTAACGGTTGTTGTGGTCTTGCCGACTCCTCCCTTCAGGTTGGCGATAGCTACAATCGTTGCACCTGCATGTTGTCGGACGTAAAGGGGGCCATCTGCAAAGGTGGATGCAAGAGGGGTGTTTTTGTTCATATTGTACAGGACTGGTAAAGGTAGCGGGTAATGTTGTGATTAACACGACTTCAATATTTATACCAATCTCGCATAATGTGGATAATAATTTCATGTTGATATTTGGGATAGGCCTCCATTTTTGGCGGATATTGGAGAATGAAAGAGAAGTGTAGGGGATTTCCCTACAAAGAACTTCAACTTTTTCCTATTCTTCATGGAACGAAACGGGTTCTGGTCTGTTATTTTAGACTGAATATAAATAAGCATTCCATTCTTTGCCCATAAAACAAGCATTATGACGAGTGATACCGCCATTCTCCACGAAGTTGCCGATCGGGACTATGAGTGGGGTTTTGTAACTGAGATTGATTCTGAGACAGCCCCCGTTGGACTAACCGAAGACACGGTAAGGTTGATTTCCTCGAAAAAGGATGAACCCGCGTGGCTCTTGGAATGGCGTCTGAAAGCATTTCGCCATTTTGTTTCCCTTTGGGAAAAACAGGAAGAAAAATATCCTATCTGGACGCTTCTTAACTATAAAATACCGGATTTTCAGGCGATCAGCTATTATTCGGCCCCACAAAGCAAGCCCAAGTACAATAGTTTAGATGAAGTGGATCCTGAACTGCTCCGAACCTTCGAGCGGTTGGGCATTCCACTCATGGAACAAGAGCGATTGGTGGGTGTGGCGGTAGATGTGGTCATGGATTCGGTCTCGGTGCATACTACGTTTAAAGAAAAACTAAGTGAACTTGGCATTATTTTTTGCTCCTTTGGCGAGGCGGTAGAAAAATATCCCGAACTTGTCCAGAAGTATATAGGGTCGGTGGTTCCTTATACCGATAACTTTTATGCGGCGCTAAACTCGGCGGTTTTCTCGGATGGTTCTTTCTGCTACATTCCCAAAGGGGTGCGTTGTCCGATGGAACTTTCCACGTATTTTCGTATCAATCAAGCGGGAACCGGGCAGTTTGAAAGAACCCTCATTGTTGCAGAAGAAGGCGCCTATGTTTCTTATCTGGAAGGATGCACGGCTCCTCAGCGCGACGAAAACCAACTTCATGCGGCTGTGGTGGAAATTATCGCCAAGGAAAATGCCGAAGTAAAGTACTCTACCATCCAAAACTGGTATCCCGGAGACAAAGAAGGGAAAGGTGGGATTTATAATTTCGTGACCAAGCGTGGGATCTGCGATGGCGACCATGCCAAAATCTCTTGGACGCAGTTAGAAACCGGATCCGCCATTACTTGGAAATACCCTTCTGTGATCTTAAAAGGCAATAACAGTGTAGGTGAATTTTATTCGGTGGCATTTACCAAAGGATATCAACAAGCCGATACCGGAACCAAGATGATTCACTTGGGCAAAAATACGTCTTCCACCATTATCTCGAAAGGAATCTCTGCCGGAAGAAGCCAGAATGCCTATCGCGGTTTGGTGCGTATTGGTAAAAATGCCGAAAATGCCCGAAATTTCTCCCAATGCGACTCCATGCTGCTCGGAGATCGTTGTGGGGCACACACGTTTCCTTACATCGAGATTCTGAACAATACTGGTAAAGTAGAACACGAAGCGACGACCTCGAAAGTGGGTGAAGACCAAATTTTTTATTGTCAGCAACGTGGGCTGAGTGAAGAGGCGGCCATTAAGCTCATTGTCAATGGGTTTGTAAAGGAAATACTTGCCAAACTGCCAATGGAGTTTGCTGTGGAAGCCCAAAAACTACTGGCCATTGAACTTGAAGGCTCGGTAGGTTGACAAAGGAACGCTATGGCCAACATACATCCGGAAATTACTCCAGCCCTCAAAGCGTTTATCGAGGCGCAGCCGGTGTTTTTTGTGGCATCTGCGCCATATGCCGTAGAGGGACACATTAATCTTTCTCCGAAGGGCTTAGACAGTTTTCGGGTCTTGGGTCCAAATCGCGTGGTGTATGCCGATGTAACCGGAAGCGGAAACGAAACAGCGGCGCATCTTGCGGAAAATGGACGGCTTACTATCATGTTTTGTGCATTCGAAGGCCCGCCAAATATTCTCCGGCTTTATGGTCAGGGAAAAGTCGTTAAACCGGATGACCCAGAAGCACTGCTTATTACACCGTTTTTTAATCCTATACCGGGATTGCGGCAGTATGTGTTATTGGCGGTGGAACGGGTGCAAACTTCGTGTGGATTTGGGGTGCCAGAAATGACCTTCCACAATCACCGTGATACTTTGTTGCGTTGGGCCACCGCAAAAGGAGAGGCGGGACTGGAAACCTACCGAGCGGAAAAGAATGCACGTAGTATAGATGGCTTGCCCAGTTCTTTTGCTTGAAATATGCTGAAATAATCCATAACTGAAATAAACATGTTAGTAATCAAAAACCTTCATGCCGCTGTAGAGGGGCACGAAATCTTACGAGGAGTCAATCTGACTGTCGGCCCGGGCGAAGTCCATGCCATTATGGGGCCAAATGGTTCCGGAAAAAGCACATTGGCATCGGTTCTGGCTGGTCGCGAAGAATATGAGGTGACAGAGGGCGAAGTCACTTTCGACGGGCAGGCGTTGCTGGAAATGGAGCCAGATGAACGGGCATGTGAAGGGCTTTTTCTAGCCTTTCAGTATCCGGTCGAGTTACCCGGTGTCAATATGACCACCTTTCTTCGGGAATCAGTGAATAGTGTTCGCAAATACAGAGGATTAGAACCGCTTTCTGGTGCAGCCTTTCTTAAACTCGTCAAGGAAAAACAAGCCTTGGTAGAAATGAAAGAAAGCCTAACGAACCGATCGGTGAACGAGGGATTTTCTGGTGGCGAGAAAAAACGCAACGAAATCTTCCAAATGGCACTATTGGAACCCAAACTTGCGGTGCTTGATGAAACCGACTCGGGATTGGATATAGATGCTTTGCGCATTGTTTCCAATGGCGTCAATGCCCTGCGAAATGCCAATCGCTCCTTTCTCGTGATTACACACTATCAGCGGTTGTTGGATTATATCGTGCCAGATTTTGTACATGTATTGGTGAATGGACGAATCGTCAAGTCTGGAACAAAAGAATTGGCGCTGGAACTGGAAGAGAAAGGCTACGATTGGATAAAAGAAGAACTCACCTTGGAAGCCGCCTAAGGGCTGTTCCGGTCAAAATCATAAATAGGATGACCCAAACCCAAACCGAAACAGTGGCCAGCCCTACGCTGGAACAGCGACTAATGGATCGGTTCGCGTCCGAAACCCAATCCTTCCCTAACCCGGAAAGGCAGCGTCGCGCCCTTGAATCGTTTTTAGGTCTCGGATTTCCGAAAGCAAAATCCGAAAAGTATAAATATTCTCCTTTTCGCAACTTTACACTTGCGCACGATTTAGTCAGACAAGCCGTACCCACGCTGACGGTTGCAGGTCTGGAAGCGCTGGCCTTGCCCGAAATGGATGGTTTGGTCGTGGTCATGGTGAATGGACGTTGGGTTTCTGCATTGTCTAACATAGATCAGATACCAAAAGGACTGTATCTACAACCGTTAAATGAGGCTATAGAATCTGGACACGAAGCAGCTATTCGCCATTTTGGCCAGGTGGCAAAGTCGGAGGAAGATGCATTTGTGGCCCTAAATACGGCTTTTCTCTCGGATGGTCTATTCGTCCATGTGGGCGCTGGGAAAATGATTGAGCCGGTGTTACATATCTTAAACCTAACACAGAACGAAGCCGATGCCACCGTTCAGCCGCGTTTATTGGTTGTGGCAGAATCGGGGGCTTCTATTCGCATTGTGGAAAGTCGCTTATCGCTTAGTCAGGCAGCCGTCTTCTCTAATGTAGTATCCGAATGGTATGTCGGGGAAAAGGCAAATGTGTCTTATCACTTGTTGCAAGACAGCGGCGAAACCTCTACCGAACACCATACGTTATCAAGTGTTCAGGAGGCCGATTCTGTCTTTACCACCCATGTTCTTACGCTTTCGGGTCATGTGGTGCGGAATAATCAGAACTACCTGCCCAATGCCGAGTTTTGTGAAACAAATCTTAATGCGGTGGTGGTAGCAAATGGCCAAATGCATGTGGATAATGCCACTTTTGTGGATCATGCCTTGCCTAATGGCACCTCGAATGAGTCCTACAAACACATCTTGGGTGGGAAATCTACTGGGGTATTTAATGGTAAAATTATGGTGCGGCAAGATGCCCAAAAAACGAATGCCTATCAGTCTAATAAAACCATTTTGACCTCCGACGAAGCCCGTATTTATACAAAGCCGGAGTTAGAAATCTATGCCGATGACGTGAAGTGCTCGCACGGAGCTGCTACTGGGAAAATGGACGAGGAGGCCTTGTTTTACCTCCGGGCCAGAGGTCTTAGCGCGTCTGCTGCGCGAAAAATGTTGCTAATCGCATTTGCCGGAGATGTCACTGGAAAAATATCGCTGGATGCCCTCCGAAAAGACTGGAACGAACGAATTACCGAGCGGCTATAAATTCTTTTCCCGCCCTTACCCCAAAAGCCCTGCAACGATTGCGTTTCAGGGCTTTTTATATGGGTTGGAAGCAATGGACTGGTTTAGTTGAAAATGGTTGTAAGAACTTAGGCATGGAACCAAAGTCTATGTAAATTTGTTTTGGTACAATCAATTGGTTCATGGATTTATCGAACGACATATCGGTATTAAAGGGTTTAGTGGTTTCCTTGCTCGCCAAGGTCGAGT
>ERZ761607.1307-NODE-1307-length-32201-cov-4.891371_pt1 | contig 32201 bp, 26 predicted proteins | sample MGYA00511164_ERZ761607 | MGnify/ENA primary metagenome ERZ761607 (study PRJEB28899, sample SAMN02445080) | bioreactor sludge metagenome | biome: EBPR sludge | place: Australia: Brisbane, Thorneside Wastewater Treatment Plant | collected 2011-06-22 ... | reverse complement strand
GTTGATGCAGGCGATCGCGGCCGTGGACGCCGTGACGAGGTCCAGCCCCGACAGCAGCAGGGCGAGTGTGGCCACCACCATGACCGAGCCATACAGCAGCATGAAGGCGATGACCGAGGACATGACCTGGGACGACACCGTCGTCGAGCCGAGCCGCAGCGGCACGACCGCACGCGGGTGTATCACGCGAACGAGCTCCAGCCGGGCCTGCTTGAGCAGCAGCAGCGAGCGCACGAGCTTGATGCCGCCGCCGGTGGAGCCGGCGCAGGTGGCGAAGCTGCACAGGAACAGCATGAAGACCGGCGCGAAGATCGGCCACTGGGCGTAGTCGACCGTCGCGTAGCCGGTCGTCGTGGCGATCGAGACGACGTTGAAGGCCGCATGGCGCAGGGATTCGGCGAAGCCGGCGTAGACGCCGTGCCAGGCCAGGAACAGCGCCACGCCCACCACCGATGCCGTCAGCAGCACGACATAGGTCCGCGCCTCGACATCCCTCCAGAGCACGGCCAGGGAACGCTTGCGCCAGGCCACGAAGTACAGGCCGAAGTTGAAGCCCGCCAGCGTCATGAAGGCGACGGCGACCGCCTCGATGGCCGGCGACTCGAAGGCCGCGAAGCTCGCGTCGTACGCGGCGAAGCCGCCGAGCCCCATCGTGCTGCACATGTGGATGAACGCGTCGGTCCAGGTCATGCCGGCCAGCCGGTAGGCGACGAAGCAGGCCAGCGAGGTCACGAAGTACACCGTCCACAGCCCGCGCGCGGTCTGGGCGATGCGCGGCGTGAGCTTGTGGTCCTTCAGCGGGCCCGCGGTCTCGGACCGGAACAGTTGCGCCCCGCCGACGCCGAGCAGCGGGAGGATCGCGACGACGAGGACGATGATCCCCATGCCGCCGATCAGCACCATGAAGCAGCGCCAGACGTTGATCGAGACGGGCAAGCGCTCGAGCCCGGTGAGCACCGTGGCCCCGGTCGTCGTCAAGCCGCTCATCGCCTCGAAGTAGGCGTCGGTGAAGCTCAGGCCCGGGATCGCCAGCAGCAGCGGCAGCGCCCCGAAGGCCGGCAGCAGCGTCCAGGTGAGGGTCACCAGCAGGAAGCCGTCGCGCGGCTGCAACTCGCGCTGGAAGCGCCGGGTGGCCAGCGTGATGGCGACGCCCGTCGATGCGGTGATCGCCGCGGCGATGAGAAACGCGTCCTCGGCCGGGTCATGCGCCGACAGCGCGAAGCCCAGCGGCACCGCCATCAGCAGGGCGAAGACCGCCACGATGCGCCCGACGAGGCTGACGACGGCGAAGGCGTTCATGCCGAACAGGGCCGGGGGCCTGCTCGACGGGTCCGGCGGATCGGGTTCGGCCGGGCGAACAAGGGCAGCGGGCGCATCGGGTGCCGCACGCTGCCAGCGCGGTCGTTAGGAACGCATAAGGACGATGACCGGAAGCGACGATGTGAAGAAACTCATCGATGGCCGGGAGGCACCACCCGCCGACGCTGGCCGCCTGCAGCGGCCCGCAGCGCGACTGTCGCCGTCGCGCCCGCGTCGCCACGGATCGCCCGGGTGCACCCCTGCGCAGCCGTGCCGAACAGCCGGCCGGACGTCCTTCGGCAGCCGGACCGCGCGGGCAGGGAGCCCGCGGGTGACGCCCCGACGTCCCTGGCCGGACCGAGCTCGACGACGGCGCTGGGCCGCCGGGTTCACTGCGCCAGTTCGCGCACGAGCCGGACCATGAACTCCCGGCTCTCGTACAGCCAGCGCACCGGGACGCGTTCGTCGCGGCCGTGCACGTAGTCGTTGCCGGCCTGGAAGAGACCCGACACGCCGTACATCGGGATGCCGACGCTGCGCAGGAACCGGCTGTCGGAGACGCCCGGCGACATGACCGGCACCACCGGCACGGACGGCCACATCTGCCCGGCGACCTTCTCGATCGCGCCGATGACGTCCGGACGCATCGGCGACGGCGGGCTCGGCTGCGAGGCTTTCACGCGCGTCAGCGTGACCTTCTCGCCGGCCAGGGAGGCCAGGGTGCGCTCGACGGCGGCGGCGTCGTCGTGGGGCAGCAGGCGGCACATGACCGTCGCCTTGCCGCGCTGCGGCAGGGCATTCGCCGCATGGCCGCCCTCGATCATCGTGACCACGCAGGTGGTGCGCAGCTGCGAGTTCCAGCCCGGCCGCGCCGACAGGAAGGCCACTGCCGACGGGTCCGGCCTGTCCTGCGTCACCCCGCGCAGGGCCGACGCCAGCGGCTCGGCCGAGAGGGCGGACATCCGCTCGAGGTACGCCCGCGTGACCGGCGACAGATTCAGCGGGAACTCGTGCCCGGCAAGGCGCACCAGGGCCTCGGCCAGTTCGGTGATCGCGTTGTCGCGCGGGGGCGCCATGCTGTGGCCGCCCGGGTTGCTGGTCTGCAACTCGTAGGTGGCGTACAGCTTCTCGGCCAGCTGCACGTTCAGGACCCAGGGCTTGCCCCGGGCGAGCACGCCGCCGGCACCCTCGTTCAGTCCGAACTCGGCGTCGATCAGCGCTCGCTGGTGCTGCACCAGCCAGGCCACGCCGTTGGTCGGTACGTCGCCGCGCTCCTCGTCTGCGGTCAGCGCCAGGATGATGTCGCGCTTGGGCACAAAGCCCTCGCGCTTCAGCTGCGACAGCACCGAGACCAGCACCGCGCCGCGCGCCTTGTCGTCGCTGCTGCCGCGAGCGATGAAGTAGCCGTCGCGCTCCTGCAGCTGGAACGGGTCGCCGGTCCAGTCGTCGCGCGGAGCCTCCACCACGTCCAGGTGCGACATCAGCAGCATCGGCCGCTTCTCGCCGCTGCCCCGGTAGCGCAGCACCAGGTTGCCCTTGCGCGGGAAGGGCTCCAGCACCTGCAGGTCGGCCGCAGTGAAGCCGGCGTCGAGCAGGCGCCGGGCCATCGCCCTGGCCGCGCGCGTGGTGTCGCCGGCCGAGTGCGTGGTGTCGATCTCGACGAGTTCCTGGAAGATCTCGCGGAAGAGCGCGCGCTCGGCATCCGCGTCCGCGGCCTGTGCGAACCCGAGCGGCGCTGCCGCCACGATGACGCTCGCCCAGAGTCTCAGCCAGGCGCGCTGGCGCCTGAACACCGTCGCCATGCCGGTCAGACCCATCATGATCCCTCCCCTTGCGCCCCGAGCAAGACGCAGACGAATCCCGGCGCGCGAGCGCTCTCTGACTCCCGCGATCGACACTCGATGGCATCGTAGGGCGGGTCGCGGCACGGGCGTTGCGTTCGCTCAAGGTCCCCACAGGTGCCGCAGCCTCGCGCACCGCGCGGCCGCCCGCGCGACCCGCTGCTCGCAATAGTCCCACAAGGTCTCAGGGCGATCGCGGTGCGCCGAGCGGGCCCCCGCCGCACTGCCTAGCATCGCGGCCCATTCCGGCCACCCCCCTGCGGCCGTCCGAGGAGCCACCATGCGTCGTCGACTCTTGCCGGCAGTGCTGCTGGCTGCCTTTCCGCTGCTCACCGTCCAGGCCCAGGCGCCAGCCAAGCCGGAGGCGAAGCGGTTGAACGTCTACAACTGGAACGACTACATCGCCAAGGACACGATCGCCGACTTCCAGAAGGCCACCGGCATCACCGTCCGCTACGACAACTACGACGGCAACGCCACGCTGCAGGCGAAACTGCTCACCGGCAAGAGCGGCTACGACGTCGTCTACCCGAGCGTCGAGTACGCCGGGCGCCAGATCAAGGCCGGCATCTTCCGCGAGCTCGACAAGAGCCAGCTGCCGAACCTCCGGCACATCGACCCGGCCGTGCTCAAGGCGGTCGAGACCGCCGACCCGGGCAACCGCTTCGTCGTGCCGTACATGTGGTTCACCACCGGCGTGGCGATCAACGTGCAGAAGGTCGAGCAGGCGCTTGGCGGCAAGCTGCCGGCCAACGAGTGGGCGCTGCTGTTCGACCCGGCGGTGACGGGCAAGCTCAAGGGCTGCGGGATCTCGTGGATGGACGAGGCCAGCGACCTGATCCCGGCGGCGATGATCCACGCCGGCCTGGACCCGACGAAGATCGACCGCGCCAGCGTGCAGAAGGCGGTCGACGCGGTGCGTGCGGCGCGCAAGGACGTTCGCACCTTCAACACCTCGCCGATCGACCTGATGGCCAAGGGCAGCCTGTGCGTGGCGCAGATGTTCTCCGGCGACGCGATGATCGCGAACAAGCGCGCCCGGGAGAGCAAGACCGGCGCCGACATCCGCTACATCATTCCCTCGGCCGGCGCGATGATGTCGGTGGACGTGATGGCGATCCCGAAGGATGCGCCGCACCCCGGCAACGCGCACCGCTGGATCAACCAGATGATGGAGCCCAAGGAGATCTCGCGCATCTCCAACGAGACCTTCTACTTCAGCGCCAACAAGGCGGCCCTGCCGATGACCTCGGCCGAGTTGACCGGCAACCCGTCGATCAATCCACCCGACGCCGTGAAGAGCCTGCTGCGCGCCAAGCCCGTGCTGGATACCGCGGTGCAGCGCGAGTTGACGCAGGGCCTGACACGGCTGAAAGCCGCGAAGTGAGCGCCGCGGCGGATGCGCAGCACCTGCGCATCGAGAGCGTCGTCAAGCGCTACGGGCAGACGCTGGCCGTCGACCGGGTCTCGTTGACGATCGCCCGCAACGAGATCTTCGCGCTGCTCGGGCCCTCGGGCTGCGGCAAGTCGACGCTCATGCGCATGATCGCCGGCATGGAAGTGCCGAGCGCGGGCCGCATCGTGCTCGACGGCGAGGACCTGGCCACCGTGCCGGCGCACCAGCGGCCGACGAACATGATGTTCCAGTCCTATGCGCTGTTCCCGCACATGACGGTGCAGGACAACGTCGGCTTCGGGCTGCGCCAGCTGCGGCCGAGGATGGACGGCGACACGATCCGCAAGCGCGTCGACGAGATGCTCGAGCTGGTGCAGCTCGGCCACCTCGCGCGGCGCAAGCCGCACGAGCTCTCGGGCGGCCAGCAGCAGCGCGTCGCGCTGGCTCGCAGCCTGGCGCGGCACCCGAAGGTGCTGCTGCTCGACGAGCCCCTGTCGGCGCTGGACAAGAAGATCCGCAGCCGCACGCAGCTCGAGCTGGTGAACCTGATCCGCCGCGCCGACGTCACCTGCATCATGGTCACGCACGACCAGGAAGAGGCCATGACCATGGCCGACCGCATCGGGCTGATGTCCCCGGGCGGCACGCTGCAGCAGGTGGGGGAGCCGCACGAGGTCTACGAGCACCCGAACAGCCGCTACGCGGCCGAGTTCGTCGGCGAGACCAATCTCTTCGAGGGCCGCATCGAGGGCGATCACCTGCGCTGCGCCGGGTTGCCCGAGCCGCTCGCGTTGCCCGGCGGGCCGCTGCCCGCCGACGGCAGCCTGGCGTGGCTGTCGCTGCGGCCCGAGCGCGTGCTGCTGATGCACGAGCCGCCGGTGGGCCACGACGACGAGAGCGCGGCCGGCGAGATCGCCGACGTGGCCTACCTCGGCGATCGTTCGATCGTGCACGTGGCCGTGCGCGGCGCCGCGCGCACCGTGCGCGCCAGCGTGCCGCGCGACGGCAGCCGCGGGCCGCTGCTGCGCGGCACCCCGGTGTGGCTGACCTGGCGCGCCGCTGACGGCGTGGTGCTGACGCGATAGCGGCATGTCCGGGCCGAGCGAACGCCAGCGCTGGTGGGTCGGGGCCCTGCCCTGGGCCTGGGTGCTGGCCTTCTTCGTCCTGCCGTTCGCCCTGATCCTCGGCGTCAGCGTCTCCACGCCCGAGCTCGCCGTGCCGCCCTATGCCATGCCCGCCGGCGGCATCGATCCCGCCAGCTTCGCCCGCCTGGGCGGCGAGCTGAAGACCCTCGGGGACGAGGGCGCCGATCACCAGTACCTCAGCGCCTGGATCGCGGCCCTGGCGCTCGCGGCCTTCACGACGGTCGTCTGCCTGCTCGTGGGCTACCCGTTCGCCTACCACATCGCCCGTTCGCAGCCCGGCACGCGCGAGACGCTGCTGATGCTCGTGATGCTGCCGTTCTGGACGGCCTTCCTGCTGCGCGTGTTCGCCTGGCAGGGCCTGCTGGACAGCAGCGAGGTCGGCGTGATCAACCAGTTCCTGCTCGGCCTGGGACTGATCGCCCAGCCCTTGCCGCTGCTGTACAACACCGGCGCCGTGGCCCTCGGCATGGTCTACAGCTACCTGCCGTTCATGGTGCTGCCGCTGTACGCGCACCTGGTGAAGCTCGACGGCCGCCTGCTCGAAGCCGCCCGGGACCTCGGCGCCACGCCCTGGCGCGCCTTCGTGCAGGTGACGCTGCCGCTGTCGGCACGCGGCATCGTCGCCGGCTCGATGCTGGTCTTCATTCCCGCGGTGGGCGAGTTCGTCATCCCCGACCTGCTCGGGGGCGGGAACGTCTCGACGATCGGCCGGCGCATCTGGGAGGACTTCGGCCCGAACCAGGACTGGCCGATGGCCGCTGCCGTGGCCGTGGTGATGCTCGCGGTGCTGATCGTGCCCATCGTCGTCCTCAACCGCTCCGGCGGCGGGAACCGGGTGTGAGTGCCGTCGACGCCCGTCGGGGCGCCCGGGCCTGGATGGCGCTGGTCTTCGCCTTCCTGTACCTGCCGATCCTGTGCCTGGTGGTGTTCTCCTTCACGGCCGGCGAGATCACGACGCAGCTCTCCGGCTTCTCGCTGCGCTGGTACCGGGAACTGCTGCACGACGGCGAACTGCTGGCCGCCGCGCTGCTGTCGCTGAAGATCGCCGCGCTCACCGCCACCGCGGCCCTCGTCGTCGGCACCGCCACGGCGGTGCTGCTGGTGCGCCATGCCCGCTCGCATGCCAGCAGCCTGCTGGCGGGCCTTGCCACCGCACCGATGGTCCTGCCCGAGGTGGTGGTCGGGCTGTCGCTGGTGCTGCTCTTCACGCACCCCTGGCTGCCCCTGCTGGGCGGCCGGGGTGTCGGCGCGATCTGGATCGGCCACGTCACGCTGGCCCTCGGCTACGTGGCGGTGCTCGTCGCGTCACGCCTGCGCGAGATGGACCCGGCGCTCGAGGAAGCCGCGCTCGACCTCGGTTGCCCGCCCTGGAAGGTGTTCTTCGTCATCACCGTGCCGGTGATCGCGCCGACGCTGGCGGCGGCCTGGCTCCTGGCGTTCACGCTTTCGCTGGACGACTTCGTCCTCTCGGCCATGCTCTCCAGCCCCGGCAGCACGACGCTGCCCGTGCTGGTCTGGGCGCGGCTGCACCACGGCCTGACACCCGAGATCAACGCGCTGGCCAGCGTGATCGTGTTCGTCGTCGCGATCTCCGTGCTGGTGCTGCACCGCGCGATGGTGCGGGCGCAGCATCGCCGGCTGGCCGCCACGGCAAGCGGCTGAGGCCGGGCCGCCGACACGTGGGCACCTCGGGGCGCAGGCCCCGCCGGGTGTCGACCGTGCTCAAGGGCCGCCGGGGTTGCGGCGCGCAGCGGATGCGGGAACGTGGCCCGGTGCAGGTCCTGGGACGGCGCCCGGCCGGGCCTGGCGCGCCGCCCGGCGGCGCCACGCGCCATGGATGCCGGACAGCAGCAGCACCGGCCACAGCGTCGCCGCGATGCACACCCACAGCAGCCGCGCCAGGGCGCCCGAAGCCTCGTCTTCCGGCGGCGTCGAGGGGCCTTCGCTGAACAGGTGGCGCTTGCGGAACGTGGCCAGCCCGAAAGCGGCCCCCAGGGCGAAGAACAGGGCCATCCAGGTGGCAGCCATCGGGTGCTCCGATCGACGACGAGGAAGGTCAATGTAGCGGAACACAGGTCGCTGTCAATGGCAATGGACGGGACCCCGCGCGTGGCGACGGGCGCGGACCGGGCGGGCGCGAGCCAGTTCCTGCGGCCGGGCAGGCGATGCCAGCCCGCCCCCGGCGGCGCTCAGTCCGGCAGCAGCACCGCCGCCGGCACGGCCACGAAACTGCCGCTGCCCGGGGTCTTCCAGCGCCAGCGCATCTCCGCCGGGCCCGTCCGCTCGACGTACTCCAGCCGAATCTGCACCCGCTGCCCGGCTGTCAGCATCACGGAGGCGCTGGTGTCGGTGGTGCGCAGGTGCGATGTCCAGTGATCGATCAGCGGCTGGCCGTCGACCCACAGACGCACACCCTCGTCCGAGACCGTCTGGAACTGGTAGGAGCCGCTGATCGGTGCGAGCAGGGAACCCGTCCAGCGAACGGCGAAGTGGTCCGGCGGCAGGGTCTGGGAGGGCGCCGACGGGCCCCAGCCGAAGTCGACGGCCTCGATCCGCACCAGCGGGGGCTGCGCCGCGAGGTCCGTCCCGGCAAAGTACTCGCCGCGAAGCCCGCTGGCCGTGGCTGCCGACGGGGCCGTGTCGAAGCGGGCGGCCGGGATGGCTGCGAAGGCGGTGTCCGCAGGCTGACGCCACTTCAGGTCGAGGTGCGCGTCGCCCGCGGCATCGACGAACTCGACCCGGATCGGCACCGGCCGGCCCGCGACCAGGTCGATCCGCCCTTCGGCGAAGTTGCGCGGCGAGCTCCAGGTGTCCGCCAGCAGCGCGCCGTTGACCCACAGGCGCACGCCATCCCCCGAACTCGCGCCGACGCCGAAGCGGTGGGTGCCCGTCTGCGTCGGGGTCAGCGATCCGCTCCAGCGCGCGGAGAAGCCGTCCGTCGGCAGGCCGGGCCTGGGGGCCTGGCCCGGCGCGAGCGCGAGCCGGGGCAGCTCGAGCGCGCTTGCCGCGGGCGGGCCCGACAGGCTGGCGTTCGACCAGTACTCGGCCGCCAGCACGCCGGGCGTACCGGGTGCGGAGCCGCCGGACAGCACGTAGCGGCAGGAGCGGGCCACGCCGACGACGGGGTCCCCGAAGGTCGCGCTCGAGCAGGCGACCGTGCCGCTGAGGCCCGTGCGGGCGAAGAAGTGGTCGCCGGCGCCGAAGTAGACCGTGGCTGTCGTGCCCGCCGGCAGCGTGCACACACCGCCCTCGCTGGCGCAGGTGACGGCGCCCGCCGGCAGCGGGACGGCACCCGCAGCCGGCCCGACATCGGCACTGGTGCCGAGGGCGCCGGTGCCCGGCCGGTCGCTCACCGTCCAGACGATCGGCAGCGTCGCGCTGGCCGGTCCGTTGCTGACGGTGATCACGGCGTTGTAGGTGCCCGGCGTGGTCAGCCGGCCGAACACGATGCCGGTGGCTGCGTGGAGGTCCACGCCCTTGGGCAGCCCCTTGGCGGAGAAGCCCAGGGCAAGTCCTTCCGGATCCGAGGCCTTCAATGCGAGGTTGACCAGGTCGCCCGTGCGTGCCGACTGCGGCGCGACGGCCTGGATGGCCGGCGCCGCCGGAACGGGGCCCGGCGCGAACACGGCCTCGAACTGCGCGCGCGACGGCGACGGGGCCTGGGCGCCCCAGGCGAAGTCGATGTGCTCGATGGCCGTGGCCACCGGCACACCGGCGAAGGCCGTGTTGTCGAAGTAGGCGCCGAACAGGCCGGTGGGATGGGGGGCCGCGGCGTCGGGGTAGAGCTGGGTCGCCGGGACGGGCACGAACTCGCGGGCGCCCGGCGGCAGCCACATCAGCCGCATGGTCGCCGAGCCGCCGAGATCGGCGTACTGCACCGTGATGCGGACGCGCTGCCCGGCCTCCAGGCGCAGGGCAGCCGTGTCGATCGTGGTCTCGGCGCGCGGCGCGAAGTGGTTGATCAGGCTGCGGCCATCGATGCTCAGGGCGACGGCGTCGTCGGCGACGACCTGGAAGCGGTAGTCGCCGCTGGCGGGTACCCGCAACTCGCCGCTCCAGCGCACGGCGAAGCCGTCGGCCGGCAAGGCCGCCGTCGTGGCCAGGGTGTGGGTGATCGTTCGTGCACTGCGCGTGCTGGCACCGCGCCACCCGACGAACACGAAGCCGGGCTTCGGCCGGGCTTCCAGCGACACCGGGAAGCCCGGGTAGTACTTGCCGCTCCAGGCGTTCGTGTCGTCCATCCGGGCGCCCACGTCCAGCGTGTTGACCAGGACGGTGCCCATCGCGCGGTCGTTGATCGTCACGCCGATCGCGCCGCGGTTGGACAGGTTGAAGCGGGTTCGCAGGTGCTGGTCATGGAACGGTTCGCGCAGCTTCATCCAGCTGCGCATCGCGCCCAGGTGGGCGTCCCAGGTGGCTTCGCTGCCCAGGCCGTTGGCCTTGAAGGTGTCGTCGATGTAGGGCCGCATCTCGGCCGCCAGGGCATCCAGGCGCGCGTTCATGAAGGTCGGCGTCATCAGGTTCATCTGATCGGCGGCCACGTTGAAGAACAGGTTCATGAACTCCGGGTTGCGCATCAGCGACATGAACATCTGCGAGTTGACGGCGCTGTAGGAGCTGCCCATGTCGCGCTCCGGTCCCGCATAGCGGCCGAAGGCGAAATCGAAGTCGTGCGGGCGCCAGGTCCAGCGGTTGCCCAGCTGCGGACTGCGATAGACGTAGACGTTGTTGTGCGGCCAGTCGTAGTTGGCCATCAGCAGGTGGTGCCCCCAGTCCCAGGCCAGGCTGGCGAGGTCGACCTCGCGCTTCGCGCGCTCGAAGTTGGCGGGCACGCTCATGTCGTTGCCCAGGATGAAGTCGTTGGTGCGGCGGTAGCCATTCAGCGCGGCCAGCCCCCCGTTCTTGATCTGCGGGCCGGGCGGGTTCTCGAGGAAGTCGACGTAGTCCTTGTCGGCACCCCGGTTGTTGGTGACGCTGGTCTCGTCCTCGCGTTCGCGCAGGTTCATGTGCCCGTAGTAGCGGCCGTTCATGAACATCGCGACGGACGTGCTGGCGCCGATGATGTTCGGCCCTGCGGAGGCGAGGTCCTGCGCCAGCGGGTCGCGCAGGCGCGCGCGGTCCCAGTCGTTGCCGCCGTTGCGGATGCGCAGCTTCTTGGACTTGGTGATGGTCGGCTTCGTGGGCCACAGCACGCCGGTGGACACGAAGTCCTTGGGCCCGAAGACGTCCTTGGCATTGGCGTTCATCGAGACCTGCGGCGAGTTGACCGAGCCCAGGTTGCCGGACACCGAGCCCTCGGCATCCTGCTTGAGCAGCCGCGTGCCCGCGTTCAGCAGCTCAAGGTTGACCAGCGCGTTCAGGCTGTCGTCGCGCGCCTGGTAGCGCGCGAGGTCGGACGGGTCCATCACCACGAACAAGGTCTTCAGCCCCGCATAACGCTGCGCGAGCGCGCCATCGATCACGTAGGACTGGCTCTCGGCCGGGCTGGCGAGCGCCCCGGGGGCGAAGGCCGCGGCGCGGATCGCGCGGCTGCTTGCGACGGTGAGCGGGCCGCTGTAGACCGGCGATGTCTCGCCGGGCATCGACCCGTCGGTGGTGTAGCGCAGGGTCGCGCCGGCAGGGCCGGTCAGCGTGACCGTCTGCGCGGCCGCATACAGGCCGCTGGGAAGCGAGAACACGGGTCTGGCGAGCATCGACGCATAGGCCGGCCCGGCGTTGGCCGCACCCGGCGTCGGCTGCGTGCAGATCTGGAACGGCGAACCGGCCTGCCCGCTGGGCATGCGGCACCAGGAGTGATCCGGCTTGACCAAGGCCGGCCTGGTCGAGTCGACCAGGATGCCGGTGGCCGTGGCGTTGGAGGCGCTCAGGTAGATCGCGTCGGCGCCGTTGTCGAGGTTGAAGCTGGCGTGCAGCGGCTGCCCCGGCGTGGCGCGGTTCTTCTTGGACAGCCACACCCGCAGATAGGCCCGCGGGCCGATCTTCTGCCCGTCGGGAAAGGTCCAGCGGAAGGGGCTGGCGGTATTGCCCGACAGGCCGTAGCCGCTGAGATCGATCTCGATCGTCGTCGGGTTGTAGAGCTCGAGCCAGTCCTCGGCGTCGCCGTCCTCGTCGAGCTCGCCTTGCCAGTTCGCCGCGTGGACCTCGTTGATCATCACGCCGCCCTGGGCTGCGGTTGCGGCGGCCAGCGCCTTCATGCGACCCTCGCCGGTGACGCCGCCCGAGCCGCTGGCGCGCTCGCCGGTGCCGGCACTGCCGCCGCCGCAGGCCGAGAGGATCAGCAGCGCGGCGGCCAACACGCCGATGGTGGCGGCGCAGGGCACGCGCCGGCGGGCGTCGGCTGGCCGTGAACGGGTGGCTGGGGTGAGCTGAGACATGGAGGTGGCTCCGGAAACGGCTGCGCGACGAGCGCAGCCTTGGCACGGCCCGCTCGGTCTTGGTCGATCGGGCTGGGCACAGGCTCGATTGCAACGCTTTGTGTCGGGCCGATCCGCCCCACCGTTGGGGGTGCGCGGCCGCGGCGTGCTCCCGAAGCTGGGCCGAGCGGCCCGCAGAGGGTCTGCAGGCACACTGGCCCGCGGCCACGCAGACCTGCGACCGCAGCGGGCTGCTAGCCCACAGGCCCGCAGGTTCCCGCGCTGGAAAGGCGAGAACGCCCATCGCGTGTAGGGTGGCTGGCGCGGGGTCCCAGCAGAGCAAGACGCTCCCACCTACAGTGTCGGCGGCGTCGCAGGTGCCGCCGGAAGTGGCTCGGCACCCCGTCGGAACCCCTCGCGCCCGTCTCCGTCCCCGGGAGCGTTCTGCATGCCCTTGTCCCTGCCCGCACCGCCTCGCTGCCGCACCGCCGTCGCGACCCTGGCGCTGGCCGCCCTCGGCGGAACCGTCGCCGTGCCGGCCGCTGCCTTGCCGATGGCCTCGCAGGGCTTCTGGATGGTGATGGGCGACGCGGATGCCGATGACCGCAAGCTGTCGGCCAATTACGCCCTGACCAGCCGCGACGCGCTCGGTGGTGGTGTGGCGCGCTTCGAGAGCCCCGGGCACGGCGCGACGGCCATGCGCTCGACGCGCGAGCTGGCCACGCTCAGCTACACCCGCCTGGTCCACCGCTGGAACCTGCCGCATGCCCAGGCCAACCTGTGGTTCGTCGGCCAGCTCGGGGGGTTGCGCGGCGAGGGCCTGGGCGAGGGCACCCTCGCGCTGTGGTCGCCGGCCGTGCTGGCCGACTGGGAGACCACGCGCCTGTACGCGGGCGGCGGCGTGGAGGCGATGCGCGCCGGCGACTGGCGCCGCGAGACGGCCTATGCCCGCACCGGCTTCTCGTTCTACGAGGTCGAGTACGAGGAGGTGCAGCCGTGGTTCATCCTCGAGGTCAAGCGCGAGCGTGAGCGCATCCCGCGTGCCGGCGCCGCCGCTCACGACGCCGCGAAGACCGAGTGGATGCCGATGCTGCGGCTCATCCACCGGCGCTGGTTCGTCGAGCTCGGGGCGCGCCGCGACGGCGCCCACCTCAGCTTCATGTGGGTGCCGTGACGCATGGCGGGCCGAGCCCCACCCGCCTTGAACCTTTTCGTCCCGTTCCGATCTGTGTCCGCAAGTCCCGTCCTGATGGAGCCCTCATGAGAACCCGCACCGCCACTGCCCCTTCGCTGCGACGTCGGATCGCGCTCGCCTTCACGGCCACGCTGGCCGGTGCCGCGCTCGTCGCGCTCGGCACCGAGGCGCGCGCGCAGTCCACTGCCCCTTCCGCGGTCAAGCTGTCGGTCAACGGCATGGTCTGCGCCTTCTGCGCGCAGGGCATCGAGGCCCGCCTGAAGAAGATGCCCGAGACCGCCGACCTGTACATCAACCTCAAGCAGAAGCTCGTCGCGGTCGAGGCCAGGCCCGGCCAGTCCCTGCCGCTGGACAAGCTCAAGGCCGAGGTCGTCGAGGCCGGCTACGAGGTCACCCGCGCCGAGCCGATGACGCAGACGGTCGCGCAGCTGCGCGAGCAGATGCGCGCGCAGCGGTGAGCCCGGGCGTGGCGTCGCCGGCGGCAAGCTCGGGCGCCTCGGCCGCGTCGACCGGGATCGACACCGGCCGTGCCACTGCCGGCTGGTGGTCGGCCTGGTTGTCGCTGGCGGCCAGCGGCGGCACGCTGGTGTGCTGCGCGCTGCCGGCCCTGCTGGTCTCGCTGGGGCTCGGCGCGACCCTCGCCGGTTTGGTCAGCGCCGTGCCGGCGCTGGTGTGGGTGAGCGAGGTCAAGGGGCCGGTATTCGCCGGCGCGGCGCTGCTGCTGGCAGCTGCCGGCGTGCTCCAGTGGCGCCTGCGCACGGCCCCGTGCCCGGTCGACCCGCGGCTGCGCCAGGCCTGCCTGCGCACGCGCCGCTGGTCGCGTCGGGTGTGGTTCGCGGCCGTGCTGCTGTTTGCCGTCGGCGTGTTCTTCGCGTTCGTCGCGCCGCTGTGGATGGGCGGGGAGTGATCGCCGACGGAGGTGCCGCGCGGCACGCCCGGCAGCGCGCGGCGAGGAACTGTCTCAGCGACGCTGGAAGATCTCGTCCACCGGAACCTGCAGACCCGTGACCAGGCGGTTGGTCATCGCGGCCATGCCCACGACGGCCAGCAGCTCCAGGTGCTCGGCCTCGCTCATGCCCTTGGCGCGTGCCGCGGCGGTGTGCGAGTGGATGCAGTACTCGCACCCATGCGCGATCGAGACCGCCACGTAGATCATCTCCTTGGTGCGCGCATCGAGCGCGCCGGGCGCCATCACCTGCTGAACCCCTTCCCAGGTGCGGCGCAGCAGCACCGGGTCGTGCGCCAGCGCGCGCCAGAAGTTGTTGACGTAGGACGTGTTGCGCTTGGCGCGGATGTCGGCGAAGACGGCGGCCGCCTCGGGCGACAGCTCGTCATCGGCGAGCAGCTTGACGGTGGACATGGCGTGGTGCTCCTGGCGGGCCCGGCGGCAGGTTGCCGCCGGATGCGGTGCGGCACGCTACACCGGTCTCCGTCCGGGCCAGCCGGCCGCTCGCGCGTTGGGGATACCACCAGCTCGCGCTGCACCGTCCAATGCCCACGACGGTGACGACCGACTGCCGATGAACCCGACCGACACGCCCCGGCTGCACGGCAGCTTCCTCCAGCTCTGGGAAGGCCACCTGCACTGGGGCCCGGCAGGGGAGTGGGCCGCGTTGTTCGACGAGCTGTCGCAGCTGCGCTCGAGCATGCTGATCGTGCAGCACGCCGCGGTCGACCGGGTCGTCGACGACTCTTGCATCCGCCGCGAGGGTCCGCGGGCGCGGCTGGAATTCCACCGCGGCCCCGGCGGCGGCTTCGCCGGATCGGTGCTCGATCAGCTGCTGCAGCAGGCCGTCCCGCGCGGGATGTCGCTGCGGCTGGGCGTGTTGCATGACGGGGACTTCTGGTGCAGGCAAGTCCACCTGCCGCTGCCCGATCGCACGGCCATGCTCGATGGCCTCCTGGCCCGCAGCCGCACGCTGCTGGCCGGGCTGGCGCCGGTGGCCGCTGATCACCCGGCGGTCACCGGTTGGTACCTGCCGCTGGAGGTCGCGGTGGACAACTGGCCGACACCGCCGCTGGAGGAGGCGCTGTTCGCGCACCTGCGCCGGACGTGCGAGGCGGTGCGTGCGGTCGACGGCCGACTGCCGATCGCGATCTCGGGTTTCGCCAATGCGGGGACCCCGCCGTCCGACTTGGCGGACTTCTGGGGCCGGCTGCTCGACGCGGTGCCGCTCCTCGACATCGTGATGTTCCAGGACGGCGTGGGCGCGCGAAAGCTGACACTTCAGCAGCTGCCGGCCTACCTGATGGCGCTGGACGCGGTGGTGGACGCACGCGGGCGCGAGCTGGAGGCGATCGTCGAGGTGTTCGACCATCCCGGTGCGCCGCGGGACACCACCGGCGTGCCGGGTCCGATCGACCGCATCAGCGGGCAGATCGCGATCGCGGCGTCGTTCACCGACACGCTGGTCGCGTTCCAGCTGCCGCACTACCTGTGCCGCCCCAGCAGCCTGCCCCTTGCCGATGTGGAGGCACTGCGCGAGGCGTACGTGGAGCGGCATCTCGGTTCGATTGCCGACTCTCCCCGTACTGAGCGGGACTCCTGCGCGCAAGGACTGAAGGGTGCGCCGGCCGGGCGTCCTCAACCGTTCTAGACCGCTTCCGTCTCTCGCGCGCGAAAGACCGGGAGGTGCAGACCCGTCTCGAGTGCGCGGAACGACACCTGCAGCTCATCACCGATCTGCCAGCCGGCCAGCTGGCGCCCAACGAGGTGGGTAAGCATCAACGGCCCCTCGTCGAGCTCGACAAAGGCCAGCACCGTCTGCGCGGGGTCACGGAGCAGGCCCGAGCAGGCGTGCAGCCGGGCGCGGCCGCTGGCGAGCTGCCACCGCACGCGTGAGCTGTGGCACAGCGGGCAGAAGGTTCGCGGGTACCAGTGATGGCGACCGCAGGCGGCGCACTGCGGCAGCAGCAGGCGCCCCTCGCGAGCGGCGTCCCAGAAGGGCTGGCTGGACGGGTGGGCGAGCACCGCCTGGCGATGCATGTCGAGCAAGGTGTCCATGGCGTGCTCAGACCCTCTCGAGGATGACGGTCGCGTGCGAGTGACCGTTGCTCACCGAACCGCCTGGGCCGCAGGCGAGGGCGAGCGCACAGTCCTTCACCTGAACGGCCGGATGCGCCTCGCCGCGCAGCTGGCGCACGGCTTCGATGATCTTGGTGATACCGCCGCGGTTGGTGGGGTGGTTGTTGCATTGGCCGCCGCCGTCGGTGTTCACGGGCAGCCGGCCCGCTCCGGCGATGAGCTGGCCGTCCTGCACGAAGCGGCCGCCTTCGCCCTTGGCGCAGAAGCCGAGGTCTTCGAGCTGCATGAGCACCATCACCGTGAAGTTGTCATAGATCGACGCGTACTGGATGTCGCGCGGTTTCACACCGGCCTCTGCGAAGGCCTGTGCGCCGCTGACCACGGCCCCGGAGGTGGTGAGCTCGAAGTACCCTCCTGCGGAACCGTGCAGCGTGTGTCCACCGCCGACCAGGCGCACCCCGGGGCGCCGCAGCCCGCGCGCGATCTCGGGTCGCGTGACGACGAGCGCGCCGCCGCCGTCGCTGATCACGCAGCAGTCCAGACGCCGCAGCGGCGGGGCCACCAGGGGTGAGGCGAGCACCTGCTCCACGGTCACGGGCTCGCGGTACATCGCGTGCGGGTTGTGGCGCGCGTGCTGGGACATCGCCACCCGCACCCATGCGAGCTGCTCGGCCGTGGTGCCGAAGCGGTGCATGTGGCGTGCGGCCATCATCGCGTACAAGGTGGTGATCGTCTGGCCGTAGGGCAGCTCCCATGGCGAGTCCGGGCGCTCGGGCTCGCCTGGGCGAGGGGCGGTTCCGGTGCGCATGCCCTCGCTGCGCGGGCGCCCGGCCAGCGTGATGAGTGCCACGCTGCAACGGCCGCTGGCCAGCGCATCGGCCGCGTGCATGAGGTGCGCCAGGGGTGAGCAGCCGCCGGTGTCGGTCGAGTCGATGAAGCGCGGGCGGATGTTCAGGTAGTCGATGAGCCAGCTGACGTTGCTGCCTGGCACATCTCGCCCTCCGAAGTACCCATCCACGTCGGCGAAGCCGAGCCCGGCATCCGTGAGTGCGCCGGCTGCACAGGCGCGGTGCAGCTCGGCGGTGGAAACATCGGGCGCGTGGCGCGTCGGGTGCTCGAAGGCTCCGACGATCCACCCCAGTGCAGCCTCGCGGCTGCGCGTTACCGTGGCCACTGCGGCCTCAGTTCCTGGCCGAGGCGCCCGAGAGCTTGACGATCTCGGTCCAGCGCTCGACCTCGCGCACATGAAAGCGCCGCATCTCCTCGTGCGTCATCTTCTGCATGTGGGCCACGTGGTCGATGCCCTGCTGGCGCAGCTTGTCGGCGTAGCTCGGGTCGGCCGCGATCTCGCGCGAGACCTTGCCGAGCGCGTCGATCACCGCTTGCGGCGTGCCGCGCGGCACGGCCAGGCCGAACCAGGCCGAGAGGTCGAAGGCCGGGTAGCCGAGCTCGGCGAGCGCTGGCACCTCTGGCAAGGCCACCGTGCGCTGGCCGCTGGTCACACCCAGCGCGCGCATGCGGCCGTCCGCGATGAAGGCCTTGGCCGACGCGGGCGGGTAGAACATGTAGTCCACGCGCCCGGCCAGGACGTCGGTAAGCACCGCCGGGCCGGAGGTATAGGGGATGTGCACCGTCTTGATGCCCGCCAGCGAGTTCAGGTACTCGGCCGAGAGGTGGTTGAGCTGGCCCGCACCGGTGGTGCCGAAGCTGAGCTTGCCGGGGTTGGCCTTGGCGAAGTTCACCAGGTCGGCCACCGTCTTGAAAGGCGAGTCACCCTTGACCACGAGGGTGACCGGGGTCAGGCACAGGATGGTGATCGGCTCGAAGTCCTTGATCGGGTCGTAGATGAGGCCTTGTGCGCGGAAGAGCTCGGGGTTGATGGCCGAAGGCCCCGTGTTGGTGATCAGCACCGAGTACCCGTCGGGCGCCGAGCGTGCGACGTTGGAGTAGGCGATGGCGCCGCTCGCGCCGCCCTTGTTGTCGATCACCACCGGCTGGCGCACGGCCTTGGACAACCGCTCGCCGAACTCCCGCGCGACGATGTCGGCAAAGGCGCCTGCCGGCGCTGGCACCACGAGTCGGATCGGCCGGTCCGGGTACTGGGCTGCTGCGGTCGTGCCGAAAAGGGCCAAGGCCGCGGTGGCGAGCCAGTGCCTGCGAGAGGTCTTGAACATCCGGGTGTCTCCTCGGGGTTGGGGGTGGAGGGGGATGCGCGAGCCCGCGCGGCCCGTGCCTTCTTCGGTCCTGCGTCGTCAGTTGACGCTACGTGGCGTGTCTGCCCAGTAGCGGGCCCGCAGGGCCTTCTTGTCGACCTTGCCGAGGCCCGTCTGGGGCAACTCGGGCACGAAGTCGACCGACTTGGGGGCCATCACCGGTCCCTTGCGCTCGCGAACGAGTTCGATCAGGGATCGGGCCTCGACCAGGTGGCCGGGGCGGCAGACGACGATCGCCTTCACGGCCTCGCCCCACAGCGTGTCGGGAACGCCGATCACGGCCACGGACGCCACGTCGGGGTGCTGGGCGATCACGTCTTCCACTTCCTTGGGGTAGACGTTGAAGCCGCCACTCACGATCATGTCCTTGGCACGGTCGACGATGAAGTAATAGCCGCGCTTGTCCTCATAGGCGAGATCGCCCGAGCGCAGCCAGCCGTCGACGAAGCATCGGGCCGTCAGTTCGGGATCCTTCCAGTAGCCCGACATCAAGAGCGGCCCGCGCACGCAGATCTCTCCGACCTCGCCCTGGGCCACGGGCCGACCCTGATGGTCGAGCAGCTGAACGGCGACGCCAGGGTAGGGCTTTCCGGCCGAGGCCAGCAAGGTGTCGTCCAGGTGGTCGGATTCGTTCAGATTGAGGATCGTGCTCGGCGCCTCCGTGAGACCGTAGTGCTGGGTGAGGATCGCGCCGAAGCGTTCGCGTGCCTCGCGCAGCCGCACCGGCGAGGCGGGTGCGGCGCCGTACATGATCATCCGCAGCCGCCCGGCAATCTCGCTCACGCGCGGGTGGTCCAGGAGCCGGTACAGCATGGTCGGCACGACGTAGATCGCTTCGGCTTCGCCGTGCAGCACCTGCTCGATCAGGCGCAGGGGATCGAAGCCGTCCTGCATGACGATCGTGCCGCCGTGCCACAGTACCGGCACGATCATCGCGCCGGCTGCGTGCGACAGGGGCGTGGAGCACAGGAGCCGCATGCCCGACCAGTCGTGCCCGGCCATGCGCAGCATGGCGTTCAGCGCGAGAGAGCCGCTGCTGCCCATCACGCCCTTGGGCCGGCCGGTGGTGCCGCCGGTGTAGATGAGCCGCACGACATCCTCGGCCGCAGCTCGGTTGACGACCCGCGCCTCGGCGTCCTCCCCGAGCCCTTCCCACAAGTGGGGTTGCCCCGGTTCGGGGTCGTGGCACACGAGCTGGATCTCGCAGCCGCTAGCGGCTGCGGCCTCGCGTGCGCGGGTCAAGTGCATCCGGTCGGTCACCAGCACACGGGCCTCGGCGTGGCCGAGGATGTAGGCGAGGTCATCCCCGCTGGTGGTGGGCGACAGTGCCACCGAGCGGTACCCGCCCGCATAGCAGGCGCCCATCACCGAGAAGATCTCCGATCGGTTCGCACATAGCTGGGCGACCGACTCGCCCGCCCTAATGCCGCGCGCGGCCAGCCAGCGGTCGGCGTGCACGATCTCCTGCGCGACGCGCCGGTAGGTGGGCGCGCGACCGTCGGGGTTCAGGAAGGCGGTGCGCGTGGGGTAGCGGCTCACCGCGGTGGCGATGAGCTGACCCATCGTGGAGTCGAACTGGCGGTTCATCGTGGGCCGGCTCGATGAGTGAGGCCTTGCCGTGCTACCAGGCTCGGCCGGTCGAGCCGTCCGCGTCGCAGGCGTGCGGGCGGCTCCGCCGGCGCCGGGCGCGGCAGCGGGCTCCTGCTGGCGGCGCGGACGATCGTGGTGCAGCAGGTGCCGTCGGGTCGCGGCTCGGGTCGCACCTGCACGGCCGAGGATTGGGTTACGAGGGCCTCCGAGGCTGTCATGCGGACGATGCTAGGTTCTTAGGCGTTCCAGCGGAAGAATCGCTGTTCAACATGTCGAACAAACCCCTTCTCGCTATCCCGAATGACCCACTCCTACTGCATGCCCGCCTTCCTTGGCCTTCCACCGCTGCGGTACCCGACGATCGAACCGCCGCGCTGTTGCCCGCCGAGGACAGCGGGTGCCCTTCCCCGGAAGTAAAGGAGGAGGGGCGGGCGCAGCCCGCCCCGGGGGACATGGAGGGGAAGGGCACCCGCTGGCCTCGGCCCGCGCGGGGGGCCGAGGACGAGCACGCGCACGGGACCGAAGTCCGCTCCGGTCCGCATCCGGCCACCCAACGATTCAATCCAGCACCGCCACGCCGACGCCCGTCAGCGGCACGTGCTGTCCGCCGCCGGGAGCGGCGGGGCGTCCCGCGCATCACCCGAACCGGTAGTCCTCGAGATCCGGCTTGCGCACCGCCCGCACGTACTCCGCGGTGAACCCGGGCCAGAGCGCGAAGATGCGCCCGTTGCCGTCCATGCGGTACCAGCTGCGGCAGCGGGCCCAGACCGAATCCTTCAGCCGCTGCTGCAGCGCCGTGTCGTGTGCCTCCAGCACCTCGGGGCGCACATCGATCCAGCGATGCCCGCGGCGCTTGACGGCCTGCATGCAGGCGATGGCGTGCTGCACCTCGGGCTCGATGTAGAGCAGCGTGGACGTGTGGCCCGTCGCCGTGTTCGGGCCCAGCAGCAGGAAGAGGTTCGGGAAGCCGCTGACCGTGATGCCGTGATACGCCTGCGGCCCATCGGCCCAGGCCTGTGCCAGCGTCCGGCCGCCCAGGCCCGTGACCTGCACCGACGACAGCAGGTGCGAGACGTCGAAGCCGGTCGCGCAGACCAGCGCGTCCACCTCGCGCTGCCGGCCGTCGGCGGTCTCGATGGCCTTCGGCGTGACGCGCACGATCGCCTCCGTCACCAGCTCCACGTGCGGCCGGGCGATGGCCGGGTAGTAGTCGTTCGAATAGATGATGCGCTTGCAGCCGAGCGGGTAGGGCGGCACCAGCTTCGCGCGCAACGTGGGGTCGCGCACCTGGCGGCGCCGGTGCGCGTCGGCGAGGGCCAGCAGGCCCCGCCGGGCGAGACTGCCGTCGTCGAAGCCGCGCCGGCCGAGCTCCAGCGCCGCGATCCAGGCGGCGCGCACCAGCCGTGCATAGGGCGTGAATCGCGCCAGCCGGCGGTCCAGCGCGGTGTAGGGCCGGTCGAGCCTGGGCAGCACCCAGTTCGCCGTCCGCTGGAACAGGTGCACCCGCGACCCGCGCTCGGCCAAAGGCGCCAGCAGCTGCGCAGCGGTGGAGCCCGTGCCGATGACCGCGATGCGCCGGCCGTCCAACGGCGCGCGGTGGTCCCAGCGCGCCGAGTGCAGGCGGATGCCGGCGAAGCGCTCCAGGCCCGGGATGTCGGGCCAGCGGGGCCGGTTCAGCGGGCCGGTGCTGCAGACGAAGAAGCGTGCCTTCAGCGCGCTGCCGTCGTCCAGGCGCAGGGTCCACAGGCCCGCGGCCGCGTCGAAGTCGGCCTGCGCGATGCGCGAGCCGAAGTGCATGCGCGCGAGCAGGCCGTGGCGCTCGGCCAGGGCCTGCATGTACGCCTGGATCTCGCCGGCCGAGGCAAAACGCTGGCGCCAGTCCGGGTTGGGCGCGAAGCTGAAGGCATAGACCGGCGCCGGCACGTCCACGTGTGCACCCGGGTAGGTGTTGTCCCACCAGGTCCCGCCCAGGCCGGGCTGCTTCTCCAGGATCCGGAAGTCGTGCAGCCCGGCACGCTGCAGCTGGATGGCCATGCACAGCCCCGACATGCCCGCCCCGAGGATGGCCACCTCGACGAAGGGAACGCCGTCCACCTCGGCGCACGGCAGGTGCGCCCGCCCGAAGCTGGCCAGGCGGACGATGGCCTCGTCGGCACTGCGCAGCAGGCCGCCGTGCATCTGGAAGACGTGCCAGCGCCTGCGGGTGATCTCGCAGCGCACCGTCACGCCGGCGTCGTGCAGCGCGCGCTCGAGCTCCAGCGCCTGGTCGTGCAGCATCTCGTCGGTGCCCGCCTGGATCAGCGTGGGCGGCAGGCCGCGCAGGTCGGCACGCAGCGGCGACAAGCCGGGGTCGGACGCGGGCCGCTCGCCGCGGTAGAAGTCGCCGCAGGCGCGCGCCCAGCCGGCGCTGAGCATGGCCTCGCCGGGCGGTGGCGGCGGTGGGTCCTCGGGCACGGCGATGTCGGCCCAGGGCGAGATCAGCAGCAGGGCGGAGGGCAAGGGACCGCCCTCGTCGCGCAGCCTCAGCGCGGTGGCCAGGGAGAGGCCGCCGCCGGCGGAGTCGCCGCCCAGCAGGACGGGCCCGCGTGCGGCCAGCGCACGCACCACGGCCACGGCGTCGTCGCGTGCGGCCGGGAACGGGTGCTCGGGTGCCAGCCGGTAGTGCGGCACGAACAGCGGCAGGCCCAGCTCGCGACTCAGGCGGGCCGTCAGTGCGCGGTGTGTGGCCGGGGAGCCCACGCAGTAGGCGCCGCCGTGCAGGTAGACCCCGCACCCGCGGGCGTTCGCTGGAACGTCCGGATGGCGCACCCACTCGCCGGGCACGCCGCCCGCCTCGGCGGGCTCGAAGCGCGTGCCGCGCGGCACCAGGGTCGTGCGGGCCATCGCGGCGAGCCAGCGGCGCTGGAAAGCGATGCGGCGCCGGGGCGAGAACACCGGCTTGATCAACAGGCGCAGCAACAGGCGCTGCAGGCCGGCCAGGAAGGCTTCCAGCGCGCCACGTGGTTCGAAGGCGATCATCGGGTAGGCGGCCGCTGCACGGCCCGTCGGCGGCCATCGTGGCCGAGCGCAGCATAGCCGCAGGGGCGGGAGGCGCGCGAAGGCAGCCCCGGCCGCTGCAGGCGAACGCAGCCCGCGGCGTGCGGAACTGCGGTGCGCCGGGCCCGCCGCGCTGCCCGGGACGCTGCCTCAGGTCACCTGCGGCTTCACCCAGGCCCAGGCGACCAGGCCCACCGTCAGCATCGCGAAGGCGCCCAGCGCCAGCGCTAGGGCGCTGCCCATCAGCAAGGGCACGATCGCACCGGCCACCAGCGCATTGGCCGCGGAGCCGATCGAGGCGTGCACCGACGAGGCCATGCCCCGGCGCTCGGGTGCCTGTTCGAGGACGAGCAGGGTCACCACGGGCACCATCAGCGACCAGCCGAAGGCGAACACCGACACCGGCACCAGGGCCCAGGAGACGTGCGGCTCGAGCAGCGCGTTGAGCAGCACGTTGATCGCCGACGACAACAGCATGATGCCGAAGCCCCAGCGGATCTGCCGCGTCGCCCGCATGCGGCCCGCGAGGCGGCCGCTGAGCCAGGCGCCGCCCATGATCCCCGAGATGCTCGCCAGGAAGAACAGGAAGAACTCGGTCGGCGCCAGCCCCAGGTGCCGCCCCAGCCAGGCGGGCGACGCGAGCACGTAGATGAACAGGCCGTTGAAGGGCACGCCGCTGGCCAGCACCAGGGCCAGGAAGCGGGGGTTGGTGCCCAGCTGCGCATAGCCGCGCAGCAGGTGGACGGGGTGGAAGGACTGCCGCTGGCTCTCGTGCAGCGACTCGGGCAGCCAGCGCCACATCGACAGCAGCAGCCAGGCCCCGAGGCCCGCGAGCAGCCAGAAGATCGCGTGCCAGTCGGTGTGCACGAAGAGCCAGCCGCCGATCATCGGCGCGACGGCTGGCGCCACGCCGAAGAAGATCGTGACCTGGCTCATCATGCGCTGCGCGTCGGCCGGCGCGAACAGGTCCCGGATGATGGCGCGCGAGACGACCATGCCGGCGCCGGCGGACAGCCCCTGCAACGCCCGGTAGGCGACGAGCTGCGTGATCGTCGTGCTCGTCGCGCAGCCCACCGAGGCCAGCGTGAACACCGCCATCGCCGCGAGCACGACCGGGCGCCGCCCGAAGCTGTCCGACAGCGCGCCGTGGAAGAGGTTCATCACCGCGAAGCCGGCCAGGTAGGCGGACAGCGTCTGCTGCATCTGCAGCGGCGTGGCGCCGAGTTGGCGCGCGATGCCGTCGAAGGCCGGCAGGTAGGTGTCGATCGAGAACGGACCGACCATGCCGAGCGTGGCCAGCAGCAGGGCCAGCGCCCAGCGCGGGCGGCGCCAGAGCGTCTGTGCCTGCGGGTGCATCGCGGCAGTGTATCGACGGCCGCCGCGCGGAGGCCGCGTGCCCTCGCGGGCGGAACCGCGGGGCGGGTGCGCCGTCGGGCCACGCTGCACGCTGCACGCTGCACGCTGCACGCTGCACGCTGCACGCTGCGCGGCGGGCTGGCGGCTTCGCCTGATGGGGTACGCTCGGCGCCATGCCCGCCCCGGACCGGCCGGCGCGCACCGCGCGGCGCGCCTCGACACGATGACGACGCTGCGCATCGGCTGCGGGGCTGGCTATGCCGGCGACCGGATCGACCCCGCGGTGGACCTGGCCGAACGCGGCGCGCTCGACGTGCTGGTCTTCGAGTGCCTGGCCGAGCGCACCATCGCGCTGGCGCAGCTGCGCCGCCGGCTGGATCCCGCGGCCGGCTACGACCCGCTGCTGCACGAGCGCCTGCGCGCCGTGCTGCCGGCGTGCGCGCGCCAGGGGGTGACGGTGATCAGCAACATGGGGGCGGCCAACCCGCTGGCCGCGGGGCACGCGGTGCTGGCCGTCGCCGGCGAGCTCGCGCTGCCGCGGCTGCGCGTCGCCGTGGTCAGCGGCGACGACGTGCTCGATCTCGTCCGGGCCCTCGACCTGCCGCTGGTCGACGGCGACGGTGTGTCGGCGCGCACGGTACGCGAACTCGGCGATCGGCTCGTCTCCGCGAACGCCTACCTCGGTGCCGATGCACTGCTGCCGGCGCTGGACGAGCGCGCCGACGTGGTGATCACCGGGCGTGTCGCCGACCCGGCGCTGTTCCTCGCACCGCTGGTGCACCGCTTCGGCTGGGCCGCCGACGACTGGACGCGGCTGGCGCGCGGCATCGCGGTCGGGCACCTGCTCGAATGCGCCGCGCAGGTCAGCGGCGGCTATCTGGCGATGCCGGGACGGCTGGACGTGCCGCGGCTCGAGGAGCTCGGGTTCCCGCTGGCCGAGGTCGGCGCCGACGGGCACGCGGTGGTGACCAAGCTCGCCGGCACGGGCGGGCGCGTCGACCGGCTGAGCTGCACCGCGCAGCTGCTCTACGAGATCGAGGACCCGGCGTGCTACCTGCAGCCGGATGTCGTCGCCGACTTCTCCCGCGTGCAGCTCGAGGAGCTCGGCGGCGACCGCGTCGCGGTGCGCGGCGCCGAGGGACATCCGCGGCCGGCGACGCTGAAGGTCACGCTCGGCGTGCGCGACGGCTACATCGGTGAAGGGCAGATCTCGTATGCCGGCCCGCTGGCGCGCGAACGCGGCGAGCTCGCGCTGCGGCTGCTCGGGCACCGGCTTCAACGGCTCGGGCTGGGCGAGGCCGAGCGGCGCGCCGAGCTGATCGGCGTCGACGCGATGCACGGGCCGTTGCGTGGCACCCGCTGCGAGCCCTACGAGGTGCGCGTCCGGCTGGCCGTGCGCTGCACGACCCGGGCCCAGGCCGAACGCATCGGGCAGGAGGTCGAGGCGCTGTACCTGAACGGCCCGGCGGCCGGCGGTGGCGTGACGGCCTCGGTGCGCGAGGTGATCGCCGTCGCGTCGTGCCTGATCCCGCGCGAGGCGGTGCGCACCGAGGTCCGGCTGATGGAGGCGGGTGGATGATCGCTCGCGCGTGGCCGCTGCGCAGCGAGCCCGTTGCAGCCTCGGCGAGCTCGTCGTGGCATCTCCGGAGGACGGTCCCGTGAACGCGCGCAGGCTCGCCGACATCGCGATCGCTCGCAGCGGCGACAAGGGGAACCGCGCGACGCTCAGCGTGATCGCACTCGATCCGGCCGACTACCCGCTGCTCGAGCAGTGGCTGACGGTCGAGCGCGTCCGCGAGGTGTACCGTGGCGTCGTGCGCGGCGCGGTCGTGCGTCACCGGCTGCCGCAGCTGGCGGCGCTGCACTTCGTGATGGACGAGGCGCTGGCCGGTGGGGTGACCCGGTCGCTCGCGCTCGATGCGCACGGCAAGACCCTGTGCACCGCGGTGCTCGACCTCGAGCTGCCACCGCCCTGAGCCGGCGCCACGCCTACACTGCACGGCTGCCTCGGCACGCGCCGCGCTCCTGCGGGGGCGCGCCGTCGATGCCGCCGAACTGCCCTGACGAGAGGAGACCCCACCGTGACCCCTGCCACCCGCTGGCTCGCCGCTGCCACCCTGCTGTTGTCCGCCGGCACCTCCGCGCTGGCCCAGCCCTACCCGAACAAGCCGATCCGCGCCGTCGTGCCCTTTGCCGCCGGCAGCGCGACCGACCAGATCGGGCGCGCGTTCGCCGAGAAGATGTCGGCCACGCTCGGCCAGCCGGTCGTCATCGACAACAAGCCCGGTGCCAACGGCATGCTGGGCGCCGACGTCGTCGCGAAGGCGGCGCCCGACGGCTACACCATCCTCGTCGGCACGAACAGCACCAACGCCGCGCTGAAGTTCCTGATGAAGAAGCTGCCGTACGACCAGGACACGGCCTTCGTGCCGGTCGGCTTCCTCGGCTCGGTGCCGCTGATGGTGGCGGTCAACAACGACGTGCCGGCCAGGACGCTGCGCGAGTTCGTCGACCTGGCCAAGTCCAGGCCGGGGCAGATCAGCTTCGCCTACGCCAGCACCTCGCAGCAGGTGTCCTCGGAGATGCTGTCGAGCATGGCCGGCATCAAGATGAACCCGATCCCGTACAAGGCCGGGCCGGCGGCGATGACCGACCTGATCGGCGGCCAGGTCAACATGTTCACGGCCGACTTCGGCGTCACCGTGCCGCAGCACAAGGCCGGCAAGATCCGCGGCCTGGCCGTCACGTCGACGAAACGCGTCGCGGTCGTCCCCGAGCTGCCGACGGTCAACGAGGCGCTGGGCCTGAAGGACTACGAACTGATCGCCTACTTCGCGGTCTTCGCGCCTGCCGGCACGCCGCCCGACGTCGTCGCGAAGCTGAACCAGGCGATCAATGCCGCGGCCAACAGCAAGGACCTGCAGGAGAAGTTCCAGGCCATCGGCTTCTCGATCGACCCCGGCACGCCCGAGGCGCTCGCGCAGCGCAACCGCCTCGAGACCGCCAAGTGGGAGAAGGCGATCCGCGACGCGAAGATCGAGGCGCAGTGAGCCTCCCGGCAGGCGCTGCCGCCCGAGCCGCGGCCGCGTCCTGCCGCATCCAGCGCGCGGCGAGCGGATGCGGTCGTCACCCGAGCCGGATCAGCGCCGCGCCGCCCACGGCCAGCGCGACCGCTGCGAGCACCGTCGGGTGCAGCCGCTCCTTCAGCACGACGACGGCGATCAGCGCGGCCCACAGCGCGCTCGTGTCGCGCAGGGCCGATGCCAGCGCGATCGGCGCGCGGACGTAGACGCCGAGGATCAGCAGGTACGACGCGGTGGACACCACGGCCAGCACGAGACCGCCGCGCCAGTGCGCGAGCAGCGCGCGCACGGGGGCGCCGCTGCCGCGCGCGAGGGCCAGCCGCGCGAGCGCGTTGACCACCGTGACCGCCAGGCCGTAGGCGGCCGGCGAGCCCGCCGCCCGTGCGCCCGCGCCGTCGCAGACGATGTAGCCCGCGCCGCTGCTTGCGGCCAGGGCCAGCCAGCCCCAGCCCGCCGCCGGCAGCGTCGCGCGGCCGCCGAAGGCCAGCAGCAGCACCGCGAGGCTGATCAGCGCCACGCCCACGGCGGCCAGCGGCCGTGGCCATTCGCCGGCGACCGCGGCGGCCAGGGGCAGCACGAGCAGCACCGAGGTGGCGCGCAGCAGCGGATAGACGACGCCGAAGTTCCCGGCGGCGTAGGCCTTCAGCACCGCGTGCACGGCCACCATGTTCAGCGCGACCGAGGCCGCGACCCAGCCCCAGGACGCGGCGGCGGGTAGCCCGGTCCACGCGAGGCCCGGCAGCGCGAGCACGGCCGCGCCGACCATCTGCGCGGTCATCGCGCGCTCGGGCTGCGCGCTGGCCTTGACCGCCGCGTTCCACGAGGCGTGCAGCAGGGCCGACAGCAGCGCGGCGGCGAGCAGCAGGTTGTCCATCGCCCGGGATCATGCCTGCGCCGCCCGGCACCGCTGTAGGATCGATGACACTTCCAAACGATCACAGGAGATGCCCGATGACCGTTGTGCGACGCTTCCTGCAGGCCACCCTGGCCGCCGCCTCGCTGTCCGCGTCCGCACAGGCGCAGGAGGTGACGCTGAAGGTGCACCACTTCCTGCCGCCGACCTCGTACGCGCAGACGACGTTCATCCAGCCCTGGTGCGAGAAGATCGCGCGCGAGTCCAACAACCGGCTGAAGTGCCAGATCTTCCCGAGCATGCAGCTCGGCGGCTCGCCGCCGCAGCTGATCGACCAGGTGCGGGACGGGCTGGCCGACGTCGTCTGGACGCTGCCGGGCTACACGGCCGGACGCTTCCCGCGGGTCGAGGTCTTCGAGCTGCCGTTCATGATGCAGAACCCGGAGGCGACGAGCAAGGCGCTGTGGGACTACGTGCAGCAGTACGCGCCCGACGAGTTCAAGGGCGTGCGGCCGCTGGCCTTCCACGTGCATGGCGACGGCGTTTTCCACATGGTCGGCAAGCCGATCCGCACGCTGGCCGATTTCAAGGGCCTGAAGGTGCGCGCCCCGACGCGCCAGACCAACAAGCTGCTGGCCGCGCTCGGCGCGACGCCGGTGGCGATGCCGGTGCCGCAGGTCGGCGACGCGCTGTCCAAGGGGGTGATCGACGGGGCGGTCGTGCCCTACGAGGTGGTGCCGGCCGTGAAGATCAACGAGCTGGTCAAGTTCCACTCCGAGACCGATCCGGCCGAGCCGGCGTTCTACACCTCGGCGTTCATCTTCGCGATGAACCCCGCGCGCTACGAGAGCCTGCCGGCCGACCTGAAGAGGATCATCGACGCGAACAGCGGCCAGGCGCTGTCGGGCCAGGTCGGCAAGGCCTTCCTGGCCGCCGACGCCGAGGGCAAGAAGCTGACGCTGCGCAACACGCACAACGTGATCCCCAAGGAGGAGCTGGCCAACTGGCGCAAGGTCGCCCAGCCGGTCACCGATGCCTGGGTCGCCGAGATGAACGCCAAGGGTGCCAACGGTCAGCAACTGCTCGAGGGTGCCCGCGCGCTGATCGCCAGGCACGCGAAGTGACCGGGCGCCCGCGGCGGCCCCGGGGCGCGCCGCCGGCGGTGCGGCGCGTGGCGGGCAGAGCGGCGGCGGCGACGTGAACCCCCCGCTGCGGCCGACACGACGCCTGCTGCTGCTCGGGGCGGGAGCCTGCGCATGGCCGCTGGGGGCCCAGCCCGGGTTTCCCGAGCGGCCCGTCACCCTGCTCGTGCCCTTCGGCCCCGGCGGCATCGCCGACCTGACGGCGCGCGCCGTGGCCGAACCGATGGGCCGTGCGCTCGGGCAGGCGGTCGTCGTGGAGAACCGGCCGAGTGCCGGCAGCATCGTCGCGAGCCAGGCCGTGGCCGCAGCGAAGCCCGACGGCCACACGCTGCTGCTGCTGAGCAACGCCAACGCCGTGGCGGTCGGCCTGTTCCGCCGGCTGCCGTACGACACGCTGCGGGCCTTCGCGCCGATCAGCACGCTCGGCACCTTCGACCTCGGCGTCATCGTGCCGGCTGCTTCGCGTCTCGCGACGCTCGGCGACCTGCTGGCCGATGCCAAGTCGCGCCCGGGGCGCCTGGTGGTCGGCACGATCGCGGTGGGCAGCACGCAGCATCTGGCGGCCCGCCTGTTCGAGACCGTGGCCGGCATCGAGGTGCTGCTGGTGCCGTACAAGAACTCCCCGGCCGTGCTCACGGCGCTGCTGGCCGGCGAGATCGACGCGGCGTTCGAGATCCTCGGACCGGTCCTGTCACAGCTGCGCGCCGGCGCGGTGCGCGTCCTCGCCGTGTCGTCGAGCCGCCGCAACCCTGCGCTGCCGGACGTGCCGACCGTCGCCCAGGCCGGGCTGGCCGGCTACGAGGTCGCGTCGTGGAATGCGCTGGCGGCGCCGGCGGGCACCCCGGTCGCGGTGATCGAGGCACTGAACCGCGCGGCACGTGCGGCCGTTGCGTCACCGGCCGTGCAGGACCGGCTGGCCGGCCTCGCCGTGCGGCCGGCCGCGAGCACGCCGGCCGAGCTGCAAGCCCTGTTGTCGGCGGAGATCGAGCGTTGGGGTGCCGTGATCCGTCGCGCGCGGATCGAGCCCTCATGAAAGCGCGGCCGGCCGGCGCTCGGCGATGGGTCGGCCGCGGGCCGGCGCGTGCCGCGCCGGCCGCCCGTCACGGCTTGCAGTCGCCGACCCGACGGGCCACCAGCTTCTCGCGGGTCGTGCCCATGCTGCCCGTGGACGTAACCTGCAGCGTGTAGGCCGTGTCGCGCTCGGCGGTGATCACGCTCGTCGAGCGGATGGCCGCACCTTGCAGCCGGCATTCCGCCGTGAACGTGAAGACCTTGCCCTGGGCAGTGAGCGGCGAGAGCGTGCAGCCCTGCTTCGCGAGCATCGTGTTCTGCCGTTTCATGTCGGCGGTGGGGTCGATGCAGCGTCTCGTCGAGACGGCCTTCGGCAGGGCGGCCGTGCCTTGGGACTCGATGGTCCGGTTGAACTCCCACAGGCCCTGGCGGAACACGGGGTAGTCCGCGGCCAGGGCCGGCGTGACCACCGCCAGCGCGGGCGCGAAGGTCCAGGCGAGGCGGCGCAGCACGCGTCGCGAGGCTGAGGGATCCTGGGTCATCGGGAGTCCTCCCCTGCAGGTGGTGCCGACAGTATCCTCCCTCGAACCGAGCTGCGCCCGCCCCGGGTGACGGGGAGGGAAAGGGCACCCGCTGTCCTCGGCTCGCGCAGAGCTCGAGGACCATCACGCGCACGTTGCCGAAGGTCCGCCCCGGGCCCGGTTGTCGCGGGTGGGCGATGCGAGTCGGGAGGCGCTGGATCGATCGGCGGGAGGGGCCCCACCCGGTCGCCGCCGCCAGCACATGGGCGCAAGCCGTGGCGCAGGCGAGTCGTGCGAGATCGCTGCCGTTCAATCCCCGGCTGAGCGTCGGCGTCGCTCGGCGCAACGCGACTCACGCAAGCTCGGGACCGCCCGCTAGATGCACAGCAGCTCGACCGCAATCGTCTTGTAGGTCCTGTGCGCCGCGACCCCGACACCGAGCCAGCGGAACCGCGTGTCGAACAGGATCTGCCGGTGTCCGCGACCCGCGACGCCGTCGTCGACGATCATGCCCATCACGTGCTCGCGAGCCGACTCGTGGCCGTAGCCCAGGTTCTCGGCGCAGCGCGCCGGCCCGCCGAGGTGGCGAGCGGCGCGCTCCGAGGGCTGGCTGCCGTCCGACCCGACGTGGCCGAATCCGCCGACCGCGCCGCGATCCACCGCGTGCTGCTGCGCGGCCAGCGACAGGCAGGTGTCGAGCACGAGCGGAGCCCGGGGCTGGGCGCCGCGCAGGAAGGCGATGGCCTCGTCGACCGCAGGCCGTCCCTCGATCATCGCGATCAGGGTCGGGCCCTGGCGCAGGACCTTGTCGGGGCCGAGCGTGCGGTAGTGCGCCTCGACCAGGCCCGCGTAGCCGCGCGGATCGGTCCGGGCGAGGTTGATCTCCGCGGCGAGTTCGCGCTGGCGGGCGTGCAGGTCGGGCGGCGCTTCGGCACAAGTGGGGCGCGGCGGCGCCGCCGTCCGCGCGGCGGCGGCTTCGCCGCCGCCCGCTGTCGAGGACGACGGCAAAGCCGTTCCGGGTGCTTGCGCGCAGGCGGCGAGCAACAGCGCGGCGAACAGGCAGGAAGTGCGGACGGCGAGTGCGGTTGCAGACACGGTTGGGATGCCGGGCACCGGCAGTTCGGGGGAGACGGGGGGAACTG
>ERZ761607.1304-NODE-1304-length-32225-cov-10.968729_pt1 | contig 32225 bp, 18 predicted proteins | sample MGYA00511164_ERZ761607 | MGnify/ENA primary metagenome ERZ761607 (study PRJEB28899, sample SAMN02445080) | bioreactor sludge metagenome | biome: EBPR sludge | place: Australia: Brisbane, Thorneside Wastewater Treatment Plant | collected 2011-06-22 ... | reverse complement strand
CGTCACCCGCTTCGCCGACGCCATCAAGTGGATGCTCGCCGACGTCGAGCGCGGCATCAGCAAGCAGCGCTACAAGGGCCTGGGCGAGATGAACCCCGAGCAGCTGTGGGAGACCACCATGGACCCCGCCGTGCGCCGCCTGCTGCGCGTGCAGATCGACGACGCCATCGCGGCCGACGAGATCTTCACCACGCTGATGGGGGATAACGTGGAGCCGCGGAGGGCGTTCATCGAGGGTAATGCGCTGTATGCGCAGAATATTGATGTGTGATTTTTGTAGCAGCTGTAGGTTCTCACTCGTTCTGAAATTTTTCTCACATCTGTGAAATAGATTTCTCAAGAACGATGAAAATGACCTACTGCCGGACAGGAGTCGTGGGGCGCGCGGTAGATACCGAGCGCGCGCCCATCTTCATTGACCTCATACCGGAGAGCGCAGCGACAACACCCCACCGAACGCTATACGGACGGTGCGTTGCCGACGGCCATTCATGGCGGAAATCGGCCCGAAGAAGAGTCGCGACCTCGTAGTGACATCGCGTCGACCCCACAACTCGGACCGGCTCCAGCGCTGCTGTACGATGTCATTCTCTGCGACCTCGCGTTAGGCCGTCTCTCCGCCTTCTGCTGCGCTGCACATCCAGCAGAAGGCTACGGGGCACGTAAGGTGTCCTTTCAGATTGATCAGGTGACTGGCAGCACGCGTGACTTACGAACCGCAGAAGCGGTGGGCCACCAATGTGAAGCTTAGAGGGAACTCAAACGTGGTTCTCGGACACCGTAGGCCTGGACGAGAATCGAACCGACTAGCGACAGATGCGACCCTCTTCGTCTCTCGCATCATCATCTCTAACCGCGTGAAGCGCCTTCAATGCCCTCCGTGCCTTGGCCTCAATGCGCTGCGCCTCACGCTCAAGCTCAGCCTGCGTCGCGGTCACAGACTGCTGTTTGGACAGTTGATCGAGAATCCAAGTCTGAACTAGTTCGTACTTTGGTCGCCTTGATGTCATCGACTTCCCCCATCTCCGTCCTCAACGCCGCTTAGGCCCTTGAGTGCCATGAGGTTGTACTCAAGTCTCATTCTGAGAGCAAAACTCTCAAGAAGTTCGCTGTAAGCGTGCTCGTACCGTCGCAAGAAGCCCCTTGGCTTACTATAGAGCAGCGAGACCACAAAGAACATGTCGGGATCAACAAGGCGAACTGGGTAGCAAATCAGAGATGCATCCTCATAGTCTCCAACGCTGCCCTCTATGACAAACTGGGGACGAGGTCGCCTGAGTTCCTCGGCTGTACTTTCGATCACTACAATCCTTCCAGTTCTCACCGCCGTCATGATGCCCGACTCCCGACGGCTCAAAACGTCGCAGGATGTGCGAACTCCTAAATTTGAAGGAAGGTGGCATACGATCTGCTCCACCTTGCCCTCGCGAACAAGGGAAAGATTTGCCCTCAGATCTGTTTTCTTCGACCGCGGACCGGCGCTAAGGAGTGAATAGAACAACTGCCAAACACCCTGCGTGAGACGATCTAATTGGGCGCGCGGCTGAGTAATTGCACCAAAGATACTTCCTGGCTGTGACTGCTCTTGCGCTTTGCCATTCCCTCCTTTCAAGAGTAAGAGCCTCTCCCCGAAGCGACGCTCCTTCCGGCCGACAACCTCATCAAACTCTGTCACCATCAGCGCAAATGCTCTCTCCCAGTCAGGTGGCCCCTCGCGAAGCGCAGCCGCCAGTATCGACCTCGCCCAGATCAACCCTAGCGTCCAAAAGAATCCTCCCGTGAGCGATAGCGCGGGGTTCGCCTCTAGAATGCTCGCAACCAACGGCCAGTTGGTACGGATGCTTGTTGCAAACTTCTCAATGGAGAAATAGTGCGTCACCAGCGCTGGCGGTGCCGAGATAAGCAAGGCCCAAATCGCCTCGAAAAGCTTTGGGTGACCCCACACAATGCGCCGCAAGACACCTGCAGCTCCATGAAAATGTCGGACGAAGCTTCTTAGTCTCTCCGAGCTTGACTCTGTCTTCCGCTGATTCGGCGCTTTTCCAGCAGGCCCACCACGTTTATTTTGTCTTCGGTTTGCTGTCACGTTTCTTAGTTTTTATTTATCACATTCTCTGCAAATGCAATTATTGCAAACCCTAGCTGCACAGGAATATTCCGCAGCAATGCTAATGTGCAACTCACCTTTATCAGCAAGAAAGTGACCAAGAGCTAGTTCTCAACCTACAATTCCTACAGAGCGCGGGATGACCAATTGAACGTCCTCTCCCGTCCAAACGGCGCGTCCGCTTAGCATGCGAGCGCTGTCTCCTTGGTTCCGCATCTCTATGGGAATGTCCTCGATCACGTCCTCGACGAAAACGTGCGTACCCGGCTCCAGGTCTTTTGGAACTACGTAGGCGGCAAGCGGGAACGGTCGGTCAGGCCGGACCCAAAACCAATCAGCTACCTGTTCCCAGGGTGACCGACCGTCGGACTGAATCTCGCGCTGATTTTCGGAGGGGGGAAATCCATCTCGATAATCCCCAGACCACCACAGTCGCCCAGTCACCGAGTGCCGATAGACGATGAATTTTCTATCTCCGAATTCATTCTCGGTGCCGACCCGGCGAAAGACCAATCGTTGCCCCTGCGATGCTGCGTAATCCATTGCAGGGAGGCTTCGAACAGTCAGCACGACCGGCAGTTGCTCCGGATTCCCCTCATGAATACCAGGTGTCCGCAGGTAAACAAGACGCCGAGCTGTGGGTGTCGCAAATATACAAAGTCGCGGATTTTTGGTGAGATCACTCCTCAACTGCTCGTCCGACATGTCATCGATACAACGAACCGTAGTTTCGCAAATCGAACAATACCGATCGGGCTTCCCGTGATCCAAACGGTCCAACTGTTCAGGCCGCATCGCGTATGGACAGTAGACCGTCTTGATAAAGGCCCCGCTGTCGTCATACAGTGCGTTGGTCAGAGCATCGAAAATCATCACTCCCCCTCGATAAGCACTCAGTCCCGCTCAAACCCCTGCGCGTCAAAGCGCAGCGTTCTAGCGTTCTCGGTGACGATCCGCACGACTTGATCCGACACCCCATTCGGCAACGAAGCCTCGATCTCAAGGGTGACACGCACATTCGCACCCTCAAGGCCGAGCAGATGAGCGATCACCTCCTCTGCGATTCGCCCGGCGTCACGCCCAAGTCTCGTCGCGTCGAGCGCGACCGAACCGTGGAAACGCCTCGGGAGCGCTGCAGCCGCGGTTCCTGAGTACCCTGCCGCGGTCGTGCTCGTGCCACTGCCGCCTGGAGGCTGGGGGATCGGCTCGGTCGCCCGGAACACTGCTCCTGAGGCTCCAGCGGCGACGCTAGTGCCAACAGTTGGTTGCTGCTGCGCAGCGATCTGCTGTCTTGCAATATCGGGTTTGACCAGAAGCCCACCATCGTCGGGCTGCAGTGCAAACCGTTGGCCGCTTCGAAGGCCCCGGTATCGCTGTGAACCTTCATCAAAGCTGTCCGCATAGGCGAACGTATCGGTCTCCCAAGTGAGCAGACCCAGACCATCTTCGATCGCCCTCCACAGCACGACGCTCGAGGCCAGACGAGGCAGATAGACATAGCGCGCGAAGTCGTCAGCCAATTGCTTCACTGACGCATGGCTGCCGCGCCAGAGCGGCACCTTATCCATCTCCATGCGCAGCATGGTCCCCGCCAAGCTGATCGCGAGTAGATCATCATTGCGGAGTTTCTTGCTGGCACGTGACGCCAGTGCCTCCTGACCGCTCAGCTTCATGACCTGAATCTCGACCCCAGCCTGCGGATTCGGCTGCACCGGCACCAAGAGCCACTGGAAGGCCTCAGGGATACGCGCCACTACAGCACCATCTGCCGCTCGCCGCTGCGTTTCCGCCTGCTTGACCTGATGCGGAGAAAGATCGAGTTGCTCCCGCTCGTCGAGGATCGAGTTCCAGGCCAAGTACCGACGGATGGCGTCGTCGAGATCCTGGAGACGCGTGCTGTCGGGTGCCAGAAAAACGAGGCTGTTACGGTAAAGCCGGGGAGCGCTGCCCCGCGACTCAAGGATCGCCTTGGCCGCCGTCAATGCGCCGCAGCGAGGGTCCTTGCTGTAGGCACATTCAGGCCCAAGCACAACCAGCTTCGCCTCGGTATCGTCCGGGACGTCACTACCAGAGCTTGGAAGTGGGTGGACGCGACTAAACTCGCCACGCTGCTCGATATCCCGCCGCAGCCGCAGTTCCAATTCATGGTGAACCGCGTCCGGATCACGCTTGAGCTGTTCGGCACGGTCGTCCGCGAGCTTGGTGACGGTCGGTTGGGTGTCGTACCAGTACCTCGGCCCGTCGGTGTAGAGATAGGTGGCTGCCGACGTCAGGCGCCGCAGCGCATCCCCGAACACCGCAGGCGATTCACCCGGCATCACGCAGCCCAACTTGACGCGGCGATCCTCAAGCCCGCGGTTCGAGGCGCCCGCAGTCGGCGCCGAACCCAGATAAATAGTCCGAGCCACACGTCGAGTGGCCGCAAACTTGCCAAGGTTGGGCACATCCCCATCGATCCGCAGGGGCAGGGCGTTCGGACCATCGACGTCCTTCGCGATAATCGGCTTCCAGCTATCCGACAGATAACGCGTCAACTCGTCGCTGACACGCGGGTCATCGATCGGCATGTTCGCGGGCAGGATCAGGGGATTGCGATCTCCCCGCTCCCAGAGGCTGTGGATCACTGCTGCCATCAGACGCAGGACACCGCGAGTGCGCTGGAATTTCACCAGCGTGGACCAGTCGGTATAGAGGCGGTCGAATACCTCGGGATGGATTGGATAGGCCGCCTTCAACCGGGTTTCATATTCCGCGTCCACGCATTCGGGCGGAAACTCCGCGCGCTGAGTGCGATAGAAGTCGAAGAACTCGCGCGCCACCGTGTCGCGCGCGACGAACTGCTCTCGTTCGATCAACGGCTCGAACAGGCGCCGCCGCACGATCTCGAAACCTTCCTCCGTACTCGCCGGCGCCCAAGACGACTCGACCCGACCGATCACGTTGCGCAAGCGCGAAAGTGCAGCCCGACCACGCTCGCCCCCAACCTCCTCGTCGTCGCCACTAGCATGCGGTGACGTGGCGGTATCGGATGCGGGCAGACTGATGACAAGGAGCGCGTTTCTGGCGAGCTTGGCAGACTCCGTCAGCGCTTGTGCAAAGCTGAAATGGGTTTCGAAATTCCCGCCAGGCAGTTCCGTCACATCGTGGAGCTGACGTGCATACGCCACCCACTCGTCGATCAGGATCAGGCAAGGGCCATACTCGTTCATCAACTCGCGCAGCGCATCGCCCGGGCTGGTGCCACGCTCATCGTCGGCCGCGATTCTTGCAAAGGCCTCGGCCTTGCCGAGTTGCCACGCCAGCTCTCCCCAAAGGGTACGGACCACCGTACCGTCCGACTTGACGGATGGATTACCGGGGGAGATCTTGTTGCCGACCAGTACCACACGACGTACGGCAGGTAGTCGGCTCACCCCCACCTCTTTGAGCAGCGCATCAACGCCCATGAGCTCGGCCGGCGCCACCCCCGAGAACAGGTGATACAGAGCGAGCATGGAGTGGGTCTTGCCGCCCCCGAAGTTCGTCTGCAGTTGCACGACAGGGTCGCCGCCTTCGCCCGTAACGCGAAGCATCGCCCCCTTCAGGAGCTGCTTCAGGCTCTCGGTCAGGAAGGTGCGACGGAAGAACTCGGCCGGGTTGCGGTATTCATCCGAGCCTTCGTTCAGATGCACCTGCCACAGGTCCGCAGCAAACTCCGCCTGCTGATAGCGGCCACTGGCGACGTCGCGGTGCGGACTCACCACCTCGCGCCAGGGCTTCAAGGTGCCGCTGGCCTGCGTCTGGATGGCCGTGCCCACCGTCTTGCGCTTTTCGTTGCGCATCTGCTCGTCGAAGATGAGACGACGCAGTTCCATCTTCATGCGGCCCACTTCGTCGGCCTGCGACGCAGACACTGCAGTCAGCAGTCGCGCGATCGAATCGAGTGCCCGATCGGCATCGTCGCTCGAGAATGGATCTTGATGAGCCCAACGGTTGCGGTACCCACGGAGCTCCCCGACCAGTCCGCGCTCCGCCGGGCCCAAGGTCTGGCGAAACACCTCGTTCCAGGTCTCCCACATCAGCTTGAGCAGGCTGGCTGCGTCCCACTCGCGAATGGACTTGTCCTTGGTGAGCGGGTCCTCGGCAAAGCTGCGCAGAGTGGCGAGCCCACGGCCCTCCTTGACAGCCAGTGTCGTCTCGCGGTCCACAAAGGGAGCAAGTCCGGCTTTCAGCAGATCGAGCGCCTTACCCACCCGCTCCTGGTTGGTCATTGCCATGTCTTTGGTCTCTTTTTCATTCCACGATCATCGCTCTTCGACTCGACTGGCCGTTGATCGCCTCCAACATCACAGAAGCAAGTCGTCCGACGCTGCAATGCGCACGGTCTCCTCGCCAAGCGTGAGATCGTGAACGCCGTCGAGAAACATCCGCCCCTCCACAGGCTGCCCGTCCAGCCAGCTCCCGAAGGTACTACCCAGATCGCAAAGCCAGACGTCCGACGGGTAGTTGATGATCACCGCGTGCCGGCGGCTAATTGACTGGGCCTGAATCTTAAGCGCATTTGCATGAAGAAACCCGATCGAAATGATCGGCGCCGACGACTCGAGCACGTCGCCGGATGTCCGACGAAGGACGATCCCGTTCGGCTTCGCCGACGCCTTGGGGAGATCGAACCGGTAGTCCTGAAACAGCAGCTTCGATTTGAGCGCGGGGCCATCCTCCGCAGCCCATGCACGAGGCTTCTCGCGAGCGACGGTCAGGTTGTAGGCGATGAACGGATTGACGATGTTCCTCTCGTCGATCTCCTCGAGCTCACGCGGGCTATAGCCGCCGTTGAGCAGCCGGCACAGGAACCGGTTGTTCCTGAAGCAATCCCCAGGGGCTCGCTCGTTCATCATCGTCCGTGCGAGGTCCTCCCCAGCTTCGAACCGATCGGTAAGGAAGTAGCACTGCAGCAGAAGGTTATAGGCCTCGTAGTCGGCGGCACTGCGTTCGAGGTGATCGGTCAGCAGGGAGATCGCGCCCGAAATCCGACCCTCCTCGATGTTCAGGCGAGCGAGTTCCTTCTGAACCGGTGTCCGCGGGTTGATGGCCAGGGCCTCCGAGAAGTGCCGCCGGGCCTCACGGACACGCCGGATCTGCAGATTAAAGCGGGCTGCGGCAAGAATCGCCGAGTGGCACTTCGGGCTCAGGTGCAATGCCTGATTGATCGCACGCTCAGCGTGCTTCCACTTCTTCCTGGCAAGCAGGTTCTCTGCCCTTTCCGCCAGTGTATGCGCCTTGATGCGCTTCGCATCGACTACATAAGGGACGTGCCTGCTGCGGATGGCCTCGGCAAATTCTGTCGCCGTCTGGAAGCGCATCTCCGGCGTCGGATGCGTCGCCTTCAGCAGCACCTCCTGCTGCCAACGTGGCAGAGACTCGGGCACAAAATCGTGTGCCAGCCTCGCTTCCAACGCCGCACGAGCAGAAAGATCCTCGAACGGATGCCTTCCGGTCAGCGCCTCCTGCATCGTGAGTCCGAGCGCATAAATATCCACCCTCGGATCGCTACTGTGCACCCGCTCGCCCAGCAGCATCTCAGGCGCCATGTAGAGCAGCGTCCCGGTCGCCCGATTTGCGACACCGAAGTCCCCAAGCTTAATACGCCCTTCGCCGTCAAAAAGCACATTCGCCGGCTTCACATCATGGTGGACGATGCCCTTGTCGTGCACAAAAGCCAGCGTATCGCAGAGGTCCAGCACCCACCGAACGACATCCTCGTTGGAGAAGTCCCGCTCACCATTGAGACGCCGATGCAGGCTACCGCCCGCGCAGTGCTCCATGACGAGAAAGAGCCGACCTTCGCGTTCGAAGTGGTGATGAAACGCGACGACACCCGCATGCTGAAAGCGCGAAAGCGTCTGCATCTCCCAGATCAGGTCGTCATGATCGTGCGGATCGCTGCGGCTGAGCATCTTGATTGCAACCCGACGCCCCGGGATGACCTCGTCCTCGGCGAGGAACACCTCGCCAAAGCCCCCGCTGCCAAGCCGGTAGAGCACGCGATACTTGCCATCCAGTAAGTCATCGACCGCGATCACGCCCCAGCCTCACCGGGAGATGGTCTGCGCCACCGAAGCTTTCGCGATCGCCACCTGAGAGTCATCCCGATGCCTTGTCAAAAAAGCTCGCCCGGGCGCGTGGCGATCTCGGCAACCGGAATCTCCTGCGCCAGCCGCTGGATCTCTGGCCAGCTCTGTACCAATCCGTTGTATGAGATGGCCTCCTGCGTTCGCCGCTTTCGTTCGCAGATCGTATAGAGCCTGTAGCACAGCTCACGCGCGGTTTCGGCCTGACTGCCCAACTTCGCGACCAGCGTCGCTGCGGCACCCTCGCCATACGCTTCAAGCACCCGTACGAGTTGATGAACCATCTCCCAGACGGTCAACCGCGTGTCCGCTGCCGGATCCCAGTCCGAAGGTAGCTCCGCAGGCTTCAATAGACGCACTCGACCTTTCGCAGCGACAGCAATGCCGGCCTCGACCAGACCGCCAACCGAAGTGTTCTTAGCCTTCGACCACTGCTCAGCAACCCCAAACGAACCCTCGTCAAAACCATTTTGCTCAAACCACGCCAGTGCCCAGCGACTATCTGCGTCGAAATCGCCCTCTTGCTCAGCGAGTGCCTCGTCCAGAACCTGGTTGATTAGGGCTAGTGCGGCGCGCACCGTGAGCGGCAGGCCTTCCGCATCGAGTACCCGCGCATACTGCGTGTAGACGGCCATGCCAGGGCCAATCGCAGCCTGCGCAAGGTCGACCGGCGCGATGTTCCCCGCCTGAAGGTGGCGTAGCGCGTCAGGTAACTCAGCCTTCAAGGCCGCTACGAACTCGCGACGCGTAGCCGTTGGCGCATCGATCTCACGGGTCCGGCACACTAATACAATGCTGGAAGCCAGGGCATTCGCACCAGAGCCGATCATTCGATTAGCAAGCTCCGTTCGCATCGGCCACGTACCGCTGATCGAAAAGCCGGCCTCGATCACAGCCGCGAGAAAAGTGTCCCAACCGGTATTCGTCGTTCCATCGTCCCCTCCAGTCTCGGACTGTTTAAATGCGTAGTAGATGGTCACCGGATAAGCTGGGTGCGCCTGTAATGCGAGCCGTTGTACCGCTCGAGTCATACCTTCAAGAAAGAATGACTCCGCCCCCTCTCTACTCCCATGACGATAGGCAGTTGCGACCAATTCTTCCGCCTTCGGTACAGCCATGGTTGCGAACAACTCAGGCAGTACAGAACGCAACGTCCGCCTGAGCCAAACGTAGAAGAAGTCCGATAGATCTGCATAGCCTATGTTGTCATAGTATGGCGGATCCGTAGAGACGACCTTCCCGGTGCTGATGTCCTGGCTCATCGCGTCAGACTGTCGGGCATGCCCACCCGCTGCTATCGGGAGACTCTCAATGGCCTTTGCCCCCCACTCTACGTTGTTCAGCCAGTTACCACTCGAGCCTGAAAACGGATTTCCCTCCGCAAAGTCCCAGACCATCGGAATCGCTTGGCGTCCAAAGGTGTTTCGCAAGGCTTCCATCTTGGGGCTGTTATCCCAAGAGCAAACGGTGGAACCTCGATCAACGGTCCTGTCGACGGCAAACGCCAGATACACCCCTACCGCCTGAGCGTAAGCGATCGCACCTGAACCACCTTGATCAATCCCTTTCCCATCGTCGTCAAACCCCGCCGAAACTGCATCACGATAGACCCTATCAATTGCCGCCGCCACTAAATCGGAAAATGTCGTCAATGCGACGAGTTGTCGATCTGTGAACAGGTCTCCCCACGTCGTCAAACCATATGGGGTACAGTTACCCCCAGTCATCCGCGATGCAATTTCACCCTCGGGCTTCCATGGTGGCTGGGCCTCACGGGAAATAGCTTCATGCTGTGAAGTCGGCGCAAGATAAACACGTCCCCTTTGCCCCTCAGCCACGATCGCCATTAGTCGCGCACCCATGCGCCCAGCCTTTCCTTCGCTTTTGACATAGTCGCCAGGAATCGGCGTCCCTGACATCAAGCACGCGAAGTTTGCCCGCGCCAGCTTTGTTCCATTCTTGGCCGCAACTGGATCGGTAGGGCGACCTTTCTTCACGATGAAACGGTAGCTCTGACCCTCGATCACCGGCTCGACATAAGCTTCCTTGCCAGCTTTTGTCGACAACATGAACGTTGAGGCGAGGGGCACATCGATATGAGCAAAGGCGGGGTTGGGGCTCCTGACCGTGCGGGCCCAGAGCCAGGCAATCACGGTCAGCTTCTCACCGACGTAGGGACGAAGGTCGGGGCGCTCCTCGGCCATCTCGGCGGTCACCTCCACCTTGGGGTAAAGGTGGCCGATCCGCTTCTCGGCTTCGTCCCGCATCCACTGACCGTAATAGCGCAAGTCCTCGGCCAGGCCCTGCGCACCCTTCCACTCGCGCTCGAACAGCCCGCCTTGCTCTGCCACCATAGGATTGACGGGCGGCTTGCCAGCGAAGCGCGGAGGGATCTCGATCATGGCCTTGTTGATCAACACGGCCACCGGGTTGAGGTCGCTGGCGTAGCTTTCCAATCCCAGCCGCTGCGCCTCCAGGGGCAATGCACCTCCACCCGCAAAGGGATCGTGGAAGGCCGGCAGCGTGTGGCGGTCGAAGAGTTCTTTCGCCCGAGGATGATCCGCATTGGCCGCGCAGGCATGGCGCCAGCTCTGCCAGATCTCGTCGCGTGCGGCCTGCAGCACCTCTTCGTTGTTCGTGTTCTCCCAGCGGACAAGTTCCTCGATGATCTTGAACAGGCGCTTACGTTCTTTCTCCTGTTTTTTTTCAGTCGGGAAGAGGTCTGGATGCGCCGACGGGTCATCCACCATCTGCGCGAAGATCACCGCACGCGCAGCCGCTAGCGGTCGCCTCGCCCACCATAGGTGGAGGGTGGACGGGTGACCGTGGCGGATGGACTTTTCACGGGCAGCAGCCTTGTTGATGGCTTCCAGCGGGAGGGCGACTTCGATGAGCTTCTTTCTATACGCAGCAGACGTCTTTGTCATTCTTCATGGCCATACGGTAGGGGTAGGTGGCGGGGTATCCGGCACGAGTCATCCCTTCACCAGAGTTGGTTCTGGCTACTCAGAACTCTGCCTATAAGTGGAACCCAGTGCAGCACGAGCCTCCGCAAGATCTTCATCATTAATCCTATTGCTTGCATACAGCATCATGAGAATCTGAGTTGGCCCTCCTATTTCCCTCCCTCCCTCATATCTACTACCTCCGGACTGAGTGACTCCAAAACGTCCCCAGAAGTCCTTTTGATTCATACCGGTAAGTTTTCTTGATTCACGGGGCGCAAGAACAAAGGATAGAGGACTATCCTGAGATAGCCCTTGAAGCCTCGCCTTCCCCCTTGCCACCCTTTGAAATAGCCCCGAGGACTTTGGGGTAGCAGCCCTTGGAAGCCTTTCGACTATTCTTTCAATAGTCTCCAATAGATCATGAACAACTGGCTCAATTGCTTCCGCAGCTTCTACCGGAACCTCAATCTCCCTTAGCAGGCGATCTCGCTCGTAAATCAACGACTCAGGAATTGTCACACCCTGACTCTGAAGCCGCGCAATCGTCTTAATGATCTCCCTAAGCTGCGCTTGCTTCTCGGCATCATCCATATCATCCTGAAAGATCCCCACGCTATGTGCTATAACATCTAGCAAACCCGCTAACAGCCGAGGTTCGTTTAAGAATTTCTGAACTTCATCTTCTTTCTGCATTTTCCAATATCACCCGAGTGTTCTTATCTATTCCACGCAAAGAATAAGCTCTACTCTGAAGACGCAACCTCTAGATCATTTCTTATAGCCAAGCGGTAAGTCGCTGGGTAAATTCCCAGGTGACCTTCTTCGCGCATGCGCTTGAGCGCAGCACCTGATACTTCGATAGCGCCCCCTTGCGGATCGGCGAGGATCAGTGCGTGGGTGTCGGGTTGTGCATCAATCAAGCTCCAAAGCGCGGCCTCGACCTGCAGTGCCTCATCCTGCAAGCAATGGTCCTTGGCCCAATAGTAACGAACCACCTCGCCCGATCGCGTACGGCGTTCCCAGTTGAAGACGCCGCTATTATCCTTGGCGAGGGTGCTGCCATCCGCGTGGCGAAAGCGGTGCGGATCGACGCGCTGAAAACCAGCCTTCGTTGCAAAGCGCTCGATGATGTCCTGTTTGTTGGGTCGCCACTGTGAGTTGGATGTAGCACGGCGCGGAGCGGGCGCGGGCAGATCGCCGTCGTCGTCGCCCTCGAGATCCCGCAATGACGGGCTGGTCGGTGTTTCAAGCAGTGCCGTCAGTTCCGAATCCCCACCGGCCGGTACCCGATCCGCTTCCGGATTCTCCAATCCAGACGGTTCTGCGCTCAACCCTGGCGGCTCACCGTCTTCGGATGCCACCGCATCCTGCGCTTGAAAAGGAGTTGCTGCGTGCGCGTCATCATCCGCTGGAGTAGGAGCCGGCTGTTCATCCGCCAAACTGAAGTTCTCCTCCAGATAGGCGACGACATCGTCGACCGATCGGCCAAAAGAGTAATTCAACGCAGCAGCGATATCAGCGTTCATGAATGTCTTTCCAAGCACATCGGGAACGAGACGGGCGAGCTTCGGGATGGGCAGGTCTTCCGTGTAGAGCGTTCTATCGGTCCAGACAACGGGAGTTCGACGCGGCACACCAGCCGGGACACCCTTAACATAGGGCACGGTCTGCAGCCCAGGCGACACGAACCAGCGTGTGCTTGCCAATTCCTCTGCCAAGCCGCGAACCCGCTCAGTTTCCTCTGCAGTTGCAAGCTGTATGCGTGTCAAAGTGCTTCCTGCCGACGTTATCCAAGGTGCAGCCCTCGGATGACCAAGCGGCTGGGGGCTGCGATCGAACCGGTCTTCAATGTGCTCAGCAAGGGAGGGAAGATTGCTGAAGGGCGCCGCGTCGAGAAGGTCGACGGGTAGTTGCCGGAAATCTCCTGTCTCGCGTTTGACCCAGTCGTGGAGATGCTCCCACGCAACCAGCGAGCGCATAGCGACCGAGTACCGCAGTCCCTCAACTGGCACCCACTCGTTTCCCAAGCTCAACCAATGCTGGCACTCGTCCCAAATCCGCAGCGCGTGCCGGGCAAGAAGAGCACGCACACGCTTCTGGTCCTTCGGCGGCAAGGACTCCCCCGACGGTAGCGTGTTCAACCATTGGATAGCCAACTCTGCAGTGGGTCGCTCGGCAACGCCAACGCGACTCCAAAGCATGAGATCGCGGAGCGCGCTTCGTACCGTCGCAGCACCCGGCACATCCTCCTCGTCGGCATTGAGAAAGACGGCGCGAGCAGTGACCCACTCGCTCTGCTCCGTGAAAACCAAGGCCTCCGTTCCGAACGCCACCCGGATATTCATCACAACTGCCGTCGAACCATGAGCGACCATCTGGTCGAGCCGTCGATACCATTTCTCAACCTCGGAAATCGGCGGCGTCGCGCTTTTCGAAAGCGCGCGCAGGCGGCTTATCAGATGCTCAGGGCCTGTTGGTGTGTCACGAACACCAAGCGCAACCAAGAGCGGACGCGTACTCTCCTGATCGAAGCGGATACCAACAAAAGGCTCGACGTCCAGCAGAGGCTCTGTTTCTGGAGTTCTGCGCGTGAGGTCTGCAGGTTTATGAAAGAAGCCACGGGTATCAGGCAAACATGGAAGCTCACGGAACTTGAGAATCCAGTCCGACTGTAGCGTGTCGTAATAGACCGAGCGAGTCGTCCCCGTCGTGGCAATTTGAACGATGCGGGCGGTCATGGCCTTGGACCAGAAGCTCTCTGCCTGGCGCATCAAAGCCTCCGCAACACGCCCCCAGACTCGCTCATCCTCTTTGGCCAGAAAGTGCCAATAGCGCCACAGCTCCTCGTCAAAATCCCAATCCTCAACGATGAACTGGTTTGTGACATATCCGTAGGTCGGCTTGCCGGTGCCGCCCCGTCGCTCGATCTCGCGAACAACCGCTGCACGCTGAAAGAGACTTGTGCGCTTGGCCTTCAGCCGTGGAAAACCATCCAAGCCGGAGCGCCCGGATGAAAACCATTGCTTCCACTCCTCAGCCGTGCAGGACTGATACTTCTCGCTGTAACCCTTGTGGAGTAAACGACCCGCCTGCCAGGCTTCGGGTAGCAAATCTTGAAGCGCGCCATCGACATCGAAGACAACTCCGTCGTCAGGCGCATGCAACCGGTTATCCTGAGTCACGTAGCGCAAGAACTTGCCTGCAACAATATTCAGCTTTGCGCAGATTTGGGCAAAACGAATGCAATCCGGGATGTTTACCCTTTGCTGGCGGAAGAATGTGAGCGCTGCTTGCTCGATGATTTTGCCGATTTCCGACGTGCTACCGAGACCGATTCGATCCAACAGTGCGAGCGCGGCCTGCGGCCCGCTCGCCTCACGCGCTGAAGTTTGCTGACGCCCCTGGGGAGCGAGTTCCGAGAGAAACCGGATCCAGCCGCCGTCTACGGTCCGCAGGTAAGAGGACAGAAAAGCCCAATCGGACTCGGACTGAAGTAGCTTCCTTTCACCAATACGGGCCACTTCGGTTGGCGCGAACAATTCCGACGCACCTTGGACTGGCACGATTCGCAAGCTGGCGGATTCATTGCGATACGAGTAAGACTGAGTCATTGACTCGACGTAATCCCAAAGTCGCAACAGCGATGCCCAAGTTTGCGGACGGGGCAAGGCATGGCGCTGTAGTACCGTGAAGACATGATCACGATTGCAGGAGGAGATCAGTTCCCAGTCCTGAAGCGTTTGTGTGGCTACATGCGACACATCACGTGCCAGCGCAGGGCGCTTGTCGACGTCAAAGTAGTTGGACACCACCTCTTCGGGCCAAACATCGAGCAGGTGGCGCGGATACGCGATCGCCCTCCTCGCAGCTACCAGGCGTCCGGAGTCTGTGAGCAGAATGCTCTCGCCTTCGATCGCGTCGGAGAAGGCGCCTTGAACGATCGCCGCGCAGGTTCCCTCCGGGGAGAAGTCCTCTCCGTCAACATCTGGCATCAGCGCATAGGCTTCGGCGCGTTCCGCGACGGTCAGATCTCCGGCTTGAAGCCACGACTGCATGACCGACGCTGCAAGCTTTCCCGCCCTGGCAAGCAGCCAGCGATTGGTAGGGGAGGTTTCCGGCGGCTTGATCTTGAATCGCGCGGGATCCTGAATGAACGGTGCGTTACAGGCGAATGGGAGTTGGGTCTCGACGCCAGTGGGCAGAACTACGTACAGCCGCCCCGGTGCGCCAAGCACTATCTCGACCCGGCAGGGGGGAAACTCGACATCCTGCTCTGATGTCAGCAGACGTTCGTTCCGGATCTCGGCCAGCGCCTCAGCGGGGAAGGCCTCGGGCTCCGAACGCGCGACGAGAAACGCATCTTCTTCCGAACCGTTAAGCGCCATCCACTCAGTGTCAGGAACAGGTCCGGGTCGAAGGTGTGTCCACCTGATCTCCTTCTCGCCGATCTCGATATGGCGGATGTTGCGGAAGAACACCAACGAATAGGGACTCTTGAGCCACTCCTGCAAGTTCTTCTCGAGCTCGGTGCGCCTCTGACCGTCCTTCAACTCCACCTGGACATGAGTTCTCGGGTCGCCCGATGCATCCTCGCCCAGCCAAACAGGCTCTGTGAAGCGCGCACGGCGAAATGCGACCGAGAGAGTCGGAGAACGCAACTCGACCTTGTCACCCAGGCTGAATGTGCTCTTGAATCCAATGCCCCGAAAACCGATCGTGTGCAGCGCGCGCTTGTTGGAGTAGCCGAAGCGGCAGAGCGAAGCGAAGTGCTCCTCGGCAAAGTCTTCGCCGTTGTGCGAGAAAACAAAAGCGTTGCCTTCGAACCTGACCGAGGCCGTGGTGGCGCCCGCATCGTCAGCGTTCTGTAGCAACTCGGACAGGACATGTCTGGGGCTTTGCACCTGTGCGAAGAGCTGATGCCACGGACCAGCGAGCTCCGGATCCGCTTCAAGCTGTGTCCAACGCCGAGCGGCGTTCTCCCTGATCTTGTCGAAATACGGGGGCTGTTGGCTCATCGCGGGGACTCGGCGCGGGAAAGAAGGTCGGAGAACGAGTAGTTAACGCTGGCTGCACCAAAATCGGGTTCGCGCTGGAAAGGCTCGCGGACGTAGTGCACCCTGTGCTCGCCCCCCTCGAGAAACTCGACGATGGCGAGGATGAAGTCGTCCGGCTTGTTGAGGCAGTAGAGGATCTCGTTGCGTGTCACCGTGATCGTCGTGGCTCCCGAAACGCGGCCTTTGACCTCGAGGAAACGCAGCCTCCCCGTGCCGGGGATCCGGCTCTCGATGTCATAGCCGAGTCTTTCGAACTCGCGATCAACCGGGTCAAAACCAAGCCGGCGCTCGACCTCCATGACGATTCTGCGCGCCTCTGCAGCCGCTGCCTGGGTATCGGGCGATGCTGGGTCGTCGGCCAGAGTGGTACCGTTCAGCGCACGGATCAGGCCGATGGGGACAACAAGCACCCCACCGAGTGCAACCGGCGGCAAGGGTGAAATCTGTGCTTCAAGCCGCAACTCCTCCAGACGACGTTCCAGTCGCCCCTGCAACAGGTCGGCACGTTTGCGCGCCTCCCCCGAGTTCAACCGCGCGTTCGTTTTTCCAGCCTGTTCCTGATGCTTGAGCTCTTCGGCGCGGTGATCCCAGTAAGCGATTTCCTTCATCAGGCGGTCCTTGACCGCCACTTCCGTCCTGCGCAGACGGTCCAGCCGACTATCGCGAATCTCGCGAAGGTGTTCCGGAACAACATGGGCGATCGTGTAGCCGACAGCAGTCTTCTCCAGATCACGCGAGATCCAGGCAGCCTCATGGTGATCGAGGATCTGCTCCACCGTCACCTCATCAGGCTTGAGAGGCCGGTAGTCGAGATAGGGTGCGTAATGAATGTGGCGGGTGCCGCCTTGCCCATCCAACTCAACATAGAGGATGCGCTTCGAGATGACTCGCCGCTCGCCGGCTCTTGTATGTCCCGCGTCCTGTATCGCGTGCTCCAGGTAGAACAGAACCCTTGGCTTAGTCTCTTGGTCGCGCTCATCGACCAGAACCGCACCTCGTTTAAGGAGGTCACGATTGCGCTCGAGGGTAAGGTCTATGACCGCATCGAGCAGGGGGTGCCCAGGGCAGACAAACGCTGCCATCGGCATTCCCGAAGGTGCCGTCAGCTCCTTGGAAAAGGCGATGCGCTCGTAACGCGGGAGCACCGGCTCACGCAGCCCAATCACGCGGTCACGATTGCGGATTGGCGCAGGAACATGCGTGATCTCGTAGCGTCTCGGTTCACGTTGTTTGGCGCTACCCCCCAGATACTTGAAGGCCTCGGTAAAGAAGGACTCGATGTAATGCGGCTGTAGCCGGCGCGCATCAGCACGCTCCATGTCTTCGCGAATGCGCGCGACGCGGCTGGCGTCCATTGCGTCGTGAGCCAACGCACGTTCTTCGAGGAGTGCCTCGAGGTGCGCGCGGTCCATCGCCTGATCGACGACCGTCGTAAGGTATGCCTGCACATCCGGGCGTTCGCCATACCGGATCGCCTCGATGAGAAGATCCCGCAAGGGCTTGCCCTCGAACTGCAGCTTGCCAAGGACATCGAAGACGTGACCGCCAAGCGCTTGCCTCGCCTGCTCCAGCTTGTCTAGGAGGCGACGATAGACATCGCCCTCGCGCGTTTCTTCCGCCACCAGATTCCAAAGATGGCAAACCTCCTTCTGTCCGATTCGGTGGATTCGGCCGAAGCGCTGCTCAAGACGGTTGGGGTTCCACGGCAGGTCGTAGTTCACCATCAGGTGGGCACGCTGCAGGTTGATACCCTCGCCCGCAGCGTCGGTCGCTAGAAGCACCTGCACCTCGGGGTCGTGCCGGAAGGCCTCCTGCACCTTGAGCCGCTCCTCGCGCCCGACGCCGCCATGAATGCTCACGACAGCATTCTGTCTCCCCAGCAGCGCGGTAATACGCTGATGGAGATAGTTGAGGGTGTCGCGCTGCTCGGTGAAGATGACCAGCTTTTGGCGCGGCGAAGAAGAGGGCCGCGGTGCTACGTCACCGCCGTTAGAGGCGTCCGGGTCGGGTGCAATATTGGCGACGGAGGCCGTCGTGAGAATCTCTCCGAGCAGTTCCTTGAGTTCACGCCACTTGGTATCGGCGCCGCTACGCCGAACACTCTGCGCAAGGGATTCAAGCGACTTGAGCGTCTCGATCTCGGTCTTGAGTTCAAAGATGGTGCGCGCAGCGGTCGCCTGATCCAGCACCTGCTCTTCAGCCGCCTCGACCTCACTATCGGGAGCATCCTCGAGGTCCTCGATGTCCTCCACGTCTAGAGCACCGTTGTTCGCCATGACGGGTGCAGTGCTTGTGCCGGCTCTTTGCAGTAGCTCCATCTCTCGCAGGCGACTTTCCAGTCGTTCCCGCCTGCGACGCAGCGACTGGTAGATGGCCTCTGGCGACGAGGCAAGTCGGCGCTGAAGCACCGTGAGGGCAAAGCCCACAGTGCCCGCACGCTTGTCGTTCTGGAGCGCCTCGGCACGGTTGAACTCGTTGCGCACGTAATCCGTAACGGCCTTGTAGAGCTCACCTTCGGCGGGCGAGAGTCGGTAAGGTACGGTGTAAGCGATCCGCTCGGGAAAGAGTGGAGTGCCGTCAAACTTGAGCAGGTGCTCCTTAGTCATTCGTCGCATCAGGTCACTGACATCGGCCTGATGGACTCCATCACGGAAACGCCCCTCAAACCTGTCCCCGTCGATCAAAGCCATGAAGAGCTGAAAATCTTCCTCCTTGCCGTTGTGAGGGGTGGCCGTCATCAGCAGGAAATGTCGTGTCAGCGTGGAAAGCAGCTGACCGAGACGGTAGCGCCTCGTGTACTTGATCTCGCCGCCGAAGAAGGTGGCGGACATCTTGTGCGCCTCATCACAAACGATCAGATCCCAACGGCAGTCGGGGGTCTTCAACTTCTCCTGCACATCCTCGTTACGGGATAGCTTGTCGAGTCGGGCGATGACGAGATTCGTCTCCAGAAACCAGTTGCCGGTGCGCGCAGCCTCCAGCTTGTCATTGGTAAGAATCTCGAAAGGCAGGTTGAAGCGCCGGAAGAGCTCGTCTTGCCACTGCTCCGCGAGACTCCCGGGGCAAACGATCAGGCAGCGCTGCAGATCGCCACGGGCCACCAATTCCTTGATGAGCAACCCGGCCATGATGGTCTTGCCAGCACCCGGGTCGTCCGCAAGCAAGAAACGCAGCGGCTGCCGCGGCAACATCGACTCGTACACTGCTGTGATTTGATGAGGCAGGGGATCCACCAGTGAGGTATGGACCGCCAGCACTGGATCGAAAAGGTGCGCAAGACGGATGCGTTGCGCCTCAGATGCCAGCCGGAAAAGTGCGCCATCGCCATCGAAGCTCCAGGGCCGTCCGACCTCCACGATCTCGAGGCGTGGCTCGTCAGATCGGTAGAGCAGTTCATTGGCCACCCTCCCACTCGGCGTCTTGTAGGTCAGCTCAAGCGCATCCGACCCGAACCATTGAACATTGACGACGGTGACGAGTGCATCCGGGATGATCCCGCGAATGGAGGCGTTCGGTTGAAGTTGTTCGAGTGTGAGCATGGTGAGCCGTAGTGGCGTAATCGTGACGGTCAGCCCGCACCTGACAGCCCAGGTTCGAGAGGCGCTTGCGGTCGTGCGGCGGATCGGTTGGGTGATATGTCATTTGCGAAGTTAGCATGACATGCGCGCGAGTGCCGCACGAAGCGCACTAAGGACGCAGGTTCACGCAGCGGCCAGTGAAACACATCACGCAAGCGATTATTCCATTCCATTTGGAACTGGATGTTGATCTCTCACAAAACGCATGCAAGGATACCGACACATCCATTCCGTTTGGAATTTTCGTGTGAAGCTTGCAGTTACCTTCTACGACGACTGGGCCGAGCCGCTGCGCTTCACCTGGGCGGACATCCGCAGCATCTTGGTTGGCGGCGTCGTTACACACTTCAAGATGCTCCAGGCCTACACGGGTGAGTCGAGGCAGCCAGATGAAGCGCTGTACAGCGCTTGTGAGTCGGATATCGAGCAGACGCCCATCTTTCGTGCCTACAAGGTCATCTACGACTATGCGAACGATGCGATCTTGCCGCCAGACGACGCCCCACTGGAGGAATACCTCAGGATTGCTATCGCGTTTCGGCTGGAGCTCGTCTATGCAAACGAGCTCTATGGGATGGATATCGGTCAAGCAACAGGAACACCAGAGTCGCCACGCTATGCGATCGCAGTCCACACCGGGCGGGCCCTCGAAACCTTGCTATGTGGCTTCCTGGCACGCTGGAAGCTGGACGTACCGGGCACCACTGAAGATGACGACGCCGTCCGCATCTGGGCTCACATGTTCGCCGCGGCCCACCCCGAACTGCTGTCACTCTCGGAGATCGCCGTCCTTGCGGATATTCAGGAACGCAGCGTCCGCAACTACACGCACAGCACACGCGATGGCCTGGAGCGGCTACGCACCCTCAAGGTCGGGGGTCGGACCTATGTCACGCCCCACGACGCAAAGGAATGGTTATCTCGCCGACGACGTTTCATCCCCACCCGCCGAACCCTCGCATCTGACAATCACTGAACAGTACCGAAGGACCAGAGACGACGATGAAGACACAAACGATCTGCAAGGAAACAGAGCAGCAACTTATCGAGGTGGCAAGCAAGCTCGGCTATCACCAGCTTGAGAAGAGCGGTTCAGAAGGCGCGCGAAAGAAGGTACTGGTGTTCAAGTCCGACCGACTTATAGCGCCAATCGTTGTCCACAAAGACACAGGCCTCTCGGACGGTCGATTGAGCAAGCTGCAGATCGCAGTCAGACCCTCGATGTATCGGCCTTCTTTAGAGGACGCAGCGCTCGGCATCCGAGGATCAATGAACCGACAAAAGGGTGGCGCGAACAACTTTCAGCACAGCGCCTACCGGGCTTTTGCCGAGCCAACCATCAGCGGAGAGCCCGTGGGCAAACGATATGAGATCGACTGGCTTCAAGGGGGGCCGGCAGCTCTAACGGCGCTCCTTACAGGCTTGGTCAAAACCCATACGGCCGACTGAATTCCTTCAACGCAAACACTCCTGTAGTAGTGATCTCGCCCAGCCTCGGCTGGGCTTTTTTGTTCTTCGGGCGTTCAAGCCGGTCGAGAAACCGGCGAAGAGCAGTCAGCTTCCAGAATTCTGTAGGTCCCAAGCGCTTCCCGTCCGCAGCCCCTTGTTCCAATTCACGATTATTGAATTTATAGAATCACGCCGTCAGTGAACAAAATCACTTCTCTTTTCTTTTCAACACTTTATAGCACGATGTCGCTTGCGCCTCGCCCATCCTGCCATTAATCTTCGCTCGTTCTAAGTACCCATACGGGTAGAGTTAATGAGCCCCTTCAGCCGCCTCCTTGCAGAGACCCGACGCCGCCACGGCCTGCGACAGATTGATCTGGCGGAGCTGCTCGGATACGAGCAGACCTATCTCTCGGCCCTGGAGGTGGGCGCAAAGGGGCCGCCGGCAGCCGAGTTTGTCCAACGGCTCCAGGCCGCGCTCAATCTAGACGAGAAAAATACTGATTGCCTGCTAGAGGCGCTGGAACTCTCGCAGCGGAGGATGACATTGGAGGTAGACGCGCCCGAAGACATCTACGTCGTCTTCAATGAGATGCGCCTGCAACTCAACAATCTGCATCCCAGCCAAGTCGGGCTGATCCGAGCGACGCTGGCTTTGAAAAGTGATCTGCGCGAGCGTCCGCACCGTGAGATTCCAAGACTGAAGCGGCGAGTACTGGAGCCAGGGGAGAGCGCCAGCCCATCTGCGCGGAACAAGAAGGCGGCACTCCCGACCACGAACTGAACCCCGCACTCGCGGACAACCCACCCACTCGCACACGACACAGGGAGATTCCCATGCCATAAAAAACAAGGGCAGACCTGACGGCCTGCCCCGATCGGCCCTTTGCAGAGCCCTTGCTTCGACACCAAGAGTTTCCGCCTCCAGGGCCCCGCCGTCAATTCCCGATTCCCCTTGCCATCACCAACGTTCGGCGCACACGTCTGAACGCGGGCGTTGTTACGCCTGTGGCTTGCGATATCAGCCCCCTTGATCCGCCTCGATAGGCGGCTCAAGGGCGGCGCTCAACCTGGAGTTTTGAAATGACTTGCACGTCCGGGGCCCCTGCTGCCCCTTCTAGCCGCCGCGCGCCCATGGCGCGCCAGCCCATCACGCGCTCGCAGCCCATGCCGCGCCGCAAGGCGCCTTCATTCAAGTCAGGCGCCATCGTCCGCTGCGAGAGCACTCAGGAAGAGGAGGCCGTCGCGCGATTCGAGGCCTGCCCATCGGTCACAAAAATCACGGCTCAGCCTGTTCGCATCGCCTACATGCACGAGGGCAAGCAGCGAAGGACGACACCTGACTTCAAGCTGACGCTCGACGACGGTCTGGATGTCTATGTGGAGATAAAGCACACCACCCAAGCGCTGACGATGGCTGCTGTGCTAAAAGCGCGGGCAGTCGGGTCGGCCGCGCAGGGTCTCGACTATCGCGTCATTACTAACAGATGGATCCGCGTTGAACCCTTGCTCGAAAACATCCGGATTCTCCAGAGATGGCGAGGGGCCACGCGTGTAAGCCGTGATCGGCTTGAGCTATTCGCGCTCGAGCCGGATCTGCCACTACCCATCTGCATCGTGGCTGAGCGCCTGGGCGGCTTGCCGACTGTCGCCGCGCACCTTCTGAACGGCGATCTCAATATCAATCTCCTTTCCCACATCATCGACCGTCATGCCATGGTCCTGAAGGAGCCGCATCGCGCGACCACAATTGCGCGAGAACTCCCGTGGAGGACGCCGGAGGGTTGTGAAATCTGGGGGATTGACAAATGAATCGCTTCACATGGCTGCGCAACCCTCTCGTCAAGTTTGATGACAAGAACCTTCGACTTGTCCCGCCCAACCCAGCCGGGAAGTGGTGCCTCATCGCAGCGGATGAAACGACCGAATTCAGCCCTGTCGAACTATCCGAAGGCGAACTCGCCGTGCTCTTCATTGAGCGCAGGCTTTCATTCCGCTTGCCTGGTGCTTACGACCCCACCTTGTTGAAGCGGGAACGGCTTGCACCGACCATCAACGACCTCCCCGAAGCGCAGCGGAAGGAAGCAATCCGCCGAAACAGTTATGTCAAGGGACTGCAGGATGCCGGCTGCAAATCGTGCTCGCCTTCGGCGCTCATCAGGTTGCTCATCGGGGAGATCGCAAAAGACCTTGGCGACCCTTGCCCTCCTCATCCCATTTCTGTCTACCGCTGGGCGCGGCGCAGCGCGGAGTCAGGTCGCGGCGTCCTGAGCCTCAGGCGCAAATCCTGGGGATCCAACACGGGACGCGACCACCGCATGTCCGAGCGCACTGTGGAGATCATCGACCAGTGCATCGACAACATCTACCTGGAAGGTAGGGAGTCGGGTGAGGCTACACGGCTCGAGGTGATGCGAATCATTGCCAATGAAAACCTCTCACTGCCGCCCACCAAGCAGCTTGTCGCGCCATCGCTGGCGACAATTTACCGAATGATCAACGGTCGGGACGCGTATGAGCGCGCCGTCGCGAGGTACGGCGAGGACGAAGCAAATCGCCGGTTTCGACACAGCAAGGCAGGCTTCCGCGCAACGCGCCCCAATGAACGGGTCGAAATCGACCACACGCCCCTCGATATATTCGTGGTCGATGAAGACGCTCATCTTCCCCTTGGGCGCCCCTGGATCACAGTCGCAATTGATAAGAGGACCAGGATGGTCCTCGGCTTCCATATCTCCTTTTCGCCCCCTTCGGTCGAGGCAGCAATGCATTGCCTGCGGCATGCGGTGCTCCCGAAGATCGATCTCAAAGTCCGATATCCAGCACTCAAGAACTCCTGGCTCGCGCACGGATTACCGGAGACGCTCGTCGTCGATAATGGACTGGAGTTTCACGCTGAAGCCCTTGAGGTTGCGGCGCTTGGGCTTGGATTCAGAATCGAATTTGGAGGCAAAAGAAAGCCATTTCATAAAGGCGCAATCGAGCGCTTCCTGAAAACGCTGAACTACAACCTAATCCACAAGTTACCAGGGACGTCCTTCGCAAAATATTGGCAACGATTCGACTTTGACCCTTTAAAGCATGCCCTGATTACACTCGAAAAGCTTAACGAGGTTATCCATCGCTGGATCCTGGACGTTTACAGCCAACAAATGCACCGCGGGATTAGCGAACCTCCCGCCTTGAGATGGCAGCGCGAGTCAAAGATGTATGCACCTGAACTTCCCGCCTGTGTGGACAAGCTGGATATCCATCTCAGCCAAGTTGCACACCGACGAGTCTGGCATTACGGAATCCAGCTGCATGGTGATCAACTCTACCAATCGAGCGAACTTCAGGATCTACGGCGCAGATATGGTGAAAAGCTGGAGGTGCAGGTTCGGTTTCATAACGCTGACATGACCCAAATACACGTCCAAGACCCTGAATCTGAAGAGTACATCACGGTCGAGAATATCGCCCCTGAAGAAGTACGTGGCATGAGCGCAACCCAATACAAATGGATTCGCGCCTATCGCAAGAAGATGGCGCGCACAGAGGAGCGTGAATTGTCGATTGCCGAGGCGAAGGCGGAACTCCGTAATTTGGTAAGCGAGTTGTTCGAAAGCAAGAAACTTCGCGACCGCACCAAGGGAGAGCGCATGAAGGACAAGGAAACCAAGGCGAACGGGGCCCAAGGGGCCGAGAAGACACTGAACCTTGCGCTGGAAGACGAGCTTGAGGATGAAATGGACTTCGAAACTGCCTTTGCTTAATGAGGGGAGCGACAAATAAATGGAAAGCGTACTGACCAACGAATCTGAAATCGGCCTCAATAAAACGATTGAGACGCTGCACAACCTTCGGGTTGCACATACAGGATGGCAGGAGATCCTCGATGAATTCAATGATCTCATCACCTTCGCTCCTTATTCCAATGAGGGTGTGGGGATGATGATCATCGGTGAATCTGGTGTTGGTAAAACAACATTGCTCAAGGCCATTAAAGCCCGTTTCCCCGAGGCCCAGCAGCGGGATGACCGCTCCCTCGTGCCGTGTCCTCTCGTATCGATTCCGTCTCGTCCGACCATTAAGTCGGTTGCTCAGGCTACCTTGGCCGCATTGGGCGACCCGCTTGCGGGGGTTAGCGGTCAAACAACGGTCGAGCTGACCAGCAGAATTGTCTGCTTGACGAAGGGATGTGAATCACAAGCATTGTTGTTTGATGAGGCTAACCACTTCGTCGATGGAAGGCGAGGCGACTCCCTTCTTCAGATATCAGATTGGTTCAAAGAACTTTCCGATCAATGCGAGATCCCGTTCGTTTTGTGCGGTCTCCCCCGATCGGAAGCCATCCTCGAATGTAACGTCCAATTGCGGCGCCGATTCAGCACCACCTTGGAATTGAGCTTGTTTGATCAGACGACCGATAAGCTCTCGCTGACACGATTCACTAAGGTCATCAAGGCGATCTGCTCCCACATACCAATGCTAAGCCATTCAAATCTTCTTGACAGTGACACTGCCACGAAGATTTTCGTGGCGTCCGACGGGAGAATTGGCCCCTTAGTGAAGCTGCTTTCTGCAGCTCTCAAGATTGCAGTTCGCAAATCTCAAGCTGTAATCGAAGGCAGCGTATTGGAACGAGCGTTTCAGCGAGCTATCTGGCGGAGCGGGATCGGCAATTTGAATCCGTTCAATTCCGGATTCAAGATCAGGCGCCTGGACAAGCCAAGCGAACCGTATGCGGGAACGAGCAGGGACCCCGTCAAGAGGACCAAGAAGTCATGATGCTGGCGCTCCGCCCCAAGATTCACTCCCTCGAGACCACACACGCCTACACGCTCCGCTTGGCAAATGCGAACGGCCTGCGCAGGATTCCCGGCGCCCTCCTGGAACGTCGCATTTCATCAGGAATTGCGGCACGAACGGATCTACCCGGCGTGTCGCTCCGCCGACTCTCCGAGCTCACCGGACAGGACGGCAAAAGCCTAGCAAACCAGGATGTCCGACGAGACGCGTTCAGTTGGCATTACCAGACCCATCGGCTAGGCCACCGCCATTTCTCACTGTTGCGACGCAAGATCTGCCCCGCATGCTTTGATCAGCAGGGCATCACGCCATGGTATTGGTCTATTCGCCTGTTCACGGCCTGCCCAGACCATGGGCTACAACTCATTGATCGATGCACGGCTTGCCGCGAGCCCCTATCGTGGCGTCGCGACCATGAGCAGTGTCGGTGCGGTCTTGAATACAGGCGCGCGGAGGCACCGTGCGCGAGCTCCCAACAGGTGCTCGTGTCAAAAGTGATCCTGGCGGCAGTCGGGATCGCCCACACCCCGCAAATAGCTCCGCGAGTACCCGCAGCGCTTCAGGTCTCCGACCTTGAGCGCATTGCCCTCATGCTGCATCACTACCGCCAGGACTTACCCGCTGGGCTCAAGCGCGACCAGTCTCATGCCCAACAGGTCGGTCGCTTCCTTGAAGACTGGCCTCGTGGTTTCCGGGCGTGCATGGAGGAACTCCAAGACTCGGCGTGTGGCTCGCACACCCTCGACACCGAGTCGGCACTCGCACGACTGGACGAACTCACCCGCATGGGCACGCGATGGCTGCGCATGGAGGCTCCGGCGCGATTGCGCGACGCATTCTGGCAGTGGCTCGCAGGCGTTGGCGATGCTGAAGAGTTGGCGCACCTTCGCACCCACTTGGGCGACTTTGAAACATATCTGCATCGGCCCGTGAGTCAGTTGTGCCAAGCCCTCGGCATCACGCGCAGCCAACTCACGGTTCTTGTGGATGCCAAGTTGCTCGACTATCGGCCCGGGACCGGAATGCAGTTTGCCAGTCTCAAGAGTTTGGCCAGGCTGATCCACGAACTCGCTCAGGCTCTCCAGCCCTGCGCTCCCCGTGCAAATTTGGTGCCGATCAGCGAGGTATCGCCAAGGTGCGGGCGACACCGTTACTCGGGCTTCAGGCGAGTCGTGGAATCAATCCTGAGTGGCGAATGCCCTGTGTATGCAAGCGCTGTCATCCCCCCCAATCTCCCGCTTTTTCAGCGCATGCTCGTCTCGCTCGACGATCTAGCCGCACTGAGAAACCCTTGGGCCACATTCCGCGACCGGAGTCTACGTCATGCTGCCAAGAAGACCGCATCCCATTCCAAATGAATCGCTCCGGGGGTACATCGGTCGGGTCGCACTGGCGAACGGCTACAGCGGGCCAGACTGGATGATGCGACACCTGAGTGGAAAGGCGCTTCATCAAAGCACGCTCGCCACAATCAGCGCGGCCATTGGCAAGTCGACCTCTCAACTTACCGGCTTGGAAGGCATCATCCCGGGTGACACCGATGCCCGGCACCTCTGCGTGCTCGGGGGACGGCGATTGCCGTCCGACTTCTGGCGATTGTCGCTTCGCCAGATCTGCCCAAGGTGCCTGGCCGAGAGTGGCTTTGCAGAGGCAAGTTGGGAGGACATGAGGCGAGTGACCTGTGCCATCCACCAGACGACACTTGTCGACGCCTGCGCCTCGTGCTCACGACCACTGAGCTGGACTCTCGGCGGCCTGACACGTTGCCAATGTGGGATGGAGCTCTGCTCCATCGAACCTGAGGTCGCCTCCAGCAGCCTTCTCGTAGCGGAGAGGTATGCGTTCGGGGGGACTGAGAGCAGCAATCCACCCTTTCCGGCCGTTTGGCTGGATCTGTCCGATAGGCAGCGACTCAAGCTGATCTCTTTGCTGGGAGACTTGGCGCCATCAGCAGAAGCCATGGCATGCATCACACATGCCAAGGTTCGGCTCGCCATGCAAACCGCTGGCAGAATCCTCTCCGACTGGCCGGCGGGGCTGATGAAAGCGCTGGAGACCATCGACAGGGGAGAACCGTCCCTGAGGCGCTCGCTTGGACGCTTCCTCTCAAAGGTGGACGCGCTGCCCACAGCCCCGGCGTTCGTCCCCCTCAGAGAAGCCATCTCTCACTATGTGGGCGAAGTAAGGACGGCGCCGTGTCACCCACAGGTCCTGAAGCACCGGAATGCAACTGCGTTTCGCAAAAGGAGCGTCGGCATCGCGCAGGCATCTGCCGAACTTGCTTTGGCGCGAGGCAGCGTCAAGAAACTGATCCGGGCAGGACGCCTCGCGGGCCGGGTAGCCGCTGCAGGCAAGCGTTGCTTCACGTCGATCAATCCCGACGCGGTTGAGGCCTATCGGTCGTTGCGTTCTGCGAGCCTCACCACCGCCGAGGTACGGCGTGAACTCGGACTCAGCCCAGACCGCTTCCGAGAGCTGTGCCAGGCAGGCATTCTGCCGGTGCTCGAGGGGCGCACTGAAACCGAGCAAGCAGTTTGGCGAATTGACCGCGACCGACTCTACGTACTCAAAAGACAACTCGACAACGCGGTTATCCCTTCACACACGGAGACTACCGAAGACGTCATCTCCCTCGCCACCGCCTGTCGCACGCGCCTCATCGAGGGAGAGTTGGCCCTCACCTTGAGCGCAATCCTTGATGGACGCTTGCCCGTCATCGGAAGACTGAAGGGGCTTGCGCTCATTCCCTCGCTTGTCGTCGACGCCGACCGCCACCTCGAGCTGCGTGATGAGTGGCGTGCCGAGCAGTCAAGGACCCTCTCGGTCATGGAAGTCGCAGAGGCTATGGCGGTGAAGCAGGAGGTCGCATATCACCTCGTCCGACAAGGCCTGCTGCACACGACGACCGCGGAGACGCGTCGCCGCAACCAGCGCGTGGCGATGCAGCAGCTTCAGGAGTTCAAGACCGAGTACGTCTGGCTTCGAGACCTTGCCCAAGGTGCCCACACCTCGCCCAAACACCTTCGCGCACTCCTGGATCAGGAAGGCATCCGGCCAATCAGCGGACCTGGCATCGACGGAGGTCGGCAGACGTTGTTCAGGCGGGCATGCCTGCGCGCGAGCCCGGCAATCCTGAGCGCCATTTCACTTTCGGGAAGCGTTGCGACGTGATTGCAGAACCCGCAACGCCCGTCCCATTCCTCTCGAGTCTGAAAACAATGATCCCATCAACCCGCCCCACCCGCCGTCGCGAAACCAATCCCTGTAGCCGGCCGGGCTCACGGACGCGCATCTCGTCATACTCAGCGTCAGTGATTTCAAACGTCCCCGAGTTCGTCGTCCGGCGACAGCCACCGGATGACGTTCACGAGATTATCGACGGCCTGATGCAACCTATCCCACGCCCGTCCAAAGCCCACGAGTCCATCTGCGAGGCCCTGGAGACCGCTCTCCGCGAGCACCTCGCATGCTCGCTCGAGCAGGTCTTTACCGCCCGCGATCGGAGACCGCTCTGCACGGACCGCTCGACGCTCTATCCCGACTTCTGGGTCTCCACCCTGTGCCGGGATCCGGTCAACGAGCAGCGCGTCGCCTACCCAGGCCTAGTGATCGAAGTCCTGTCACCCTTTCGGGAAAAGGTCGACAGGGGCGCCAAGCTTCATGCATACCGCGAGATCGACAGCGTGCAAGAGTTGCTGGTGATCGACCCTGCTCGAGGCCGCAGCGAGTTGTATCGTCGCCGCGGGCCGCGGCAGTGGCAGTTCACCGATGTCGAAGGAAGCGAACCAATTCATCTCGAGAGCATTGGGATGAGTTTGGAAAGCTTGTCGGGGTTCGGGTATCGATAGCGAACTTCGAGCTCTCGAGGGGCAGGTAAGCGTGGAGGTCTACGAGATCACCCCTCGCAGTGCTCAACCCTATGTTCGCTGGTCTTAAGCGGGGGCCCTTTTCATCCCGTAGACATACGGAACGCGGCGCCTCCCTGGTCGGGAACTGCAACGACAACTGGTCGGCCGCAGCTGCCATTCACCTAATCGAGGAAATCAGGCCGCTTTCAACCTGATAGCTGCCTTTCGGATTTCAGCATAGCCACAGACGACAGCAATGCCGTGGAGTGCCCGTCCACTAAAACCAGGATGAATAGGTATTTCGGACTAAGACGGCAATCGAATCTCTCGAAACGCCTCACCAAGCTGAAGCGCAGCACTTCGCCGGTCGCCCATGTCGACAAGCATGTCGAGAATCCGCAGGAATTTCTGAGCCAGAGCCAGCGTCATCGGCGCGTCGCGATGCGCAAAGTGCTGCACCAGCTCCGCGATTCGCGCCTGAATGAATGCTCCATGCCAACCCCTTAGGTTCTCGGGTCCGTCACCGGTAATTGCGAGCACCTGGTCCGCGAAGACCTCGGCCGGGTAGTTGTCCCTAGCGCGCTCGCAGAGCGTCAAGAACGGGTCCATTACTGAAACCGCCCATCCACCTGCGCGAACGAAACGATCAATCAGGGGCAAGATGCGGCCGATTTCGGACCAGTCCCCATTCACGTAGCGAGCGGCCAAGCCGGCGCGTTCGACTGAGACAAACATCAGCGTACGAACAAGTTCGGGCTGATGGAAGCCGGAGAATTCTCCACTCCGGTGGGAGTCACGCTTGAAGGCAGGAGCCTGCAGGAGTCGCCGAAGACAGAGGTCCAGGGTAGCAACTGCGTCGGCAGGAACGACCGACGTGTCATAGACGTACGCGCAGACGTAGGTGCTCGCGAATGGAGAGAGGAGAGCCCAGCAATTGTCGCCTTCGAGCGCCATGATCGGATCGAGGAAGCGGGCCTGAAAATCGGTAAGCGGGAGAAGTCCGGCCACCAAACCGAGCCTTGATCCCAGGGTGTGGGTCCATTCAAAGATGGAGGTTGCCGAACGATCTCGACGTCCGCGCTTCACCCAAGGCGGCGCATTCTTCTGATTGGTCCAGTCCAGAGCTCCGGCCAGGAAGTCGAGGAGCTCACTTTTTGCGCTACTGCTCAGAACCGCGTCGAAGGGGATGCGCTGGAGGATTTCAGCGGCCTGCTTTGAGTGCCAGAAGACATCCGGTTCAACCCACACCTCGGCCGCGTCGGTCGCATCGTATGCGTCATACTCCTCGTAGCTTTGAAGCCCACGCCGACCGTTTCCGGGTTCGACTTTCACCCAGGCCGGAGGCGGTAACGGAAGCGAGGCCCATCCGCTACCGTTTTCGTAGAATTCAAGCGCCGCGTCTACCGCCGCTTGTGCTTCACTAGCTGAGTGGAGAGCTTCTCGGTGTTGATGGACTTGACCGCGCGGCCGCGGAGGAACGTGGCAGAGCGAAAATGCCAATATCAGCCCGGCCCAAGTTAGCTTGGAGTCCTTGGGCCAAAGCATGCAGACTTCGTCGAACGCCGCAATAGAGACGATTTCAAGTGGGTGCGCAATCAGCCCGAGGAGGTCGCGCGTCGCACCGCGCGCCGCTGTACCTTCGCGGAGGTCAGCTGCGAGGCCTCGCGCCACGTAGATCGCCTGGTGCCACGGGATAACGGAACTGGGTGACCACATCAGATCGGGAATTTCTGGAAGACGGATTGCGCGCCCTAAGACGTCGCGAGCCCACTCAAGATCTTCTTCAGTGCTTCCTTCTCGGAAGTTGAGAACGATGGCGGCGGCAGCGGCGACCGCGCCTCGTCGCATACCCAAGTGCTCATCTTCGTTCTGGTCGCTCGAGTGCGTAAACAAGTCGCGGGAGTCCGCTTCCCTGGCCAATGCGATGGCATCCTTGACCGTATAGGGGGCGCTTAATGTCTTCGCTTCGAAGGACTTGGACGCCCACGTCCAGAGGCCCGTTTGCCTAAGCTGCTTAGATGCCTCTTCCACCCTAGCGACCTTTTCTGGCTTAGCAGCAGAAGGACTGACGTGGACAATCGCAATCTGGTTTGAATCCTCTTTGGCGCGGTAGGCCTGATAGTTTTTTGGGTCCGCCAACTCGGCATAATCGAGGGCCTGAGCCGTAAGGTGCTCCCGCGCCTCCGGAATGTCGCGGTGCTCTTCGTACTGGTAGGGCAGATCGTTCTTGAAGTTGAGGATCGCATCGCGGGCTCTGTCGCGGATTGGCCCAGTCGCAAAAATGAGGCTCTGTGCCGTTTCCAGTGGAAATTGACTTCTCAACAAACATGACGGTAGCGC
>ERZ761607.1303-NODE-1303-length-32251-cov-5.263635_pt1 | contig 32251 bp, 28 predicted proteins | sample MGYA00511164_ERZ761607 | MGnify/ENA primary metagenome ERZ761607 (study PRJEB28899, sample SAMN02445080) | bioreactor sludge metagenome | biome: EBPR sludge | place: Australia: Brisbane, Thorneside Wastewater Treatment Plant | collected 2011-06-22 ... | reverse complement strand
TCCGAAGAGAGGTTCTAGCGGAAGGGTTTTTAAAAAACAAACTTATACAACTCTTAAGTTGTACTTATGATTAAAGAATTACGAAGGCTTAGCGGAATCCCGACGCGCCACAAAAAAACGAGGCTTCTTTTGGATGTCCCGAAGGATCTGAATCTCGTTCCAATGCCCCAAGGAATGGGCGTAGTCGGCGATCCACTCGCCCTGCACCAAACCGAGTTCGAACCAGAGCCATCCTTCGGGCTTGAGGGAACGGGCCGCGACTTCGAAGATTTCTCGGTAGGCGCGCGTTCCGTCGTGAGCTTCCGTCGTGCCTTCGGCGACCAATGCCGATTTGGGCTCGAACTCGCGCACGGAAGCATCGATCGAATCGTACTCGTTAGGGGTGAGATAGGGCGGATTCGAAAGCAGGATATCGAAGCCACTTTCGTCCAAATCGTTCCACGACTTCTCGAGAATTTTCACGTCGAGCGCCCGTAGCGAGGGCGCGTGGCGCGCGAGATTGCGGCGGCACCAATCGATCGCGACGGGCGACTTCTCGACCAGACGGAGAGAACTTTTGGCCGCGACCGCGTCGGCGCCGCCTTTGTAATCGTCGAGGTCCTGGAAGAGCGCGCGAAAAAAGCCGATCCCGATGCACCCGCTACCGGCACCGAGATCGCCGACCTTGAGGCCGCCCTCGAGGAGCTTGCGCAAATAGGCCTGCGAGTTTTCGACCATCATGACCGCGGCTTCGACGAGCTCTTCCGTTTCGGGCCGGGGGATCAGGACGCCGGGACCGACTTCGAACTCGAGGTTGCGAAAGGCCCACTGCCCGAGCACGTAGGCGAGCGGCTCGCCCTTCGCGCGGCGGGCCAGGATTTCCTCGAGCGAGGCGAGACGCTCATCGGCCGAAGCGTGGCCACGTTCACGCAAATGATCCGCGATCCAGGAAGCCTCGTGCGAAGCTCCGAAAGGAGCCAGGGCTTCGCGAGCACGGGCGATGAGACTCAGGCGCTCGTCGAGATCCATGACGGATTAATCGTCCACCGAAGCGACCGGCGCGACGGCCGATTCGCCCTTGAGCGCCAGCGTTTGGTAGTGGTTCGTCAGCGCGTTCGTAAAGGACTCGAAGTCGCCCATCATCACGCCGTCGACGTTATAGACCGTGTGGCCGATGCGGTGATCGGTGACCCGACCTTGGGGAAAATTGTACGTGCGGATGCGCTCGTTACGCATGCCCGTGCCCACTTGGGCTTTGCGTTCGGCCGCGATCTTCGAAGCCTGATCGGCGATCATGCGGTCGAGGATACGGCTCCGCAGTAACTTCATCGCGAGCGCGCGGTTCTTGATCTGCGAGCGCTCCTGTTGGCAGTGCACCGTTTCGCCCGTCGGGATGTGAACGATGCGGACGGCCGACTCCGTCTTGTTGACGTGCTGACCGCCGGCGCCGCCCGAGCGCATCGTCTCGACGTGAAGATCCTTCGGGTCGATCACGAGCTCGACTTCGTCGGCCTCGGGCATGACGGCGACCGTAACGGTCGAGGTGTGAATGCGGCCCTGGGCTTCGGTCTTCGGAACGCGTTGAACGCGATGAACGCCGCTTTCGTACTTGAGCGTGGAGTAGACCCGATCTCCCGTAACCGAAGCGGAGACTTCCTTGAATCCGCCGGCGGCGTTGTCCGAACCGCTGAGCATCTCGACCCGCCAACCGCGGGATTCCGCGTAACGAACGTAAGCCCGGTAGAGCTCGGCGCAGAAGAGGCCCGCTTCGTCGCCGCCCGCCGCCGCGCGAAGCTCGAGCACGACGTCTTTGTCGTCGTTCGGGTCCTTGGGCAGGAGCAGGATCTGAAGCTCTTCGGATTTCTTGACGAGCCAAGGCTCGAGTTCGACGATCTCGGATTGGGCGAGGCCGCGGATCTCGGGGTCGTTCTCCGTTTCGAGCAACTGGCGCGCGCCTTGGTAACTCGCGAGGGCGCGACGAAACTCGTCGTAGCCTTGCGCGATCGGTTCGAGGTTCGCGCGCTCCTTGGAGAGCTTCCGGAAGCGATCCTGCTGAGCGATGACTTCGGGCTGGGAGATTTCTTCGGTCAACATCTCAAAGCGACGCGTGGATTCTTCCAGGTGCTTTGTGAGTTCCGGCGGCGTTTCGAATGCCATAATCCTCTCCGGGCCGAGAATACAAAAAAGGACCGCGGCGAAAATCGCCGCGGTCCATCATCGCGAGATCAGATACGTAAGAACTACTTCTTGCCGTAACGACGGTTGAAGCGGTCGACGCGGCCTTCGGCGTCGAGGAGCTTCATCTTGCCCGTGAAGAACGGATGCGAGGCGCTCGAGATGTCGAGCTTGATCAGGGGGTATTCTTTACCGTCTTCCCACTTGATCGTCTCCGTCGACTTGAGGACCGTACCGGTCAGGAATTTGAAATCGACCGACGGGTCCAAGAACACGGCGAGACGATAGTTTTTAGGATGAATATCTTTTTTCATAAAACCACTCCGAGGGGGCTTGTCCTATCCTTAACCGCTCATGTTGGCAATGAATTCCGCGTTCGTCTTGGTTTTCGAGAGCTTATCCAAGACGAATTCGATGGAATCGATCGCATTCATGGGCGCCAGCACCTTCCGTAGGATCCAGAGGCGCTGAAGTTGTTCGGCCGGGGTCAGGAGCTCTTCCTTACGGGTCCCCGATTTGTTGATGTCCATGCAGGGGAAAATCCGCTTTTCCATGAGCTTACGGTCGAGGGCGATTTCCATGTTCCCCGTACCTTTGAACTCTTCGAAAATGACTTCGTCCATGCGGGAGCCGGTTTCCACCAGGCCCGTCGCGATGATCGTGAGCGAACCGCCGTTTTCGATGTTCCGCGCGGCGCCGAAGAAACGCTTCGGGCGCTGGAGGGCATTCGCGTCGACCCCGCCCGAGAGGATCTTGCCCGAGGGGGGCACGACCGCGTTGTAGGCGCGGCCGAGACGGGTGATGGAATCGAGAAGGATCACGACGTCGTGCTTATGTTCGACGAGGCGCTTGGCCTTTTCGATAACCATTTCGGCCACTTGAACGTGTCGCGAAGCCGGTTCGTCGAAGGTCGAGCTAACGACTTCGCCCTTCACCGAGCGCTTCATATCGGTCACTTCTTCGGGACGCTCGTCGATCAGAAGAACGATGAGCTTCACTTCCGGGTGGTTCGTCGAGATCGCGTGCGCGATGTCCTGGAGCATGACCGTTTTACCGGCCTTGGGCGGAGCGACGATCAACGCGCGCTGCCCCTTCCCGATCGGCGAGAAGAGGTCGATGATCCGCGTCGTCATGTTCGTCGGATCGTATTCCATCTTGATCCGCTCCTTGGGATAGAGCGGGGTCAAGTTTTCGAAGAGGATCTTGTTGCGGGCGACGTCGGGGTTCTCGAAGTTGATCGTGTCGAGTTTCAGGAGCGCGAAATAACGCTCACCGTGGTGCGGAGGACGCACCGTACCCGAAATCGAGTCTCCCGTGCGCAGATGCCAGCGACGGGTCTGACTGGGACTCACGTAAATATCGTCCGGGCCGGCCAAGTAGTTGTAGTCCGGCGAGCGGAGGAACCCGAAGCCGTCCTGAAGGATTTCGAGCACGCCCTCGGTCTCGATCTGCCCTTGCACGGAAGAGTGCGTTTCGAGGATCGCGAAGATCAAATCTTGGCGACGGAGACCCGAAGCGTTTTCGATCTTGTAGGCGTTCGCGAGCTCGACGAGCTGCTTGATGTCCATGTGGCGCAGATCGCGCAGATGCAGCTTCTCATGGACGAGCGTCGGCTTTTCCTTGGGAACGACATCTTCGCCGGTGGGGGGAGTCGTGGCGTTCGAGCCGAAACCGCCACCCATCGGACCTTGGCCCGCGTTATCGTAGAAGCCGTCGCGATCGCGGTTATTGCCGCGGTCGCGGTTGTTCCCACGGTCACGGTTATTGCCGCGATCACGGTCACGGTTGCCGCCTTGATTGTGGTGGCGGTTCTGGTTTTGGTGCGGCTGCGGATGGCGGCCTTGGTTTTGGTGCTGGCCCTGGTTTTGGTTCTGGTTTTGGTTCTGATTTTGGTGCCGAGGAGCCTGCGGATTTTGATTCTGGGCAACGGGAGCCGAAGCCGAGACCGCCTCTTCCGAGGAGGGAGCCGAAGGCTGGGCCGGGGCCGCCTCCGGAACCGAAGCTTCGGGAACGGCAACGGGAGTCTCGGCCTTCACGACTTCAGCCTCGGGAGCGGCGACTTCGGAAGCCGCCTCGACCGATTCGTCGCCACCGACCCCTTCTTCGAACTCAGAGGCATCCCCTTTTGCGGGACGGGAACGCGACTTGCCCGCCCTAACCGGTCGCGAGGAACTACGGCCTTGTCCTTCTTTGCCTTTGGACTCGCTCATGCAGAATTTAAGAGAACCTCCAAAAAGGGGGATTTTAGGGAAGCCGGTTGTCGGCTGGAAGCAAGGTAAAGCGTTTGAGTGCCTTGCTGACGTAGGGTCTACGGAATTTTCCGAGGGCCTGTCAAGAGCCTGGCAATACAACTTTGGGACCCCCCATGCCATCATGATTTAGATGAGTTCTTCGAAGAAAATTTCGACTCCTTCGAACCGCCCTTGGACCCACGCTTTCGGCTTGGGAATCCTCACCGTTTCCATGGTTTTGAGTCTCGGCTCCTACAATCCGGAAGACCCGAGCCTCAACACTTTCTCGAGCGTCTGGAGCACGCCCACGAACGTCTTGGGCTACTTCGGATCTTGGCTCTCGGACGCGCTCTACCAACTTGTCGGTCACACGGCTTGGGTTCTCCCGCTTCTGTTGTTCGTCGCGCTCGTTCGTTGGCTCATGCGGCCCTACCGCTCCGAGCCGATTCTCGGCGCTCGTTGGTGGATCGCGCTGGGCTGCTTGATCGCGGCCGCCGGCCTCGCGCTCGACCTCGTCTATCTCCATCGCGGATCGGGAGGCGGCCCCTTCCCGCCGCAGGGTCTCGTCGGGATCGGCCTCGGCGCGAGCTTCCGGCCTCTCGTCGGACGCGTTGGGTGCGGGCTTATCGTGCTCTCCCTCATTTGGGCGTTCTGCATGATCTGGTGGGAATCCTTGCCCGGTAATGTGATCGTAAACGCCCACCGCGCTTGGGCTTGGGCGAAGGGCGCTTTCGGCGGCTTCGCTTGGAAGCGCTCGGCGAAAGCTTCGGGCGAAGACGAAGTGCCGGCCCCCACCAAGATCCGCGTGGCGAACGCCGTTGCCACGACCGCCGCCGTCGCCGCTCCCGCAAAAGCGACGAAAGAAGACCTCGAAGACGAAGAAGCCGAGACCGACGAGGATTCCGAGGAAGGCCTCGAAGCTTCGGACGCGCACGACGAGGACGAGGAAGAATCCGAGGAGGCCGACTACGGCTACGGTCCGGGCGATGCCAAGATCGCCGACCCCGTGATCCGCAAGGAAATTCCCGAGGCCGACACCCGTCCTCGCGCGAAACTCGTGCGGGCGGCGCGCCCCGTTTCGAGCGGACCCGTGACCTGGGAGCTGCCTCCCCTCTCGCTTCTCGAGCACTCCAAGCGCAAAGCGAAAGTCCTCAGTGACGACCAAGTCAAAGAGATCGCCAAGCGAATCACCGTGGCGTTGAGAAGCTTCGAGATCGAAGGGCAAGTCGAAGAGGTCACCCGCGGCCCCATCATCACAATGTACGAATTCCGCCCGGCCCCGGGCGTGCGCGCTTCGCGCATCGTGGCCGCCGCGACCGACCTCGCCATGACCCTCGGCGTTCCCTCCGTTCGCGTCGTGGCGCCGATCCCCGGCAAGTCCGTGGCCGGCATCGAAGTCCCCAACCCCGACAAGGAAGACATCGTGCTTCGCGACGTCTTCGAACAGACTTCGGAACGATCGAAGGGGCTCAAGCTTCCGCTTTGTCTTGGCAAAGACATCGAAGGCCGTCCGATCGTCGAAGACCTCTCGCGCATGCCCCACCTTCTCATCGGCGGCGCCACGAGCATGGGCAAGTCCGTGCTCGTGAACTCGGTGCTGACGAGTCTGCTTTGCCGCTTCACGCCCGACGAGCTCCGCCTCGTCATCGTCGATCCGAAGCTCGTCGAGTTCAAAGCCTTCGAAGATATTCCCCACCTGCTCCTGCCGATCGTGAACGATCCGTCCGACGCGAGCCAGGCTCTGAAGTGGGCCGTGGCCGAAACCCGTCGTCGTTACCTGCTCATGCAAAAAGTCAGCGCGAAGAATCTGGAAGGCTACAACCAGAAGGTCGCGGAGTTCGACGAGTCCAAACTCAGCGAAGGCGAGGAGAAACCTTCCAAGTTCCCCTACATCGTCATCATCATCGACGAGCTCGCGGAGCTCATGCTGACGGGCCGCAAGGACGTCGAGCATTCGATCGTGCGCCTGAGCCAACTCGCGCGCGCGGCCGGCATCCATCTCGTCATGGCGACCCAACGTCCCTCGGCCGACGTCGTCACCGGTCTCATCAAGTCGAACTGCCCCGCGCGCGCCTCGCTTCGCGTGGCTTCGGCCTCGGACAGCCGCATCATCTTGGACTGCGCGGGCGCCGAACAACTTTTGGGACGTGGCGACATGTTCTTCACGAATTCCGGTCCGATGGGCCTTCGACGCATGCAAAGCTCCTTCGTTTCGGACGACGAAATCGACAAGGTCTGCAACTTTTGGCGCGGCCAAGGCGAACCCGACTACCGCGACGAAATTTTGAATCCGGAAAGCGCGGCCGCTCCGGGCGAAGCGGGATCGGGATCGGCCGACCGCGACGAGCTCTTCGGTGATGTTATCGATTTTGCTAAGCAAAATGGTAAAATTTCCACTTCATTGATCCAGCGTCGTTTTAGCATCGGCTATACTCGCGCCGCTCGAATCATGGAGCAGCTTGAGGCCGCCGGACTCGTGGGCGAACAGAGCGCGGCCGGAAAACCGCGCGAAGTCTTGGCCTAAGAATTCGCGAACACCGCAAATTTCAAGGCGAACAAACCACTCGTTCGCTCGAAGTTCGCGCGCCCTGCATCACCTTGAGGCGAAACGCTGCACCTTGCGGCCCCCTAGCTCTGACGGTAGCCTGATTTTATTCGGGGAGGCTTCTCATGATTCGTTACGTGATTTCGGCGAGTTTCGCGTTTTTTTCATTGGCATCTTTCGCCGAGGAAACTCTGGCGAAACCTCAAGCGCCATCGATCCTGGCGTTTGGCGATTCCATCATGGCGGGTTACTCAAAGAACGGCGACCTCCGTTTCGGCAAGCTGGACTTCGTCTCGCTCGTCGGCCAAGCGGTACGCACCCGTTCCGAGTATCCCAAGTTCGAGATTTGGAATCTCGCGATTCCGGGATTGAAGACGGGCGCCATTCGCAAAGCGTTCGAGAAGCTTCAGATCGGCCGCCAGCGCGACAGCGACATCCTGTTGCTGAACGGTGGCGGCAACAACGCTTTGCCCTTCCGTAAGCTTCCGCTCGCGCAAGTCTGCGACGAGCGAACCTACGAAGGATTCGTGCCCGCGATCACGGCGGACTGGGTTTCGATGACGAACCTCCTTCGTTCGCGCCGGCCGGCTTCCAAGCCGACCCTCGTGCTCGGCCTTTACTACCCGCCTTTGAACCAAGGTCTCTCGCAACCCTGCGGCCCCAACCGCTCGGTCGCCGATGTCTTCTTGCCCTTCCTCGCGGCGGCCAATCACCGCATCCAGGAATTGGCCAAGCGCGACCAACTGCTTTGGCTCGACCTCATGCCCATCATGAACTGCCCGGCCTCGGCCCGTCACCTCTGCGAGATCCAAGCGGGTGAGCCGCTCGCGAGTTACCAGGCTCGTTTGGCCGTCCTCATGAAGGCCGGCATCTTCCGCGATCCCGGCGATAACGAGGGCGGGATTATCCAAGCCGATCACGTTCACCCGAACGCACGCGGCCACCGCCTGATTTCGGAAAGCATCCTTCAAGTTCTCGGCTATTAGTTCTTTATAAAATCTGGGGTTTATCCGGGGGCGGAGGCCAAGGCTTCCGCCCTTTTTTATTGACCCAAGCGTTCAAAATCACTATCAATTTCGCACTGTGTTATTGAAAGTGATCGCATCGATTTTCCTCTTCAGCTTCGTTTCCCCCGCTTCCGCTACGACGATCGACGCGGAAACGCGCGTCGTTCTGAAGGCCATCGCCGACAAGTACAAGAAGCTCGGCAACTGGACGGGAACCTTCACCCAAGAAACGAAGTCGGTCGGGCTCGGAAACTCGACTTTCAACGAAGGACAGCTTCACTTCGTCACGCCGAACCGCTTCCGCTATTCGCTCGTCCGTCCGGAAGTTTCCGACTTCATCTCGAACGGCAAGTCCGCCTGGCACGTGCGCTACGCCGAAGGCCGCGAAAAACCGGCCAACGTGCTCGTCATCCAAGACCTCCGCAAGACGGAGTTGGACCGCTATCTCGTTTTCCTTCGTGGCGCCAAAGCCTCCACGCCCGCCGAAGAGAAAGCTTTGCTCGAAGCCTACACGCCCAAGGGCAAGTCTTCCGCCGATGAGCTCGTGCTCGAGCTCACGCCCAAGCGCTCGGCCGAGATCGCCAAGGTCAGTCTCATCTTCAAGCAGAAATCCGAAGCCCCTTACCGCGTCATCGTCGAAGACGTGCTCGGGACGCGCACGAGCGTGACCGTGAATTCTTTCGAACGCATCAAGAAAACCGATCCCAAGCTGTTCGAGCCGAAGATTCCGGCCGGATCGAAGACGGAGACCCTGAAATGAAGAATGTCCACATCATTTCCCTCGGCTGCGCGCGCAACCTCGTCGACTCGGAGGTCATGGCCGGCCTGCTCGACAAGGAAGGCTACGCCGTCACCGGCGAAGCGTCTTCGGCCGACCTGATCATCGTGAACACCTGCGGCTTCATCAACGAAGCCAAGAAGGAATCCATCGACACGATTCTCGAGGCCGCTCAGTTCAAGGATCCCGAGAAGGGACGCCTGCAGAAGCTCGTCGTCTCGGGTTGCCTGGCCGAACGCTATCCGGGCGAGCTCAAGGAAAACATCCCCGAAGTCGACCTCGTGACGGGAACGGCCGCTTTCTCCAAGATCATCCAGGAAGTCGAACTGCTCAAGACGAGCGACTCCGACGGCGGCGGCGTGCGCATGCACAAGGATCGCCTCAAGGACTACGACCTTCCGCGCGTGAACAGCCAACCCTTCTACACGGCCTACCTGAAGCTGGCCGAAGGCTGCGCCAAGCGCTGCAGCTTCTGCATCATTCCCAAGCTTCGCGGCAAGCTCCGTTCGCGCAGCATCGCGATGCTCGTGAAGGAGGCGCAGGAGCTCGTGGGCACGGGCGTGCGCGAACTCAACCTCATCGCGCAGGACCTCACGGACTTCGGCAAGGACCGAAGCGACGGCGCCAACCTCGCCGCGCTCCTTCGTGAGCTCGTCAAAGTCGAAGGTCTCGAGTGGATCCGGCTCTTCTACGCCTACCCCGATCAGCTCGACGACGAAGTCATCGACCTCATCAAGAACGAGCCGAAGATCTGCAAGTACCTGGACGTTCCCGTTCAGCACATCAACGACCGCATCCTCACGAACATGAACCGCAAGGTCTCGGGCGACCAGGTCCGGCACATGCTCCGTCGGCTCCGCGAAGAGGTCCCGGGCATGGTGTTGAGGACTTCGCTCATGGTCGGCTTCCCGGGTGAAAGCGAAGCGCATTTCCGCGAGCTGATCGATTTCGTGTCGGAAGGTCTCGTTGATCAGTTGGGCGTCTTCACGTACTCGCACGAAGAAGGCACGGCTTCGTTCAAGTTCAAAGATGACGTACCGGAGAAGACCAAGCTCAAGCGCCAGAAGCTCGTCTACGACGCGCACGCCAAAGTCTCGCAAGCCAAGTTGGCCAAGTGGATTGGGCAAGAGATCGACGTGCTCGTGGAAGGCCTGCATCCCGAGACCGACCTTCTTCTGAAGGGCCGCCACTACGGGCAGGCGCCGGGTATCGATAACCTGACCCTCATCAACGAAGGCACGGCCGAGGTGGGCGAGATGGTCCGCGTTCGCGTAACGGAGATCGCCGGTCTCGACCTGATCGCTTCGGTCGTGGAGCGCGAAAAAGGCTTCGCCCCGCGCCGCCGCACGAAGGCGGATGCCGCCGTCGTGACCTCGCTCTAAGGCCCGAACGGCGGCTCTTTGACGGCCCGACCCGCTCCCGAAGGACCTATAATTTCTGGGATGAAGAAGTTTTTTCTCGCTCCGTTGGCGATCTTTCTCCTTTGCTCGGCCTGCTCGAGCTCCGCTCCCGCGGCATCGGAGGGCGATCGTCAGCCCGCCAGCGTCGGCGAAAACCAAACCAAACTCTCTCCTCTGGTCGGAAACTACGTCGTTCAGCGGGGCGGAAGGGGCTGCAAGTTCGACTCGGTCCGGCTGGTCATCCGAAAGCACGGCGGCACCAAGGGTCGCGTGACGATCGCCCCCTCGACCAGTCTCGAGATCGAAGGGCTGAATCAAAACCAGCCGACCGCGATGGCTTCGATCAATCTCGCGACCGAAACGACGAGCAGCACCTACGAGAAGTCCGAGCTGACGATCGACGACAAAGGGATTTCCTACCGCCTTCAAGGCAAGATCGACGGGCCGTTGGGATTCAAGCAAAGCGTCGTGAACGAAAGCGTCGAGCTCGAGCTAAAACGCGACGGGACTTACGCCCTGTCCATTTCGGGGGAATCCAGCGCCGATTGCGCCTCCTTGCTGAAGAGCCAGTAAGCTGAGCGACGGTCTGTAATCCGAAGGAATGATGTTGAACCGCTTCGAGGTGAGAAATCGCGTCGCAAAGTCCTTCGCCTCCGCGCGCCCGTGGAACGGGCTCGTGAGGTTCGGCGCGCTTTGTCTGGGACTCGCGACGATGGAAACCCGCTCGGCTCAGTTCGGGCCCGTGTTTCCGTCCCATCGCTTTCCCACCGACGAATCCTTCCACGCCACCTATCGCGCGCTTCGGGCGTCGAGCGGTTGGAACTTCGTCGAGCCGCTCGAGCTCAACCGCTTGCTGAACGACTCCGAGATCGGCGTCACGAAGCACGAACTCCAGCTCGAGTACCAACCGAACCGGGCGCTTTCCATCGGCGGGATCCTGAGCTTCGACCAAACCTCGATCGCCGAGAAAACCCGTTCCCTTTCGGCGTCGGGTCTCGGCGACCAGCGATTCTGGTCGGAGTATCGTTTCTACGACGAACCCGGCTCCTCGATCGGCCTGGGTCTCGTCATCAAGTTTCCGGCCTACGAGAACAAGGCCGCGACGACGGGAGGGCTGGCGACCTTCCCGGGCGACGCGCAGACGGACTACACGGCGCTCGCGACCGCCGAGTTCTGGCCCAACGAGACGTTCCGCTTGCGCACGAATTTTGGCTATACGTTCCGCAGCGAAGGTTTCTCGGACGAGCTTCCGTTCTTGCTCTCGGCGGGATTCGTCATTCCGAAGTTCGAGATCGATCTTCGTATCCGCGGAAATCTCACGTTGAACAGCGACTCCTTTACCGACGACACGCTCTCGTCCTTGCGGAGCGCCTTCGGAAACTCCGATTACGTCTTTTCGCCCGACCCGCGCCTCGTCATCGTGAATCCTTCCGTCGAATTCTGGATCAATCCGACTTGGGCGGTGGGAATCGATTTTCAGTACGCCCTAATGGGCGTGCACGCGCCTTCCTTCAGCCAATACGGCCTGCATCTGACCTACCGTTGGGCGAAAACCCACCGTCGCCAGACCCGAACCTTCAAGGAAGTCGACATCGGAACCGACCAGGAAAGCGGGACCTTCCAAGGCGAAGAGCAAGACAAGGTTCGCGAGTTGCGCCCGGAAGACCCCTCGCCCATTCGACCCGAACCCGAAGAAGAAGCCTTCGACTAGCCGTCCGTCGGGCTAAAGCCCCCCCTAGAGCGCGCGTAGCTGCTCGATGAGGGTGCGGGTGTTCTGCGCCTGGGCGTTGTCCCCCAAGCAGACTTGGGCCTTCTCCAGACGCTCGAGAATCAAACGATGGGGGCCTTCGCGCAGTTCAGCCTCGCGCAGAACCGCGAGCGCGGAAGCGCAATCGTTCTGCTCCAGGAGTCGGCGCGCTCTCTCGAGCTTTCCGGCCGAATCTTCGTAGAAGAAAAGTGAATCCAAGTGACCCGACCAGACGCCGTTCAACCAAACGCAGGTACCACCCTTGGCGTTCGATCGACAATCCGCTTTTCGAGCGATGTCCTGGACGAGGGTACGAAGTCCCGCGCGATCGCGTTTTCGGACTTCGATCTCGACGAGACGAGCCAGCAGCGGGATGCGTTCGAGTCGTTCGTCCAACACCCGCGCGCGCATCGTCTGGAGGCCTTGGGAATCGCGTTCGGCCTCGAGGAACTCGAGCGCCTGAAGCCAAACCTCGTTCTCGCGATCGTCGGGGGCAGGCGCGGAGACTTTGGGGCGAGGCGTTCGCCGCGAGGAAGGAGCCCCTCGCGCGAAAGGAGCGAGTACGAAAAAAGCCGCGACCCCCGAGAGGATCGCGGCTTGACGGCCGATTCGCACGGAAGCGGCTCGCATCGGAATCGTCGCCTTAGCGGCTGCCGAAACGCTGGAGGATCATCGAGATCGGACCGAACTGCGATTCGATCTTGGTCTTGAGCATGCCGTCGAGGTTGACGTCGATCGGGTTCACCCAAGCTTCGATGGTTTGCGTACCTTGTTGACCGGTGACTTTCGCCTTCACGTAGAAGCAATCGAAGGTGCCGGCCGGAACCGTGACCGTCGTTTCGGATTGCTCGATGATTTCCATGTCGCCGCCGGCCTTGGGATCTTCTTCCTTGCCGTTCACGATGAGGCGAAGGACTTCGCCGTTCGCGCGGTTGATGAGCGCTTCGGTCGTTTGGTTCTGGCCGAGCAGCTGCATCGTCGTCTTCAACCAGACGGCGTTTTGCGCCGGTTCATCCTTGGTGGCTTCCTTGCGGCCCGTGCCGGGGAGGATGAAATCAATCTTGATCTCGTGGAAATCGCCGACCTTCCAACGAATGGCGTTGGCCGTCTGCGCATCGAGAACTCCCTGAACCGCTTGAAAGACTTTCTGGACTTCGAGCGCGGGAACCGAGACCTCGGCTTGCGCGAGACCCGTCGCGAAGAAAGCCGCGAGCACGAACCCCTTGGTGAAACGGAACATAGTACCTCCCTTGGGAGCGATGGCTCCCATTTCAATGGCTAGAGGTTATGCCCGCTCCCGGAGAAAATCAAAAAACGCCGCGTCGCAGAACAAAAAGAAAAACCCGATGTTCCTTTCGGAACACCGGGCCTTCCACGTTGCGCTCCGTAAAGCTACCGATGGAAATCTCTAAAGAAAGTCTGGCTGCTCAATCGTTGTCGTACCGTTCCTTACCACAACGTAGAAGACTAGAAGCTAAGCGCACCCCGGACCTGGAAACCCCAAGCCGTCTGGGAGGCGGCACCGAAGCCGGCGCCCGGAAAGAGAAGTCCCAAACCGACGTTCGTCTTGAAGTTCTCGTACCAGTGCTGATCCATGTAGATATCGGTTTCGACGCCGAGCAATTTGCCGGCCGCGGTGCCTTTGTTCGCGAGAAGGCCGTAACCGATGTCCATACCGAGCGAGATCTTCGTGTTCACGAAGTCGTAAGCCATGCCCCAGGTATTCAACACCGCGCCCGAGCCGCCGCCGATCGCGCTGCCCACCGGCACGCCGGCCACGCCACCGCGCCATTCCGAAGCCGGAGCGGCGGGACCGATCGACTGACGATAGAGAAGCATCAAAGGGCGATAGTTCGGATGAAAACGGAAGGAACCCGTCGAGTTGCCCGATGCGAACGCGAGGTCCGTGTTGAAACGCCAAGCGCCGGGCATGTAGTCGATCTGCGCTAGCACGCCCTGGGTCGAGTTCTTGCCTTCTTCGGACACGGTGACGAACTCTCCGCCCAGCTGGAAGGCGCCGAAGCGACGACGAGCAAAGATGGACAAGTCGTTCTGATCGTCGAGCCCCAGAACCGTCTTCGCGCCGACGTTGCGAACGCGACGGGCGAAGAGCAAACCCACGTCGAAGAGCGACTCGGGGTTCGAGTAGTCGAGCGAGATCTCGTAGGTCTCGGCATCGTCGCCTTCGTCGTTGACCGAGCCTTCGGCTTCTTTTTCGTAACCGAGGTTCAAGCCCAGGTTACCCAGCATCGCCTGAAACCCGAGGCGATCGACCGTCGTGCCGAAGTCGTCCGCGACGTCGTTACCCGGGTGATAGAGGACGCCAAGGCCCCAGGTCTTCGGCATGCGGCCGGCCCGGAAGATGCCCCAGTCACTGGCCCATTCCAGCCAAACCCGGCGAAGATCAACGGCCGAACGGCCGTTCAAGACATGAGATTGCGAATCGAGCGGGGAACCGGCGGCCTGCGGGCCGGTAACGGGCGAGGCGCCACCCAGCACGAGAGCCACGAGCTCGGACCGAATCGAGAAGCGGTCATCGACGATGACGTCGGGCCGCAAGCGGAAGCGGTTATCGATGAACGCCGTCGTGTCGCCCGTACCGGGGCGTTGTCCGGCCGAGACATCCAGATTTTGGAAAAGATTGGCCCCGAAACGGTAGTCACCCGACAAGCTAAACGAGGCAGCTTGCGCGGAAAACGAAACGATCGAGAGAGCTACAGCGAGAGTTTTCAATTGAAGCGCTTGATTTTCCATCGGGATCTTTCATCCCACCTCTTCGGTGAAGGCCACCGAAAACGTATCGAGCCTCGCGTTGCAAACCGGGGGAGTGGTTTATTGCAACAACGAGGCTCGATCCTTGTTGTTAGGTCATCTTCAGTCGTATTCGACGTTCGCACGACTGTCAATGACACTACCCTACATGGTGTGACCATATAAATGCGTTGAGTCGACAAATTCGCTAAGCGCTCTGAAAGATTAGGCCTATCCTGTGGGAGTGAAAAAGAGCGGCCTTATTTTCGTCGGATTCGCATTACTGGGGATGGCCTTTGCCTCTCTCGCGGGACTCGCGATCTGGATCTGGCGTATCGACCAAAGCTGGTCGCCGCTCGTCGAACCTCGTCTGCGCGAACGACAACAAATCGGCTCCATTCGAGTCCTCGCGCAAACTTCCACCGGGGAGGCGAAGTGGATCGGGTCGCTGAACGCCGGTCGCATGGAAGAAAGGCAGCCCCTCAAGATCGGCGACGTGCCTCCCCTTCTTGTCCAGTCGATCGTCGTGCTCGAAGACCCTCGCTTCCTGGACCACCAGGGCTTCGACATCCTGGGGATCTTCCGGGCCGCCCTCGTGAACGTCCGCAAGATGCGGGTCGCGCAAGGCGGAAGCACGATCACGCAACAGCTCGTGAAGAACATCTTCCTCACGAACGAACGGACGCTTTCGCGCAAGTTCACGGAGCTCGTCTTGGCCGCGCTCGTCGAGAAACGTTTCTCGAAGGACGAGATCCTCGAAGCCTACATGAACGAAGTTTACCTGGGCCAATTGGGCTCGGTCGAAATCCGCGGCGTCGGCCGCGCGGCGGAGTACTACTTCGGCCGCAAAGTCGATCAGCTCGAGCTTCCCGAGATGGCCTTGCTCGCGGCCATGATCGCAGGTCCGGGGGTCTACTCGCCTTGGCGCGCGCCCGAAAAAACCAAAGCCCGACGCGATCGCGTTCTGCGCTCCCTGCTCGATCACAACCTCATCCTGGCCGAAGAGTTCGATCGCGCCGTCGCAAAACCCCTGCCGGGTCCGACGCAATTCCTCGCCCCGGTTCGCGCGGCCTACCTGTTGGACGCGCTCCGCGAACGTCTCTTCGCCGAGAAAGGAGAAGCCGAGCTCATGAAGGGCGGCTTCGACGTCACGCTCTCCCTGGATTTGGAGCTGCAGGAAGCCGCCGAAAAAACCCTCTCCGAAGCGGCCGGCGGATGGGAAGCGGCCCAGCAAGGACTCCTCGTCGCCGCCGATCCGCGCGACTGCCGCATCCGTTTTTACGTCGGCGGCACCGACTACCGACTCACGCAGCTCGATCGGGTCCGCCAAAGCCGCCGTCCGATCGGATCGCTCATGAAGCCCCTCGAGATCGCTCCCCTCCTGGAGAGCGATCCCGAACTTAATCTCGGCTCCAAACTCGACGACTCGCCTTTGGATTGGAGCTACGACAACGGACGCGGGCGCTGGCGTCCTTCCAACTACGACGAAAAATTCCGCGGTCCCGTGACCCTGCGAAAAGCCGTCGAGGAGTCCTTGAACGTCCCCATCGCGCGGATCTTCTTCGATCGCCAGCCCGACGGAAACCTGGTCGATATCCTGGACCCGCTGCGCGCCATGGGGCTGAACATCCCGTCCGAACGCGCTCTGCCGTCGGCCGTCCTTGGCGCCATCGACCAAACGCCGCTGCAGACGCTCACGGCCTACGTGAAGCTCGCCCGACGCGCGATGGGACTCGCGCCCGACGCCGCCGATCTCGGTTGCGAGCTCGATTTCTTGGTCGAAGAGAAAGATCCCAAGAAAGCCCCCGCGGAGCCTATCGACCCGGAAGACGCCTTCGGTCAGAAAGGCGCGCGGCTCACGATCGCCGCGCTCGAAGGTGCGCTCCGACGGGGCACTTCCCGCGCACTCGGCACGCTCCTTCCGGTCGATCAGGAGTGGGCCGGTAAAACCGGCACGAGCTCCGACAAACGCGACTCATGGTACGCGCTCCTCTCGCCCGAGCTCGTGGTGATCGGCTGGGTCGGGCGCGACGACAACCTGCAAACCGGGTTGACCGGCGCTTCGGGAGCCCTGCCGCTCGTCTCGAAAGTCGCCCTCCGCTACGCCCAACGTCCTATCGAGAAGAACTTGCGGTGGCCGGTCGTGGCCGGACTGGAATGGAAGGCTCTCTCGACGACGGGCTTCTGCCGTCCGGCCAACATCCAGTCCCAGATGATCGAGTCGACGCAAAGCGCGCCCACGACGACGCCGCCTCCGGCGACCTTCCGCTACCAAGAGGCGGACTATACGATGGAGTTATTCCGTAGCGACGCGATGCCGCCGGAGTGCCGTTAAGGAGATATTCGATGAAGCTCACCCGAAACCGAGTTCTGCTCCTCCTAGTCGCGATCCTCGTGGTCGGGGCCTTCCTCGCGTTTCGGAGCTATCGGGCGCGCGAAAAACGCCGCATCGAAGGCCAAGTCGAACTCAACGACAAATCACAGGCGCGGGTCTTCGCGGTCTTCTCGAACGGCATCGTCCGCGTGACGTACGGCGAACCGAAGGTCATCCGTTGGACGTGCGAAGTCCAAGGATCGGCGTCGGATCCGACGAAGCCCTTTCCCTTCAAGGGAGAAAGCAAGCTCGATCTGAGCGACTTCGACGGAGTGGATTGCGACCTGACCCTGCCCGATTCCCAGTTCTCCTCGATCACGGGCGATAATGGTCAAGTCCTCGTGCACGCCCCGAAGTCGAACGTCGAGGTCGCGCTCGGAAACGGCCAAATCCGCTTTTACCCGGGCGAGTTCTCGCCCTACCGTTTTCAGAACTCGCTTAAAAACGGATCGTCGGATGAGTTTCCGAACTCGGAATCCGCCGATGCCATCTTGATTTCGCTGTCGGTCGAAAACGGGCAGCTTTACTACGGTAAGGAAGAATAAATGCCGAAGCTTCGCGATACCCTTATCGAATTCAGCGTCACGCCGCTCGGAGTGGGCGGATCGGTCAGCGGACACGTCGCCCGTTGCGTAAAGAAGATTCGCGGGTCCGGACTGCCCAACGAGCTTCACTCGATGGGATCGATCGTCGAGGGCACGCTCGAAGAATGCCTTGATCTGCTGAAATCGTGTATCGAGGACACGCTGACGGATGCTCCGCGGGCGAGCGTGTCGGTCAAGATGGACGTGCGGCCCGGTCAAACGGGCCGCATCCGCGCGAAGGTCCAAGCGGTCGAAGAAAAGCTCCGTTAGAGCGATTCTTCGAGGCAGGAAATGTCGCTGTCGCCGATGACGCCGATCAGGTACGCGTAGACGTCGTTGCCCGTGCTCGGAATGATCCGGAAGATGGCGCCGTACTCATTGTCGCCCGGGAAGTGGGTCACGACCGCGAGGCGAGTAGCCTTGTGCGTAATGCGATTCTTGACTTCAAAGTACGTGATGTTGCCGTCGAGCCCCGAGTTGCGCTCGAGATCGAAGAACTTGATCACGCTTTCTTGCGGCGTAAGGGCCGTCTCCGACGTCATAAGCTGGGTCATCTGGAGGATGCGCAGTTCGTGGGGCTTGAGCGCGGGCGGAAGGCGGGAACCTTCCCGGCGAGCCACCGTCGAGAGTTCACGCACGAGACCGAGGGTCGGCGCATTCGGGGTTTCTTGATTCTCGTGGAAAGAACGGAAGATCTGGCAGGCCGTCGCTTGAGCCGGACGAACGGGCGTCGGAGTTTGCGCGAACGCGCTGGAGACGATGAGCGGAAGCGTAAAAAGAACGAGACGGGTCAACATGGGAATCCTTTCGAAGACTCGCGGCTCCGTTGCCGCGAGGGTTGATCAACAACCGATTATTGCGATGGACGCCAATGCAGGCGGCATGCCAGGGCGGGGAGGCGAAGAAAGGCCTTCCCGCGCCAGGGTCGTGTCGAATTGTTAGGCGATCAGTTCCAGTACGACGAAACTTCGGTTCCTTTACGGCACCGCTTAACCCGTGACCTTGAGCTCGAAGCCAAGTTCGCCTTCACCCTCGAAAGATTCGTGGATCGTGCGACCCGCGAAGTCGAGTTTCGCGACGGCCGACGCGAGGGTTTCCGACGCCAAGATTCCCGCTTTCGCGCTCTCCGAGGCGAGGATCTTTTCGACCCGCGACCCCGGCGTCGCCCACCAATCGATCGAAATCCGATCCGTCAGGCGGAGCTTCATTTCCTTACGCCGCTGCTGAACCCGGTTCACGACCTCACGAAGAAGCCCTTCTTCGAGCAAGGCCTCGTCGATGGTCGTATCGAGTTCGGCCACGATCCCGTATCCGGCCGAGGCCTGACGGCCCGGCTTCGCCTTGCGAACGACCTGGATATCTTCCGGCGTGAGCTCGAAGCCTTTGACCGTGGCCCGTCCGGCCGTCTCGAAGGCCGAGATCTTGGCCGAATCCCACGTCGCGAGTTCGGCCTGGATTTCCTTCATGGCCCCACCGACTTTCTTGCCGAGGGTCTTGAAGTTCGGTTTGACGCTTTCCTCGACGAGATCCGACGCGCGCAAGACGACCTCGAGATCCTTCACGTTGACTTCGTCCATGACGAGATTGCGCATCTCGGCCAAGTTTTTTTGGTCGGCCTCGGAGAGACCGGCAAGACGCAATTTCGGCAACGGCTGACGCAACCCGATCTTGGCTTCGCCGCGGAGCGAACGGCCCAATAGGATGGCCCGCTTCGCGATGTCGACCCGAGAGAGGATCTCGGCCTCCGCGCCCGTCAGCGCCTTCGAGTTCTCGCGGTCCAGGATCGCCTCGTGGACGCTGGAGCGTTTGCTGTTCGCGAGCTCGTCGACCGAAACGCCCTCGAGCGCCGCGAAGAGAGTCTCGGCGAGGAACGGCAACGACGGAGCGAGCTGCACCGCGAACTGACGGAGCACCGTCCAAAGCGTTTCGTAGGCCGAAAGCTTCGAGGCATCCTTCGCCTCGGACCAAAAGCGCTCGCGGTTCAAGCGGATGTACCAGTTCGTGAGGTCGTCCACGAAAGACGTCAGGTGTCCCGCGATCTCGGCGAGACGGTACGCTTCCATGCTGTCGTGGATGCGGATCTCGGTTTCCTCGGCGCGGGCCAAGATCCAGCGGTCGAGGATCGGACGCTTGGCCGGCGGCGGCGCCTGGCCGAGATCCTTCATGCTCCAACCGTCGATGTTCGCGTACGAGGAGAAGAAACCGTAGGCGTTCCAAAGCGGGATCATGACCGCGCGCATGAGCTCGAGCAGGCCCTTCTCGCTGAAGCGCAGCTCCTCGCCGTGCACGGCGGGGGACTGCAGCAAGTAGAGGCGCATCGCGTCCGCGCCGTACTTGCCGAAGACCAACGCCGGATCCGGGTAGTTCTTGAGGCGCTTGGACATCTTGCGGCCGTCTTCGGCGAGCACGATGCCGTTCACGATGCAGTTCGTGAACGCGGGCTTATCGAAGAGCGCCGTCGAGAGGACGGTGAGCGTGTAGAACCAACCGCGGGTCTGATCGAGCCCCTCGGCGATGAAGTTCGCCGGGAAAGCCCGGTCGAGTTTGGCCTTGTTCTCGAAGGGGTAGTGCTCCTGCGCGTAGGGCATCGAGCCGGACTCGAACCAGCAATCCAAGACTTCGGGCGTGCGGGTCATCGCGCCCGAGCACTTGGGACACTTGCCCTTGTGCGGGTCGATGACGTGCGGGTGAATATCGTCGAAGGCACGGCCCGTGAGCTCGGCCAGCTCGGCGCGCGAGCCCACGACCGTTTGGTGCGAGCAGCTTCCGCACTTCCAAACCGGGATCGGCGTGCCCCAGAAACGGTTACGCGAGATGCACCAGTCGCGCGCGTTCTCGAGCCACTTGCCGAAACGCCCGTCGCGGATGTGCGCGGGCTGCCAGCGGATCTTCTGGTTGTTCGCGACCATGCGATCACGGAAGCTTTCCACCTTCACGAACCACGACGAGATCGCCTTGTAGATCAGCGGCGTGTCCGTGCGCTCGCAGTGCGGGTACGCGTGGTTGATCGTCTCGTGCTTGAGCAAGCGCGAGGCTTCCTTGATCATGCGGATGATGTGCTTGTCGGCGTCCTTGACGAACTGGCCCACGACCGGCTCGAGGCGCTTGTCGCCCGCCACTTCGGGAAGGAACTTGGCTTCCATGTCGACCGGATCGACGAAGTCGATCTTGGCCGCGCGGCACGCCTGGAAGTCGTCTTCGCCGAAGGCCGGCGCCATGTGCACGAGCCCCGTACCGTCGGTCGACGACACGAAACTCGATCCGTCGAGGACGCGGAAAGCGCCGCCCGCGGCACGGTCCGCGTAGGTCGAGAAAATAGGCTCGTAGCGGAGCCCGATGAGCTTGTCGTTGGCCACGTCGCCGACGCGCGCATCCTTGAGTCCGTAGGCCTCCGCGCGCGAGTCCGCCAAGATGACGTGGGTCATCGCGCCCATCGGTGCCGCGAGCGCGTAACGTCCGTAACTCACGTGCGCCGGATCGGCATGCGCCGCGACCGCCAAGTTCGACGGCAGGGTCCACGGGGTCGTCGTCCAGATCGCGAGCGCCGTATTGCCGACCCACGCGGGATCGCCCGAGACGAGCGGCATGAGCACGCTGATGGCCGGGTCTTGCACGTCTTTGTAGTTCTGCGTCGCCTCGAAGTTCGAGAGCGGCGCGGTCAGACGCCACGAATAGGGGACGACTTTGTAGCCTTCGTAGACGAGTCCCTTGTCCCAAAGTTGCTTGAAGACCCACCACACGGACTCCATGAACTCGGGGTTCATGGTCTTGTAGTCGTTCTCCATGTCGATCCAACGGCCCATCCGCTCGACCGTCTTCTTCCACTCGTTGGAATAGCGAAGCACGATGCCGCGGCAAGCCTCGTTGAACTTATCGACGCCGTACTCGCGGATCGAAGCCGAGCCGTTCAGCTCGAGCGTCTTCTCCATCTCGTACTCAACGGGCAATCCATGGCAGTCCCACCCGAAACGACGGGGCACGTGGTAACCGCGCATCGTCCAGTAGCGGGGAACGACGTCCTTGATCGTGCCGGCGATGATGTGGCCGTAGTGCGGAAGTCCCGTCGCGAAAGGAGGGCCGTCGTAGAAGTAGTAAGTCGGGCGGCCTTCGCGACCTTCGACCGTCCTCTCGAAAATTCGTTGTCGGCGCCAGTACTCGAGGACCTTCTCTTCGTTCGAGGAAAAGGCGTAATCTGAACCGTATTCCGGAAATTTTTGGGCGCCCGTCATAAGCCGTTCAGCTTAGGTTGACGCCTCATCCTTGTCCATGAGCCGTCGCCCCGAGAGAACCTCGTCGCCCTCGGTGACGAGCGCCAAGTAAGGGCTTTCTTCGAGGCCCTTCTCGACGGCCTTGAAGAGAGCCTTATCGGACCGCTTCTGCAGACGAAGGTCTTCGACCTTGCCGTCCTCGAAGCAGATCTGGACGCGCGCGAAGCCTTTGGAGAGTCGCGGCGTGCCCAAGACCCTTCCCGCTCGGCCCGAAGTAACCGTGGGCTCTCGGGCGGCGGCGTCCGCCAGGTCGCGGCGGCGCATCGCGATGTAGCAAAAAGGCAACGAACGGACGTCAAAGCCCAATCGACGGGAGGCTTCCGCCCAGAAGCCCGTCGTGAACGCCTCCGTGGGAGGGTCCGAGAAGCTATGGCACCAGTCGTCCTCGCGACCGTCCTTGAGCAGGGGGCAGCGTTCCTCGTGAAGGCAAGGCCCCAGGACCTTGTGCGTCGCGAGGAGTTTGCCACGGATCTCTCCGAGACGACGGCTTTCCTCCTTGGACCCCGGCTCGACCCAGATGATTTCCGCGGCCCGCCCCAACGCAAGCAGCAGACGCGCCAGTTCGGGGGGCGGGATTTCGTTCACGACGTGGCTCAGCAGCACGACGGACTCGGGCGCCTTCGAGTTTTCCCCGAAAAGCGGGTCACGAACGCAATCCGACACCGCCAAAGTCGGCTCGATGGAGCGCGCCGAGCGGGAAGCGAAACTCCGGGCCAACGGGGAGCGATCCCAAAACTCGGCGCCCCACCCTTCCGCCGCGAAGTTCTCGAGCCAGCTCCGCGAAGCCGCGCCGGATCCGCATCCCCAATCGATAAGGTGCCTGGGTCCGGGGGAATATCCGCGCGAGACCAGCTCCCTTAACACCGAGTCCCACTTCCATCCGATCCGCCGCGCGAAGACTTCGTCGTAAGCCGCGAGGTCGCCGTCGTCGCGCCAGTAGTCCTGACTTTTGTCGCCGCGTAAAAAGAGATCGCGAAGCCTTTCGAGCCGTGTCCATTCCATCCGAAGTCGCATGCTATACTCCGCCGTCATGTCGCGCATCTACTCGTTGATCCTGAGCATCGGAGTCTTCGTTTTGGCCCTCGATCAATGGACCAAGAATCTCATCCTCGAGCACTTCCCGCGCGAGGGCGACCTGACCCCCTGGCTGAGCTGGTTCCATATCCACCGGGTCCACAACTACGGCGTCGCCTTCGGAAACCTGCGCAACCTCCCCGATGGTCTGCGCCCCGTGCTTTTGATCCTCCTGCCGATCGCGATCCTGACCGGGCTTTGGTACTTCTACGTCCGCAAGTTCCAGAAGAAAGAACTTCTCGGTCCTATCGCGATGGGACTCGTGCTGGGCGGCGCGATCGGCAACCTCATCGACCGCCTGCGCTTCGGCTACGTGGTCGACTTCGTCGACTGGTTCTACCCCTCGAACGGCGGCTGCCTCCCCGGTTTCTCGAAGTTCACCCCGGAAACCTGCCACTGGGCCGTGTTCAACGTCGCGGATTCGGCCATCAGCGTGGCGATGGTCATCCTCATCGCCGATTCCTTCCTGAATCCGAAAGACGACGCCAAGAAGGCCTAGGCGATGTTTCCCGTCGTCTTCGAGTGGGGCGACGCGGTTCTCACGACCTACGCCTTGCTCATGAGCGTGGCGTTTTTCGTCGGGCTCTTCGTGGCGCTCGCGCAGGCCAAGCGACTCGGCGGCCTGCCCGCCGAACTCGTCGTGGGCAAAAGCATCGGCGCCTTCCTGTGGGGACTCGCCGGGGCTCGGCTTCTCTTCGTTTTGACCCAATGGCCTCGCTTCGCGAAGGGGCAGTGGGGGCTCTGGGAAATCGCCTCGGGGGGCGTCGTGTTCTTCGGGGGTTTCTTGGGCGCGGTCGCCTATCTCGGCTGGAGCCTTCGGCATCGCCCCACGCAACGACGCCGGCTTTTCGCCGCCTTCGCCCCCGCCCTCGCCTTCGCCCACGCGGTCGGACGCCTGGGTTGCTTCGCGAACGGTTGTTGCCACGGGGATCACTGCGCCTGGCCTTGGGCCGTGACGATCTCCGATCCCCGATCGGTCGCGACGCTCCAAGGCGTTCCCCTCCATCCGACGCCCCTCTATGAAGCGGTATTTCTTGTTTTTTTGGGAATTTACCTTTGGCGACGGAACGCCCGACCGGAACGGGCCGCTTCGAGCGTGCGAATCTATTTGGTCGCCTACGGACTCGCGCGTTTCGCCTTCGAGTTCACGCGCGGGGATTCTTTGCGCGGCGAAGCACTGGGACTTTCGACCTCGCAGTGGATCTCGATCGGCTTGGTTTTGACGGGACTTGCTCTTGATTCCAAGCCTTTAGGGCGCAATAACTCCACGGATGAAAATTGAAATCGAGAACCTTCAGGGTCACTTCAAAAAGCTCATGATCGAGATCCCGGCCGAGACGGTCGGAATCAAGATGAACAACTTCTACCGTGAGCTCCAAAAGAACGCCGAACTCAAGGGCTTCCGCAAAGGCAAAGCCCCCCTCAACGTCGTGCGCGAAGTCTACGGCGACAACGCCAAGAGCCAGCTCATCCGCGAGCTCGTCGAAGACGGCTTCCGTCAAGCGATCATGGAGCATCAGTTCCAGCCCCTCGGTAATCCCGAGGTCAACGTCGAGACGCTCCTCGAGGGCGTGCCCTTCAAGTTCCAACTCACCTTCGAAAACACGCCGCCCGTGAATCTCGTGAACTACACGGGCTTCAAGACGGCGAAGTCCGAGTTCAAGGCGACCGACGAAGAATTGCTCAAGGCTCTCGAGTCCGTTCGCTCGCAGATCGGCACCTTCGACGAAGTCCCGCCGGAAACGACCGTCCAGATCGGTCACCACGTGCAAATCGACTACAACGCCGAAGAAGCCGGCAAAGCCGTTCCCGAAGGTTCCGAGAAGGACGCCTTCCTCGAGACGGGCAGCGGCCAGCTGCCGAAGGACTTCGAACAGGGCCTCGTCGGCATGAAGGCCGGCGAAACGAAAACCTTCACGGTGAAAATTCCGATGCCGGAAAACCCGGAAGAAAAGACGCCCCTTTCGGGCCGCACGCTCGACTTCACGGTCTCGCTCAAGTCGATCCGTAAGAAGAATCTGCCTGAGTTGACCGACGAACTCGCCAAGAAAATCGGTCCCTTCGACGGCCTCGAAGCTCTCCGCACGCGCGTGCGCGAAGACCTCGTGCGTCAAAAGGAAGCGAACTGGAAGCGCGAAGCCCAAGAGAAGGCCGTGGGTTACCTGATCGAGAACAACCCGGTCGAAGCTCCGGAAACCATGGTAAACGCACAGATGGAACAGCTCGCGATCGACGCCGGCATGCAGCTCTCGCAAATGGGTCTCGCCCAGGACCAGATCGAGGAACGCCTCAAGGGTTGGGGAGGAGAGATCTCCGAGCGCGCGGTACGTATGGTGAAGACCTCTTTGCTGCTCAGCGCCATCGCGAAGAAGGAGAATATTCAAGCTACGGACGACGATCTCCGAAACGAGATCATGCGGATCGCGGCGCAGTCGCGGAAAAATCCGAAGGATGTAGTTGAGGACTTCCAGAAGCGGGGCGTGATGCCGGGCCTGATTCGTCAGGTGACCGAGCTCAAGGCGCTCGACTGGATCGTCGGAAAGGCGACTTGAAGTAGGGCATGGGCGACAACACGGTTTACAACAATCTGATTCCTTACGTCGTCGAACAGACGCCCCGGGGCGAACGTTCGTACGACATTTATTCTCGGCTCCTGAAAGATCGAATCATCTTTCTGGGAACCCAGATCAACGATCAGGTTGCGAACGCCGTTATCGCGCAGCTCCTGTTCCTCGAATCCGAAGATCCCGAGAAAGAGGCGATCCTCTACATCAACTCTCCCGGCGGAAGCGTTTCCGCCGGTCTCGGGATCTACGACGTCATGCAGCTGATCTCCTGCCCCGTGGCGACCTACTGCACGGGGATGGCGGCCAGCATGGCGGCGCTCCTCATGGCGGGTGGCACCAAAGGCAAGCGCCTTTCCCTGCCGAACTCCCGCATCATGATCCACCAGCCGCTCGGCGGCGTCACGGGCCAAGCCTCGGATATCGAACGCCACGCCCGCGAGATCCTGCGCCTCAAAAAGCGCCTGAACGACATCTTCGTGGAACACACGGGTCGCACCTACGAAGAGATCGAACGGGACACCGACCGGGATACCTTCATGGCCCCGGAAGAAGCCCTCAAGTACGGACTCATCGACGAAATCGTGGCACGCCGCAAATCTCCGAAGGGGGTATGATCGGGTTATGCGAGAGCTAGTCTGTTCCTTTTGCAACAAGTCCCAGCGCGAAGTTAAGAAGCTGATCGCCGGCCCCTCGGTGTACATCTGCGACGAATGCGTCTCGCTTTGCAACGAGATCATCGCCGAGGAAAGCAACCGGGAAGAGATCAAGACGGGCCTCGCGCGGGTTCCCAAACCGAACGAGATCAAGACCGTCCTGGACGATTTCATCATCGGCCAGGAACGCGCCAAGAAGGTCCTCTCGGTCGCGGTTCACAACCACTACAAGCGCATCACGCTTCCGAAGTCCTCGCGTCCCGAAGACGTCGAGATTCAGAAGTCCAACATCCTCCTGATCGGACCCACGGGTTCGGGCAAGACGCTGCTCGCGCAGACGCTCGCCCGCATCCTGAAGGTGCCCTTCACGGTGGCCGACGCGACGTCGCTCACCGAAGCCGGCTACGTCGGCGAGGACGTCGAGAACATCATCCTGAACCTTCTCCAGGCGGCCGAATGGGACGTCGAGAAGGCTCAACGCGGGATCGTCTACATCGACGAAATCGACAAGATTTCCCGTAAGTCCGAGAACCCTTCGATCACGCGCGACGTGAGCGGCGAAGGCGTTCAACAGGCGCTCCTCAAGCTGATGGAAGGCACGCGCGCGAACGTCCCCCCGAAGGGCGGCCGCAAGCACCCGCAGCAGGAGTTCATCCAGGTCGACACGACGAACATCCTCTTCATCGTGGGTGGCGCGTTCGTGGGCCTCGACAAGTACATCGAGAGCCGCCAGACCTCCAAAACGATGGGCCTGGGCGCGACGCCGATGTCTCGCAAGCAGAAGAACGTGGGCGAGCTCTTCGCGCACGTGCAAACGGAAGACCTCGTGAAGTTCGGCATGATCCCCGAGTTCCTCGGGCGCTTGCCGATGATCGCCACGCTCGACGACCTCGACGAAGCGGCGCTCATCAACATCCTCACGAAGCCCAAGAACGCCATCATGAAGCAGTACCAACGCCTCCTCGACCTCGAGGGCGTCAAGCTGACTTTCGACGACAATGCCCTCACGGCGATCGCCAAGGAAGCCATCAAGCGCAAAACGGGCGCCCGCGGTCTCCGCTCGATCCTCGAGAGCAGCATGCTCGACGTCATGTACGAAGTCCCGTCCTTGGCCGGCGTGAAGTCCTGCCACGTGAGCGAAGAAGTCATCACGAAGGGCGTGAAACCCACGCTGACTTTCGATGACCCCGTCGCCTTGGCCGAGAAGAACGCCGCGGAAGACAAGAAGAAAGAAAGCGCTTAACGGCTCCTAGCGCCACGATACTGGCGCAAAAGGGACTCGGGTGAAGCCGCCGCTCCTTCGGGAACGGCGGCTTTCTCTTTTGTCCTCAGCTTAAACTTACTGAAATCGTAAACATCCGTTGTGACGCAGGGCCGCTATCGAGGAGAATATCCTTATGAGCGCGGCAAAATCCAAAACGACACGGAAGCCCAAGTCGACCAAAGCCCGCAAGGAGGAATCCGGGCCGGTACGCCAGATCGTACCGCTCTTGCCTCTCCGCGACATCGTGGTCTTTCCGCACATGGTCGTGCCCTTCTTCGTGGGCCGCGAGAAGTCCATCAACGCGCTCGAAGCGGCGATGAAGGACAAGACCGAGATCCTGCTTTGCGCCCAGAAGTCGGGCAGCATCAACGAACCCGGTCCCGAGGATATCTACCTGGTGGGCACCCTCGCCCAAATTCTCCAGCTCGTGAAGCTTCCCGACGGGACCCTTAAGGTTCTCGTCGAGGGCAAACGCCGTGCGACCGTGCTCGACCTTTCGGAAGAAAGCTCCTACCTCATCGCCGAGGTCGAAGAGCTCCCCGAGGTCCCGGCCGACCTCGTCGAGTCGCAGGCCTTGATCCGCTCGCTCAAGCAGACCTTCGAAAACTACGTCAAACTCAACAAGCGGATCTCGCCGGACCTGCTCGTGTCGATCCAGAGTCTCGAATCAGCTTCGCGACTCGCCGACACGATGGTCGCGCATTTGAATCTCAAGCTCGAAGAAAAGCAGGAGCTCCTGGAGCTCGCCGATCCGCTCAAGCGCATGGAACGCCTTTTCGGCCTTATCCAAGGCGAGATCGAAATCCTGCAGGTCGAGCGCCGCATCCGTTCGCGCGTCCGCAAGCAGATGGAACGCGGCCAGAAAGAGTACTACCTGAACGAGCAGATGGCCGCGATCCAGAAGGAGCTCGGCGAACGCGACGAATTCAAGACGGAGATCGCCGAGCTCGAGAAGAAGATCAAATCGGCCGGGCTTCCCGACGATGCCCGCGAAAAAGCCGATGCCGAGATGCGCAAGCTCAAGATGATGGCCCCCATGTCGGCCGAAGCGACGGTCATCCGTCTCTACTTGGACTGGATCGTGGGCATGCCCTGGAAAACCTCGACGAAGGATAACCTGGACCTCGCGCACGCGCGCAAGATCCTGGACCGCGACCACTACGGCCTCGAGAAGATCAAGGATCGCATCATCGAGTACTTGGCCGTCCAGGCGCTCACGAAGAAGCTCAAAGGCCCCATCCTCTGCTTCGTCGGTCCTCCGGGCGTCGGCAAGACCTCGCTCGCGAGCTCTATCGCCGAGTCCGTCGAACGCAAGTTCGCGCGTATCGCCCTGGGCGGCGTGCGCGACGAAGCCGAGATCCGCGGCCACCGCCGCACCTACATCGGCGCCATGCCGGGCAAGCTCGTGCAGGCCATCAAGAAGTGCGGCACCCGCAACCCCGTCATCCTGCTCGACGAGATCGACAAAATGGGATCGGACTTCCGCGGCGACCCGGCTTCGGCGCTCCTCGAGGTCCTCGATCCGAACCAGAACCAGAACTTCGCGGACCACTACCTCGAAGTCGACTTCGACCTTTCGAACGTTCTCTTCATCACGACCGCGAACTCGCTCTCGGGCATCCCGCAGCCCCTGCTCGACCGGATGGAGCTCATCCAGCTCTCGAGCTACACCGAGATCGAGAAACAGCACATCGCCCACCAGCATCTCGTACCCAAGCAGATCGAGGCGCACGGGATCAACGAGGGCCTGCTCGAGATCGACGAGAGCGCCGTGACCGAGCTCGTGCGCCACTACACGCGCGAGGCCGGGGTGCGTAACCTCGAACGCGAGATCGCGACGCTGACCCGCAAAGCCGCCAAGCAGATCGTCGAGCAAGGCGACCGTAAGAAGCCCATCAAGATCAGCGACAAGCAGATCGAAGACATGCTCGGTCCCCGTCGCCACAAGTACGGCTTGGTCGAGAAAGAAGACCAGATCGGTCTGACGAACGGCCTCGCTTGGACCGAGGTCGGCGGCGACCTGCTCGCGATCGAAGTCACGATCCTGCCCGGCAAAGGTAAGCTGACCATCACGGGCAAGCTCGGCGACGTCATGCAGGAATCGGCGCAAGCCGCTTACAGCTACGTTCGTTCGCGCGCCACGCGCTTCGGCATCCCGAAGGACTTCTATTCGCGCGTCGACATCCACATCCACGTTCCCGAAGGCGCCATCCCGAAGGACGGCCCCTCGGCCGGGATCACGATGGCGACCTCGCTCACGTCGGCCCTCACGAATCGCCCCATCCGCAAGGACGTCGCGATGACGGGCGAGATCACGCTGCGCGGAAACGTGCTGCCGATCGGCGGGCTCAAGGAGAAGCTCCTGGCCGCTCACCGCGCCGGCATCAAGACGATCGTCATCCCGGAAGACAACGTGAAGGATCTTTACGACGTTCCGAAGGAAATCCAGAAGGAACTCAAGATCATCCCCGTCTCCCACGTCGACCAAGTCCTGCGCGTAGCCCTCGTCCTGGAAGAAAAGGACCCGCTCGCCATGGAACTGGGGCAAATGCGACCGGCCGTTGAACCGACGACTCGACGCAGCACGACCGGAGGCGCAACGATTCGGCACTAAGCGTGCGCGTTTCGCCGCTCCGCGACTACGGCTTTCGGGGGCCTCCTGCTAGAACCGACGGAAAGTTGGTTCCTTAGATTTGGGAGGCCCTATGAAGATCAAGATTTCCACCCTTCTCCTCGGCGCTTCGGCGCTGCTCGTCAGTGCTTGCGCCGGTAAAGCCGACGAAGCCACGTCCAAGGCCGCCGGCGCGGCGGCGGGCGCGTCGATCGGCAAGCTCTTGTCGAACAGCCAGCAAGGCGGCATGAACGCGCAAGTCATGCGCGCGAACGCGATCGCTCAACGCGTCTCCGGCAGCCGCCAACTGACCCCGCAAACGGACGGCGAAGAGATGTGCTCGACGCTCAAGTCCGCGTTCGAGGCCGAAGAAGGCTTCAGCTGCACGCTTGGTGAATGCGGAATGGAAGTTTCCGGGTCTTCCGCCACCATCAAGATGAATGTTTCGTGCACGAGCACGGACGAAGTCGTTTCCGAAACGACCTGCGGCGAAACGACCTACTCGCTCAAAAAGCCCTATTTCTCGTTCGCGATGAACATCAGCGGCAACGAAAGCGGCGGCAGCGGCTCGATCAAGAACGAGTTCGGCGGCGACATCAAAGGCGGCACCATCGCCGACTACACCGCGCTGGCCTGCAAACTGGACGTCGACGTTAAGAAGATGAGCGAACAGGCCTCGAAGCTCGAAGGCGCGAGCGAAGAAGACTACGCCGCGGCCGTGGCGGAGCTCATCGAGTGCGACTTCGGCGGCAAGTCGATCGACATGAAGGTCGCAATGTCCGAGTACAAAGGACAATGCGGCGAGACGACGGACGAGAGCCTCTAAGCCTTTCGTTCATCCGTTTGGATGGGAAGCCGGTCTCCCTTTTGGGGGGCCGGCTTTTTTTATGGCCGAGCGTCCCGGCTTCGTTTAAGAAATGAAGGGTCACTCATCGGAGTCGTTTAGCTCAGTTGGTTAGAGCACCTCCCTTACAAGGAGGGGGTCCACGGTTCGAACCCGTGAACGACTACCACTTTTTGATTTCTCATCCCCGTTCACGAAGACTTCACACTCAACGACTCGCTTTTACCCTTACAATGAGTCGTGAGAAAAAAAGTTAGTTTCGTCGCACTCTTCACGATCTCGACGCCCGCCTTCGCCCAGTCCCAGCGTTATGAGCGTCCGGAATGTCCGCTCCGTTTTGAACATCCGGCGAGCGTCGTACCCAATGATTCGTCTAAGCACCGTGGGTGCCAAAACGTTCATTTCAATCTCGGCGGCCAGGTCCCCAAGAATGGGAACTTCTTTAGTTGGCTGACCCTTCGGTATCTCCCCTTCGGCGGCACCCTTCCCGCGAGTTATCACTGCGAACAAGATGCGGCCGGAAGCGGTCCCGACGGAGACGTCTTTGGCGCGTTGCTCTCACAAGAGACGATCTCCATTCGAGGCGGCGAAGCAATCCTGGCCCAATGCGCGCGGCCCGGCGAAAAAGAGATCTCCAGCCGCATCGTGCTCGTGAACCTCAAAGACTCCCTCGACGAACCCCGTCAGGCCAAACTGAGGTTCAACGGAGAGGTGCCGGTCGAAGAGATCCGCACTTTGCTCGCGAGCGCCGAACTGATCGCGCCCAAACGCGACGAGGCGGCCATCGCGGCCAAACAGAAAGCCGAATTGAACAAGCTCATCGACTCTATGCGGAAGAAGGGCTGGCCCAAGTAACGTTGAGGCTAGGGTTCGCCGCTCGAGCGCGTGGGTGACTAGAAAACCCCTTACGGCTGTCTAAATAGTAAGCAAAGTTGTTCTGTTTTGTTTTCATAAATATTTGAATTTACTGAGAATATTAAGGCACCGCGATTGCAAATACCTTCTCAAGTCCAAAACACTTGAGGAGGAGTTTCTATGAAAAAGTTTGCCATTCTTGCCCTCGTTGCTTCGTTCGCGACCGCCCACGCTACCGAGCTCTCGGACGCGGAATACAAAGCGAAGCTCATCGAAATCGAAGAGCGCAAGCTCGCGTTGGCCGAAGCTGAAATGCAGCTGAAGGCGACCGCCGCGCAAAAACTCAACGAAGAAGCTCGCCTGGCCGCCGAACAAGCCGCCAAAGAGGAAGCCGCGAGCCTCAAGCGTGCTCAGACCGCGACGAAGGTGGGCGCCGGCGCGCTTGGAGCCGCGGTCGTCGTCGGAGCTGGCGCGGTGACCATCAACGAGGTCGGCAAGAGCGAGAAGTAAACCACGTCCTTTCCGGATTTTTCACGAAGGGGGG
>ERZ761607.1301-NODE-1301-length-32264-cov-6.070322_pt1 | contig 32264 bp, 30 predicted proteins | sample MGYA00511164_ERZ761607 | MGnify/ENA primary metagenome ERZ761607 (study PRJEB28899, sample SAMN02445080) | bioreactor sludge metagenome | biome: EBPR sludge | place: Australia: Brisbane, Thorneside Wastewater Treatment Plant | collected 2011-06-22 ... | reverse complement strand
GCGCCAGCGAGCGTCGCCGCGGACTCGGGGCCGAGACTCGCCGGGGTATTCAGTCAGCCGAGACTCGCCGGGGTATTCAGTCAGGCACCGTGTAGGTAGGCGCTGGTGTCCTTGTGCCACAGGAAGTAGACGGCCGCCGCCTCGAGTGGGAACGAGACCACCGAGAGCACCATGAACGTCGCCGGAGCTCCGGTGCGCAGCCCCGCGATGGTGCCGACGGCGAGGAAGAAGAGCGTGAGCGTCAGTGCGATGCGAGCCCAGCCGTAGCCACCCCGCAAGAAGGCGGCGAGCACGAGGATCAGGCCCGCCACCACGACGAACAGCACCAGCGCCACCGGCACGAACGCCGGGACGTGCACTTCGCCGTTCTTGACCGCCTCGAGCCCTTCGGTGCGCAGCACCTTCCGGGTGTCGGGTCGGCCTTCCGCCCACGACCGGATCAGCTGGTCGCGCAGCAGCACGATCAGCACGGTGACCACGCCGCCGAGCACGACCAGCGCGCTGAGCATCCGGGTGGCCCACGTCACCGAGGCCGGCTGCTGCTCGCTCACCCCGAGCCCCTTCCTAGGCTGTCCCCATGTCTGAGCCCGCATCCGCCGAGCACCCGTCCATCGTCCGGTTCCGCGAGGCGCACGCGCGGCTCGGGGGCACCGGTGAGGTCGTCATTCTGCCCGACTCGGTCCACACGGCCGCACTGGCCGCCGAAGCGTTGGGGTGCGAGGTGGGTGCGATCGCCAACAGCCTGCTCTTCGATGCCGCCGGCGAGCCGGTCCTGATCCTCACCTCCGGCTCCCACCGGGTGAACACCACGGCCACCGCCGAGCGGATCGGCGTACCGGAGCTGAAGCGGGCCAGCCCCGACTTCGTCCGCCAGCACACGGGCCAGGTGATCGGCGGCGTCTCCCCCATCGCGCACCCTGCCCCGGTGCCGACCTGGCTCGACCGGCAACTGCAGGAGTACGACGTGGTGTGGGCCGCCGCCGGCCACCCAGCGGCGGTCTTCTCGACCAGCTACGACGAGCTGGCCCGGCTGACCGGCGCGTCGACCGTCGATGTTGAGTGAGGCTTCGACTCAACCAGGTGCCCTTGCTGCGGAGGTCTCGACAAGCTCGACCAGCGGAGCGCAAGGGGGTGCCCTCGCTGCGGAGGCTTCGCGGCTCGCGAGCTCGCACCTCAGCCAACGTCAACCGCTGACTAGAGTCGCGGAGTGGAGTCCCTGGCGCTGGCGTTCTCGAGCGGCTGGGCCAGCGGGATCAACGCCTATCTCGTGGTGCTCGTGCTGGGGATCGCAGACCGGGTCGGCGACTATCCCGACATCCCGAACGTGCTGGCCCGGTGGGACGTGCTCGCGATCGCCGGGTTCCTGTTCGCCATGGAGTTCGTCGCCGACAAGATCCCGTACCTCGATTCGACGTGGGATGCGATCTCGACGCTGATCCGCCCGACGGCGGGCGCGGTCATCGGGGCGCTGCTCGCCGGCACGGTCGCCGAGGATGCCTCCCTCGACGTGATCGTGCTGAGCGCGGTCGGCGGCGGCACCGCGCTGCTGTCCCACCTCAGCAAGGCCGGCCTGCGGCTTGCCATCAACACCTCGCCGGAGCCGGCCACGAACATCGGCGTCAGCCTCCTCGAGGACTTCTCGGTCCTCGTCATCATCGCGTTCGCGGTCGAGCACCCGCGGCTCGCCGCGGCCATCGCCGCCGTCCTGCTCGTGGCAGGTCTGGTGCTGCTCTTCCTCGCCGCGAAGCTGGTCCGGCGCGGCTGGCGGCGATGGAAGTCGCGAGGCCGGTCCACAGATCGGCCGACGGGCACTGTTCCGTGACCGACCTGCGCGACCCCGTCGTCCGTGCCGAGGTCACCGACCGCTTGGGTGCCGTCTGGGCCGGCCGGCCGGTCGTCATCGGGCCGTTCGTGCTCGCCGGCGCGACGCCGTACGTCGGCTGGTTCCGCGACCTGGGCTGTCCCGTCCTCGTGGTGGCCACGACGAGGGGCGCCGGGGACGTGCCCGCCGACGGTGAGTGCGAGGTGGTGATGCTCCCGACCCCGGCCACCGCGTCGATGACCGACGAACTGCGCACGCACGACCGGCTGGCGCATCACCTCCCTGACGAGGTTCGCTCGGCGATCGACGTCTTCGACCCCCCACGTCGGGGCAGTTGGTTCACGACCCCGTTCGTCACCACCGACGAGCCCATCGACGGGCGACCGGTCACGGGCGGCCGACCGGCTTCGTTCCTCGCGCTCGAGGACAAGCTGCTGGCCGACGCGATGTGGGACGCCGCCGGAGTCGAGCGTGCGGCGTACCACGTGCTCGAGGTCAGCGATGGCCTCGGGCTCGCCGCCGCCTCGCTCCAGCTGGCGAGCCCGCTGGGGGTCGTGTGGACCGGCGATGCGCGCGACGGCTTCAACGGGGGCGGCAACTACGTGCGCTGGCTCCGCGACGCGGACGACCGTGCCCGGGCACTGGCGTTCTTCCGCCCCCGGTGCGACCGGGTCCGGGTGATGCCGTTCCTGGATGGAGTGCCGTGCTCGATCCACGGCTTCGTGCTGCCCGACGGGACCGCCGCGCTCCGCCCCGTCGAGATCGTGGTGCTCCGAGACCCGGTGACGCGGACGCTCCGGTACTGCGGCCTCGGCACCACCTGGGACCCACCGCCGGCGGACCGGGAGGCGATGCGGGAGGCCGTACGTCGCGTCGGCGCCCAGCTGCAGCGCGAGCACGGCTACCGGGGCGCGTTCGGGATCGACGGGGTCCTCACGGCCGACGGCTTCCGACCGACCGAACTCAACACCCGGATGTCGGCCGGTGCGACGACCGTCGGCGACGTGGATCGCCGGTTCTTCACCTTCCTGCAGGCCGCCCTGGTCGCCGGGGTCGAGACCGGGCTCACGGCCGCCGACGTCGAGGGGCTGGTCCCGGAGATGGACTCGCAGCGCACCGGGAAGGTGATCTACGTCGGCGAGGGGATCCAGGTGGAGGACGACACCTACCCGCTGGCCTGGGACGGCACGTCGTTCTCGCGGGCCGCGAGTGAGACCGGCAACCAGTTCTCGATCGGCGCCACGCCCAGTGGCCTGTTCGCCAAGGTCGACCCGTGCGCAGAGCTCGTGCGCGGCCGGCGGTTGGCACCGATCAGCGCCGCGCTGGCGGCGTACGTCGACACGACGTACGGCGCCGGGCTGAGTGCGGTCGAGCCGGCACCGGATGTGCGGGTCAGCTCGTGAGAGGTGTCGTGAGCGACCGATGAGAGTGGTGGTGGTCGGCGGCGGCTTCGGTGGACTGGCGTCGGCGGCCCGGCTGGCCAAACTCGGCCACGACGTCACGCTGCTCGAGCGGCTGGAGACGCTCGGTGGCGCCGTCTCGACCGTCGCCGCCGACGGCTTCGAGTGGGACGCCGGCCCGACCGCGACGCTGCTGCCCGCAGTGGTGCGCGACCTGTTCCGCAAGAGTGGCCGGCCGCTGGAGCGGGAGCTCGGGTTCGAGCTCGAGCCGCTCGACCTGGTGCGCGAACACTGGTTCGCGGACGGCACGGTCGTAGCCCTGCCCGGCCACTCCCGGGCCGCGCAGCGGCAGGCCTTCGACACGCTCGGTGCCGGGCTCGGCGAGCGCTGGGTCAGCTACGTCGACTCGTTCAGCGACGACTGGGAGGTGCTGCGTCGCGCCTACTTCGAGTCCGCCTGGGATCCCGGCGACCTCTCTCGTGAGGTTGCCGCGCGGCTCGACAGCCGGGAGATGTTGCACAAGCGGCTGCGTAGAACGTTCAAGGACGAACGGCTCCGGTTGGTCGCCGGGCACCCGTTCGTCGCGGAGGGCCACGACCTGCGCAACGTCCCGGCGTGGGCCGGGCTCGTGTCCTACCTCGAGCGCCAGTTCGGCACCTGGACACTGCCCGGCGGGATGGGGCGCCTCTCTGCGCTGCTGACCGATCGGCTGGCCACCCGTCGAGTGACAGTCGAACGAGGCGTCACCGCCACCGACCTGATCGTCCGCTCCGGCCGGGTGGTCGCCGTAGCTACCGCGTCGGGCCAGATCGACGCCGACGCGGTCGTCTGCGCCGTCGACCCGCGGCTGCTGCCCGCGCTGGCGCCGTACGTCGAGCGCACGATGCCCGCGATGCCACCGGTGATCTGTCACGTCGGCGTGGCCTCGCCGGTGCCCGGACTGGCACCCGAGGTCGTGCTCCACGGCAACCCCATGCTGGTCCTACGCACCGGCGGGCAAGCACCCACCGGCGGGGCGGCGTACACCGTGCATGGCCGCGGCCGGCTCGCCGAGGACATCCTCACGGCACTCGCCCGGCAGGGCATCGACCTGCGCGCCGACCTGGTCTCCCGGGTCGACGAGACCCCGCGCGACCTCGTCGAGCGCTGGCAGAGCTCGCCGTACGGCGTGCTCTGGCAGGGCCGGGGCACAGTGCGGCAGCGGCTCGGCCCGCGAACCCCCATCGCGGGGGTGTACGCCGCCGGCGCGCATGCCACGCCAGGTGCTGGGCTGCCGTTCGTCGGACTCTCCGCGGCGTTGGTGGCGCAGGTGGTGGGTCCCGCCTGAGGCGAGTTTCGTCGGCTGGCCGACGAAACTCTCAGCTCAGCGACCAGGTCACCGTCAGCATCGCAGTGAGTGAGGTCTCGCCCGGCTGCAGCCCGACGTCCGCCTTGGCCATGGCGAACGCGACCGGCGCCACCGACCCGGCACCGCCCTCAGCGACCGCTTCGACCTGGCCGAGCCGGGCATCGGCCAGCGCCGCAAGGTGCTCGGCCTTGACGCGAGCGTCGGCGAACGCAGCTTCCCGGGCCTGGATCACTGCTGGCGAGGGGTCCTTGACGGTCAGGTCCACGCCTTCGACCACCAGCCGGGAGCCGATCTCATAGGCGAGCTTCGCCAGCAGCTCGTTGGCCACCGCCAACTCGCCGGTGGCAATGGTCATCGTGTGGCGAGCTTCGTACCCAGGCTGCTGACCCTGCTCGTGGGTGGGCCAGACCGACAGGTTGACCGTCGACACGACCAGGTCGGCCGCCGCCGCGACCACCTCGGCCCGGGCGGACTCGGCCCCGGCCAGCGCCTCCGCGAGCGACCGCGCCCGGTGTACGGCGGAGAGCCGGATCAGGGCAGTGTCGGGAACGGTGGTCGCCAGGCCGTGGCCGGTGACGGTAAGGGTGCGCACCCCACGAACCTATCCACAGGGTGGAGGGCCTCCGCTCGCGTCGAGTGACGCGGATTGGTTGTTTCCACTGTGGATAACAACCAATCTGCGTCACTCGACGGAAACGACCACCAGTCAGACGGTCACGTTGAGGGCCGCGAAGATCTCCAGGGTCGCCTTCGAGCGGTTGAGGGTGTAGAAGTGCAGCCCCGGCGCGCCGCCGGCCAGCAGCTCCTCGCAGAGCTCGGCGGCCAGGGCGATGCCCTCGGCCCGCATCGCGGCAGGGTCACCGTCGTGGGCGGCGACTCGCGCGACGACGTCGTCGGGGACGTCGGTGCCGATCAACTCGCCCTGTCGACGGATCGCGTTGAGGTTCAGGATCGGCATGATGCCCGGCATGATCGGGATCTCGACGCCGCGGGCGCGGACCCGCTCGACCAGGTCGAAGTAGTCGCTCGCGCGGAAGAACATCTGGGTCACCGCGAACTCGGCTCCAGCCCGCGCCTTCGCCACCAGTACGTCGGCGTCGGCCTCGCGGGAGACCGCCGATGGGTGCGCCTCGGGGAAGGCGGCCACGCCGATGTGGAAGTCGCCGCGGGAGCGGGCCAGCTCGACCAGCTCGATGGCGTAGGTGAGGCCGCCCTCGGTCGGCGTCCACGGCGCGCGCGGGCCGTCGCTGGGGTCGCCGCGCAGCAGCATGACGTGCGCGATCCCCTCGGCGGCGTACGTGTCGAGGATCCGCTCGAGCTCTTGGCGGGTGTGGCCCACGCAGGTGAGGTGCGCGACCGGGGTCAACGAGGTCTCGCGGGCGATCCGGCTGGTGATCGCGATCGTCTTGTCGCGGGTGCCGCCGCCGGCGCCGTAGGTGACCGACACGAAGTTGGGGCGGTACGGCTCCAGCGCTTCGATCGCCTGCCAGAGCTGCTGCTCGCCGGCTTCGTCCTTGGGCGGGAAGAACTCGAACGAGAACGACCGTTCGCCGTGCTCGAGCAACTCGCGGATGCTGCGTCCGGGGATCGGGGCCACGACCCCGATTCTAGGTTTGCCTGGGGGCCGCCGGCCCAATTCTCACGGCGCGCCTTAAGGTGAGGAGGCGTGGGCGCGACGTGGGATGATGACGGCTTTCGCGGCCGCGTCCAGGTGGCGCTCGATGAGTTCCTCGACGAGCAGGCCGACCGGCTCGAGCCCCTGGGTCCCGACGCGGCCAGGCTCGTCGACGAGGCGCGCACGTCGGTTGCGGGCGGCAAGCGGTTCCGGGCGTCGTTCTGCTGGTGGGGTCATCTGGCGGTCGCGCCGCCGGCCGACCAACGGGCGCTGCTCCGGGCCTGCGCGTCGCTCGAACTCCTGCACGCGAGCGCGCTCGTCCACGACGACTACATGGACGCATCCGACAGCCGGCGCGGGCGACCGTCCACCCATCGCGCGCTCGAGCGCGAACACCGCGCCGCGGGGTGGCGGGGCGACCCCGAGCAGTACGGCGCCGCCGGCGCGATCCTGCTCGGAGATCTGCTCCTGGCGTGGGCCGACGAACTGCTGCGCCGCTGCGGCCTGCCCCTGGCCGACGTCGCAGGGGCGCTCGAGGTCTTCGACCTCTGCCGGAGCGAGGTGGTGGCCGGCCAATTCCTGGACGTCTCGGCCCAGGCTCGCGGCCACGCCGACGTGGACACCGCCATGACGGTGTTGCGCTACAAGTCGGCCAAGTACTCCATCGAGCGCCCACTGCACATCGGCGCCGCGTTGGCCGGAGCGACGGCAGCCATACTGGGCGAGCTGTCGGCGTTCGGGCTGCCGCTCGGCGAGGCCTTCCAGCTCCGCGACGACCTGCTTGGCGTCTTCGGCGACCCCGCCACCACGGGAAAGCCCGCCGGCGACGACCTGATCGAGGGCAAGCGCACGGTCCTGGTGGCCCTGGCCCTCGACTCCGCCCCGCCCGCCCACGCCGCGCTGCTCGACCGGTCCCTGGGCACTCCCCTGTCGGCCGACGACGTGCACCGACTGCGGGAGGTCATCGACGCCTCGGGTGCGCACGCGCAGGTCGAGGCGGTCATCGACCAGCTCTCCGACGTCGCCCTGGCGGCGCTCGACCGGGCCGCGATCGACGACCGGGCCCGCGACGTACTCCGCTCGCTGGCCGAGGCGGTCACGCACCGGGTGGTCTGAGGTAAGTCCCAGCCTCGGCTCCATGACGGGATCCCAACAGTTCTTGGGATTCCTGACGTTCTGGGGCGTTGCAATGCCTTAGAACGTCAGGGATCCCAACAGATGTTGGGATCCCTGCAGATGCCAGCCTTCAGTCCAACGACGGCACGTCGACATCGGGCCCCTCGCCACGCAGCAGCGTGGTCAGTCGGGCACTGTGGTCGGCCAGGATCGTCCGCACCGAGGTGAACGCCGCCTCGTCCGCTCGGGCCAGGGTGCACCAGCCGTCCCAGAGCAACACGGTGCTGCCGTCGAGGTCGCGCAGACAGTCGTTGAGGGCGTCGAGGTTGGCGCCGTAGTGGTCGGGGAAGGCGAGTGCCTCGCCGAGAGCCACCAGCACCTCTCGCCGGGTCTGGTGGTGCCACCCGTCGACGTACCCGAACCGCCAGCCGGCGTGTTCGACCGTGTGTCCGACCTCGTGAGGTGGGAACGCCGCGTGCCAGCGGTACAGCCCGGGGTCGTGGTGGTGGGCCAGGATGGCCGCAAGTCCGCTCATGCGAACCTCCTCATTGCTGCGTCCCTGCCGCCCGTGCGATCCGCGCGAAGGACTCGTAGTGGTCCTCGGTCCAGTAGTACTCCCCGCCGTCGCCGGCGATGATCCGGCGGGCGCCTCGATCGGAGGAGCCGGGCGTGATCACGGTGTACTCCGCGTAGTAGCCACGCGGATGGTCGGGAAGCAGCCCCTCGAAATTGCCGAACGTCGAGCCGTCCTTGCCGGGATAGGGGAACGGTCCGCCCTGGTCGATCAGCGCGAGGGTCGCCTGAGCCTCGACCGGCAGCTCGTCCTGGAGGACCCAGGGCAGGCCGCTCTCCGGGTCTATGTCGCCGGTCTCGACTCCGTCGCTCGTCTCGTCGGTGGCCACGCTGCCGACCGCGGACGGCGACGGGTCGTCGCCGAAGAGGGTGATGGTATCCCCGTCGTGGTCCATCGTGAACTTGAGGATGAACGAGGTGAACGCGATCGTCGCGAAGACGATCACCACCGTCGTGACCGTCTGGCGGTTCCATTTCACGGCGGTGGCCGGTTCACGACAGGGGCCGGCGGATCAGAGTGCCATCGCCTGCGCGCGGCGCTTGACCTCCGAGCCGCGGTTCTCACGCAGGGCATCGATCGGCCGCCCGGGGAGGTCGGCGTCGAGGTGGAGCCACGCGATGATCTCGCGGTCGTCGTACCCGCCGTCGTGCAAGAGGGTGAGGAGTCCGCCCAGCCCCTTGACCGGCAGGCCGTCCTCGCCGATGAAGCCGGCGGGCACCCGGGGTCCGGAGCCGGGCATGGGTACGGCGGCGGCCAACTCGTGGTCGCGGATCATGGTCCGGACCTTCGCGGGGGTGACCCCCAGGCGCTGCGCGGCCTGGTCCCAGTCCAGCCATTCCTCGACCAAGGTGGACAGGTCGGCCTCGGCGAGCGTCATGGCCCCATGCTGGCATCCGTCGGGGCGCGGCGCACGACGTGGAGCGCGGTCCAGGGCGCGCACGGCTCGCCGGGCGCCGGAAAATGCCACAACCGGTCGCGCGTCCGTACGATGGACCATCCGGATCCTTCCCCGTCCGGGTGCAGGAGGTCGCCGTGACGTCTGACCGGCATGCCGCCCAGGGCGGCGGCGCCGAGCGGCCGAGCGACCCCACGCAGGACGCCACCGACCACCTCGGCGGGCGGGTCCTCGACAACCGCTACCTCATCGGGTCGCGGATCGCGCGCGGCGGCATGGCCACCGTCTACGAGGCCATGGACCTGCGCCTCGACCGCACGGTCGCGGTCAAGGTGATGCACCCGGGGCTGGGTGACGACGACGAGTTCGCGGCCCGGTTCGTCGCCGAGGCGCGGGCGGCCGCCAAGCTGTCGCACCCCAACGTCGTCGCCGTCTTCGACCAGGGCAACGACGACGGCACCGTCTTCCTCGCGATGGAGCTGATCCCGGGCCACACGCTGCGCGACACGATCGGCAAGGAAGCTCCGCTCTCCCCGGCCCGCGCCCTCGCCCTGCTCGAGCCGGTGGTCTCCGCGTTGGCCGCGGCCCACCGGGCCGGCCTGATCCACCGCGACGTCAAGCCCGAGAACGTCCTCATCGCCGACGACGGTCGGGTCAAGGTCGCCGACTTCGGCTTGGCCAAGGCGGTGAGCGCTACCACCCAGCACACGGCGACCGGCGTCCTCATCGGAACCGTCTCGTACGTCGCCCCCGAGCTCGTCGTCGAGGGCCGCTCGGACGCCCGGGCGGACGTGTACGCCGTCGGCGTGATCCTCTACGAACTGCTCACGGGGAAGAAGCCGCACGAGGGCGAGACCCCGATCCAGGTCGCCTACAAGCACGTGCACGAGGACGTGCCGGCACCTTCGCGCCTCGCACCCGGCGTACCCGACTACGTCGACGCCCTGGTCGCGCGCGCCACGGCCCGCGACCGCGAGCAGCGCCCGGCCGACGCGGGGGTGCTCCTGCACCACCTGCGCCGGGTCAATCAGGCGGTCACCTCCGGCGTCAGATCCGACCGGGACCTGGTCGACGACCTGGTCCCGCGCAAGCACGCCGACACCGCCGAGGTGCTGCGCCGCCAGGGGCCTGGGAGCGGCGACACCAACCCCGACCCGTGGGACCACGCCGAGATGGCTGCGCTACTCGCGCCGCCGCGCGAGGCGACCACGACGATGGAGCGCCCCCGCGAGTCGACGTCGGTCGTCGAACGCGTAGCCCCGCCGCCGAAGCAGCCGGCCAAGAAGTCGACCCAGGGCAGTGGCCCGCCCACCAAGCGGCCCCGACGGCGGCGACGCGGCCCGATCCTGCTGGTGCTGGCCCTGCTCGTCGCGGCGGCCGTGGGCGCCGGCGCGTGGTACTTCGGCTGGGAGCGCTACACCAGCACGCCGGCCGTGCTCCAGCTCTCCGAGGCCGATGCCACCCAGAAGCTCGAGGACGCCGGGCTCGACGTGAAGGTGGGCGAGCCGGCGTACTCCGACAGCGTCGAGGCGGGCCTGGTGCTCAGCACCGACCCGGGCGCGGGCGAGCGGGTGCTCAAGGGCACCGACGTCACCATCACGCTGTCGTTGGGTCGTGCCGTCCAACAGCTGCCGAAGCTCACCGGTATCACCGAGGACGAGGCGCAGGACCGGATCCAGAACGCTCACATGGCCTTCGGCAAGTCGACCAAGGCGTTCTCCGAAACCGTTCCCGAGGGCATCGTCATCTCCTCGGAACCCAAGGGCGGTACCACGCTGCGCTTCGGCACGATCGTCGACCTGGTGATCTCCAAGGGCCGACAGCCGATCAAGGTCGGCAGCTGGGTCGGCAAGAGCGCCGACGAGGCCGAGACCACCCTGAAGAAGCGCGGGCTCAAGCCCGACGTCTCCCACCAGTACTCCAACAGCGTTCCCGAGGGCGTGGTCATCTCCCAACAGCCCACGGGAGGCACGCTCTACAAGGGCGACACCGTCGAACTGTTGGTCTCGCTCGGCCCCGAGCTGATCGCGGTCCCCAACGTGGTCGCGGCGGGCGTCGACGACGCCACCGCCACCTTGCAGGGCGCGGGCTTCGACGTGGACGTCCAGTACGCCCCCGGCTACATCGGCCTCGGCTATGTCTTCTCACAGGACCCGGGCGAAGGCACCGAGCTGCCCAAGGGCTCCACGGTCACGATCTACCTCGTGTGACGGGGCTGCGGAACCCGGTCGGCACCCACGTCAAGGTCGGGCCGGGACTGGTCAAGGGGACGCTCAAGGGCGCCCGTGAGCTGGGGCTCGAGGCGGTGCAGGTCTTCACCGGCAACCCGCGCGGGTGGGCCTTGAGCGAGGGCCGGCCGGCCGAGGACGCGGCGTTCCGGGAGGGCTGCGCCGAGAGCGAGATCCGGGTGGTCATCCACGCGCCGTACCTCGTCAACCTCGGCTCGCCGACGGCGTCGACCTACGAGAGGTCGGTGGCCTCGGTGGCCCACAACGTACGGCGGGCCGTGGAGATCGGCGCCGAGGGTGTGGTCGTGCACACCGGGTCGTACGTCGCCCAGCCCGGGGACCAGTCCGGCGACGACGTCCCCGGCCTGCGGGCGGCGGCGCTGCGCCGGCTGCGTGAGGGGCTGCTCCCGATCCTCGACACGATCTCCGACGACAGCCTGCCGTGGCTGCTGCTGGAGCCGACCGCCGGCCAGGGGCGCTCGCTGTGCGCTGGGGTGGCCGACCTCGCGCCGTACCTCGACACGCTCGATCACCACCCCAAGGCGGGGATCTGCCTCGACACCTGCCACGCGTTCGCCGCCGGCGAGCCTCTGGACGAGCCCGGCGGTACGACGCTGACCGTCGACCGCATCATCGAGATCGCCGGCCCCGGAAAGCTGCGGCTGGTGCATGCCAACGACAGCCAGGATCCCCGCGGTTCGATGCGCGACCGGCACGAGAAGCTGGGCGCGGGCCACATCGGGACCGGAGCGATCGCCGAACTCCTGGCCCACCCCGCGACCGCCGGGGTGCCGTTCATCCTCGAGACGCCTGGGTCCCGAGACCCGGGCAGCGACCAGATCGCCCTGGTCAAGGGGATGCGCCGATGACCAGGCGGTGCCGATGACCGCCCGCCGCTCAGCACTGCTGGCGACCGGCGCGCTGCTGCTGGTCACCGCGAGCTGGGGAAGCACGTTCTTCATGATCAAGGACCTGCTCGACCGGATGCCGGTGCTCGACTTCCTGGCCGTGCGGTTCACGATCGCCGGGTTGGTCATGTTCGCGGTGGCCCACCGGGCCGTGCTCGCCCTGCCCCGCGAGGTGCTGAGGCGAGCGATCGTCGTCGGGGGCATCTACGGCATCGCGCAGATCCTGCAGACCGCGGGGCTCGCGCACACTCCGGCCAGCGTGTCGGGATTCATCACCGGGATGTACGTCGTGTGCACGCCGCTGCTGGCGGCGCTGCTGCTCAAGACCCGGATCACGGCGATGACCTGGGGCGCGGTGGTCCTCGCCACCGCCGGCCTCGGGGTGCTCACGCTGAACGGGATCTCGGTCGGGTACGGCGAGGCGCTCACCTTGATCGCGGCGGTGCTGTACGCGCTGCACATCGTCACGCTCGGGGCCTGGTCGACCGCCCGCGACGCGCTCGGCATGTCGGTGGTCCAGCTGATCGTGATCGCGCTGGTCTGCCTGATCGCCACCGCTCCCAACGGCGTGGTGCTCCCGGACCAGGGCCGCGATTGGGCCGCGATCATCTACATGGCGCTGGTCGCCGGCGCTCTCGCGCTCCTCGCCCAGACCTGGGCGCAGTCGCAGCTCTCCCCCACCCGCACGGCGATCATCATGAGCATGGAGCCGGTGTTCGCGGCGTTCTTCGCGGTCCTGCTCGGCGGCGAGGTGCTGACCGGCCGGATGTTCGTGGGTGGCGCGATGGTGCTCGCCGCGATGCTCCTGGTCGAACTCGGCCCACGCCGGCCACTCGAGGGCGAGGTCCAGCACCTCACGGTCTGAGCCGCGCCGACGCGTACCGCGAGAGTTTCGTCGGCCAGCCGATGAAACTCGACCTTTGACGACGAAGTTGCATCGTCCAGGCGCGAGTTTTGTCGGCCAGCCGACGAAACTCGCCACCGTCCAGGTACCCATGACACCCAATGTGAGCTGGGTCACAACCACGGTTGACGCGCTCTGAAACCGGTTACACGACTCCCGAAAGCAGACCACGAGGTTCTCGGGAGACCAGATGGCGAGCACGATCCGCGACGTCGCGAAGCATGCCGGCGTCTCGACCGCGACGGTGTCGCGGACCCTGCGGGATCCGCAGATCGTCAAGCCGGCGACGCGCGAGCGCGTCCAGCGGGCGGTCGAGGCGCTCGCGTTCCAGCCCAGCCAGCTGGGCCGCCAGCTGGCCGAACGCCGGCACGCCGCCAACGGCATCGTCTTCCCCGACCTCTCCGGCCCGTACTTCGCGGAGGTGGTCCTCGGCTACGAGGACGTCGCCGCCGAGCTCGGGCGGTCGGTGCTCATCTTGTCGACGCGGGGGCGCGAGGACGCCGACGAGCAGGTCCAGCGGCTCGCCGGCCGCTGCGACGGACTGGTCGTGCTCGGCCAGACGGTCGCCGACGACGTACTCCGTCAGCTCGCCGTCCGGGGCATTCCGCTGGTGTTGATCGCCCGGGAAGCGCTCGAGGGCAGCGACTCGGTGAACGCCGAGAACACCCGGTCCGCCCGTCAGCTCGCCGGACACCTGGCCGAGCAGGGCGCGCGGACCGTGACCTTCGTCGGCGACCCCGAGCTGACCCCCGACCTGGCCGAGCGGCTTGCCGGACTCGAGGCAGGCGCGCACGAGCACGACCTGCACGTGACGATCCACGAGCCGAGCGCGATGGACGAGCAGGCCGGCATCGAGGTCGCAGCAGAGCTGCGACCCACCGACGCGATCGCCTGCGCTAACGACGAGCTCGCGCTCGGCGTACTCAGCGCACTGCGCGACCGCGGTGCCGCCGACGACGTCCTGCTCGCCGGCTGGGACGACGTCATGGCCGCGCGCTACGCCGGCCTCACCACCGTCCGCCAGCCGATGCGCGAGCTCGGCGCCCGGGCGGCCTGGCTCCTCGACGAACGGATCCAGGGCCGCACCACCCCCGAGCACGAGGTCCTGCCCGCCCACCTGGTGGTCAGGCAGAGCACCACGAGAAGCAGCACAACGAGAGAAGGAACTCCCGCATGAAGACCACTCGCAACAGTGTCGTTGCGCTCCTGTCCGTCGCCGCCCTGGCGCTGACCGGCTGCGGCCGCGACTCCGGCGGTGGCGCCGGCGCCGAGGGGCAGGGCGACGCGATCGACGACGGCTTGGCCGAAGGCACGATCGAGGTCTGGGCGATGGGAACCGAGGGCGAGGCGCTGGAGGCATTCTCGAAGGCGTTCACCGAGGCCAACCCCGACGCGAAGGTCGAGGTCACCGCGGTCCCCTGGGACGGCGCGCACGACAAGATCGCCAACGCGATCGCCGCGGGCGAGACCCCGGACGTCAGCCTGATCGGCACCACCTGGATGGGTGAGTTCGCCGAGGCCGGCGGGATCGACCCGACGCCCGAGGGACTGGTCGACGAGGCCGACTTCTTCCCCGGTGCCTGGGAGTCGACCGAGGTCGGCGGGACGTCGTACGGCGTGCCGTGGTACGTCGAGACGCGGGCGCTCTACTACCGCACCGACCTGGCCGAGCAGGCGGGCTGGTCCCAGCCGCCGGCCACCTGGGACGAGCTGCGCCAGTTCGCCACCGACCTGCAGCAGAAGGCCGGCGTCGCCAACGGGATCCAGCTCCAGGCTGGCCTGACCGGCGCCTGGCAGACGATGATGCCGTTCGCCTGGTCGGCCGGCGCCGAGTTGACCGACGCCGACGGCGCGGAGTACACGCTCGACTCCCCCGAGATGGTCAAGGGCCTGGAGTACTACACCAGCTTCTTCGCTGACGGCCTATCGTCGACCGACAAGCTCGACCCGGGCGAGCTCGAGAGCGGGATGGCCGACGGCTCGATCGGCTCGTTCATCTCCGGTCCGTGGCACGCCGACCTGGTCGAAGAGGCGGGCGTCAGCCCGGATCAGTACGCCATCGCTCCGCTGCCCGGCACCGACTCCGCCCCCGGCAACTCCTTCGTCGGTGGTGGCGACCTAGCCGTCTTCTCCGACGCCGACAACAAGGACGGCGCCTGGAAGTTCGTCCAGTGGCTCTCCGAACCCGAGACCCAGCAGGGCTTCTACGACGAGGTGGGCGACCTGCCCGCCGTCCAGGCCGCCTGGGACTCCGGTGACCTGGCCGACGACCCGCAGCTCCAGGTCTTCGGGCAGCAGCTCGAGAAGGCCAGCTCGCCGCCGGCCGTCCCGACCTGGGAAGAGGTCGCCAGCGCCATCGACAGCGACATCGAGAAGGCCACCAAGGGCCAGATGAGCCCCGAGGAGGCCGTGCAGTCGATGCAGCAGCAGGCCCAGTCCATCGGCACGGGCCTCTGACCATGGCCACCGCTACCGCCGTCGCCAAGGGCGGCACTCCGAGCCGGCCCGTCGACCCCACGCGGCGCGCGCAGGCCGTCGCCGGATGGGTGCTCGCCCTGCCGTTCGTAGTGCTGTTCCTGGCGTTCACTGCGGGGCCGGTGCTGGCGAGCCTCGGCATGAGCTTCACCGACTTCCGGCGCGCCGACATCCGGAGCCCGCTCGCGGTGCAGTTCGTCGGGCTCTCCAACTACGCCGATCTCATCCAGGACCCGCTGTTCCGCAAGGTCACGCTCAACACGCTGCTCTACCTGCTCCTCGGCGTACCCCTCACCATGGCGGCCGCACTCGCCGCAGCGGTCGGCATCAACCGCCTCAACCGGTTCAAGGGGCTGTTCCGGGTCGCGTTCTACCTGCCGGTGGTGACGAGCATCGTCGCGGTGTCGGTGGTCTGGAAGTTCCTCTACCGCCACCACGGGGGTCTGTTCAACACCGCCCTGGGCTGGGTCGGCATCGACGGACCCAACTGGCTCGACAACACCCACCTCGCGCTGCCCTCGCTGGTGCTGATGGCGGTCTGGCGCAACTTCGGTGCGCTCATGGTGATCTTCCTGGCCGGGCTCGCGACCATCCCCCGCGAGATCAGCGAGGCGGCCGAGGTCGACGGCGCAGGCGGGTGGTCGCGGTTCCGCTACGTCACCCTCCCGATGCTGCGGCCCACGCTGCTCTTCGGCGCGGTGATCACCGGCATCGGCTACCTGCAATTCTTCGAGGAGGCGTTCGTGATGACCCAGGGCGGCCCGCTCGACGCGACCCGGTCGGTCACCTACTTCACCTACGACCAGTTCGGCTTCGGCAACTTCGGGTACGCCGCCGCGGCCAGCTACCTGCTCTTCCTGGCGGTCGTGCTCCTCACCTACGTCCAGTTCCGCTGGCTCGGCGAGCGCGACGACCGTCCCCGCCGGCGCACCCGTCAGGAGGTCACCTCGTGACCGACGTACTCCCCGCTCGCCCCACGACCGACCTCACCGCTGACGAGCCACCGGTCACCGGCCGTCGGCCACGAGACCGTGGCGACTCGACGCGCACGCCAGCCTGGCTGTACGTCGTCCTCACCGTCGGTCTGGTCGTCGTGGTCGTGCCGTTCGTGTGGATGCTGCTCTCGTCGTTCAAGCCGGAGGCCGAGGTGCGGGCCACCCCGCCGTCGTTCTGGCCGGAGACGGTCACCCTCAGCAACTACGACACCCTGTTCACCCGCCTGGACTTCCCGACCTACCTCTTCAACTCGGTCGTGGTCGCCCTGGCCGTCACGGCGGGCAACATGATCTTCTGCTCGATGCTCGGCTACGCACTGGCCAAGCTCGACTTCCCGGGCAAGAAGGCGCTGTTCGCGGTCGTCCTCGGCACCCTGATGGTGCCCGGGGTCGTCACGTTCGTGCCGCTGTTCGTGATGGTCACGAAGATGCAGTTGAGCAACAGCCTGCTGGGACTGATCCTGCCGTTCCTGGCCGGACCCTTCGGCGTCTTCCTGATGCGGCAGTACATCCTCAGCCTCCCCGACGAACTGATCCAGGCGGCCCGCATCGACGGCGCCGGTGAGTTGCGGATCTTCTTCTCAGTGATGCTGCCGCTCTGCGGGCCGGCGCTCGCGACGCTGGGGATCCTCACCTTCCTCGCGTCGTGGAACAACTTCCTCTGGCCGCTGGTGGTCGCCCAGACCGAGGACAAGTACACCCTCCCCGTCGCCCTGGCGCTCTACTCCGTCGGGCAGAACGCCACCCAGTTCGGCCTGCTCCTGGCCGGCGCCGTGGTCGTGGTGCTGCCCGTGCTCGCGATCTTCCTGGTCCTGCAGCGTCACATCATGCAGGGCATCGCCATGACCGGCATCAAGTAACGACTCGTCCATCCACCCTTCGACTCGGCGAAAGGTCCACCCGTGCGCCCACGCACTCTGCTTGTCACTTTGATCGCCACGGTGATCGCCACCCTGCTCGGTACGACGACGCTGGTCGTCACCACCACCACGGCGACCTCCGCACCCGCGGTCACCCCATCACCGAAGGCCAAGGCCGGCGGCACCCCGCAGCTGTTGCGCGGCTACCTCAAGGACACCTGGTCCTCCTTCGAGGCGATGGTCGACCCCGGCACCGGCCTACCGGCCGACAACATCGGCGGCGACCTCGCCCCGAGCAGTCGGAGCGGCTACACCTCCCCGACCAACATCGGTGCCTACCTGTGGGCCACGGTCGTGGCCCGCGACACCGGCCTGATCACCGCGAAGGACGCGCACCGGCGGATGGCACAGACCATCGACACCGTCGCGGGACTCGAGCGGCACGCGCAGTCGGGCCAGTTCTTCAACTGGTACGACCCCGCCACCGGGGCGACCCTCACGACCTGGCCGGAGAACGGCAACCCGGTCTACCCGTTCGCCTCCAGCGTCGACAACGGCTGGCTGGCCACCGGTCTGCTGGTCGCCGCGCGGGCCGACCGGAAGGTCGCCGCGGCCGCCGACGCGATCCGCGAGGGCATGGACTTCGGCTTCTACTACAACGCCGCCGAGGGGGTCCGGAAGGACCCCGCCGACACCACCACCCCGGTGGGCGGCCAGATCCGCGGCGGGTTCTGGGTCGAGCCGCCTGCTGACGGGACCTGCAACACCCCCGGCAACTACCGCGGCGGCGCCGAGGTCTACTACACCTGCCACCACTACGGCGCGTTCAACACCGAGCCGCGGATGGCCTCCTACCTCGGTATCGCGGCCGGCCAGATCCCGCAGCGCCACTACTTCGGCACCGAGCGCACCTTCCCGCCGACCTGCGACTGGTCGTGGACCGAGACCAAGCCCTCCGGCGAGTGGCGGAACTACCTCGGAGTCGACGTCTTCGAGGGCACCCTCCCCTATCGCGGGATGCGCGTCGTACCGACCTGGGGCGGCAGCATGTTCGAGGCCCTGATGGTGCCGCTGTTCGTCCCCGAGGAGACGTGGGGCAAGAGGTCGTGGGGCGTCAACCACCCGCTCTACGTCCGCGGTCAGATCGAGCACGGGCTCGACGAGGCCGGCTACGGCTACTGGGGCTTCTCGCCCTCCAACAACCCCGCCGGTGGCTACCGCGAGTACGGCGTCGACGCGCTCGGCATGGACGGCGCCGGCTACACCTCCGACCAGGAGCGCACCGACTGGGACCAGCCCTACGACGGCTGTCCCGACCGGGCCGGCGAGCCCGCACCCACGACGTACGGCGAGGGTGTGGTGACCCCGCACGCATCGTTCCTCGCGTTGCGGTATGCGCCGCGCAAGGCGCTGGCCAACCTGGCGGCGCTGAAGCGGGACTTCGACGCCTACGGCCCGGGCGGCTTCTATGACGCGGTCGCCGTCGGTAGCGGGACGGTCTCAAAGAAGTACCTCGCCCTCGACCAGGGCATGATCATCGCCGCCCTCGGCAACGCCCTCTCCGACGACGACCTCCGTCGCTACGTCAGCCGCGGCGCCATGGAGCGCAAGCTGCGGCCGCTGATGGCCATGGAGGAGTTCGGGAGTGCCGCCCGATGACCACCGATGCCCGCGCCGACTGGGAGGCCAGGATCGGGACGCGCACGGAGACGCGGCCCGACGAGCAGTTCGCCGGCCACGCCCCGACGCTCGACCCGCCCACCGGCCTGCGCGCCGAGCCCGGCGGCCACCAGGTCACGCTGACCTGGGGCGCGGTCGAGGGCGCGGTCGGCTATCAGGTGTACGCCGCCGACGCGGCCGACGGCCCGTTCGCGCCAGTCGACCACGCCGGGCGAGACGTCCTGGCCGTCCCCCACCCGCCGTACGCCGACACGACCGGCAGCCCCGGGGTCGCGCGGTGGTACGCCGTGACCACGCTGTCCGACGTCCACGTCGAGGGCCCGCGCAGCGAACCGGTCCAGGCGACGCCGTTGGCCGCGCCCGGCGATCCGGTGCGCGTGCAGGTGGATGCGGCCACCCCACGGCGTCCGCTGCCACGGCCGTGGCGGCCGATGATCGGCAGTGAGCACCTCTCCCACCTGCTCTCCGAGGACACCACCGGCGGTCGCCCCATCGGGGCCGAGCTCACCGCCGCCCTGGAGGCGGCGCACACGGAGCTCGGCGTCACGCATGTGCGGGCGCACGCGATCCTCGGCGACGACCTCGGCGTCTATCGCGAGGTGGGCGGAGACCCGGTCCACGACTTCTCGGGTGTGGACCGGGTCTACGACCACCTGCGTGGCCTGGGGCTCTACCCGGTGGTCGAGCTGTCGTTCATGCCGCACGACCTGGCCTCCGACCCCGACACGACGGTCTTCGACTACCGCGCGATCGTCTCGCCACCCAAGGACTGGGACCGCTGGCACGCGCTGATCCGCGACCTGGTTGAGCACCTGGTCGAGCGGTACGGCCGCGACGAGGTGATCGAGCACTGGTCCTTCGAGGTCTGGAACGAGGCCAACCTCGAGGTCTTCTGGTCCGGGACGCCCGAGCAGTACCTCCGGCTGTACGACGTCACCGCGGAGGCCGTGAAGTCGGTCGACGCCCGGCTGCGGGTCGGGGGCCCGTCGTCAGCGGCCGCCGGCTGGGTCGAGGAACTGCTCGCCCACGCGGACCGGACGGGCCGCCCGGTCGACTTCGTCACCACCCACACCTACGGATCTCCGCCACTGGACTTCCGGCCCACGCTGGCCCGCTACGGCCGGAGCGACGTACCGATCTGGTGGACCGAGTGGGGGGTCACGCCGACCCACTTCAACGAGGTGAGCGACGCGGTCTTCGCCGGGACCTTCCTGCTGCGGGGCATGGCCTCGGCGATGCGCGAGGAGCGGATCGAGGCGCTGTCCTACTGGGTGGTCTCCGACCACTTCGAGGAGCTGGGCCGGCCACCCGCACTCCTGCACGGCGGCTTCGGCCTCCGCACGGTCGGCGAGCTGCGCAAGCCGCGCTGGTGGGCGCTGGCCCTGCTCGAGTCGCTCGGCCCGACTGAGGTCGAGGTCGAGCTGGCCGGTGACGGAGCCGGGTCGCTGGTCGAGGCGCTGGCCACCACCGGCCCCGACGGCGAAGTCTCGGTGCTGGCGTGGAACCTCACTCTCGACCAGACCAGGGCCGCCGGTGACCCGGAGCTCGCCCGCCGGGTCGAACTGGAGGTACGCGGCCTGACCGCCGGCGCGTCGTACCGGCTGCAGCACCACCGCGTCGATGCCGACCACTCCGACGTCGCCGCGGTCTGGGGCCGCTTGCGCGAGGACGGCCAGGACTGGCCGACCGACGAGCAGTGGGCCGCGCTGCGCGAGGCGGACCGTCTCGACCGCCTCGAACCCGACCGCACCGTGACCGCCGACGCCTCCGGCGTGGTCACGGTGGGGTGTGACCTGCCCATGCCAGCCATGTCGCGGGTCACGCTGACGCTCGTCTGAACGACGAGCGACCCGGGCACCGGCACCCCTCATCAGCCGGTGCCCGGGGTGGCGTCGTCACGATCTGGTCACAGCTGTCCGCACTCTGAGTTTTGCGTCTCGCCTGACGGCGTCGAAGCCTAGATTCGCCGCCATGGTCGTGGTCATGGCACCCGACGCGACCGACGAGGACATCGCCGCCGTCGTCGCCCGGGTCGAGTCGGTCGGTGGGGAGGCGTTCGTCTCCAAGGGGCTGGTGCGCACCATCATCGGGCTGGTCGGCGACATCGACTCCTTCCACCACCTCAACCTGCGCACCTTCAAGGGCGTCGCGGACGTGCACCGCATCTCCGACCCCTACAAGCTGGTCAGCCGCCAACACCACCCCGACCGCTCCACGGTCTGGGTGGGCCGCGGCTCACAGGTCCCCATCGGCCCCGACACCTTCACCCTGATCGCCGGGCCGTGCGCGGTCGAGAGCCGTGACCAGGCGCTCGAGGCCGCACAGATGGCCCGCAGCGCCGGTGCGACGCTGCTCCGTGGCGGAGCATTCAAGCCGCGCACCTCGCCGTACGCATTCCAGGGACTGGGCGTCGCCGGGCTGGAGATCCTCGCGGACGTGGGTGCAGCGACCGGTCTGCCGGTGGTCACCGAGGTGGTCGACACCCGCGACGTGCCCGTGGTGGCGGAGTACGCCGACCTGCTCCAGGTCGGAACCCGCAACATGGCCAACATCGGCCTCCTCCAAGCGGTCGGCACCTCCGGGAAGCCGGTGCTGCTCAAGCGGGGCATGACCGCGACCATCGAGGAGTGGCTGATGGCGGCGGAGTACGTCGCCCAGCGCGGCAACCTCGACATCGTGCTGTGCGAGCGCGGCATCCGGACCTTCGAGCCGGCCTACCGCAACACCCTCGACATCTCCGCCGTGCCAGCGGTGCAGGCCGCCAGCCACCTGCCGGTGGTCGTCGACCCGAGCCACGCCGCCGGGCGCAAGGATCTCGTCGTACCCCTGGCCCGCGCGGCCATCGCGGTGGGCGCCGACGGCGTGCTCGTCGACGTGCACCCACACCCCGAAGTAGCCCTGTGCGACGGCCCCCAGGCACTGGTCGGCACCGAGTTGCGTGACCTCGCGACCGCGGTCCGGCGGCTGCCTCCTGTCGTGGGCCGGCTGGACGCGGCGTCCGTGGTGCGGACTCACTGATCTGCGTCTAGACCACTCGTGGCTACGATCCGCTGCGTGGAGGTGACCCCATGAGCAGCTGCACGTCGTGCGGCCACCAGCTCGGTGTCGGGCGGTTCTGCACCAACTGCGGTGCACCCGTCGAGGCCTCCGCGCCCGCGGGCCGTCGCCTCGGCCAGGTCAGTGGCGCTGACAGCGGCCCTGGAGGCAGCCCCGATGCCGCGGCTGACGGCGGGGACACGATGACCGCGGATTCGGCTCCCCCGCTGGCACCGGACGACTGGCGGACCGACACCGCCGAGCGGCCGCAACTCCGCTCCTCGACCGACCCGCGGACACCACCGGCGGCCGTGGCTCCGCCACCTCCCCCGCGCTACCCGCTGTACGCCGACGAGGCGTCCGCCTACACGGCGTACGAGTCGGGCGACAGCGCGGTGTACGACGCCCTCGGCCCCGACTCCGCCGAGCCCGCTGCGATCGCCGAGCCGGGCGCGGCGCCCCGGGCCGATCTCGACTACGACGACGAGTACTACCACTACGACGAGGAGCGCCGCAGTCCAGTGCTCTGGATCCTGATCGCCGCGCTGGTGCTGGTGCTGGTCGCCGGCGGCTGGTGGTTCCTGGTCCGTGACGACGGCGGCGGGGCGGGCGCGGACGGTACGAACAGCCCCCCGTCGGGCGGCTCGTCGACCGTGGCCCAGGACGGTGTGGACGTCGCCGGTCAGGCGTCGGCCAAGGCGCCGAGCACCGCCCCACCCAATGAGGACGTCAACGGCGCCCAGGTCTCCTACGACGCCAGCAACATGCTCGACGGGGTGCCGGACACCGCCTGGCGCACCGCCGGCGACGCGACCGGCATGTCGCTGACCTTCACGCTGCGCGAGCCCACCGAACTCCACCGCGTCGGACTCATCAACGGCTACGCCAAGACCTCCACCGACGACCAGAACCGCAGCTTCGACTGGTACCTCGGCAACCGCCGCGTCAACGCAGTGGTCTGGCGCTTCGACGACGGCACCAAGGTCCGCCAGCAACTCTCGGAGAGCCGCGAACTGCAGATGATCGACATCGACGACGTCGTCACCAGCACCGTCGTGGTCAAGCTGGTGCGGGTCTCACCACCCGGCGACGGCACCGCCTCGCGCAACTACACCGCCATCAGCGAGGTCTCGCTGGTCGGCGAGCCCACCGGCTGACCGGTTCTCGCCGCCGCTCAGCCCCACTGGCCACACACGCCCTTGTAACTGAGTGTTCGGACATCTAGATAGGCGTTCAAACACCCGACCAGATGCACGAACACTCAGTTACAGCTCGGCCAGCGCCGCGGCCGCGCGTTCGGCATCCGCCCGGGAGACGTCGAGATGGGTGACCATCCGGACGGCGGTGGGGCCGACAGTGGCGACCCGGACGCCGTGCTCGGCCGCCGCCGCGACGAACGCCGGCGCGTCGCTGCGCTCGACCACCACGATGTTGGTGTCGACCGTGGCGGGGTCGAGCCCGCACGCCTCGGCGAGCAGCCGCGCGTGCGCGTGGTCGTCGGCCAGCCGGTCGACGTGGTGGTCGAGGGCGTGCAGCCCGGCGGCAGCCAGGATGCCGACCTGACGCATCCCCCCACCCATCCGCTTGCGGCGCACCCGCGCCTCGGCGACGGCGTCACGCGAGCCGACCATCAGCGAGCCGACCGGGGCGCCGAGCCCCTTGGACAGGCAGACCGAGAGGACCGAGGCGATCGCGCCGTACTCCGCGAGTGGCACGCCGGTGGCGACATGCGCGTTCCAGATCCGCGCGCCGTCGAGATGGACGCCGGCGCCGACGCCGACCGCCCAGTCCTTCAGCTCCTGGAGCTCGCCGAGCGGGAGTACGGCGCCGCCCGCGAAGTTGTGCGTGTTCTCGACGGAGACGGCCGCGGTGCGGACGAAGAACGGCCCCATGTCCGGAGCGAACATCGACGAGATGGTGGCGAGCTCGGCCCGGCCCCTGGGGTGGGTCCAGGTGCGCATCGTGATCCCGCCGATCGCGCCGTGGGCGCCCAGCTCGGCGCGCGCGATGTGGGCCGAGGCCTCGCAGAGCACCTCCTGCCCGGGCGCGACCAGCGATCCGACGGCCAGCACGTTGGCCATCGAGCCGGTCGGGGTGAACAGCGCCGCCTCGTGCCCGAACAGGCCGGCGACCCGCTCCTCGAGCGCGAGGACGGTCGGGTCCTCGCCGTACACGTCGTCGCCGACCTCGGCCCGGGCCATCGCGGCGCGCATCGCCTCGGTCGGGCGGGTAAGGGTGTCTGAGCGGAGGTCGATCACCCCCGCAGGCTACGAGGCGCGATTCGTCTGCGGGCTCGCAGGGCGACGCGAGCGCGCAGGAGACAGACGAATCCGCGGGATCAGGCGGTCCGCAACATCTCGGCGACCAGGAAGGCCAGCTCGAGCGACTGCACCCGGTTGAGGCGCGGGTCGCAGACCGACTCGTAGCGCGAGCCCAGGTCGACCTCGGCCAACTCCTCGCCGCCGCCGACGCACTCGGTCACGTCGTCGCCGGTCAGCTCGACGTGGACGCCGCCGGGCCAGGTGCCGAGCGAGCGATGCACGTCGAAGAAGCCCTGCACCTCGGCGATGACGTCGTCGAAGCGGCGGGTCTTGTAGCCCGAGGACGCCTCGAAGGTGTTGCCGTGCATGGGGTCGCAGACCCAGGCGACCTCGACCCCGGACGCGGTGACCTTCTCGACCAGGTCGGGCAGACCGTCGCGGATCCGACCGGCGCCGAACCGGGTGATGAAGGTGAGCCGACCCGGCTCGTTGTCGGGGTTGAGCCGCGCGGCCAGCGCCAGCGCGTCGTCGGCCGAGGTGCTCGGGCCGAGCTTCACGCCGATCGGGTTGCGGATATGGCGGAACAGCTCCACGTGCGCGCCGTCGAGCTGACGGGTGCGCTCGCCGATCCAGACGAAGTGGCCCGAGACGTCGTACGGCATCCCGGTGCGGGAGTCGATGCGGGTCATCGCGTGCTCGTAGTCGAGCACCAGCCCCTCGTGGCAGGTGTGGAAGTCGACCCGGTGGAACTCGTCGGGGTCGGCGCCGATCGCCTGCATGAAGGTGAGCGCCCGCTCGATCTCGGCGGCGACCAGCTCGTAGCGCTGGCCGACCGTGGACTCGCGGACGAAGTCGGTGTTCCAGGTGTGCACCTGGCGCAGGTCGGCGTACCCGCCGGTGACGAAGGCGCGGACCAGGTTGAGCGTGGCCGCCGAGGAGTTGTAGACGTCGACCAGCCGCTGCGGGTCGGGCACCCGGGACGCCTCGGTGAACTCGAAGCCGTTGACCGCGTCGCCGCGGTAGGCGGGCAGCGTCACACCCTCGCGGGTCTCGAAGTCCGAGGAGCGGGGCTTGGCGTACTGACCCGCGATCCGGCCCACCTTGACCACCGGCACGGAGGCGGCGTAGGTCAGCACGACGGCCATCTGCAGCAGGACGCGGAGCTTGTTGCGGACGTTGTCGGCAGTGACACCGGCAAAGGTCTCGGCACAGTCGCCACCCATGAGCATGAACGCCTCGCCCCGCGAGACGGCGGCGATCTTGTCCTTCAGCTCGTCGCACTCACCGGCGAAGACCAGCGGCGGCATGGTGCTGAGCCGGTCGACGGCGGTGGTCAGGGCCGCGCGGTCGGGGTACGCCGGCTGCTGGGCGGCTCCGAGGGCGCGCAGGGCCACGAGATCGGGGATGGTGCTGCTCACCGGACCAGGGTACGGGGGCGGACCCCCGCGCCCCGCATCGTTCTCACCTGCCGGGGTCGTCCTCCATGTGGTCGATGTCGCGGAACCCGGTGCGCTTCGCGCGCACGCCGCGGTTGGTGGCCCAGGTGATCGCCCAGAGCACCACGCCGAGCACCATGAGACCCGCCGCGATCTGGTAGATCAACGCGTCTCGGTCGACCCACGGCCCGAGCAGGTAGGCACACAGCAGCGCCGCGATCGCCGGGGTGATCCCGGGCGACCGGAACGTGCTCTTTCGCGAGGTGTCCCGGCGCAGCACCAGGCAGGCGATGTTGACGATGGTGAACACCGCGAGCAGCAGCAGCGAGGTGACGCTGGCCAGGTTGAGCACGACCTCGTCCTCGGCCCGCTCGGCGACCACGACGATGAGGCCGAGCGCGAGGACGGTCGAGAACATGATGCCGACGTACGGCGAGCGGCGGTTGGGCGAGACCTTGCCCAGGGTGCGCGGCAGCACGTCCTGGTTGGCCAGGCCGTAGAGGAGCCGGCTGGCCATCAGCATGTTGATCAGCGCGGTGTTGGCCACCGCGAAGCAGGCCAGGAACGGGAAGACCTTGTCGATCGGGAAGTCCGGCGCGCCGATCCGGACCACTTCGAGCAGCGCCCGGCCGTCCGACGCGCCGGCGATCTGGTCGGGGGTCAGCACCGTGACCACGGAGATCGCCACCAGCATGTAGATGATCACCGCGATGCCGAGCCCGGTGATCATGGTGCGCGGGAAGATCCGCTCCGGCTCCTGGGTCTCCTCGACCATGTTGACCGAGTCCTCGAAGCCGACCATGGCGAAGAAGGCGATCGACGTGGCCGCGGTGACGGCAAGGAACAGTCCCTTGTCCTCGGGGTTCTGGAACGTCGTGATCCGGTCGATGCTGCCGTCGCCCTGGGCCATCACGTAGAACCCGACGCCGATCACCAGGGCCAGCGCGGTGATCTCGACGAGGGTCAGCAGCACGTTGAACTTCACCGACTCGCCGACACCCCGCAGGTTGATCAGCGCCAACACCACCATGAACCCGAGCGCGATCAGCGTGATGGTGCCGGTGCCCGGCGTGCTGTCGATCCAGCCATTGGCCTCGAGCCCGCCGGTGAGGTTCTGGGCGAGCACGTTGGACGCGGTCGACGCGCTGGTGATGCCGGAGCAGATGACGGCGAAGGCGACCAGGAAGGTCACGAAGTGCACGCCGAAGGCTTTGTGCGTGTAGAGCGCGGCGCCCGCTGCCTGGGGGTACTTCGTGACCAGCTCGAGGTAGGAGAGCGCGGTCAGCGTCGCCACGACGAAGGCGACCAGGAACGGCAGCCAGACGATGCCTCCGACGACGCCGGCCATCTGGCCGGTGACGGCGTAGACGCCGGCGCCGAGGATGTCGCCGACGATGAAGAGCAACAGGAGCTTGGGCCCCATCACCCGCTTCAGGTCGGGTTCGGGTCCGTTGACGTCGGTGGGGTCGGTGGCAGTGCTGGTCATCTCGGTCCTCCGGGTCTGGGCGAGAAGAACTGCTCTACCGCTACCCGAAGGGGTGAGCGGGCATGCGTCGACCCGGCCAGGCGGGGTACCTCACCACCGATGCGCGTCGCGACTTTCAACATCCTGCACGGCCGCAGCCCCGCGGACGGCGTCGTCGACCTCGAGCGCTTCGCCGCGGCGATCGCGAGTCTGGACTCGGACGTGTTGGCCCTGCAGGAGGTCGACCGCAACCAGCCGCGCTCGCAGCACGCCGACCTCACAGCCGTCGCTGCGGAGGCGATGGGAGCCGCCCACTACCGGTTCGTCGCGGCCATGTCCGGCTCCCCGGGCGCGGGGTGGGTCCCCGCCAGCGGTGCGGAGCCGCCCGACGGGCCGGCGTACGGCGTCGCGCTGCTGAGCCGGCACCCCGTCGTTGCCTGGACCGCGCTCCGGCTGCCGAGGCTCGCCGCGCGGACGCCGTATCGATTCGCTGGCAACCGGCTGCCGACGCTGGTGATCGATGAGGCCCGGGTGGCGGTGGCCGCACAGGTGGACGATCCGCAGGGGCGGGTGACCGCGGTGAGCACCCACCTGTCCTTCGTGCCGTGGTCGAACGGCCGCCAGTTGCGCCACCTGGTCCGGTCCCTCGCCTCCACCGAGCGTCCACTGGTGCTGACCGGCGACCTCAACATGGGCGTACGGCGCGCTGTGAGGCTCAGCGGGCTGCGGCCGGCCGGCTCCTGGTCCACCTTCCCCGGCGATGCCCCTCGACGGCAGCTCGACCATGTCCTGCTCGACGGGCCGATCGCCGCCACCGGATCGAGCGCGCCGCAACTGCCGATGAGCGACCACCGCGCCCTGGTCGCCGACCTGACCTGCTGAGCTCTTCCCAGAGGTAGGAGCTCAGCGCACCTCGCAGTCAACGGGGTCGGAGCAGGGCTTGACGTCGTGCTCCTCGATGACCGCGCCGTCGGCATCGCGGGTGACGGCCTTCGCCAGTTGGCCGTCGACGGTGCCCCAGAAGATCGTCTCACCCGTCACGAACGTGCCCGTCTCGACGTGTGCAGAGACCGTGGTGCCGTCGGTGGCGACCAGGTCGACCGTGGCGACGTCGGTGCCGTCGGCACCGCCGACCCACACGGTGCGCGCCGTGCCGCCGGCGTACGTCTCGGTGTCGAACAGCTCGAGGTCGGAGCCGGGTTGGAGGAAGTCGTCGGTGCCCATCCCCCAGCGATACTGCAGGTCGCCGTCCGGGCCGCTCACCATCGCGGGGAAGCAGGGATCTGACTCGTCGCCACCCCACTCCCGCAGGGGGCTCACGCAGGCCAGCCGCATCGGGCCGGCGTCGACGATGACGCCCCCGTCCATGGAGCCCACGGGGTAGCCGTCCTGCGGACTGCCGAGCACGTGCTGCTCGTAGTCGGAGGTGCCGTCGTACAGCCAGGCCGGGAAGTCCTGCTGCCGGAAGGTCGTCACCCCGGTGTACCAGCGGGTGCCCAGGTCGACGGGGCCGAACTCGACATGGTCGTCCGGGATGTCCATCTCCGAACCGTTGGTCGCGCGAGCATCCTCGGGCGCCGGGATCACCACCTGCCAGCTCGACACCTGGACGGCCCCGGGGATCTCGGCGAGGGCCCGCTTAGCGAGGGCGGACAGCTCATGCGGCTTGGACGCGATCGGCGGGCTGTCGTCCGTACGGTCCGTGGGACCGCCGGTGACTGCGGCGAACCCGACGGTCGCGGCGACCACGACCGCCGCCGTGCCGACTACGACCGCCACCAGCCGGCCGCGCTGCCGACGCCGGCCGCGAGTGCGGATCTCGGTGAGCCGGTCCGGCTGGAGCAGTTCGGGCTCCCCGGACCTGAGTGCTCGCTCGAGCTGGTCGACCGTGCGTACGTCGTTCACTGTCCCACCACTTCCTCGTAGTCGGGCGCGCCGTTCTCGGCGGTCACCCGCAGCTTGGCGAGCGCGCGGGCCAGGGTGCTCTTCACCGTCCCCTTGGCGACGCCGAGCTCGTGCGCCACCTCGGCCTCGGAGAGGTCGAAGTAGTGCCTCAGCACGACCACCTGGCGTTCCCGGGCGGTGAGGGTGCGGAGCAGTCGGACCGCCTCGTCACGCTCGTCGACCCGGGTGTCGGGTCGCGCCGACACGGTCGCGAGGGGTTGCTCCCCGACCTCGACCGTGCCGTGCCGGCGTCGGATCCGGTCGATGTTGAGGTTGACCAGCACCCGCCTGCTGTAGGCGAGGGCATCGGCCCGGCGCACCCGCCGCCAGTGCGCATAGGTGCGCACCAACGCGGTCTGCGTCAGGTCCTCCGCCAGGTGGTGGTCACCGGTGAGGAGGTACGCCGAGCGCAACAGCCGCGGCCAGGCCGCGGTCGCGAACTCGTCGAAGCCGTCTTGCCCCGAGTTCCGGTTCACCAGCTCTCCCGTCGTGTGTCGTCACCTGTCTCTACGCAGGAGATCGCGACGAGGTTGAGCCGGACGCGGGGAAAGTTCCTGACAGTTCCGCCGCGACACGCCGACTTCAGCCACACGAACGTCTGGGACTATCCGAAGAAAACCGCCGCCTCCGCGTACTCCTCGGAGCTGACCAGCTTGAGCTCGGCGGTGCCCTCGGAGAGCGGGACCCGGACGATGTCGGTGCCGCGCAGCGCGACCATCGTGCCGAAGTCGCGGTCGGCGACCGCATCGATCGCGTGCAGCCCGAACCGCGTCGCCAGCCACCGGTCGAACGCCGTCGGCGTTCCGCCACGCTGGATGTGGCCGAGCACGACGGCGCGGGCCTCCTTGCCGGTGCGCGCCTCGATCTCGCCGGCCAGTCGGTCGCCGATGCCGCCGAGCCGGACGTGGCCGAAGGCGTCCTTCTCACCGGAGACGAGCGTCATGTCCCCACCTTCGGCCGGGATCGCACCCTCGGAGACCACGATGATCGGCGCGTAGTGGGTCTCGAACCGGGTCTCGACGTGCTCGCACAGCTTCGCGATGTCGAAGGGCTGCTCGGGGATCAGGACCGCGCTGGCGCCACCGGCGATGCCGGCGTGCAGGGCGATCCAGCCGGCGTGCCGACCCATGACCTCGACCACCAGCACCCGGTGGTGGGACTCGGCGGTGGTGTGCAGCCGGTCGATGGCCTCGGTCGCGATGTTGACCGCGGTGTCGAAGCCGAAGGTGAAGTCGGTGCCCGAGAGGTCGTTGTCGATGGTCTTGGGCACTCCGACGACGTCGACGCCGAGCTCGGCGAGCTTGGTGGCCACCCCGAGCGTGTCCTCGCCCCCGATGGCCACGAGGGCGTCGACACCCGTGGCGGCGAGGTTGTCCTTGATCTGCTCCACGCCCCCGTCGATCTTGAACGGGTTGGTGCGCGACGAGCCGAGGATCGTTCCACCGCGGGGCAGGATGCCGCGGCACTGCTCGATGCCGAGCTCCATGGTCAGCCCCTCGAGCGGTCCGCGCCAGCCGTCGCGGAAGCCGACGAACTCGAAGGAGTGATCGCGAACGCCGCGGCGGACGACCGCCCGGATGACCGCGTTGAGACCGGGGCAGTCGCCGCCACCGGTCAGGACACCGACACGCATGGGTTGCTCCTGGTTCGGGAGAAAATTGGATCGTTCAAGTCGCTGCCGAGACTAGTGACGTCCGCACCGGAGTACCAGTGCCGCCCCAGGGGCTTCCCCGATGCCGGCCCCGATCGGCGTTCCCTAGCGTCGATCCATGGCGCAGATGACGGCGGTGGTCCAGGACCGGTACGGCGGCCCGGAGGTGCTCTCCGTCCGCGACGTCACCCGGCCCGAGCCGGCGCAAGGACAGGTGCTCGTCGCGGTGCGGGCAGCGGGCCTCAACGCCGCCGACTGGCACCTGATGCGCGGGCTGCCGCTCTTCGCCCGCCTCACCGTGGGGCTGCGCGCTCCGCGCAGCAAGATCCGCGGCAGCGACGTGGCCGGTGTGGTCGAGGCCGTCGGGCCCGAAGTCACGAGGTGGGCGCCGGGCGACGAGGTGTACGGCGAGTGCGGGCTCGCGGGCGGCGGCTTCGCGTCGTTCGCCGTTGTCGACCAGGCGCTGCTGGCGGCCAAGCCTGCTTCGCTCAGCTTCGACCGGGCCGCCGCCGTACCGCTCGCCGCGCATACGGCCCTGGTCTGCCTGCGCGAGGCCGCCGGACTCCGCGCGGGGCAGCGGCTGCTGATCAACGGCGCATCCGGTGGGGTCGGCACGTTCGCGGTCCAACTCGGTCACGCGCTGGGCGGGGAAGTGACCGGCGTCTGCAGCACCCGCAACCTCGATCTGGTCAGGTCGCTGGGCGCCGACCACGTCGTGGACTACACCGGCGAGGACGTCGCCGCTTCCGGCGAGCGGTACGACGTCGTGCTCGACCTGGTCGGCAACCGCTCCCTGCGCGACCTGCGCCGTCTGGTCGCGCGCGACGGCGTACTCGTGTTGTCCGGTGGTGGCACCTCGACCGGCCGCAGGGAGCTGCTCGGCCCGGCCTGGCTGATGCTGCGCGGCAAGCTCGCCTCACCCACGCTGCCGTTCCGGGTCCGCGTCCCCCAGACCCCGCCCTCGCCCGAGCAGCTCGCCGACCTGGCCGCATTGGTGGCGGCTGGCACCATCCGCCCGGTGCTCGACCGCACCTTCCCGCTCGCCGAGGCGGCACAAGCCATGACCTACCTCGAGACCGAGCACGCCCGCGCCAAGGTCGTGCTCACGATCGAGGGCTAGCTGAAGACCACAGGGCTCGACCACCACAGTGAGCCCGGAGGCGCGCAGTGCCAATCGGTGGTTGAGCCCGGAGGCGCGTCAGCGCCGATCGGTGTCGAAACCGCCGCCGGGATGGCACCCGCTCGACCACCGCCGGTGGGCGAGCCCGGTCTCACGTGCGTCGGTGGAAGGTGAACTTGTCGCCGGGTATCGGGGTCAGCTGGTACGTCGGATCGTGCGCTCGGGCGTGATGCGGCCCGCAGATCATGATGGTGTTGTCCAGGTCGGTCCGCCCGCCGAGTGACCACTCGATCGTGTGGTGCAGGTGCGTCGAGTCCGGGTGGGGCGTCGCAGCCGTCGACCTGACAGCCGCCGGCGGTGAGGAGTTTGACGATGCGTTGGGCGCGGGAGTGGAACCGGAGTGGAACCGGCGGGAGCGGCCCAGATCCAAGACTTCGGACTTCCCGCCGAGGGCGGCGGGGATGATCCCCGCCTCGCACGCCATCCGCCGCGCCAGGGAGGCGGAGATGGTCTGGCCGGTGTCGAGCTGGG